>Ga0138256_10006596_pt1 | contig 12267 bp, 13 predicted proteins | sample KNB2016incub_MG_FD_105486 | JGI IMG/M metagenome (GOLD analysis project Ga0138256, IMG submission 105486) | Active sludge microbial communities from wastewater in Klosterneuburg, Austria - KNB2014incub_MG | ecosystem: Engineered > WWTP > Activated sludge > Unclassified | place: Austria... | reverse complement strand
GTATTTGGCCAGTTGGATGATTATGAAGGCATGAATACTGAAGATGATATTCCACCTGCATACATCCGTAAAGAAACCATCGCTTATATTGACGGCAAACCTATTGACGCCTGGATCTATTGGTACAATGGCGATATAAGCAATATGGAACCCATAGAAACCGGCGATGTGTTAAAATACCTGCAGCAAAAGAACAAACCCTAATGAGCATGGGGCAAGGATTACCTACAATATATTTCCTGTCAGATTTTCATCTGGGCGCCCCCAATGCTGAAAAAAGCCTGGAACGTGAAAAAAGGATCATCCGTTTCCTGAACAGTATTAAAGACCATGCTGAAACCATTTTTATTTTGGGCGACCTCTTCGACTTTTGGTTTGAATATAAAAAAGTAGTGCCCAAAGGCTATACCCGTATATTGGGAAAGCTGGCCGAACTTACCGATAGCGGTATTTCCATTCATTTTTTTGTGGGCAACCACGACATGTGGATGAAGGATTATTTTCAAAAAGAATTAAACATACAAGTTTATTTTGAACCCACTCCTTTTGAGTTTTCAGGAAAAAAATTTTTAATAGGCCATGGTGATGGGCTGGGGCCCGGCGATAAAGGATACAAGTTTATCAAAAAAATATTCAGGAGCCCCATATCCCAATGGCTGTTTGGCATATTACCGCCTTACCTGGGTATGGGGATTGCAGATTTTTTTAGTAGAAAAAGCAGGGCACAAACCGGTAATACCGATGAAGTTTTTCTGGGTGAAGAAAAAGAATGGTTGATCATTTATGCGAAAGAAATTTTGCAAAAAAAACATTACGATTATTTTATTTTTGGGCACAGGCATTTACCCATTGACCAGCTCCTGCACAATAACAGCCGCTATATCAACCTGGGCGATTGGATAAAATACTTTACCTACGCATCCTTTGATGGTAACACTATAACTTTACAAAGCCATAAAGAGTTTTAATGCGCAAGATCATATTTGTACATATTGTCTTTATTTGTTTAGCTGGCATTGGTTGTAGTTGTGCGCAAACAATCACGGCTGCAAAAGATAGTGCAGGTGAGCCTTCAAATAATTCACCCGGCAAAATTTCATTTACCCTATTACATCGTATTACCGGTGCTTTTAATTTTATGGAAGTAGATGCCTTAGATAATGTTTTTTTAATTACCACCAATTATCAATTAATAAAATTTAATGCCAAAGGAGATTCGGTTGCCGTTTTTAATAATGTAAAAAAATATGGCACCCCCTCTCTTATTGATGTAAGTAACCCATTACGCCCGCTTATCTATTATAAAAATTTTTCCACGCTGCTAATGCTGGACAGGCAGTTAAGCCTGCGCAACCAAATTAACTTTAGAAAAGGGAATATCTTTTCAGTGAGTATTCTGGCCGCTGCTTACGATAACAATGTGTGGATATTTGATGAACAGGATTTTAAACTTAAAAAAATTGATGCCGAAGGTAAAGTGCTTTCTGAAACAACCGATTGGCGAATGTTGTTTACTGAACTTCCAAACCCGCAATGGATGAAAGACAGCGATGGGTTTGTGTACTTATACGACAGTACAAAAGGGTTTTTTATTTTTGATTATTATGGCAGCCTGAAAAATACGATCCCGTTTTTAAATTGGCAGCAAGTAGCTGTATCAGGAAATATTTTGTATGGGTTTACAGGCAATATCCTCAACAGTTATCAACTTCAATCTTTGCAATTAAAAACATTTACTTTACCCAATGTTTTTAAAGATTATACCGGCATTAAAGCCATGAATAACAGGTTGTATATTTTAAATAAAGATGCTGTGGAAGTGTACAGCATACAATAGTTACTATGGAATTTTTACATCATATCATACTTGGGAATACCATTCAAAACTGGCTAATAGTAGCTGGTATCATTTTATTAGCGCTCCTGCTGAAGCGTTTTATTTCGCACCGCATTGCTTCTTTATTATATACTTTGCTTTCTACCAAATGGAAAAATATGGAAAAGCGAGGCTTTGTTCGCCTTACCATAAAACCCACCAGTTGGTTTATCTTTTTACTCATCAGTATCATCACACTCGATAAATTAAATTTTCCGCCAGAATTCGATCATAACATTTATGGCCATTCCATTGCGGGTATAATGGACAGGCTGGGCGTAGTAATGCTGGTTATCAGTTTCACCTGGTTTGTAATGAGCGTGGTTGACTTTATTTCTTTACTTCTTATTTATAAAGCGCAGCAGGAAAATGAAAAAAGCCATGGCCAATTGGTTGTTTTCTTCCGTGATTTTTTAAAAGTTATTATTGGTATCATCGGGTTTTTATTATTACTAAAACTGGCCTTTAACCAGGATATTGGAAACCTGCTTACCGGTTTAAGTATTGTGGGCGCCGCCCTGGCCCTTGCCGCTAAAGAAAGCCTTGAAAATTTAATCGCTTCATTTATCATATTTTTTGATAAACCATTTTTTACCGGCGATGCTGTAACCGTAGATAACCTGAGTGGCGTGGTAGAAAAAATTGGCCTTCGCAGCACCCGGTTGCGTACCGCCGATAAAACTTTAGTTACCATCCCAAACAGGCAAATGGTGAGCAGTGCAGTAGATAATTTAAGTATGCGTACCCATCGCCGTTGTGTAATGAGTTTTGATCTGGTTGCAACAACCCAGGTTGCTACTGCCAATGAATGTATAGCGGGTATTAAAAAGATTTTAGCTACACATGATAAATTAATTCAAAGCAACACCGTGTTTGTAACTGATTTCAGCAAAACCGGTTTAAATATTACTGCCGAATATTTTACCATCCCATTTACCCTTGCTGAATTTAATCAACTAAGGCAAGAGATTTATTTAAGTATCATGAAATTGATGGAAGATTTAAAAATTGAATTGATAAGCTCCGGTAATACCATTAAGCTGGTAAATAATACCAGTACAGCATCCAAAGACAGCTCTATTTTATAAGCAGCATCCAATAATATTGGCGTAACTTAGGTAAAATATATTTTATGAAACCTTCTTACATAATATATGCCATTCTGTTTTTCTCATTAATCGCTTGCAAAAGCAAAAAATATAACGACTTTGGCAATGAAATTTTAGAAGATAACATTAGCTATTTGCAACCCAATGAACCGGGTTGTAAAGGTGCTGTACTCAACCTGGTTTTATCTTCTAAAAAAGTACAAGACCTGTTGAGCTCCATTGATGAAACAGTAAAAAAGAATGACGGTACCGGCCATGGTTTTGTTTTAGATGGCAGCCCCCATCCTCAATCAGATGGGATTACGAAGCAAAGTGAGAAATATGAATTTTCAGTACATGAAATTTACCCTGATATGCATTCTGTGGTTGCCCAGTTTTCATATAATCCTGTAAAAAAAGAATTATACCAGTTTGGCCCGCTTAATAATGTGAATACGATCATTGATTATGATACCAGTTTTTTAAGGAAAATAGACGAGGCTTGTCATTAAAATAATTATTTCAATAAAGCGGCCAACTCTTTATCCCATTGGCCCGAGCTACCATATTCTACCAGCCGCCCCGTTTCCTTACCACCTTTTAAAACAATAATGGTGGGCACATTGGTAATATTAAAAATGTTGCTGAGGTTACCCAGCGATTTTTTAGCACGGGTTACCCCTACAAATGAAATATCCTTATCGGCAATGCCACTCAGCTCCTGGAGTTTAAAAAATTTTGGGATTATAAAATGAGTGTCCTCGCACCAGGTACCACCAAAAACTAAAAACGTAAACCTGCCTTTCGCTTTTTCCATAACATCCAATACTTCGGGAGCAGGGGAATAGGCATCCTGGTTTGATTTATACCAGTTATACTCAGCATGGTTCATGATGGCGTATTTACTAATGAGGCCATTTAAAATATACGACCCCGGCTGAACACTATCTGCATAAGCAGTATAAGGGGTTTGGGCTTGCAGGCTGTTACTTATTACCAATGCCAGCAAAATGCCCGTCAACATTTTTTTCATAAGGTTATATATTTGCTTTTAATTCCAGTAAAAAGCCTTTCAGTTTTTGTAAAGACTCTATAAGCGCATATTGTTCTTCTGCTTTTTTATTTTTTTTGATGAAATCTTTGGCTCCCTCAATCGTATATTTTTTTTCACGCAATAAAAAATAAATCATTTGCAGGTTCTTCACATCTTCGGGCCTGAATAACCTGTCACCCTTTCCATTTTTTTTGGGTTTTAATATCTCAAATTCATTTTCCCAAAAACGGATAAGCGATACATTTACGCCAAACATACCCGCTACCGTTCCAATTGAATAATATCTTTTTGTAAACAATTCTTCATCGGCAGGAATATCCACTTTATCAGTATGGGCATCCATATCGCTTAGGCGCATACGGCCACGGGGTGACTTGCGTAGTTTCTTTTCTTTTACTTTTTTAGCAGTTGCGTAAATTTCAGGCAGCACTACCGGCTCTTCATTTATTATAAGGGGTTCTGCATCCACCGTTTCTTTTAGTTCATTTTCAGGTAACTCCTCATTTAGTTTTGGGTCAGGTTCATCCCTCCCAAAGTCAAAAGCGATTTGTGTAAGCTTTTTCATACTTTAAAATTACTGATTAAGTTTTACTTGGGGTACCTGGCCCAAAAATCATGCTGCAGAAGCATTGTAAGGTATGCATCTGAATTTTGGTTGTAAAAAATTGTAATCTTTAATCAAAACTCCTGGCGCTTCCGGTAGCAGCTATTTTTAAGAGCCGTTCATATTGCTCAGGCCCCAGGTCGTTATAAAAAAAGTAAACAGGGTCCACTGCATTTCCATTTATATGCACTTCATAATGGCAATGTGGCCCCGTGCTTTTTCCGGTACTTCCAACCCATCCCACAACTTCGCCCCGTTTTACTTTTTGGCCGGCACGTACTTTTATACGTACCATGTGGCCATACAGGGTTTCATAACCATACCCGTGGTTAATCATTACATGGTTTCCATATCCACCTTCGCTATACCCGGCCACTTCTATAACACCATTGCCCGTCGCATAAATAGGCGTACCCTGGGGCGCAGAAAAATCGAGACCCTTATGCATTTTGGGCGTACCATACACCGGGTCAATACGGCTGCCAAAGCCGCTGGCTATGCGGTTGAGTTGTTTATTGCTTACCGGTTGTATAGCAGGGATACTGGCCAGTTTCTCATCCTGGTTTTTAATGAGGTTCTCAATTTTTACATAGCTCTGTAATTGGTATGTAATGCGGGCATTCAGGTTATTAAGTTGGGCAGCAATATCTTTTCCTATAATATCTTCATCCATACCACTCACTTTATCAAACTCTTTTTGTTTTTCTATAAGTTTTGCCCGGGCACTATCCGGCACCGGGTTCGCTTCAAATATTGAACGATATACTTCATTATCTCTTTTTTCAAGTTCAGCCATTTGCTGCTCTGCCGTTTTTAGCTTTCCCCTTAAAACATTATAGTTATCGGCCAGTTCTTTATATTTTTGGCGGCTTTCTATGTCGGCAGGTTTTGGAAAAAAACGATTATAAAAATAAATCACAATAGCAGAACTTACCAGCAAAGCACTTAAAAAACCAATGGTACGGAGCAACTTTACCCTAAGTGGTGTAACTAATTTTTCATACCGCAAAGACTGGGTATTATAGTAATATTTGATTTTTTTCATAAAATGATCTCAAGCGCTCCCCATACTCATCCCGATTAACTAAATTTGCTGCTTCTGAAAAAGAAAATCCTTTTTTGGTACCCGGCAAAAGTAGCAATTCCCGGCTTCATGGGCGTCGCACTCTTGTACGGCATACCGGGGAGCAGCAGGGGCTGTACAAATATAACCCCATAACACTAAAAATCAACCCGTATAAAATTTTTGAATACATGATGACGGCAACAGCAATAAGAAAGGCTTTCCTGGATTTTTTTATCAGTAAGAACCATAAAATAGTTCCCTCGGCACCCATTATTGTAAAAAATGATCCTACCCTGTTGTTTACCAATGCAGGCATGAATCCTTTTAAAGATTTTTTTTTAGGAAATAAACCGGCTCCTTTCCCACGTATTGCAGATACCCAAAAATGCTTAAGGGTAAGTGGTAAACACAACGACCTGGAAGAAGTAGGCGTAGATACCTATCATCATACCATGTTCGAAATGCTGGGCAACTGGAGTTTTGGAGATTATTTTAAAGCCGAAGCCATTGCCTGGAGCTGGGAATTATTAACTGAAATTTATAAGATCCCAAAAGAAAATCTATACGTTACCGTTTTTGAAGGCGATGAAAAAGAAGGCTTACCTAAAGATGAAGAAGCCTGGAATGAATGGAAAAAATATGTACCAGAAAGCCATATTTTACTCGGCAATAAAAAAGATAATTTTTGGGAAATGGGCGATACCGGCCCATGTGGCCCCTGCACAGAAATACATGCCGACTGCCGCAGCGCTTCCGAAAAAGAAACAGTACCCGGTGCAAGCCTTGTAAATAGCGACCACCCGCAAGTAATAGAAATATGGAATAATGTATTCATACAATACAACCGCAAAAAAGACGGGAGCCTGGAACCCCTGCCCGCCCGTCATGTGGATACGGGAATGGGTTTCGAAAGATTGGTGCGGGTACTGCAAGGCAAAAACAGTAATTATGATACCGATGTATTTGCAGGAACTATCCAGGCAACTGAAGCCCTGGTAAACAAAAAATATACCTATTCTGATGCTAAAGAAGATGTAGCCTTCCGGGTGCTGGCAGATCATATAAGGGCTATTGGTTTTACCATTGCCGATGGGCAACTCCCCGCTAATACCGGTGCCGGTTATGTAATCCGGCGAATTTTACGAAGGGCAGCAAGGTATTATTTTTCTTATCTCAATTATAAGAAACCATTGCTGCATCAATTGCTTCCGGTAATAGCCGATCAGTTTAAAGAAGTGTTCCCGGAATTACATGCACAAAAAGATTTTGTGGCCAAAGTAATTAAAGAAGAAGAAGAAACCTTTTTACGGACCCTCGATAAAGGGTTAAAAAAAATGGATGAATTAATACAACAGGTAAGTGAGAATAAACAAATAGAAGGCGCTGCTGCTTTTGAATTGCTGGATACTTTTGGTTTCCCTATTGATCTTACCCGATTAATTGCATCTGAAAATAATGTAACGATTGATGAGGCTGGTTTTACTGCACACATGCAAAAACAAAAAGACAATAGCCGTGCAGCAACCGTATTAGATATGGAAGATTGGGTAATAATTAATGAAGGCAACAGCAAAGGCTTTGTGGGTTATGATACTTTAGAAACCGAAACGAAGTTATTAAGGCACAGGAAAGTTTCGGGCAAAGGAAAACAGCAATACCAGCTTGTACTGGAACAAACTCCTTTTTATGCCGAAAGTGGCGGCCAGGTAGGCGATACGGGTATTTTAGCTTTTGGCGAAACGCAAATCCCTGTCATCAATACCAAAAAGGAAAATGACCAGATAATTCATTTTGCAGAAGCGCTGCCATCCAATATTAATGCTGAAGTTATTGCAAGAGTAGATGTACAAAGAAGAAAGCACATTGCCGTACACCATAGCGCCACACACCTTATGCATGCCGCATTAAGAGAAGTACTGGGTAAGCATGTGGCACAAAAAGGAAGCCAGGTAAATGAAGAGCACCTACGTTTTGATTTTTCTCATTTTGCAAAACTTAGTAACGACGAAATAAATAAGGTAGAAGAAATAGTAAATGAAAAAATAAGAGAAAATATTCCGGTTGTAATCAAAAGCATGAATAAAGAGGAAGCGATTGCAATGGGTGCCATGGCTTTGTTCGGTGAAAAATATGGCGATACCGTTCGGGTAGTGATTATGGATCCAGGTTACTCAATAGAACTTTGTGGGGGCACCCATGTAGGCAATACCGGTGAGTTGGGATTGTTTAAAATTAAAACAGAAGCTGCAGTAGCAGCAGGGGTAAGGCGTATAGAAGCATTGAGCGGAAATGCGGCGATGCAATACCTCAATAAAAATTATAATGAACTGCAACTTATAAAAGAGCGGTTAAAACAACCACAAGACAGCCTGAAAGCCATTGAACAGGTACTCACTGAAAATATACAATTACAAAAACGTATTGATGCTTTGGAAGCCCGGCAAATGGTGGGTATCCGCAATGCCTTGCTACAAAAAGATGAGATCATCAATGGCATAAATTTTATAGCAGATATTGTAGAAGTGAACAGCCCTGATGCATTAAAAAAACTTTGTTTCGATATCCGGCACCACATCCATGACCATGTAATTGTACTTTGTGCCAATATTGGCGGCAAGGCGTTTGCAGCCATAGGTATTAGTGATACCGTGGCAAATGCAAAAGGGTTAGATGCTTCAAAACTCATCAAAGAAACAGTAAGCCCGCTCATACAAGGTGGGGGTGGCGGCCAAAAAACATTGGCAACTGCTGGGGGTACCAATACCAGTAAGCTGGCGCAGGTAATAGAAAATGTAAAAGCTGTTATTTCAGAAATATAGATAACCTATAAGAAGTAAGCACTCTTTTATGCTTTTAACATTCCTTAAATACAGTTATATGTTAGGAGTCAGTAGATCAACCTCAGCATTATGGATCAATCAGATATTCTAATTTTTTATTGCAGAAACTCCATCATCATTTAAATAAACAAACACATTGTTTTTATTCCAGTTTGACCAATCAATCCAATCAATGTGAGCCTCAATTTTTTTACCAGCCTGGATAATTAAAATGGGGTATTTTGAAAATAAATTATAATCTAATCTAATAATTCTGAGATCATTTGAGACCGAATCTATTTTACTGATTGCAGCATGCTCAGAATATATTGAATCAATTTTCTGCCCCGATTTATTTTTAACGTAAACAAAAAACTCTTTTGGCTTTTGAAGTGGTGTATCCTTATAAGTTATTCCATTATCAAATATAAAAATTGAATCCACATTTGCCGCACATCTGCCAAAATCACATAACCCCCAGTTTGCTTCAAAAATGTTCTTTCCTTTATATAGATATAAATTAAGCAATGATTCTTCAGATGGATAAGGTACAGGAAGTTTTACTACAATTTGTTTTGTTTCACCTGCATCAATGCTTTCTTTTATGACCGTATTGGAATTTATTTTAATTGAATCAATTTTGGTAATAGATCTGTTTATAAAATTGATTTTAGCAGTCGAAGGCTGCCCATTACAAGAAAATAAAAAGGCTGCAAAGATCACTATCAATAAATTTCGAATCATGGCTATTGGTTTGTTGGTTTTAATTGTGTTTCGGAATATATTCCATTTAAACAAGAGGGGCAATCCTGGATACCATCATGAGGATCAATATCATATCTTTCCGAAATATTAAAGTCTAAGGGAGTTAGATATTTCAGTCCTCCATTATTTAATTTTGTCATAATCGCACTTGAAATGCTGTTATTTGAAGTTAACCAAAAGCCGCTCATACAATTTGAAATGACTCGTAGAAAAAATAATTTCATTTGAATTGAAAAACTACTTTAGCTTTACTCTAAGTCCTATTTTTTCAAACCCTATATCATATTTGTGGTTCCAGAGACCTATAGTAAATAGCTTAGAATATGAAGCCGGATTATTTATACCTAGTTTTTTTTTCCTGGCAATGTAAGATGCACTTGTGGGGTCTAGATTATTTTGAATAAACATGATTTTTCCTGTAAATTTTGGTGGAATTATTGAATAACCTAAGATGATACTATCCTTATTTTCATTTTGAAATATTTCGATCTCCCTAAAAATACTAAACGTATCATCCTTACTCTTTAAAAAAAATATTACAGAATCTTTCTTTAAGTCTTTTAGTATAATTTCTTTTGTTTGAAGATTTACATTGTTACATGACATGATAATGGAGATAAAAAATGTAATTATAATGTAGCGCATTTTAATTTTTTTATAGGTTTGTCGGTGTTAAAGCAGAGGTTGAAAGAATTCCATTTAAACAAGTTGGACAATCTTGAACATCGTCATCATTTGCATCATATTTTGGAGAAGATACAAAGTTTAAGGGTTTTATATATTTCAGCTCTCCATTATTTAATTTTGTCATAATCGCACTTGAAATGCTGTTATTTGAAGTTAGCCAGGAGCAGCTTATGCAATAAGAAATTCCAACATTATTATTAAATAAATCCATTTCTTTTTCTAAGTGAAGTAGGCTTGGCACTTCGGATTAATATGCAAAAAAATTAGTTCTAATAATATTTACTTTGCGGCATTCGCCATATTACTTTATTATTTTTATCTAATTTAATAAGGTAGTCATTTGTTAGATCTCCAGATAAATCGTTGTAGCTATAGCTATTTATTGGATTCATATTTTTAATAAAAATGGATATAAAAATTGTAATGTCGTGCTTATTTGACATTGGCATGCCAAAGGGAATCTCATTTGTTACCGTGTCGAATAAATTAATATTATCAAATTTGACGTTATAAACATCGGCAGATGATATAGAAATCTTAACACTATCTATTTTGAAATCGCTTTGATTAATAAATATTACTTTTCGATTTTTGGTATTACATGCGGTAAAAAGCAAAATAATTAGAAATAATTTCATAAATTATTGGTTTGTTGGGATTAAAAATGTGTATGTTGTTATGCCATGAGTGGCTGTTTCTGGGTTATTTGTACCATTGGTTCCATAAAAATTAGGATCGCCATTTTGATCCAATAAATCCCCATTAGGCTTTAATTTAGGAGACCAAATAGGTGTTATATATTTCAGCTCTCCATTATTTAATTTTGTCAAAATCGCACTTGAAATACTGTTATTTGAAGTAAACCAGGAACAGCTTATGCAATAAGAATGACTTATTTATATGTAACTTTTATCTTTCCTTCAACAGTTATATTAATTGATACTTCTTTAGGAGTATAACCTATATCATCATAAAAAGTAAATCCATCACTACCCATTACACTATCTTTTAATGATAGAAAAAAAAACAAATCCTTCCCATTTCTTTTTAAAGTAAGATACACAACTGTGTCAAGTTTAGTTGACAAATTGTTTATTTTAAATAACGTATCTTTTTGACTTATACAGAAAAAATCTACCGGATTAGATACTTCTGAATAGATTCTAAATTTAGTCTTTGACTGAGTAAAGCAACTCATCAAAATAATAATTATTCCAAATAGTAAAATAAATTTCATGATTTTTATAGATTAGTTTGAGCTATAAAACTATCTGCTGTAATACCATGGGTTGCTAGTTGAGAATTTCCATTTACATGATAAAAATTATTATTGATTCCATTAGGATTAGGCCCGGCAGGATCAGGTGTTGGTTCTACATTTTTTAGATATTTCAGCTCTCCATTATTTAATTTTGTCATAATCGCACTTGAAATGCTGTTATTTGAAGTTAACCAGGAGCAGCTTATGCAATAAGAAATTCCAACATTATTATTAAATAAATCCATTTCTTTTTCTAAGTGAAGTAGGCTTGGCACTTCGGATTCATGAGCAAATGCAAACATAGACACGATAACAGAACCAGAAAGAGCATTGGGGCCAATTAATCTTGGTGGTACATCCCTGGTATTAATTGCCTGAAAAAAAGCATGCCGAAATGCATCCTGCTTACCATTTAAAGGATCTGGCAGTCCCGTAGCATCAGCGGCATCATAGGCTTCTTGAATATTATTTTTTATTGTAAATGCTTGTAAAGGATAAATCGCAATAAGTATTTTTTCATCATGCGTTAATTCATCGTATTGATTAGTTACCCGGGTAATATCAAGATTAAAGTTTAATGGATTATCTAACCAATTGAAATCTTGCCACCATACATTTTGATTATTACCAGTAGCACTATGTCCGTTTACGAAATTTAAATAATTGTTATCAGTTACCAGCTTTGTTATATGGTCTTTCCCGATTTCTTTTACTTCATCACTATAATTTAAACTAATATAGTTATAAATTTGTTGCGTAAGTATTGAATGTTGCGTAAGAAAATTGGCTTCTGCAATACTTAAATTTAAAGTTGCAGTCAAATAGTTAACCATTATTGAATTGTCTATCGGTTCATCTTCGATAGGCTCCCATCCTCCGCCACCACCTTCACATGGATCTACTACATTACTTTCATTGGGGTTGTTTCCTTTTGCAAAAGGTGCCGGGTTATTGGGAGTGCCATTACATGGGTCAGGTGGAGTTCCTCCACTTCCAGCATTGCCGCCGTTACCGGGTGGTATGCCGGGAGGATTGTTTCCCGTTCCG
>Ga0138256_10006595_pt1 | contig 12270 bp, 8 predicted proteins | sample KNB2016incub_MG_FD_105486 | JGI IMG/M metagenome (GOLD analysis project Ga0138256, IMG submission 105486) | Active sludge microbial communities from wastewater in Klosterneuburg, Austria - KNB2014incub_MG | ecosystem: Engineered > WWTP > Activated sludge > Unclassified | place: Austria... | reverse complement strand
CATGACGCGCGCGCGTTGGAAAGGCGTTCTCACAGGGCTCGGGATCACGGCGGTGATCCAGTACTCCTCGGCCACCACCGTGATGGTGGTGAGCTTCGTGAACGCCGGTCTGCTCAACCTGCGGCAGGCGATCAGCGTGATCATGGGGGCCAACATCGGCACCACGCTGAAGGCCTTGTTGATCAGCGTGCTGGGCTTCGCCAATGTGCCGCTCGCCGAATTGTGCATCCCGATCATCGGCCTCGCTTTTCCGCTGATGTTCGTGCGTAACGACCGGTTGAAAGCGCTCGCACAATTCCTCATCGGCTTCGCGCTGCTTTTCCTGGGGTTGGACTTCCTGCGGGGCAATATCCCCGCGTTCTCGCCCGATGCGCTCTCGTTCCTCCGCGATCTGGGTGGGCATGGTGTGGCGAGCGTGCTGCTGTTCGTGTTGGTCGGCTTCCTGCTGGCGGTGGCCATCCAAAGCTCCAGCGCGGCATTGGCGCTCACCATGGCACTGTGCGAAACCGGCGTGATCGGCTATCCAATGGCCGCGGCCATTGTGCTCGGAGAGAACATCGGCACGACCATCACGGCCAACTTCGCGGCGCTCGTAGGCAACGTTTACGCAAAGCGGGCCGCCCGCGCCCATTTCGCCATCAAGGTGATCGGCGTGCTTTGGGCGCTGCTGCTCTTCTCTCCGTTCCTCGCTTCCATCGCGGCCCTGATCGAGCGGTTCGCGGGTGTCTCGCCATACGCCGAACCCTCTGCGGTGAAGTATGCCCTGGCCACTTTCCACGTCTCCTTCAACGTACTCAACATGTTCCTGCTCATCGGTCTGGTGAGCTACCTGGAACGCCTGGTGACCTGGATGGTGCCCACCCGCGATCGCGCCGATGAAGAATACCGTTTGGAATACATCGACACCGACATTCCGCTGCCCCCGGAGATCTCCTTGCTCGAGGCACGGCGGGAGATCATCAAATTCGCCAAGCTCTGCGGGCGGATGCTGGAGCTTACCCGCGATCTGCTCACGGTGACCGATGGTGCCGCACGCGAGAAACTGATGGCGCGCATCGCGCGCTACGAGGAGATCACCGATCGCATCGAAGTGGAAGTGGGTAAATACTTGGGGAAGACCAGCACTGAAGTGCGCAACGAGGAGATCTCCGGCCGGATCCAAGGCATGCTGGCGATCGTGGGCGATCTGGAGCGCGTGGGCGACATCTTCTTCCAGATGAGCAAAGCCATGGAGCGCAAACTCGACGAGCGCCTCTGGTTCACCCCCGAGCAACGCGAGAACCTACAGCAGATGATGGGCCTGCTGGAGCGGGCGTTCGGCGTGATGTACCGCAACCTGGAGGTCGAACGCGAACAGGTCTCCCTGGACGAGGCCGTGATGGTGGAGGAACAGATCAATCAACTGCGCGATCAATTGCGGAAGGCACATCTGCGCAGCATCGAGAGCGGCGATTACAACATCCGCAGCGGTCTGGTGTACAACGACCTCTTCGCCAGTTGCGAAAAAGTGGGCGACCACCTGATCAACGTCTCGGAAGCGTTGAGCGGCGAAGTGTAGCGTCGACCCACAGGGTCGACCACCACTATTGCGGCAGGATGATCTCTTCCGTGCGCACGATATTGCTCTCGTGCAAGGCCCGATCCACCAATTTCACGGTGTAGCGCACCGTATCCCATGGGGTGTTCGGGATCGTGGGCCAATCCGTGAAGCGGTACGTGATCTCACCCTCCAACGTCTTGTTCTGCCCGGTGGGGGTGATCACCGGCACACGCTGATGAAGGAAAGGGAAGGTGAACCCGGTGAACGGCACCCATACCCCGTTCTGCAACTCCTCGTATTCCACGAAGAGGTTGAAGACGTACGGCATGGTATCGTACGGTGGCAGGGTGTCGCCCTGGCCCAATCCGATATCGCCATCGCCATCGGTGAAGAAGATGGTGAGTGCGGCCGAGTCTCCCGTGGTGGTGAACTCCTTGAAACGGATGATGGGTTCCGCGGGGAACTCATCCGTCTTCAGGCAAGCCCCAAGCACCATGGCGACGCCCAGTAGTAGCAGGGCTACCTTCGCACGCAGCATGGGTAAGGCTTTCATCGCCCCAAAAGTACGGCTGTGACCGGCTGTTCCGCGCATGGCTGAGGATCGGTGGACCGCACTTCAGGAAAGGCCGTTCCAAGTGCGGACGGACGAGGACTTCAACGCACTGGCCCTCGAACTATTTCACCTGCACGCCGCCAGCAACCTGGTGTACCGTGCATTCCTGAAGGGCTTGGGCCGAGATCCGGGATCGGTCAAAACCGTGGAGGCCATCCCCCACCTTCCCATTTCCGCCTTCCGGAACCATGCGGTGCTGCTCGATGGGTTGGCACCGGCCATCACCTTCACCAGCAGCGGCACCACGGCGGATCGCACCTCCAGCCATCATGTGCCATGGCCAGGCCTGTACGAACGCTCCTTCCTCACTTCCTTTCAGTCGGCCTATGGCGATCCGGACGGTTGGCGGATCATCGCCCTTCTCCCCGCCTATCTGGAACGCCCCGGCAGCTCGCTGGTGTACATGGCCGAAGCCCTGGTGAAGGCCAGCGGCGATCCGCTCAGCGGCATGTACCTCTACCAATACGCCGAGGTGACCGAATTGCTCCACCGTTCGGAGGTCGAAGGGCACAAGACCTTGCTCCTGGGCGTCACGTTCGCACTTCTGGATCTCGCCGAGCAACACCCCCAGCCGCTCGGGAACACCGTGATCATGGAGACCGGCGGCATGAAGGGCCGCCGCCCCGAGTTGGTCCGCGAGGATCTGCATCGCATCCTAAAGAACGCGTGCGGCGTGGAGCATATCCACAGCGAGTATGGCATGACGGAATTGCTGAGCCAGGCTTGGTCGCAGGGCGAAGGGATCTACCGCTGCCCGCACTGGATGCGCGTAACTGTGCGCGACCCCAATGATCCTTTCGCAGCGCTACCGGCTGGCCGCACCGGTGGCATCGACATCATCGATCTCTGCAACATTGCCAGTTGCCCCTTCCTCAGCACCCAGGACCTGGGCCGCGTGCATGCCGACGGTTCGTTCGAAGTGCTAGGACGGTTCGACCACAGCGACCTGCGGGGGTGCAATTTGTTGGTCGAGACCTAGTGGCAACCCTCAAATAGCGAACCTGTTCAGCGACCGCTGGCGATCAGCAAGCGCCCCGTACCCACCGTTTCCGCGCCGTGCAGCAGCGACACGGTGTAGGAGCCAGCCGCCAAACCGCTCACATCCAATGATCGTGGCACAGTTCGACCAATTGGGATCGTGCGCACCAGCCGGCCAGAATCATCATGGATCCGGGCCACATCCGCAGCTCTCTGCTCAGGCACTTGCAACCAAACACGACCATCTAGCACAGGTGTAGGCCAGATCTGAAGCACGGCCGGTGCTTGCTGTTCGGCCATGCTCACCGCGTTACCGCTGTCGTGGTAGCGCTTGCATTGGTTCACCGCGGTCCGGTTGAAGAAACTACCCGGTGCCACATCCATCATCTGGTACTGTACGTCACAGGCCAGGCCCGCTGTATCTGGCCGATCGATGGCACATAAAAAGGAGGAGTCACCGTCAAAGTCCAAGTGATCGAAGTAGATCCGGCGATCAGGTGCCAATCGTAAATAGGTGTTGATGTCCTGGACGTTCTGGATGTACTCCAGTTCGAATACAGAGGTCTTTGAAGCCATGATCGCCGCCTGGTTCAAGTCGACCAGGTCATACTGATAGATGTGTCGCAAACTATCGCGGTCAATGGCATACAGATATCGACCTGAGTGCGAGAACTCAGCAGTGACCATATGCTCAGCTTCGGGTTCTGTGAAGACCCAATCAAGTGTGCCATCCTGATCGTTGAAGGTGAACAGTTCAAAGGTCCCGTTATTCACCATCGCTAGCATTCCTCCATCATAGCTGAATCTTGCATCCTGTACCACATAGGGGTTATCAGAAAGTACTGGCCCGGTGGAGGACACAACCGGTACGCTTACCGGACCAAGAGCCCCGATCTGGAAGCAATGAAAATCCGCAGACCCTAGCTTATGCGTCAGGACCCAGTAGTCGCTTCCGTTACCATGAGGTGTGGTGACGTTCATGAAGCAAACGCTATCGTCCAGGATCTGGAACTGAGGTGAGACAATTCCTCCATGTCCTGTGTCCTCGCTCATATCAATGTCCACGTATCCCAACCACTTCGTGGCCTCATCGAAGCTCTGATCCTCGGACACCGCAGCTAGGAGAAGATAGTGAGTTGGGTTCTCCGGCCAGGGTAGGGCGCTGACATTGCGAAACTGCTCTATGCCATCGAAAACCGTGTTGCCCTGAATATGCGCACCTGACGCATTACGTACACCATCCCTGCCGCTGTAGAATTGTAGAGCCCCATTCACATCGCTCATGCAAGCCTGCCCATCCCAACCTTCCAGGACGGGTGGACCGGTTATCAATGCTGGGCCATCAGGCCCTATGCTCAAACGAACGTCGAGCTGCCAGAACCAATGGCGGTTCCTCTCTTGCCCGGCTGCGGAAGTTCCGATGGCCATGAGGATCACGAGGGTACATAGCGTTCTCATCAGGGGTACACCTTTACTGAGTAACCCGATATCTCCGCCACATACGACCCACAGATATTCTCGCAGTAGGCCTCATAGGTTGCTATACCCCCGATATCAACACACTCAGCCGTGCAGAGTTCGGCACCAGGAGAACCACTATTGTTGGTCCAGAGTGATGTGATGCACATATGATTACCCGCCGGTACAGAGCCTCCGGTGATCACAGTGTTAGCGGGCAAGAACACTGCAACGCTGGTATACCCTGTGCATTGGCACGGGTCCTGGCCATTGGGCGCATACCTATAGCGCACCCAAAAGTCACAAGGTGAGCCGTTGTCCCAAACCAGCGGGGTCTGGGCCCAAGTAGAAAAAGCCATTCCAAGGAAGGCTGTCAAAAAGAAATGGCGGAGGTAAAGGGAAAAGAATAAGTTCATGACAATGGGCTTTGACGAAAGGTAGGGTCGAAAAGCTGAAATGATGCGATAGTTGAGAAGTTCACCTAGTGCTGTGATACGACTAAGTGCGGTCGCCCTTGCCCTGTGCGGCTATAACGCTCAGTCACACCGCCTTCACCAGGAAGTAGTTCTTCTTCCCGCGCTGGAGCAGGATGAAGCGGCCGCTGACCAGATCGCTGGTCACGACGTTCCGGTCTTCAGTTGCCTTCACCTTGTTCACAGCGATAGAGGATTCCCTCAGCGCGCGTTTCGCCTCGCCCTTGGAGGCGAGGAAACCGGTGCGGTCGCTGAGCAGATCCGCGATGTGTACGCCTTGCTCGAATACCGCACGGGGTACTTCCGCTTGCGGCACGCCTTCGAACACCTCCGTCCATTGGCGTTCGCTCAGGCCCGCCAACGCTTCCGCGGATGCCTGCCCGAAGATGAGCTCGGTGGCTTGGAGCGCGCTGTTCAGTTCATCCGCGCCATGCAGTCGCGTGGTGATGTCCGCCGCGAGTTCCTTCTGTAGGTTCCGCAGGTGCGGCGCCTTGGCATGCGCTGCGATGAGAGCGTTCAACTCCTCCTCGCCGCGCGTGGTGAAGATCTTGATGTAGCGCGCGGCATCCTCATCGCTGGTGTTGAACCAGAATTGGTAGAACTTGTAAGGTGAGGTACGCTTGGCATCGAGCCAGATATTCCCGCCCTCGCTCTTGCCGAACTTGCTTCCATCGGCCTTGGTGATGAGCACGCTGGTGATGGCGTGCGCCTCTGTACCACCCATGCGGCGGATCAATTCGGTGCCGGTAGTAATGTTCCCCCATTGGTCACTGCCACCCATCTGGAGTTGCACGCCGAGCGCGCGGTTGAGGTGTACGTAGTCGTAACCCTGCACCAGCTGGTAGCTGAACTCCGTGAACGAGATGCCGGTCTCCAGGCGGTTCTTCACGCTGTCCTTGGCCAGCATGTAGTTCACGGTGATGTGCTTGCCCACTTCGCGGATGAAGTGGAGGAAGCCCATGTCCTTGAACCAGTCGTAGTTGTTCACCAAGGTGGCGGCGCCGCCATCGAAATCGATGAAGCGGGCCAGTTGCGCGCGGATGCAGCGCTCGTTGTGGCGCAGGCTCTCCTCATCGAGCAACTGGCGTTCGGCCTTCTTGCCGCTGGGATCGCCTACCATGCCCGTAGCACCGCCTACCAAGGCGACCGGGTGATGCCCGCAGCGCTGGAAATGCATGAGCAGCATGATCTGCACCATGTTGCCCACGTGCAGGCTGTCCGCCGTGGGATCGAAACCGATGTAGCCTTTCACCGGCCCTTTGCGGAGCAGTTCTTCCGCGCCTGGGGTCGCTTCGTTCAGCAGTCCGCGCCAGCGCAGTTCGTGTAGAAAGTCGAGGGCCATGGTGGGGCGGCGGTAAAGGCGGCCAAAGATAGAAGGGCTGTGCGGGCGGCTATCTTGCGCGCTCATGCACCTGGTTACTGGCGCCACGGGCATCGTGGGCACGCACCTGCTGGTGGAACTGCTGCAACAGGGGTTGCCCGTGCGGGCCTTGGTGCGGCCAGGGAGCGATCGCGACATCATCCGCCGGGTCTTCGCGCACTACGCCCCGGAAAAGGTGGATACGTGGTGGTCGCTGATCCAATGGATGGAAGGCGATGTGCTGGATACCGCTTCCCTGGAGGATGCCATGCTTGGTGTGGAGCATGTCTACCACACGGCGGCGCTCGTGTCCTTCGACCCGCGCGATGTGGCCAGCATGTTCGAGGTGAACATCGGTGGCACGGCGAACGTGGTGAACATGGCCCTGGAGACGGGGGTCCAGCGATTGTGCCACATCAGCTCGATCGGTGCGCTCGGGCGGAGCAAGAACGGTACACCGGTGGACGAGAGCAACCCCTGGGATGGCGATGCCACGCATTCACCCTATGCGGTGAGCAAGTACGAGGCGGAGTTGGAGGTGCAACGCGGTGTTCTGGAGGGCCTGGACGCGGTGATCGTGAACCCCGCGCTGATCATGGGGCCCGGCACTGCGGGACGAAGCAGCAACAGCATGGCGCATCGCCTGCACAAAGGCACGCGGTTCTACCCTCCCGGCAGCAATTCGGTGGTCGACGCGCGTGATGTGGCGAGCGCATGTGTGGCACTGATGCGCACGGAGGGAGAAGGTGAGCGCTACGTGCTTGCGGGTGAGGACGTCACCTACCAGCGTCTGTTCACGCTTTATGCGGAAGAGTTCGGGCATCCCCCCCCCACCTGGCGCACGCGATCATGGATGCTCGAACTGGCCTGGCGATCGGAGCGGCTGCGCACCTGGATCACGGGAACGCGACCGATGATCACACGTCAGACCACGATCACCGCGCGTATGCAGCGCCGGTTCTCCAGCGAAAAAGTACGTACGAAGCTGGGCTTCACCTTCCGGAACGCGCAGGAGGCGGTGCGGAACACGGCCGCGTTCATCACCGCTCAGCGCGTCTGATACCATCTCGCAATAAAGCTTGGGCCGATCTGCTTGCTCCCCGACAAGTCGGGACGAAGACGCTTTTTCCGCATGACTTCTCCGACCATGTCATTCCGTAGCGGCGGCTACGCAACGACCCGTTCGGATCGTCCTGCGAAAAAATTGCGGCGCATCTCTAGCCCATCCCTTAATGCGAAATGGTATGAGCCGCTTCGTCCTTCTCTTTCGAGAGGCGCGCTATCACTTCCTCTTGGATGGCCTTCAATTCTTCGGGGCGGTCGAGATAATGATCGAAGGTGGTCCGGAACTGTTCCTTGGTGATGCCCTTCTCTGTGAACATCGCATCGTAGTAGGCGGCGATCGGGCCATCCACCTTCAATTCCACGACACGCTCCCGGTTGGCGCGTGCCTCGATGAGATAGGTTTCTGTCAGCACCTCCACGAAGGTTTCCCGGTCGAGCGGTGGGGTCCCGCGAGCGGCGTCTTGTTCCCCACCGCAAGCGGAGATCACAAGGACGCAAAGAAGGAGCAAGGCCCTCATCGATCGAAGCTGAGCCGTTCGCCGCGCACCCGGTCGTTCACCTGTCCATTGGCATAGGCGAGCTGTCCGTTCACCCAGGTGCGCAACACGCGTGTGTGGAATTGCTGCCCTTCGAAGGGGGACCATCCGCACTTCGAGATCACGTTGGTGCGGTCCACGGTCCACGGTGCGTTCGGATCCACAAGCACGGCATCAGCCTGGTAGCCCTCGCGCAAGTAGCCTCGTCGCTCGACCTGGAACATGCGTGCGGGTGCATGGCACATCTTCTCCACCACCTCTTCCACCGTGAACTGTCCCTGCCGGGCGAGTTCCAACATGGCCACCAGGGAATGCTGCACCAAAGGACCACCGCTGGGGCATTGTGCATAGGGACGTGCCTTCTCCTCCAACGTATGGGGCGCATGATCGGTGGCCACCACATCGATGCGACCATCCCGCACGGCCTGGCGCACGGCATCACGGTCGGCAGCGCGCTTCACGGCCGGGTTCCATTTCAGCAGCGCGCCTTTCGTGGCATAGTCCGCATCGGTGAACCAGAGGTGATGCACGCATGCTTCCGCAGTGATGCGCTTGTTCTCTAATGGGCCTGGTGTGAACAGGTCCAACTCCCGCGCGGTGCTGATGTGCAGCACGTGCAAGCGGGTGCCGTGCTCCTTGGCCAACGCCACGGCCATGCTGGAACTGCGGTAACACGCCTCCTCGCTGCGGATCATCGGATGCTGTTCCATGGGGATCCCCTCGCCCCAGCGTTCCAGGGCTGCCGCCATGTTCGACCGGATCGTGGGTTCATGCTCGGCATGCACTGCGAGCAGCATGTGCGCTTCGCGGAACAGGCGTTCAAGTATGCCGGGAGCGTCGACCAACATGTTGCCGGTGCTGCTTCCCAGAAAGGCCTTCAATCCGCACACCGAACGGGGATCGGTGCGCAACACCTCGTCCATGTTCGTGTTGCCCACGCCCATGTAAAACGAATAGTTGGCCACGGAGGAGGCGGCACCCAACGCATACTTCGCCGTGAGCAGCTCCTGGGTAAGCGTCTGCGGATCGGTATTGGGCATCTCCATAAAGCTGGTGACGCCACCGGCCACGGCCGCTGCGGAGCCATGCGCGATGTCCTCCTTGTGTGTGAGCCCTGGTTCCCGGAAGTGGACCTGGTCATCGATGGCGCCGGGGAGCAGCAACATGCCTTCCGCACGGACCTCGTCCACGGAGGAAGCGCTACCGATGCCTTCGGTGGCGATGCGATCGATCACGCCGTGGCGGAAGAGCACATCGGCTTCGATGGTGCGGCCCTCGTTCACCATCCGCGCAGCGCGGATCAGCGTGCCGGTGTTCATTTGATCCTGCGGCGCATCTTGAGCACCCCGAGGAAGGCCTCGTGGAAGATGCTGGCGCTCATCTTGCTCGTGCCCTTCACGCGGTCGCGGAAGGTGATGGGCACCTCCGCGATGCGGAAACCGAGCCGTTTTACCCGGTACTTCATTTCGATCTGGAACGCGTAGCCCACGAAGTGTATGTCGTCCAGTGGCAACGCTTTCAACACCTTCAGCGTGTAGCACACGAAACCGGCGGTGGTATCGCGTACCCCCAGCCAGAGCACCGCCCGGACATAGAGCGAGGCGGTATAGCTCAGCAGTACACGGTCCCAACTCCAATCGCTCACCTTGCCACCCTTCACATAGCGCGAGCCCACGCTCATGTCGGCACCACCTTCCGCGCACGCGGCATATAAACGCGGCAGATCTTTCGGGTCGTGGCTGAAGTCAGCGTCCATTTCGAACACATGACCATAGCCACGCTCCATCGCCCAGCGGAAACCTGCGATATAGGCGGTGCCCAGTCCGAGTTTACCCTTGCGTTCCAGAAGATGGATGCGGCCGGGATGCACCGTGATCATGTCTCTGACGATCGCCGCCGTACCGTCGGGGGAGTTGTCATCCACCACCAGCGTTTCAAAGCTGGGCTGGAGCGCGAGCACACTTCCGAGGATCTCCCGGATGTTCTCTTTCTCGTTGTAAGTAGGGACGATGACCAGCCGTTCGGGCACGCGAATAGGTTCAGGTTCAAATATATCGGTGCCGATCGGGCGAAAGGATCTATCGTACTAGCGTTACGTGGCCGGTGCGTTCGATGCGTGCCGTTGTACTGATCCCCTTCGCTTCGAGTTTCCAGATGTACACGCCGGAGGGTACTTCCTCGTTGCCCAAGAAGCGGCCGTTCCATGCGCCGAGCGGGTCTTGTGTGCTGAACAACGGTTGTCCCCAGCGATCGAACACCTGGAAGAGATACTGGTCCGGGTCGACCCCGACGGTAACTGGGTGGAAGGTGTCGTTGATGTCATCACCGTCCGGTGTGAACGCGTTCGGGACGTTCACCAGCAACGTGGGGCGCACTACAAGCGGCAGGCAAGCGGTGTCCGCACAGGTAGGCGCCGAGAAAGCGACGAGACAGACCTCATACTCCCCTTCCAGTTCCGCAGGGAAAACAAAGCGGGGATCCTGCTCTTCCGAAGTGCCAAGGTCCGCGAAGGTCCATGCATAGGCGTTGGCGCCCACGGTGAGGTTGTGGAAGTACACCGCCGGATCCAGGGTGGTGACCTCTCCGGGCAGTGGTTCGAACGAGGCGACAGGGGGAACGAAAGCGTGTACGGCATCGTTGATCACCGTGGTGGACACGCAGCCGCTACCGGCATCGATGAGCAGGGTCACATCATACACGCCAGCGTCGGAATAGAGGATGCTGTCGGGTGCGCTTTCGGTGGAAATGCTGTCATTGCCGAGGTCCCAAACGAAGCTGCCCGGGCCGGTATAGTCGGTGGTGAACGCTGCCAGCACGGGGACACATCCATCGCTGAGCGAAACGGCCACCTGCGGATCGGGCAGCATGGTGATCGTGACCTCAACGGTCGCCGCATCGTTCACGCATGGAGCGATAGCTGCCACGGTGTACGTGTACGTTCCAGAGAGCGCGGATGACGGATCAATTACCGGGTTCATGGGTGCCCCGTGGGGGCCTGTCCATGTGCCGCCACTATCCGGCGTGCCGCCCAATTGTGGGAAAAGACCAACGGGTGGTGCATTGGAGCAGAGCGCGAGGGAGCCGTCGCTGCCGGCGTTCGCAGCGGTGCTTATGGTGATGATCACTTGCGCCGTATCGTTCACGCAAGGTTGGACCGCTGGCACGATGTATTGATAGGTTCCCTGTGCGGCGGATGAGGGTTCGAGCAACGCGCTGGCAGGCATGCCATTGGGTGCGATCCAAGTACCACCGCCACCCGGCGTTCCATTGAGCAAGGTGCTGAGCGGCACCGCAGCACTGGAAGAACAGAGCGAAGAGACCGCGTCATCTCCAGCTTCTGGGGCTTGTTCCACTTCCACGACGACCGTGGTGCTCGCGTCCGGACAGGGGGCATTCCCTGTCACGATGTAGGTGTACGCGCCCTCCGATCCCGTGGCTGGATCGAACAGGGCTGGAACGCTCAGACCGAAGGGGTCGGTCCAGGCGCCTCCTGGTTGCGGCGTACCGGTAAGCTGGGAATAAAGATCCGTTGGGCCAGCGGAGGAACACAACATGATCGCACCCGGCGAACCCGCGTTCACGGTCTGTGCGATGGCGATGGCAAGGACCGCTTCATCGGAAGGGCATGCCCCATTGCCCGGTATCGAGTAGGTATAGTTGCCCGGAATGGCGACCTGCGGATCCAGTATCGCCGGAACAGGATCACTGTTCGGATCTGTCCATGTTCCGCCCACATCCGGTGAACCCAGCAGCACGGTGAACAGATCGAGCACGGCAGCGGTTTCGCAGATCGCGACAGCATTGTCCTGGCCTGCGTCCGGTCCAGCGAGCACATCCACGACCACGATCGACGCATCGCTCGGGCAAAGAGTTCCGCTCACCGTGTAGATGTACGATCCCGTAGGGTCATTGCCAGCGTCGAACGAGCCCGCGTGCGTAACACCGTTCGGGTCCGTCCAAACGCCGGTCGCATCCGGGGAACCGGTGAGCTGCACGAACAGATCCGCAATGGGCGATCCCGCACAGAGCGACAACGTCCCATCAGTGCCAGCGTTCGGCGAAATTTCCAGCGACACCGAGATCGTGCTTTGATCACCTGTACATGGCGCCAACGCACCGATGCTGTACGTGTAGTTGCCCGCGATGTCCGTCGATGGATCGAAGCTGCCGCTGTGGGCTACGCCGTTCGGATCGGTCCAGGTGCCGCCCGCATCCGGCGTGCCGCCCAGTTCCGCGAAGAGGCCGAT
>Ga0138256_10006594_pt1 | contig 12272 bp, 11 predicted proteins | sample KNB2016incub_MG_FD_105486 | JGI IMG/M metagenome (GOLD analysis project Ga0138256, IMG submission 105486) | Active sludge microbial communities from wastewater in Klosterneuburg, Austria - KNB2014incub_MG | ecosystem: Engineered > WWTP > Activated sludge > Unclassified | place: Austria... | reverse complement strand
GCTCATCGGCACCATGCTCATGCTCTCGACGCCGCCGGCGATCATCACCTGCGCCTCGCCGACGCGGATGCGGTCGGCCGCCATCTGCACCGCCGTCAGGCCCGACGCGCAGAAGCGGTTGACCGTCACGCCGCCGACCGACTTCGGCAGCCCGGCCAGCAGCGCGCCGATGCGCGCCACGTTCAGCCCCTGCTCGCCCTCGGGCATCGCGCAGCCGATGATGGCGTCCTCGATCGCCGCCGGGTCGAGCCCGGGCGCCTGCTTCAGCGCGCTCTGGATCGCGGCGACCAGCAGGTCGTCGGGCCGCGTGTTGCGGAAGTAGCCGCGGCCCGAGCGGCCGATCGGCGTGCGCGTCGCGGCGACGATGTAGGCGTCCTGGATCTGTTTCGTGCTCATGCTCAGTTCCTCACCGGCTTGCCGGTCTGCATCATTCCCATCACGCGTTCCTGGGTCTTCGGGTGGTCGAGCAGCGAGCAGAAGTGCTTGCGCTCGAGCGCCATCAGGTATTCCTCGCTGACCAGCGAGCCGGCGTCGACGTCGCCGCCGCAGACCACGTCGGCGATCAGCGTGGAGATGTGGAAGTCGTGCGCGCTGATGAAGCCGCCGTCGCGCATGTTGGCAAGCTGGCCCATGATCGTCGCCTTGGCCGAGCGGCCGGCGACGGGGAACAGGCGCCTGGCCGGTGCGCGCCAGCCGCTGGCGTGCAGCGCCTTGGCCTGCGCGATCGCGACGAAGAGCAGTTCGTCCTTGTTCGGCACGATCACGTCGTCTTCGAGCAGGTAGCCGAGCTTGCGGCTCTCGATCGCGCTGGTGCCGACCTTGGCCATCGCGGCGCTGGTGAAGCCCTCGCGCAGGAAGGTGAACAGGTCGGCGCTGGCGCCGCCGGCGGCCGCCATCTCGGCGGCACGGCGCGCGATGCAGGTCAGGCCGCCGCCGCCCGGGATCAGGCCGACGCCGACCTCGACCAGGCCGACGTAGCTCTCCATCGCGGCGACGCGGCGCGCGCAATGCACCGCCACTTCGCAGCCGCCGCCGAGCGCCATGCCGCGGATCGCGGCGACGACGGGCGTGGCGGCATAGCGGATGCGCAGCATCGCGTCCTGCAGCTTCTTTTCCTCGGGCTCGATCGCCTTGGCGCCGCCCTTCATGAAGGTCGGCAGCATGGCATTCAGGTCGGCCCCGTAGGAGAACGGCTCGTCCGGTGACCAGATCACGAGGCCCTGGTAACCGGTCTCGGCCAGCTCCACGCCGCGCAACAGCCCTTCGACGACACCCGGGCCGATGGCATGCACCTTGGTCTTGATCGACGCGATCAGCACGTCGTCGTCGAGCGTCCACAGGCGGATCGAGTCGTCTTCGTGCACTGTGCGGCCGGCCGTCTTCGGATCGGGTGCGCCGGAGTCGAGCACGCTCTCGCGGAAGTGCTGGCGGCCGTACACCGCCAGCCGACTGCGCTCGACGAAGCGGCCCTGCGCCGGGCTCCACGAGCCCTCGGGCCGGTGCACGCCGCCGCCCTCAGCGACCGGGCCGTCGAACACCCAGCTCGGCAGCGGCGCGGCCGACAGCGCCTTGCCGGCGTCGATGTCTTCCTTCACCCACTGTGCGACCTGCTTCCAGCCCGCGGCCTGCCACAGCTCGAACGGCCCCTGCTGCATGCCGAAGCCCCAGCGCATCGCGAGATCGACGTCGCGCGCCGACTCGGCGATGTCGGCCAGGTGCACGGCGACGTAGTGGAACGAGTCGCGCAGAATCGCCCAGATGAACTGCGCCTGCGGGTTGGTCGACTCGCGCAGCAGCTTGAGCCGCTCGGGCGGCGCCTTCTTGAGCATGCGCGCGACGATCTCGTCGCCCTTCGCACCACCCGGGACGTAGTCGCCCTTGGCGGGGTCGAGGCGCAGGATGTCCTTGCCGACCTTCTTGTAGTAGCCGGCGCCGCTCTTCTGGCCGAGCGCGCCTTTCTCGATCAGCTTGGCGAGCACGGGCGGCGTCGCGTAGGCGGGGTAGAACGGATCGTCCTTCAGGTTGTCCTGCAGCGTCTTGATGACGTGCGCCATCGTGTCGAGGCCGACCACGTCGGCGGTGCGGAAGGTGCCGCTGCTCGCGCGCCCCATCTTCTTGCCCGTCAGGTCGTCGACGACGTCGACCGTGAGGCCGAACTTTTCGGCCTCGGCGATCGTCGCCAGCATGCCGGCGATGCCGACGCGGTTGGCGATGAAGTTGGGAGTGTCTTTCGCTCGCACCACGCCCTTGCCAAGGCCGCTCGTCACGAAGGTCTCGAGCTGGTCGAGGATCTCGGGCTGCGTCGTCGGCGTCGGAATCAGCTCGACGAGGTACATGTACCGCGGTGGGTTGAAGAAGTGGATGCCGCAAAAGCGCGGGCGGATCGACTCTGGCAGCGCCTCGGCCAGCTTCGAGATCGACAGCCCCGACGTGTTCGATGCCAGGATGGCGTGCGGCGCGACGTGCGGCGCGATCTTGCGATAGAGGTCGAGCTTCCAGTCCATGCGCTCGGCGATCGCCTCGATGACGAGGTCGCATTCGCCCAGCAGCGCCATGTCGTCCTCGTAGTTCGCCTGGCGGATCAGCGCGGCGTCTTCGGCGACGCCGAGCGGCGCGGGCTTGAGCTTCTTGAGCCCCTCGACCGCCTTGGTCACGATGCCGTTCTTCGGCCCCTCCTTGGCGGGCAGGTCGAACAACACGACCGGCACCTTGACGTTGACCAGATGCGCGGCGATCTGCGCGCCCATCACGCCGGCGCCGAGCACGGCGACCTTGCGAACATTGAATCGACTCACTGCGGACTCCTCGGAAAGTGGGGCGCCGGCGTCGTCACTCGACGCGCAGCCAGGTCTGGTTGCGATAGAAGGGGCCGATGTAGCCGCGCACCTCGAGCGTCTTGCCGCCGTCGGTGGGCTTGAGGCGCAACTTGTAGAGCTTGCCGTTGTTCGGGTCGAGGATCTCTCCGCCCTCCCAAGTGTCGCCGTCGGCGCTCCTCTTCGCGCCCTGGACGATCGTCATGCCGAGCACGGGCTTGTCCTTGCGGGCGTCGGTGCACTTGTCGCACACCGAGTTCTGCTTGGCCGGGTCGAGCAGCTTCTCGACGGTGCCGGTCAGCGTGCCGCCCGAGTCGGCGATGCGCACCAGCGACTTCTCCTTCTTCGTCTCGTCGTCGATCGTCTTCCACAGGCCGACGGGCGTGGCCTGCGCCAGAGCGGCGCCGGCGCCCAGTGCAAGGGTGCAGCCGGCGACCAGGGTACGGATCAGGGCAGCTTGCATGCGGGTCTCCAGGTTATTGGGATCGAACGGTTCAGAACAGCGCCGCGTCGACGTCCATCATCGGCTTGGCGCCGGCGCGCGCGGTGCGGATCAGCGACGCCGTCTCGGGCAGCAGCTTGGCAAAGTAGAAGCGCGCGGTCGCCAGCTTGGCCTGGTAGAACGGGTCGCCCGAGCCGGCCTTGGCCAGCGCCACCTTGGCCATGCGCGCCCAGAAGTAGCCGTAGACGAGGTGGCCGCAGATGCGCAGATAGTCGACGGCGGCGGCGCCGACTTCGTCGGCGTTGCCCATCGCCTTCATGCCGAGTTCCATCGTCAGCTTGGTCACTTTCTCGCCGAGATCGGCCAGCGGGTTGACGAACTCCTGCATCGCCTCGTTCGTGCCCTCCTCCTCGACGAGGCGCTGCACCAGCTTGCCGAACTTCTTCAGCTTGGCACCGTTGTCGCCGAGCACCTTGCGGCCGAGCAGGTCGAGCGACTGGATCGTGTTCGTGCCCTCGTAGATCATGTTGATGCGCGCGTCGCGCACGAACTGCTCCATCCCCGTCTCACGGATGTAGCCGTGGCCGCCGAACACCTGCAGGCAGGCCGACGTGGCGATCCAGGCGTTGTCGGTGAAGAAGGCCTTGACGATCGGCGTGACCAGCGCGACGAGGTCGGCCGCTTCCTTGCGCTCGTCTTCATCGTCGGTGGAGAGTTCCTTGTCGATCTGCAGCGTGGTCCAGATCGCAAGCGCGCGGCCGCCTTCGGCATAGGCGCGCGCCGTCAGCAGCATCTTGCGCACGTCGGGGTGGACGATGATCGGGTCTGCGGCCAGGTCGGGTGCCTTCGGGCCCGACAGCGAGCGCATCTGCAGCCGCTCCTTGGCGTAGGCGGCGGCGTTCTGGTAGGCGACTTCGGTCAGGCCGAGCGACTGCATGCCCACGCCCAGCCGGGCCGCGTTCATCATCACGAACATGGCGGCCAGGCCCTTGTGCGGCTCGCCGACCAGCCAGCCGCGCGCGCCGTCGAGCGCGATCTGCGCCGTGGCGTTGCCGTGGATACCCATCTTGTGCTCGAGACCGGTGCAGTAGATGGGATTGCGCTCGCCGAGCGAGCCGTCGGCGGCGACCAGGAACTTGGGAACGACGAACAGCGAGATGCCCTTGGAGCCCGGGGGCGCGTCGGGCAGCCGCGCGAGCACCAGGTGGATGATGTTGGCCGCCATGTCGTGCTCGCCGGCCGAGATGAAGATCTTGTTGCCGGTGAGCTTGCAGCTGCCGTCGGGCTGCGGCTCGGCCTTGGTGCGCAGCAGGCCGAGGTCGGTGCCGCAATGCGGCTCGGTCAGGCACATCGTGCCGGTCCATTCGCCGCTGGTCAGCCGCGGCAGGTAGGTCTGCTTCTGCTCGTCGCTGCCGTGCTCGTGCAGCAGCTCGTAGGCGCCGTGCGACAGGCCGGGGTACATCGTCCAGGCCTGGTTGGCCGAGTTCAGCATTTCGTAGAAGCACTGGTTCACGACGTGCGGCAGGCCCTGGCCGCCGTAGGCCGGGTCGGTCGACAGCGCCGGCCAGCCGCCTTCGACGAACTGCTTGTAGGCCTCGCGAAAGCCGGTCGGCGTCTTCACCTCGTGCGTCGCGCGGTCGAGCGTGCAGCCTTCGGCGTCGCCGATGGCGTTGAGCGGCGCCGTGACCTGCGCGGCGAACTTGCCGCCTTCCTCCAGCACGGCGTTGATCGTCTCGGCGTCGATCTCGGCGTGCGGCGGCAGCATCTTCAGTTCGTCGACGACGTCGAGCACCTCGTGCATCACGAACTGCATGTCGCGCAAAGGCGGCGTGTACTGGGCCATCGAGTGCTCCTGGAAAGGATGGAAAGGGTAGCGGCCGCTTCAGCGCCGCGGCTTCGCGGCGCCACGGCAGGCCTTCGCCGGCGGCGCCAGCAGCGCGCGCCCGGCGGGAGTGGTGTAGTGCGCGGCGAGGTGCTCGAAGCCGGCGCGCGCGCGGTCGAGCGCGCCCGGCGTGCGCATGAAGCGCGCGTCGTGGTGCAGCGCGAGTATCAAACCGTGCATCTCGAACAGCAGTTGCGCCGCGTCGGTGCCGGCGCGCAGGTGCTTCTCTTCCATCGCCATGAGCACGGCGCGTTCCAGCGCCCCCTGCCAGTCGCGCACCATCGCAACGAGCGCATCTCGCACCGGCCCCGGCCGGTCGTCGAACTCGACGGCGCCGCTGATGTAGATGCAGCCCGAGTCGATCTCGACCGAGACGCGGCGCAGCCAGCGCTCGTACATCGCGCGCAGCCTGGGCAGGCCGCGCGGCTCGCGCAGCGCCGGCCGGAACACCTCGTCCTCGAAGCGGGCGTGGTATTCGCGGATGACGGAGATCTGCAGTTCTTCGCGCGAGCCGAAGTGGGCGAACACGCCCGACTTGCTCATCTGCGTCACGTCTGCCAGCGCGCCGATCGACAGCCCCTCGAGCCCCATGTGCGAAGCCAGGCCGAGCGCGGCGTCGAGGATCGCGGCGCGCGTCTGCTGGCCCTTGGGCACGGCGCGCGTCTCGTGCAGGGCGCGGGCGGCGGTGGAAGGCAGTGCTGTCAAGTCGATAACGGCAGGTGAACGAACGATCGTGCTATTTTGCAGTAAACCTCCTGCCCGGGAGAAGAGGCCGGCGGCAATTCCTAGACGGCGACGCCTAAATGCATCGCCCCGAGCGGCGCGCGCTCGTCCGTATTGAGTCGGTCACGCGTATTGGATTACGCTTGCGAGCAGGAGGGCTGTGCGCGTGGAAGTGCTGCAACTCGATGTCTCCGGACGCCCGCAGGCGTGGATCTCGGCCAAGGAAGCGGCCGTGATCTATGCGAGCGACGGCATCGCGTGGACGCTCGGCGACCCCTTCCACGTGCTGCGCGGCGGGATGCAGCGGCGCACCGGCCTGCAGTCGCGCATCGAGGTCCACCCGATCATCGCGGTGCGCGGCGCCGTGCCCAGCCGCGCCTGGCGCCTGCAGCCGGGCCTGACCAACGCCAAGCTGTTCGCGCGCGACCGCCATCTGTGCGCCTACTGCGGCCGGCGCTACCACGCCGAAGACCTGACGCGCGAGCACATCGTGCCGACCTCGCGCGGCGGCACCGACAGCTGGATGAACTGCATCACCGCGTGCCGCCCGTGCAACGGCCACAAGGGCAACCGCATGCCCGAAGAGGCGAGCATGAGCCTGCTCTACCTGCCCTACGTGCCGACGCTGCACGAGGACATGATCCTGCGCGGCCGGCGCATCCTCGCCGACCAGATGGACTTCCTGCTCGCCAGCGTGCCGCGCGGCAGCCGCCTGCACGTCTGACCCGCGCGAGCGTCTTCGTCGGACATCTTTACACCCGTTGCAGGAACTGCCCCGGGGCACGGCGATCTAGACTTCGTCAACTCGGGCGGCGCATACAGCGTTGGGCATGACAACCCGTCCGACCACGGAAGTCCCTCATGAAGACCTTGTTCCTCGTCACTGCGGCCGCGCTCGCGCTCGCGGCCTGTTCCACTACCAGCCCCGACGTCATCCAGCGCGGTGATGCGCAGCGCCTGTCGCAGGTGCAGGACGCCACCGTGCTCTCGGTGCGGCCGGTTACCGTCGAAGGCAGCCAGAGCGGCGTCGGCGCGACAGCAGGCGGCGTCGTCGGCGGCATCGCCGGCTCGACGCGCAGCGGCGGCCGCGAGGCGGTCGCGATCGGCGTGATCGGCGCGGTCGCCGGCGCCGTAGCGGGACACGCGATCGAGCGCGCCGCGACGCGCGAGAGCGCCGTCGAAGTGCTGATCCAGCTGCGCAACGGCGAGCGCCGCGCCATCGTGCAGGCGCAGGGCAACGAGACGCTGGCCCCAGGCGACCCGGTCATCCTGGTGACGACGGGGGGCAAGACGCGCGTCACCCGCGCGCCGGCCGCAGCGCCGGCCGGTTACGCGCCGCGCAGCTGACGCCCGGCGCCTTCAATCCCCGCCCCGCTGCCAGACCAGGCAGCGGTTGTTCGCGGGCATTTCGCGGTCTTCCAGCAGGGTGAACCCGGCGCCGCGCGCCAGTGCGTCGACGGCTTCGAAGTCGCGCACACCGCGCCACGGCGCCTCGGTGCGCAGCGCAGCATCGAACGCGGCATTGCTGTCGCTGGTCGGCCGGCCGCCGCGGTGGAACGGCCCATAGACGACGAGGCGCGCGCCGGGCTCGGTGACGCCCGGCAGCGCCGCGAACAGGCGCTCGACCTCGGGCCAGCCCATGATGTGCAGCGTGTTGGCGCTGAAGACGGCGTCCCAGCCGCCCGCCGGCAGCCCGTCGTTCACGTCGACGGGCAGCGGCGGCGGTGTGTTCGGCAGCGCCGCGTCGGCCAGCCAGCGCCGGATCCCCGGCAGGCGCTCGGCCACGTCGCTGGCCTGCCAGACCAGATGCGGCAGCGCCGCCGCGAAATGCACCGCGTGCTGGCCGGTGCCGCTGCCGACCTCGAGCACGCGCCGGCGGTCGGCGAAATGCTCGCGCAGCACAGCGAGGATGGGCTCGCGGTTGCGGTCGGCGGCGGGCGCGTGGGGCTTTTCGTCGGCCATCGCTCAGGATCGCATGGCGCGGCAGACGGCGCCGACATGGCGCAGGCCGGTGCCGCAGCAGCCGCCGACGACGGCCAGCCGCGGCAGCAGCGGGCGCAGCGCGGCGTAGTGGCCGCCCAGCTCGTCGGGGTCGCCGGCGTCGAGTTCGGTCGCGGCGTCGAGTTCGGCATGGCTGAGCCGCGAGGCGTTGGCACGCAGGCCGCGGATGCGGTGCTGCCAACCACTGCCCTCGCGCAGCACGGCTGCGAAGTGCGTAGGGTGCGCGCAGTTGATCATGTAGTAGGCAGGACCGCCGTTGGCGGCATCGTCGGTCTCGGCGATGGCGTCGCACAGCGCCTGGCCGCTGGGCAGGCGGCCGTCGGTCTCGACAGTGAACGAGATCGCCACCGGCATCGCATGCGCGTGCGCCGCGCGCACGATGCCGATCGCCTCCTCGACGTAGTTCATCGTGAAGGCGGCGACCATGTCGGCGTCGGTGCCGGCGAAGGTTTCGATCTGCGCGGCGTGGTAGCGCTCGGCGTCACCGGCCGTCATGCGGCGGTCCGCCGCGTAGCCGTCGCCGCGGGGGCCCAGGTTGCCGCTGACGACGATCGGAACGCCGCGGCGCGCGAACGCGGCGCGCACTTCGAGCAGCAGGCCGACGCCGCGGCGGTTCGCGTCGGCCAGTGCCGCCGCGTCATAGCCCAGGCGCGTGGCCCAATCGGGGTTGGCGCGCCAGGTCGGCGCTTCGAGCACGGCGCCGACGCCCAGCGCGGCCGCCTGCTCGGCATAGCCGCTGAAATAGCGGCGCAGCACGTCGGTGCCGGCGTCGTCCTTGAGCAGGTCGAACGCGGCGAAGTACGGCAGCTCGACGCCGTACTCGTAGATCAGCGTCGTCTCGAGGCCGCCGTCGGCGAGAAACGGCGTCGTCGAATTCAGTTGCGGCAGGTCGAGGCGGTAGCTCATCGGGAACTCCTTCGGGCAGTGTGTCATCGCCGGCGTGCACGCGCACAATTCCGGCACGCCCGTACGGTAGGCCGTGGGCGCGCCGGCGGCCCCAGCCGTTTCGGCAGGCAAGCTGACGAATCGGCCATGACGCAGGCACACGAACGGCTCCCGAAGGTGGCGATCCTCGCGCTGGCCGAGAGTACGGCGTCGGTCGTCTACGGCATGTACGACCTGTTCATGAGCGCCGGGCGCGACTGGGGCTTCATCGTCGCCGGCACGCCGGGCGCCGCGCTGATCGAGCCGTTGGTCGTGGCGCGCGAGCGCGGCGCGCTGGCCGCCGGCAACGGCGTGCCGATCCACGCGCAGGCGACGCTGGCCGAAGCCGCCGATGCCGATATCGTCTGCGTGCCAGAGTTGCTGATCGCGCCCGGCGAGGCGCTCGACGGCCGCTTCGACGCCGAACTCGACTGGCTGCGCGCCTGCCATGCACGCGGCGCCACGCTCGCGACGGCCTGCTCCGGCGCCGTGCTGCTTGCCGAGGCCGGCCTGCTCGACGGCCACGAGGCGACGACGCACTGGGCCTACTGCGATGCGCTGCAGCAGCGCCATCCGCGAGTGAAGCTGCAGCCGCAGCGCGCGCTCGTCGCCAGCGGCGACGGCCAGCGCCTCGTGATGGCGGGCGGCGGTACGTCCTGGCTCGACCTCGCGCTGTACCTCATCGCGCGCTGCGCCGGCGTCGAGGCGGCGATGCAGGTCGCGCGGCTGAGCCTGATCGACTGGCACCACATCGGCCAGCAGCCCTTCGCGCGGCTCGCGCGCTCGCGTCAGGTCGACGACGCGCTGATCGGACGCTGCCAGGCCTGGATCGCCGAGCACTACGCCGAACGCGCACCGGTGGCGGCGATGGCGCGCCTGTCGGGGCTGGCCGAGCGCAGCTTCGTGCGGCGCTTCCGGCTGGCCACCGGCATGGCGCCGCTGCAGTACGTCCACACGCTGCGCATCGAGGAAGCCAAGCATCTGCTGGAGACGACGCCGCAGCCGATCGAGGCGATCGCCGGCGAGGTCGGCTACGAGGACGCGGCCTACTTCGGCCGGCTGTTCCGCCGCGCCGTGAACCTGACGCCGGCGCAATACCGCCGGCGCTTCGGCTCGCTGCGCACTGCGCTGCAGCGGTGAGCGCGGCGCGGCCGGCCGCTCCCGGTGCGGGCCGCGCGACGGCCCAGGTTCAGGGCTGCGCCGCCACCATCACCGCATAGGCCTTGAACACGGCGGTCGCCGCCACGCCGACCTTCAGGCCGGCGGCTTCGACGCCCTCGTTGGTCACGGTCGACGTGATCGTCGCGCCGCCGGGCAGCGTGAGCACGACGAGCGACGACACGGCGCCGCGCTCGATGCGCGAGACGGTGCCGGCCCATTGGTTGCGCGCAGAGAGCTGCCAGCCGGCGAAGTCGGCCACCAGCACGACGGCCGAGGCCTTGATCAGCGCCAATGCCTCCTTGCCCTTCTTGAGCTTGAGGCGCTGCGCGGCGGTGCTCGTCATCGTCGCCGTCGCCTCCTGGCCCGACTTCAGCGCGATCGTGACCTGCGCCGACACCGGCCCGATCTCGATGGCCTTGACGGTGCCGGCGTACTGGTTGCGTGCGGTGGTCTTCATCGACATCCTCCTGAGCAGGCCGGCGAGCGCCGGGTGACGGGCGAGGCGCGCCTCCTGCGCGCGCAGGAATTCGCAGTGCTCGGCCTGCACGGCGCGCCAGGCGTCGAGCAGCCCGCGCGCGGCCGGCGTGAGGCGCGTGCCGCCGCCGCCGCTGCCGCCCGTGCTCGTTTCGAGCAGCGGCTCGCTGGCAAGGTTGCAGGCAGCCTCGAGCAGCAGCCACGCGCCCTTGTAGCTGAGCCCCGCGGTACGCGCGGCGCGGTTGATCGAGCCGGTGGCGTCGAGCGCCTCGAGCAGCGCGAAGAAACGCGCGTCGAGCCGGCCGGCGAGGCGCAGGTCGGCGCTGAGCAGCGAGCCTTCGGCCATCGCGCTATTCCATCAGCGCCACAGTCTTGACCTGCGCCCACACCGGCATGCCGGGCACCAGCGCGAGCGCGTGCACCGAGCGGCGGGTCAGCCGCGCGACCAGCGCCGCGCCGCCGACGCGCACGCGCACCAGCGCGAGCGCGGGGTGCTCGTCGTCGGCGATCGCCTCGACGGCGCCGCGCAACTGGTTGCCGATGCTGGTGCCGACTTGCGCCGTGCGCGCCAGGCTCACGTCGCGCGCCAGCACGCGCAGCCGCACGCGGCGGCCGAGCGCGAAGCCGTGGTCGCGCGTCCACAGCGCGGCGCCCGGGCCGTCGATGTCGACGCGCGCGAGCTGCCACTGCGCGTCGCGCTCGGCGACGACGCCGTCGAGCACGACGCCGGCCTCCTCGCCGAGCGGCAGCGGCAGGTCGAGCCGCGCCAGCAACTCGCCCAGCGGCCCGGCGGCGAGGACGCGGCCCGACTCCATCATCACCAGATGGTCGGCCAGCCGCGTCAGTTCGTCGACGGCGTGGCTGACATAGACGATCGGCAGCGCCAGCTCGTCGTGCAGACGGTCGAGGTAGGGCAGCACCTCGGCCTTGCGGCGCGCATCGAGTGCCGCCAGCGGCTCGTCGAGCAGCAGCAGACGCGGGCTGGTCGCCAGCGCGCGCGCGATCGCGACGCGCTGGCGCTCGCCGCCGGAGAGCGTCGTCGTTCGCCGCTCCATCAGCGCGCCGATGCCCAGCAGCTCGACGACACGGTCGAGCGCGATCCGGCGCTCGCCGGTCTCGACGCGGCGCAGGCCGTACTCGAGGTTGCGGCGCACGTCGAGGTGCGGGAACAGCGCCGAGTCCTGGATCACGTAGCCGATGGCGCGGCGGTGCGTCGGCACCCAGGCGCCGGCGGCGTCGTCCTGCCAGACTTCGGAGCCGAGGGCGAAGCGGCCTTGCGCGCGCTCCAGCCCGGCGATAGCGCGCAGCACGGTGGTCTTGCCGCAGCCCGACGGGCCGAACAGCGCCGTGACGCCGCGAGCCGGCAGTTCGAGCGCGATGTCGAGCGCGAAGTCGCGCCGACGGAGGCGGAACCGGGCCTCGATCATCGCGGCCCCGCAGCCTCGCGCGGCGCGCGATTGACGACGTAGAGCGTCACCAGCACGACGAGCGCGAAGGCGACCATGCCGGCGGCGAGGCGGTGCGCCTGCTCGAACTCGAGCGCCTCGACGTGGTCGTAGATCGCGACCGACAGCACGCGCGTGCTGCCGGGGATGTTGCCGCCGATCATCAGCACGACGCCGAACTCGCCGACGGTGTGCGCGAAGCCGAGCACGCTGGCCGTCAGCAGGCCCGGCCGCGCCAGCGGCAGCGCGACGCTGAAGAAGCGGTCGCCAGGGCTCGCGCGCAGCGTCGCGGCGGCCTCCAGCGCCGATTCGGCGATGGCCTCGAACGCCTGCTGCAGCGGCTGCACGACGAAGGGCAGCGAATAGATCACCGAGGCGACGAGCAGCCCGGCGAAGGTGAACGGCAG
>Ga0138256_10006593_pt1 | contig 12272 bp, 6 predicted proteins | sample KNB2016incub_MG_FD_105486 | JGI IMG/M metagenome (GOLD analysis project Ga0138256, IMG submission 105486) | Active sludge microbial communities from wastewater in Klosterneuburg, Austria - KNB2014incub_MG | ecosystem: Engineered > WWTP > Activated sludge > Unclassified | place: Austria... | reverse complement strand
CCTGGATGTGGTTCGCGCTGTTCAGCTGGCCATCGGCGATGCGCGTGCGGCCCGAATAGTTCAGCATGCCCGCCTCCAGCGGATGCGCGGCGTACCACCGGCCGTAGGCGTCCAGGTCGGCCAGCGCAAGGTCCTTCACCGCGATAACGGATTCCACGTTCTTCAGGTTCTTCGGGTCGAAGGCGAAGGCGCTGGCGAGCGTGCCCCGGCCGTTGAGCATGGCCGATGCGCTCAGGCGCAGGCTGTCCTCGCCGCTGTTCATGCGGCTGCTGTGCACGGCCAACCCGTTCAGCGCATAGCGGAAGGGCCGCTCGGGGGTAAAATCCTCAAAAACGAGTTCGGCGTTGGTGATGGCCAGGCTGTCGGCGTTGTACTCGCTGGCGACGAGGTCGCGGCCCAGCATGCGGACGTAGTCGGCGAGCATCACGAAGACGTTGTCGCTGCTGGCGGTGAGCACGGCCGTGGTATCGCCGCCCGTTGCGGTGGTATCCAGTTTCAATGCCTTGCTCCAGGTATGGCTTCCGTCCGGCCACATCCGGAAGCGCGTGGTGAAGCCGTCCACCGCCACGCTCGCGAGGTCGAAGTTGTCGCTCTTCGCGTCCAATGTGTCCAGCCGCACCCGCGCGCTCCGCAGGCCCACGAGCGGCTCGCCTTCGGCGTCGGTCACGCCCACGTCACGCAGGCCCAGTGCCGCGCGCACGGCCAGGCCGTCGCTGGCGGCCCAGCTATCGTGCAGGTGCAGGTCCAGGTCCACTTCGCCCGTGAGCGCGGTGCTGCGCATGAGGTCCTGCAGGTACGGCAGCAGTTGCGGCAGGGCGAAGCGGGCCAGCTCCGCGTCGATGGCGTAGACCGATCGCTCGGTATCGATCATGAAACCGCCCTTCAACGCGCCGCCCTTGGCCAGGGCGAACGAGAGGCCGAAGTCCATGCGGGTGCTCTCGCCGGTGATGCGGTTGCATGTGGCGTTCAGGCCAACGACCTCGGCAGGCTCTTTCAGCAGATCGGCGGCGTACACCACCCGGCCATCTGTAAGCTGGATGTCCTCCATGCTGAACCGCACGGGTTCCGCATCCGGCGCAGGGGCCGTCTCGCCGCCGAGTTCCAGCAGGTCGCTGAAGTTGAATCGGTCCCCGTGCTGGGCGATATGCACGTACGGCTCTACGAGGCGCAGGTGGTGGAACCGCCAGTCGTTGTTGCGGAAGGCCTTCCATAGATCGGCCTTCACCTCGATCTTCCGCCAGCTGACGAAGACCGCTTCGCTCCCGGGTTCATTCACCGTTACCCCGTTCACCGAGTAGGTGAAGGTGAAGGGGTTGAGGATGATGCGCTCGATGCGCACCTTGCGGTGGATCCACGCCTCGCTGTTCGCTTCGATGTAGCGCTTGAGCAACCAGGGCAGGAAGAAGGCTACCACGAGCAACAGTACCAGCAGGAGCACACCCACGATGAACAGGCCGCGCTTGCGGCTCTTGGGTCGCTGTTCCTGCTCGCTCATGGCGCGGGCAAAGGTGGGGGGGAAGGGCGGGAATCAACGGGGGCTCGCACGGCCTTCGGGGTCAGCCGGGGCAAGCAACGTTCTGCTCGCCACCTGCCTATCGGCCCGCACGATCCGCACAGCACCTACCTTCACCCGCGAAGAAAAGAACCTTGCACCCGATGGAACGGCTGCGATATCTCCTGTTGCTGCTCGCGTTGCTGCCCGGCGCCAAAGGCTCCGCGCAAGCGGTGATCGGCGACAGCACCTACCTGCGTATCCCCGACCAAGCGAAGGCCTTCGAGGCGATGCGCTTCGACATGGATGCTTACCGGGACACGTTGCGCGTATTCCGCGACGCGATCGAGACCACGGCCACGGCCATCAACGCCATCGGCCCGGAGGGTCAGGAGCGCAAGGCCCATCTGGGGCGCTTCCGCAGCGACGTGAAGGCGCTGGACAAGGAGATGAAGCGGCAGGGCAAGCGGCTCAAGCAATCCGCGCCGCCCTTCGAGCAAACGGCCAGGGACTGCTCCAAGCTGGTGCAGCGCTCCAAGGTGCTGCGCACGCAACTGAAGGAACAGGGCGTGAAGCTGCGCTAGCGCCCTACCAGCGCGCCAGATACTTGTCTTCCAGTACCCGCATGGCCGCGCGTTCGGCGAGCTTCTTGTCGGTGTGGCCCAACAGGTGCAACAGGCCGTGCACCATCACGCGCCGCAGTTCGTGCTGGACGCTCGCACCGTAGGTCCGCGCGTTGTCCCTGATGCGGTCCACGCTCATGACGATGTCGCCGTTGACCCCAGGGCCCTCCCCGCCGCCGTGGAAGGTGATGACGTCGGTGTACGTGTCGTGATTGAGGAAGCGCTGGTTGTACTTCAGCAGCTCCTTGTCGCTCATCAGCACATAGTTCAGTTCGCCGATGCGCTGCCCGTGGTCCTTGGCCACGGCGGAGAGCCAGGCGCGCAGGCGCGCCCGGTCGCGGAAAACGGAAGGGACCTCTTGCGCGATGAAGGCGATGCGGCCCTCGCTGGCCATCACTCCTTCACGGGCTGCAGGCTGAAGGCCAACGCCACGGTCGCGCCATTGTCGCTGAACTCAACGCTGTCGGCCAGGGCGCGCATGAGGAAGACGCCGCGCCCATGGGGCTTCTCGATGTTCTGCGGGTCGGTGGGGTCGGGCAGGTGCTCGAAGTCGAAGCCGGGACCTTCGTCGCCCACCACGAAGATGATGCGGTCGTCCTTCACTTGGTAGCCGAGCGAAACACTCTTGACGGGGTCCAAGCGATTGCCGTGGTGGATGGCGTTGTTCACCGCCTCGGTGAGGGCGATGAGGATGTTGCCGTAGAGACTTTCGTGGACGCCATGCTTCTGGCAGGCCTCATCGATGAGCTTTTCGGCGAGCGCGATGTTCTCGGCCTTGGCCGGAAAGTCGATGCGCTGGGTGAACTGCACGTCCTCGGTAAGGGCTGCCATGGGGCGTTATCGGGTCCGGTCAAAAGTATCGAAATACTCCGCTACCCGTGCCCGGTAATAGGGCTTCAATCCCGGGGGCACTGTTCGTAACAGTTCGGCCTCGCGCTGCTTGACGCGCTGGTACTCGAAGAACCGGGCGGGGTCGGCGTGGGGCGTTTCGCGGCCCTCGTTGCTCTCGCGCTTCTTGTCCAGCTCGCGTTCACGTTCGCTCTTCTCGGCCTCCAGCAGCCGCACCATGATGTCCTGCTGGCGCTTGAGCGTTTCCTGCGTGATGTTCTTGTTCACGATGTCCTTCTCCACCTTCTCCATCTCCTCGGCCAGCTTCTGCAGGGGCTGACCGGCGCCGGTGCCGTCCTTGTTGAGTTCTTGCGCGGCGCGCTGCATCTCCTTGCGGATGGCGGCCTGCTGCGCGGCGAGTTGAGCCAGTTGCTGGCTCATGCCGGGCAGGCCAATGCCGCCGGGCTTGCCGTCCTTGCCAGGCTGCTCGCCGGGTTTATCGCCCGGTTTCTTACCGCCCTTCTCCAGGGCCTTCTTCATCTCTTCCAACTGCTTGCTGAGGGCCTGCTGGTTGGCGCGGGTCTGGGCCATCTTCTTGCTGTTGCCGCTGCTGCTACCGTTGCCGCCGGGTTTGTTGCAACTGCCGCTGCCGGGCGTGCCGCTCTGCTGCTGTTGCTGCTGCATCTGTTGCAGGGCCTCGTCCAGCAGGAGCGCCAGGTTGTTCAGGCCGGTCATGGCGCGCTGCTGGCGGTCGGCCGCCTGGGGCTTGCCCCGCATATCGGCCCGGCTGGTGGCCAGGTGCTCCATGGCCTGGTCCATGTTCTCGTTCACGGCGTTCATCTCGCGGTTCACGGCGGCCTGCAGCTGGGGCACGCGTTTGCTGAGGGCGAAGAGCGTATCCTCCACCACGCGGGCGTCGTCGCGCATCTTTTTCTGCTGGCGGCCGATGTCCACCAGGTGCGGGTCCTTCGCGGCGGTGCGGTTCAGGTCGGCGAGCGCGGCCTCCTGGTCGAAGCTCAGCTCCACGATGTTCTCCAGCAGCTGCCGCAGCGCGTCCATGTCCTCTTCCTGCTGTTGCTGCTGGTTGGCGCCCATGGCGCTCTTCATCTGGAAGGCCATCTGCTCCATCTGCTCACCGGCCTTCTGCTGTTTCTCACCGGCCTTCTGGTTCTGCTTCTGCTGCATGTCCTGCTGGCTGCCCTCCTGCTCCTTTTTGATACCCTCCTCCTGTTCCTCGGTCTTCGGCAGGTCCACGGGGGTCTCCAGTTCCTTGTTCTTCTCCTCCAGCTCGTCCAACTGCTTGCGGATGTCCTCGAACTCCTTGTTCAGTTCCTCCTGCTTCTTCTGTTGCTCGCTGTTGTCGCCCTTCTCGTTCTTCGTCTCCTCAGCCAGTTTCTTCTGTTCCTCGGCCAGTTTCTCGAGCTGCTCGGCGATGTCCTCGGCCTTTTGCTCCACCTCCATGCGCTTGAATTGCTCCATGGCGCGGTCCAGCTCCTTCTCGATGTCCTCCTGGGACATTTTCATGTCCTCCATCTTCTCCTGGATCTCCTCCTTGTCCATCTGCTCCATGAGTTTCTGCACCTCCTCGTAGAGCTTCTTCATCTCCTCGCTCAGCACGTTCTCGAACAGCTCCTGCACCTGCTGCTGTTTCTGGAGCAAGCGTTCGTCCATCTCGCGGAAGCTCTGCTGCTCGGTATTGTTCTGCTTGAATTGTTCGGTGGTCTTCTCGATGCGCTGCTGCAGCTCCTGCTGGCGCTTCATCACGTTCTCCAGCTTCTGCTTGTCCTGCCAGTTGAGGTCCTTCTTGTCCAGCATGTCGCGGCGCAGCTTGTCCAGCTCGCGCTGCAGGTCCTGTGCTTCCTTGATGCTCTCCTTCAGTTCGCTCTTCACGGCCTCGTTGTCCGCGTCCTGCTTGGCGGCGAGCTCCTTCAAGGTGGGCGCCTCGAAGACCTGTGTGGCGCTGCGGGCGCTCTTGCTGCCGTTGACGCCGTCGTTGTCCCACACCTCGAACCAGTATTCGAGCTTGTCGCCGGGCAGCAGGCGCAGGCCGGTGAGGTCCCAGAAGTGGAAGAACTCCTGGCGCAGGGCCTTGGGGTCGATGCCCACGGCCTCGTCGCGCTGGCGCTGGTCGGTGGCCACGCTGTCGCCACCCTCGGCGAAGCGGTAATGGAACACGAGGCGCTTGAAGCCGTGATCGTCGCCGATGTCGCCCTTGAAGTAGAGGCGCTTGGGCGAGGTGCTGTCGGTCTTCTGCTCCACGCCGATGGTGGGGTACAGGTCGGGCACCACGTCCACGCGGTACTGGAGCGGGTCCTTCGCGGTACGGCCGTCCTTGCGCGGCACCAGCGAATAGGTACGCCCTTGCAGGAAGCGGCGGGAAGCGGTGAATCCCTCCTCCCCCGGTGCCGTCAGCACGTACGTGGTATCATCGAAGGCGAGCAGCAGCTCATCGGTGCTGCGCGCGCTGGCGGCCCAGGTGATGCGGGTGCCGGCGGGCACGGTGACGTCGCCACCGCCGTTGGCCACGGCGGGCGGCATACCCAGATACGGTGGGTATTCCATCCGCAGGGCCAGGCCGGTGAGCATGGGGTTGCTCACGGTCTCCAGCGTGTACGACGCGCTGAAGAAGCCCTCGGCCGTGAGCTTGAAGGACACCGCCTCGCGCACGTTGCGGAAGCGGTGCGTGAAGCCCGCAGCGTCCTGCTTCACCAGGGGGATGCGCTGGCCATCGATGTCCAGCTCCACCAATTGCGGTATCACGTCGCCCTCGATGGCCACGTGCAGCTCGAAGTCCTCCTGCTCGGGCACGGCCAGCACGCTGTCCATCACGATGAAGCGGAAGGGCGCCTCGGGCGTGAACTCGCTGCCGTGCTTGATGATGCGGGCGGCGGGGTCGGTGATGAGGCTGGGCGCGGCGAAGAGCAGCACGAGCAGCACGGCCAGCGGCGGCAGGGCGTAGCGCAGGTATTTGCGGTTCTTCGAGAGGTCGATGGCCGCGGTGAACGGGACCGGAGAGAGCTCGCGACTGCGCTGTGCGATGCTCGCCTCGATCAGCTCGCGGTTCACGAAGTTGCTGTTGGCCTGCTCGCGGAGCTGGAGCGTGTTCAGCAGCTTGTCCTTCACCTCACCGAAGTGCTGCCCCACGATGGCGGCGGCCTCATCATGCGAGATCACCTTGCCCAGACGGAACAGCTTCACCAGCGGGATGGCGATGAAGCGCACGAGCACTCCGGCGGCCAACAACAGGAAACCCCAGAAGAGCACGGTGCGCGCGGTGGTGCCGAAGCGGCCGAAGTACTCGCTGAGCGAAGCGCCGAGGAAGAAGAGCACGAGCAGCCCCACGCTGTACAGGGCCCCGCGGATCAGCCGGTCCTTGTAATACTTGCGGATGAAGGCATCCAGCTTCTCGATCAGCAGGTCGTAGTCGGAGGACATCGTCGGGGCCTGCTTTCAAGCATCGCGCCAGCAGGGGGAATGTTGGCCGAAAGTAGGGAGGCCGAAAGGGCGTGTCCTGTGAACAGATGTTAGATCCGAGCAGGTGGGTGTGGATGGGGCCGCTCCGTGTTCATAGGTACCCGGACGAACCGGCACGGACTATTTTGCGGCGGATGCTGCGGGTCGGATTCGTCTATTGGGCGCTTTTGCTGGTGCCGCAGGCCTGGTCCCAACCCTTTCTTTTCGACCGCCTTACCACGGCCGAGGGCCTGCCGGGCGACCGCGTGAACGCGCTCTTCGAGGACCGCGATGGCTTTATGTGGGCGGGTACGGAGGAGGGGCTCGCCCGGCTGGAAGGCTCGCGCGTCCGTGTGTTCCAGCACGACCCCAATGATGCGCGCAGCCTCGCGCACGACCAGGTGAACGGCATCGCGCAAAGCGCCAACGGCACCTTGTGGTTCGCCACCATGAATGGCCTGTCACGGTCTGATGGGCACAAAGGTGACTTCATCAACGAACGGGTCGCGGCGACCGGGGCCCTGCACCGCCAGGCCAACCGCATGCGCCAAGTGATCGCGCTGGGCGATTCGCTGCTCTGGGTCGTCACCGAGGCGGGTTTGTACCGCTACGATATCCCGCGAGGCGCATTCATCGCGATGCAAGGACGGGGCCCGGGCAGTGGCCCCCACGGCATGATCGATGCCTCATCAGCCCTGCATTGGGATGCGGAACGCCAAACGCTATGGGCCGGCACGCACAAAGGCATGGCGGCATGGGATGCCCGTACCGATGCCTGGACCGACCACCGCAACGGCGACGGACCGGTGTGGAGCGACTCCAGCAGTACCGATGCGCCTGTGGTACACACCGGCACGTTGTATTTCCTGCGCAACAAGCCCTACACGTTGTTCGGCTACGACTTGCGGTCCGGAGAATTGCATACCCAGCCGGATGTAGAGGCGACCCCCAACCACTTCACGCTGCGCTGCCAGTCCTTCGATGCGGACGGACGCCATTGGCTGGCCACCTGGACGCACCGCCTCTTCGTGCGCGAGCCGGACGGGCCGTGGCAGGAACTCAAGGCCGATGGCGTGAACCTGGCACCAGCCCACGTTGAGTGCATGTTGCGCACGCGCTCGGGCGAGCAATGGCTGGGCAACGACAACGGCATCGCCGTGCTTCGGCGCGGCGCGGGCGCTTTCCGCCTGCTCACCCACGACATGGGCACCGCAAGCATCAGTGCCATGCGCACTTGGGGAACGGACACACTGCTGATCGGAACGGCCGGGGGTGGCGTACGCGTGTGTTCGGTGGAGTCCGGCAATTGCACAGCGTTGCACAGCCACCACACGTCAGCAGTGGATGAAGCGGATCCGAAAGCCGATTACATACACGGGTTTGGCGAGAGTTCGGGCGGGACGGTGCTGTTGACCACCGGCAAGGGTTTGTTGGAGTTGGATCCGCGTGCTCCGACGCTGCGCCCAGCGATGCGGTTGATGGACGCGATCAAGCGTGGCCGGGAGCGGTCCTATACCGTTGCGGCGGAAGCGGGAGGCGTGTTATGGTTGGGCACCTGGTCGAGCGGTCTTTGGCGATATGATCCAGGCACCGGCTCAGGGGAACTGATCGATACCGTAGAAGGTCGATGGGGACGCTTGCCAGGCCGTTTCATCCTGTGCTGGCTCCGCGGCCGCGATGGCACCATGTGGCTCGGTCTGAACAACGGCGGGGGGCTTGCGCGGATGAACGCCGGCCGCTGGGAACCCATCACGGACAGCGCCGGCACCAACATCGGCGGCGTGGTGCGCACCATGGTGGATGACAAGAATGGCGACCTGTGGCTGGGCACGCACGAACAGGGCATCGTGCGGTATTCACCGCGCACGGGCCACACGCGCTATTACACGCGACGGGATGGTCTGCCGGGCGTGTGCGTGCTGGCGCTGCGTTGCTCCCGGAACGGAACGCTTTGGGTGGTGACCACCAAGGGTATCGCGTATCGGCCACCGGGGGCGCAGGACTTTCTCCCGCTCGCGCTGCCGCAAAGCGTTGCGGCGCAGGCCCCTTCCAAAGCCCTGGTAGAGTTGCCGGATGGCCGCCTGATCCTCGGCGTCGGCAGCCGTCTTCTGATGTACGACCCGGGAGCCGCGAGCGCATCGGAGCCGCTGATGCCCGTATTCACCGCGCACCGACTGAACGATTCGCTCCGGTTGGGCCTGCCATCCGGTTTGACGCTCACCGCCGACCGCAAGCTGTTGACCTTGGAACTCGGCGGCCTCCACGCATCTCCAGGTCATGCACCGCTGTTCCGCTACCGCATCGAACCGCGCGACACGGCATGGGCAGAACTCGGCGCTGTGCATCGGCTCGACCTCTTCGACCTCCCTGCAGGCGATCACACCATCGCGCTGCAAGCCAGCCTGGACGGCGCAACCTGGAGCCCGGTCATTGCGCGCGCGGCGGTAACGGTGCTGCCGCCCTTCTACGCCACATGGTGGTTCCGTGGGCTCTCGATCGCTACCTTCCTATTGCTGCTCTTCATCGCCTTCCGGCTCTATATGATCGACCGCTTGCGGAAACAACGTGAAGCCTTCGAGCGCCAGCAGGCCGTGCTAACCGAGCGCATGCGCATCGCAGGCGACATGCACGATGATCTGGGGGCCGGGCTCAGCGCGTTGAAGTTGCGCAGCGAGATGGCCTTGCGCGTGGAAAAGGATCCCGCGAAGCGCGAACAGCTCGGTTCGCTCGCGAAGACCGCCGGCGAGCTCATCGGCAGCATGCGGCAGATCATTTGGACGATGAACACGGACCAGAGCAGCCTAGCGGACCTCGCCTCCTATACCGCCAGCTACGTGCGCAATTATTGCGCGGAGAACGGGCTCGCTGTGGAAGTCAACGTGCCTGCGGAATGGCCGTCCATCCACCTCACCTCCGAACAACGCCGCAACATCTTCCTCGTGGTGAAGGAAGCCGCGCACAACATCGTGAAACACGCCAATGCGAGCCTTGTGCGTTTCACCATGTCCATGGGCCCTGCCTTGTCGGTTGAAGTGCGGGACAATGGAGCGGGGCTCCCGATCTCCGCGCAGGAGACCGTGGGCAACGGGCTGCGCAACATGCGGAAAAGGATCCTTGTGCTGGGAGGAGAATTGCGCGCTGAACGGCCCGGGATCGGCTCGGGCACCTCGATCCGTTTCGTGGTCCCCTTGCGCCCCCCTAACCAAGGTTCTATTGGCAGGAACGGAGCCACCCGAGACATTCGCGGCACATGAATACGGCCCCTGTCCGCGTGAGCATCGTGGAGGATGACAGCGTCATCCGCGAAACGCTGCGTTCACTTTTCAGCTTTGAAGAGGGTATGGCGCTCTTCACCGTGCATAGCACCGCGGAGGATGCCATGCTCCGTCTTGGGGAGAATTGCCCCGATGTGGTGATCATGGACATCAACCTGCCCGGCGCGAGCGGTATCGATTGCGTGCGGCAGATGAGCCATCGTTGCGTGAAAGCGCAATTCCTCATGTACACCGTGCACGATGATGACCATCGGGTATTCGAGGCCTTGAAGGCCGGCGCCAATGGGTACATCCTGAAGAGCAGCACGCCCGATGAGATCCTCGCGGCCGTGCGCGAACTGCACGAAGGGGGCAGTCCCATGAGCGCGCATGTTGCGCGGCGCGTGGTCGCCCACTTGCGGCCCCGGCAGGGCACGGCCGTGACCGATGCGGGCCTGACCGAACGCGAACAACAGATCCTGGCGCTGCTGGCGGAGGGCCTGCTTTACAAGGAGATCAGCGACAACCTGGGGATCGCCGTGGGCACCATCAAGCAGCACATCCATCGGATGTACGAGAAACTGCATGTGCAGAACCGCACGGAGGCGGTGAACCGGTTCTTCGGTCGGTAGCGTGGTGCTCCATCAGCCGATCGTGAACGAAGGTTGACCACACGCTAGTAACCAAGGTTGACCCCCTTGACAGCTTCGGGGATCGCTGGATCCGTGAACTTGGCTGCACGGGCACCAAGCGCCCGCCTGCCATGGTCCGCCTCCCTCTTCTCCTGCTCCTCTCCGTCCTTGTTCCCCTGATCGCCTCGGCCCAGCAGGCCTGGCGTCCCGGCGAAGTGCTCCTTCGCCTTTCCAAAGAAGCACAGGCCTCCGATGTGCAGTCAGGGGTCGAATCCGGCCTGCCTGCTGGCCTGCAGCTGAAGACATTCAAGCCTATAGCGGCGAAGTCGCCTTACGTGAAGTTGGTCGTGCAGGCAGGCAATGAGGTCGCTCTCGTGCGCACGCTGGCCCAGGTTCCCGGCGTGGAAGCCACCTCGCTCAACTACCTGGTGAAGCCATTGGCCGCGCCGAACGACGCGCTGTACGGTGATCAATGGAACATCGCCGATGCCAACATCGACGACGTGTGGGACCATACTACCGGCGGTACCATGGCCAACGGCATGCGCATCGGCGTGGCGCTATCGGACATGGCGATCGAAACCAGCCACTCTGACCTCGTGGGTAACATCTGGCCCAACTCCCCTGCCCAAGGCGGGGGTGCCTTTCACGGTACGTCCGTCGCTAGCGTGGTCGGGGCGGTCGGTAACAACAACATCGGCATTGCCGGGGTGAATTGGGACGTGGAGATCTTCTCCAGCGGCGAAACCGAGGACCTGTCGGATGTGATCGAGCAATTCGAGATGGCCACTGCGGTGCGCGAGGCGTTCAATGCCAGCAATGGCACAAACGGCCTGATGGTCGTCTCCATCACAGCATCCTGGGTCCAAGAAGACGGCCAGCCGTGCAATGGATTTCTTGTTCCGCTGTTGACGGACATGACCGAGGCGGGGATCATCCTTGTGGCCAGTGGCCCGAACGACATCGAGGATCTGGATCAAACGCCCTGGTTCCCTTCCAACTGCGCCCTCGCCGAGCACATCGTGGTCACCAGCTACGGTCCGGTGAACGAGGTGCCGTTCGCCACCGGCGATAACAGTGTCCACCTCCTGGCGCCGGGCATCAACGTTCCGTTGGCCACGGTTGGCAGCGCGTACACGGTTTCAAGCGGCAACTCCTACGCCATACCTCATGTGGCAGGAGCCGTGGCCCTGCTTTACTCCGTACCCTGCCCCTCCTTCGCGCAACTGGTGATGAACGATCCCGTGGCCGCGCGCCAACTGGTGAAGACCGCGATCCTCGAGAACACCGCGCCGTTCCCGGGCGGCAGCGCGATCACCATCACCGGCGGCAAGCTGGACGTGATGGCGGCGTACAACGCGCTCATGTCCACCTGCGTGCCCACCTGCACGGACTACACGGTCACGCTCACCACCACCGGCGATCCGGTAACGACCTGGACCGTGCGCGACTGGAACCTCGCGGAAGTGGCTACCGGTGGCGGGAATACCATTCAAACCTGCCTCGATGGCGGCTGCTATACCATCAACCTGAACGGTACGGATGGGCTGCCGATGGAGGCGGATTTTGTAGTGGAGGATGGGAATGGCGTGGTGGCCACGGGCAGCAGTTTCGGCGGTGTCATCAGCTTGAGTCTGGGTGATGTGGTGTCCGGATGCACGGTGGTCGGCTCGGCCAACTTCAACGCGCAGGCGAATTGCAACGACGGCAGCTGTTGCTCCGGCTCCCTGTTCGCTGTCGCGCTGCTCTCCGCCGATGGCGTGAGCGAAGGGAGCGCGCAACTGCTCGTGCAGCAGAGCGGCAACACGCTGTTCGATGGCGCTGTTCCCGTGGTGTTCGACAACGATGGCCAGCAGAGCTACGCGCTGGTGCAACTCTGCGGTGATGGCGGCTGCCTCACCGTGCATGCGCAGACCGGCGATGTCGCACTGGACCCGAACGGCATCGTGCTGCTGGGTCCCTCACAGGACATACAGGTCCCCTTCCCCAT
>Ga0138256_10006592_pt1 | contig 12273 bp, 11 predicted proteins | sample KNB2016incub_MG_FD_105486 | JGI IMG/M metagenome (GOLD analysis project Ga0138256, IMG submission 105486) | Active sludge microbial communities from wastewater in Klosterneuburg, Austria - KNB2014incub_MG | ecosystem: Engineered > WWTP > Activated sludge > Unclassified | place: Austria... | reverse complement strand
GATACCGATTATCTCAATATCTTTTCTTTTGCTTATCTCTCTGATATTTGTAGATTCATATATCAGCAATCCGCCTTCTTTTATTTTTGATTCGAACTTATCCATCGACGGCTGATTTAATATCAATGCTGTATCGAATTTTGATATTATCGGCGAACTTATCTTTGAATCAGAAATTATTGTAATGCAGTTCGCAGTACCTCCGCGCATTTCGGGACCGTATGACGGCATCCAGGAAATTTCTTTGTCCTCTAACATTCCTGCATATGACAATGTCATACCCATTGAAAGAACTCCCTGTCCTCCGAATCCGGCTATTATGATTTCTTCTAACATGGCTGTTTGTCTCCGGTTTGATTTAATTGTTTTAAGTCTTCAGCGCTTGGCAGCTTTACATCTCCGAGCGGGAATGTCTTTACCATTTGTTCATCAATGAAATTATTTGATTCGACAGGAGTCATTTTCCAGTTGGACGGACAGTTGCCGATGATCTCAATAAAGCACGTGCCTTTATTCAGTTTCTGATAGTTCAGCGCATTCAAAATCGCTTTCTTGGTTTTTCTGACAGCTGTATTTTTATTAACAGACTGCCTTGTCACATAAAAAGATCCCGGCAGTTGTGAGATCAGTTCAGATACTTTTATCGGAAAACCGTAAACGGAAGTATCCCTTCCGAAAGGACTCGTAGTGGTTTTCATTCCGACAAGTGTAGTCGGAGCCATCTGCCCGCTTGTCATTCCGTATACTGCATTGTTTATAAACACTATCAGAATATTTTCACCGCGGTTGATCGTATGAATAGTTTCTGCAATTCCGATCGCCGCCAGATCTCCGTCGCCCTGATAAGTGAATACATATTTATCGGGCATAAGTCTTTTAATTCCGGTTGCAACTGCAGTCGCTCTTCCGTGCGCCGCTTCCTGCATATCCACATTCATATAATCATAAGCAAACACCGCGCAGCCGACAGGCGCAACGCCGATCGTATCTTCCTGAATACCAAGCTCTTCGACCGCTTCCATAATTAGCTTGTGTACTAAAGAGTGAGCGCATCCCGGACAGTAATGCATATTGACATCCAGCAGCGTATGAGGTCTTTCATACACTACAGAATATTCATCCGTATCACAGGATATTTCTGATGCAGAATTATCAGTATCAGTTTCAGTATCACTTTCCGCGCTGATATTATTATCAGTCTTTTCAGTTATTGTTAATTCTTCAGCTGACATTTTCTTTTGAAATTAAATTTTCTAATTTGTTTACAATCTCTTCCGGGTTCGGTACCATACCGCCGAGTCTTCCGTAAAATTCAACATTGATCTTTCCGTTCACTGCAAGTCTTACATCTTCCACCATTTGTCCTGAGTTCAGCTCGACTGTTAAGAATAACTTTGCCTTGTCTGCAAGTTCACTCAGTCTTTTGGATGGATACGGGAATAGCGTGATCGGTCTGAACATACCGGCTTTAATGCCTTTCTCTCTAGCCATTATTGCCGCCTTATGACAGATCCTTGCGCTTAATCCGTAAGCGACAAAAATATATTCAGCGTCTTCGGTCATAATTTCTTCAAAACGGATTTCATTCCTTTCAATCTCTCTATACTTTTCTATTAGTTTCAGATTATGCTCTTCGAGTTTTTCGGGCTGAATATGAAGTGAGGTAATATAATTCCTTCCGCGTGATTCCGGCTTACCGGTGGTTGCCCACGGCTTTTCGGTTTTATGAACTGTATAATTTCCGAATGTAACTTTTTCCATCATCTGTCCGATCGCTCCGTCGGAAAGTATCATAACGGGATTTCTGTATTTATCAGCAAGATCAAATCCGAGAAAAACAAAATCCGCCATTTCCTGAACTGATGAAGGCGCAAGTACTATTAATTTATAATCACCATGCCCTCCGCCTTTTGTCGCCTGGAAATAATCTCCCTGCCCCGGCTGAATAGTCCCGAGTCCCGGACCGGCGCGGTTTACATTTACAATAAGACACGGAAGCTCAGCTCCTGCAATATATGATATTCCTTCCTGCATCAGACTTATGCCCGGCGAGGAGGAACTTGTCATAGCGCGGAATCCCGCACCTGCTGCTCCGTAAACCATGTTGATCGAAGCGATCTCGCTTTCAGCCTGCAGCACTACTCTTATGTGTTCCTTTGTATTGTATTTTGGAATTTCCCTGGCAAGATATTCAAGCACTTCCGACTGCGGAGTGATAGGATATCCGAAGTATGCATCGCAACCCGCCTGTATCGCGGCTTCTGCCAACGCTTCATTGCCTTTCATTAATTTCGTTTCCATTATTATAAATTTTATTTTCTTTTGTATTAAATGTTTGCCGGCGGTTCATAAAAAATTTCCGCTCCCGGTCTACTACTCAATCTCTTTGAGAATAGAACTGATAATGTCTTTCTCAGTATTTTTCTCACCGGTGTTCACATCAATTTTTTTCTTCTTACCGTCCGTTCTGTAAACGGTTATAACAGCATCAGGACAGACAAGCGCGCAGTTAATACAGCCGGTGCAGAGATCATTGTTCGCAATGATGTATCTGTAACCCTTGCTGTTTAATTTTTCGGATAACTGAAGTCCGCCTTCTTTGCATGCCGTTATGCAAAGTTCGCATCCCTTACATTTCTGTATGTCAAAGACCACTTTACCTTTTAGCTTTCTCTCTCTGACTGTTTTTGATTTTGCTGTATCCATTATGTTATGTTTAATGGTTCGATTTTGAACTAATATCTGAAAACATTACTTTTTTTTCAATAATATGCATCATATTAGAACATGACAAATGTCATATTATTTAATATTTTTCCTTTCCTCAATATTCGGTAAATTGAGACCTTTGAAACACAGCATACATAAATTACATTATAAAAGTACTTCAGGGATATATTCATCACTGAAATCAAGATATAATATTATTTTAATTCAGAATCATTTCTATTATAAAATTTTAAATGAAAAAACAATCAAAGATATCAGTCAACGGTAAAAACACTTTCGAAGATTATAAAAAGGAAGTCCTTTCAGATTTTAAGCTTGCAAATGAAAGCAGACAGGCGAGCATTCTCGGGCGGAAAGAGGTTCTCACAGGTAAAGCTAAGTTCGGAATTTTCGGTGACGGAAAGGAAGTTGCGCAGATAGCCATGGCAAAGGTTTTCCGTAAAGGCGATTTTCGTTCGGGATATTACCGCGATCAGACCTTTGCATTTGCAACCGGCATTTCGACCATAAAGGAATTTTTCGCTCAGCTCTATGCTGACACGGATGTAAGACTTGAACCCGCTTCAGGCGGCAGATCTATGAACGGACATTTTGCAAACAGATTACTTGATGACGAAGGCAACTGGAAAAATCTTATGGATATGAAAAACACTTCCGCTGATATTTCCCCTACTGCTAGTCAGATGATCCGGCTTGTAGGACTTGCATATGCTTCAAAGCTTTACAGGGAAAACAGAACGCTTGACGGAATGAAAAGTTTTTCAGATAATGGAAATGAAGTTGCATTCGGAACGATAGGAAATGCAAGCTGCGCCGAAGGAATGTTTTTCGAAGCTATGAATGCCGCTGCAGTGCTGAGAATTCCGATGGCTGTTTCCATCTGGGATAATGGTTTCGGAATTTCCGTGCCGAGCAAATATCAGATTGCCAAGGAAAGTATTTCCAATGTACTTGTCGGATTTGAATATGATGAAAAATTCAGACAGGGATTTAAAATACATTCGGCTAAAGGCTGGGATTATCCCGGACTTGTATCAATGTATGAAAATGGTATCACCTCTGTCCGCGAAGATCATATTCCCGCTATCTTCGATGTGCAGGAAGTTACGCAGCCGCAGGGACATTCCACTTCCGGCTCTCATGAAAGATATAAAACAAAAGAAAGACTGGAATGGGAAAAAGAATTCTGCTGCATATCTCAGATGAAGAAATGGATCATTTCAGAAGCTATGGCAACAGAGGAAGAGCTTAATGAGATTGAAAAGTATGCGAAAGATTATGTTAAAAAAATGCAGCTTGAAGCATGGCAGGATTATATTGATCCGATCAAGAAAGAAAATGAGGAAGCAAGAAATTTATTTGCTGAAATTGCAAAGTCGGGAAATCATGAAAAAGAAATTAACGCAGTAAGCGAATCACTTAAAAAATCTTTAGACAATAACAGGAAAGTTATTTCCGAAGCCGTGCATGAAGTCCTGATGATCTCTTCAGGTGAAAATTCAGATGCCGTTGAGAAACTGAAAGAATGGAAAAATAAATTTAAAAAAGATAACAGCAAAAGATACGGTTCGCATTTGTTCAGCGAATCTGCAGAGTCAGCTTTAAATATTAAAGAAGTTAAGCCTGTTTATTCCGAAGACTCAAAAGTTCTCGACGGCAGAGAAGTGCTTAACGCTTTTTTTGATATTGCATTTGCAGGCGATCCGAGAATTTTTGCTATCGGCGAAGACCTTGGATTTCTCGGTGATGTAAATCAGGGAATGGCAAAGCTTCAGGAAAAATACGGCGACCTGAGACTTACCGACACCGGCATCCGTGAAGCAACTATAGTCGGTCAGGGTATCGGCTGCGCGCTAAGAGGATTGAAACCAATTGTTGAAATTCAATATCTCGATTACCTTCTTTACGCATTACAGATCATCAGCGATGACCTTGCCTGTCTTCAGTACAGAACTGCGGGCGGTCAGAAAGCTCCGGTTATTATCAGAACACGCGGTCACAGACTTGAAGGGATCTGGCATTCAGGTTCACCGATGGGTACCATCATTAACAGTTTCCGCGGCGTGCACGTCTGCGTTCCGAGAGATATGACAAGAGCTGCAGGATTTTATAATACAATTCTCAAATCGGATGAACCCGCGCTTATCATTGAAAGACTGAATGCTTACAGATTAAAGGAACAGCTGCCGGACAATCTCAGTGAGGTCTGCGTTCCGCTCGGCGTGCCGGAAATTTTGATCACAGGGACTGATGTGACGATCGTTACTTACGGAGCATGCGTTGACATTGCAAAATCTGCAATTGAAAAACTTAATAAAGTAAATATTTCGTGTGAACTCATTGACGTGCAGACTCTTCTGCCTTTTGATATAAATAAGATCATACTTGAATCACTTAAAAAGACAAACAGAATTTTATTTTTAGATGAGGACGTACCCGGAGGAGCTTCGGCTTATATGATGCAGAATGTTCTGGACAGGGACGGAGGTTACAGGTATTTAGACTCTGATCCGAAATGTCTCGCTGCAAAAGAACACAGACCTGCATACGGTACCGACGGGGATTATTTTTCTAAACCAAATTCCGAAGATGTTTTTGAAACTGTATATGAGATCATGAATGAATCTGATCCTAAGAAGTATCCGCTATTCCTTTAAAATAATTGTATGGAAAATATAAAAGCGCTTTATCTGTCGCAGCTTGATGCACTAAAAGAAGAAATTACTTTATATAAGAATGAGAGAGATCTCTGGGTTTTGACCGGTATTATAAAAAACGCACCGGGAAATCTGTGTCTTCATATCTGCGGCAATCTGAATTATTTCATCGGCACTCTGATTGGTAATACGGGATATGTGAGAGAAAGGGATAATGAATTTTCTGATAAAAATATCGGAAGGGAAACGCTTTACAAAGTTATAGATGATACTAAGAATATGATCACAAATGTTTTTGACAGTTTAAGTAATGATGATTTTACTAGGATCTATCCCGATAATAAATTCGGTGAAAATCCGACTTACGCTTTTGTCTTCGCAAGACTTGTCTCGCATCTTTCTTACCATCTCGGTCAGATAAATTATCACAGAAGGATCACAGGCGGGTGATCAGAAATCTTTCTCGCTAAGAGTAGTCTCAATATCTTTTTCATCCCTTAACTTCCATGATTTTTTTATTACGGAAAATTTTCTTATTAAATAAATTATGATAAGCAGTACAAGGAATGCCGTTACAAATGGTATGACAAATGAAAGTACTGCCGTGGCGACTGACATTACATTTTCAGAAGTAGCGACGACAGCATTGCCTGTCCCGCCTGTAGTCGCGGTGGAAGTAAGTCTCGCAGCGCTCGCGCCGACTTTTACAATTCCTGCTGTACCGCCGCCGATTATAATTCCGAGAACCCACTGCAGCAAAGGATTTGCTTCAGTAAGAAAGGAAGCGGTAAGAACAGTCCCCGCTATCATCGCAAGCGGACCTGAAATAGTATCCAGTAAATTATCAAGCCATGGAATATAGTAAGCGAATACTTCGACTAACGTAGCGGCGGAAAAAGCTGCAAACGCTATCCATCCGCCCATCCATTCAAAACCTCCGGTCAGCTCCACGTATCCGAGCATTGAAGCGATATTAGTAACAAGTAAAGGAATGAAGACTCTGAATCCTGCAGCAGCCGACAATCCTATGCCGAGTAAAATTCCGAATGCAATATCCATACTCATATATTAAATTTAAAAGTTTTTGTAATATAAATTAATTAGATAAAACTTAAAACTTATTCTTAAGTTTCAGGATCTGCTGAATCTTTTATCAAGTTCGTCAGTGGTAATTCTGATTAGTGTCGGTCTTCCGTGCGGACATACATACGGCATCTTTGCCGCGAAGAGGTCATCTATAAGCGAGGTCATTTCATGAAAGGATAGTCTGTCTCCGGATTTTATAGCGCTTCTGCATGCAAATGATTTTGCAAGGTTATCTCTCTTTTCCAGATTCAGCTTAAGTTCATATTCCTTGAACTGATCTATGAGATCCTGAAATATTTTTGCTTCATCGCCGATCTTTACATCCGACGGCAATCCTGTTACTTCCACTGTATCATCCTTCATCATAGTAAGATTAAAACCGAGATTTCTGAATTCATCATGAAGTGATTCGGCAATATGATAATCTATTTTCGTCAGCTTGAATCTGACAGGTATTAGAAGCTGCTGTGAGAATGAAGACTGTGAATCCAGCCACATCGAAGCTCTTTCATACAAGATCCTTTCGTGCGCTGCATGCTGATCTATGATCATCAGACCTGTTTCAGTCTGACACATTATGTATTTATGCTGATACTGCCAGACGTTGAAATTTGCAGAGTCTGATTTTTTACTGTGCTCAAATATTCTGTTCTGAACTTCATTTTTATCCGCAGGTATATCGGGGATGTTTTCATCTTCCGGTTTTCTTGACGCTTCAAAAATCGAGTGAATGCTCGCAGACTTGTTTGAGAATTCATTTCCCGTAAATATTTTCTGACCTGTGCCCCCGTAACCAAATCCGCTGCTGCGGCTGGTTTCCGTACCGGACTGTTTTTCATTTTTATAATGAAAGCTCTCCGTCTTCTCGGGAAATGAGATCGAATTGTCAAATCCAATATCAAATGTCAGATCGGAATTTCTTAAAGCTTCCTTTACTGAATTTCTTATAAATCCAAACACTGCGCTTTCGTCTTCAAATTTTACTTCCATCTTTGACGGATGAACGTTAACATCTGCTTTACCGGGTAGAAGATCGATGAAAAGAAAAAAGGAAGGATAGTCTCCCTTCTCTATCAAATGATCAAATCCGGAATAGACAGAAAAGTTCAGCGAACGACTGACGAAGAATCTGCCGTTAAGATAAAAGTACTGATCCTGTTTTGACTTCTTTGTAAAATTTGGTTTTGAAATAAATCCGCTTACCTTAATTATCTCATTACCGTTCTTTACTTCCAGCAGGTAACCCGGAATTTTATCTCCGAAGAGTTCGCTGATCCTGGTCTTAAGGTCTGACGAACTTAATTTGAATACTTCGTTCTCATTATTGAAAAATGTAAATGCTGTATCGGGATGTGATAATGCAAGTCTTACAAATGATTCATAAATATGTCTGAATTCCGTCTGATCAGATTTCAGAAAATTCCTTCTGCCGGGTGTATTGTAAAATAAATTCCTGACTGCTATCGAAGTGCCTGTCTCACAGCTTGTCTTTGATCTCTCAGTGATCTCCCCGCCTTCAGTCTTTATGCAGATTCCGACATCTTCACCGGAAGTTTTTGTTTTTAATTCTACGTGTGAGATCGAAGCTATCGATGCAAGCGCTTCGCCTCTGAATCCGAGCGTGAGTATATTTTCGAGATCTTCAATTTCAGCGATCTTGCTGGTGGAATGTCTCTGAAAACAGATCATCGCATCTTCTTCACTCATTCCCGATCCGTCATCAATTACCTGTATCAGACTTTTACCTGCGTCCTTTATTAACAGCGTAATATTCTTTGCCCCGCTGTCAATAGAATTTTCTATCAGCTCTTTGACAACAGACTCCGGCCTGTTTACAACTTCACCTGCTGCAATTTTATTTGAAAGGGACTGCGGTAATATTTTTATTTTATTTTCGGTCAAATGATTTTACGGTTAAATGAGATCAGCGCGGCTGAATAAACTGCTGCTGATAAATTTATCAGCTTTATAAAAATAAATAAATTTATTTTTCAAACAAAGCCTCTGTAAAAGTCTTGCTGTCGAATACCTGAAGATCATCTATCTGCTCGCCGACTCCTATAAATCTGACTGGCAGTTTCATCTCTTTATTAATTTTCAGAACAATTCCGCCTTTGGCCGTGCCGTCAAGTTTGGTAAGTATAATTCCCGTTAGCCCGTCAAGCGCTTTCGAAAATTCCAGCGCCTGATTGAGTCCGTTTTGTCCCGTAGTTGCATCTATAACAATAAACGTTTCATGAGGCGCTTCGGGAATTACTTTCTGAATGACTCTCTTAATTTTTTTCAGCTCTTCCATCAGATGCGATTTATTGTGCAGTCTTCCGGCAGTATCGATGATGACTACATCCGTTCCTTTTGATACAGCTGAATTCACAGTATCAAATGCAACTGACGCCGGATCTGAAGTGCTCTTGCTCTGAATGATCTCAACGTCCGCTCTTTTCGCCCATATCTCCAGCTGATCATTTGCGGCTGCTCTGAATGTATCCGCTGAACCGATCAGTACGCTCTTTCCCGCTTTCTTAAAATTGTTTGCAAGTTTACCGATCGATGTTGTCTTACCGACTCCGTTCACTCCGACTACAATTATTACATAAGGTTTCTGTTTCAGCTCGAAGTCAAATGATTTGAATTCAGATGTTGTCTCATTAAATACTTTTCTGATCTCACCGTTGATGAGTTCATTCAGTTCCTTCTGATCAATATATTTATCAGTGATTGCTCTTTCCTTGATCCGCGCTATCAGTACCTCTGTTGTATCCATTCCCAGATCCGATGAAATGAAGATCTCCTCGAGCTCTGCAAGGAAGTCATCGTCTATCACTCCCCTTGCATTCACAAGACGGTTGACTTTTCCGATGAGATTATCCTTTGTCTTGTTAAGACCTTCCTTTAATTTCCCGAATCCTATTTTATCTAAAAATGACAATTCTGTTTTATAAAATTTTAATTAATGTAATTACTTTCAAACAAAAAAAGCCAAGCTCGGAAAGTGAGATTGGCTTTAAAAAAATATTATCTGCTATCAGAACATATTAAGTATATTTCTCGCGATCACCATCTTCTGAACTTCTGAAGTTCCTTCACCGATAGTCATAAGTTTTACGTCCCTGTATAATTTTTCAACCGGGAAATCTTTTATAAACCCGTATCCTCCGTGAATCTGAATAGCTTCATTGGTAGCTTTTGTGGCGATCTCACTCGCATATAATTTCGCCATCGCAGCGCTGAGATTTATATTCATTCCTTTGTCTTTCATCCATGCGGCTTTATAGATCATTAATCTTGCAGCATCTGCCTCTGTCGCCATGTCGGACAGCTTAAACTGAATTCCCTGAAACTCTGATAATGATTTTCCGAACTGTTTTCTTTCTTTGGAATATTTTAGCGACGCGTCCAGAGCTCCCTGCGCAATGCCGAGTGACAGCGCTGCAATTGCAATCCTTCCGCCGTCAAGTATCTGCATGCATTGTTTGAATCCCTGTCCTTCTTCGCCTATCAGATTTTCAGCAGGCACTTCCACATTTTCAAATAAAAGTTCTGCAGTATCCGATGAACGCATACCTAATTTATTTTCTTTTTTACCGGTCTTAAATCCTTTCCATCCTTTTTCAAGTATGAACGCCGATATGCCGTTTTTATGTTTTGATTTATCCGTTACAGCCGTGACAACAGCTGTTTCGCCAACGTTTCCGTGTGTGATAAAAAGTTTGCTTCCGTTTATAATGTAATGACCGTTCTTTCTTTCAGCGGTAGTCGCCATGCCCGCTGCATCACTGCCTGAAACGTTTTCTGTAAGTCCCCATGCTCCGAGCTTTTTACCAGTAGTGAGATCGGGAAGGTATTTTTTCTTAAGTTCATCATTTGCATAACTGAATATGTGATTCGTGCAAAGTCCGTTGTGCGCCGCTATTGTCAGTCCCATAGAAGGATCTACTTTTGAAATTTCTTCCACAATGATCGCGTATTCAATAGTTGAGAATCCTGAGCCGCCGTATTCCTCCGGGAAAATGATCCCGAGAAAACCAATATCACCAAGCTTCTTTGCGATCTCCATCGGGAATTCCTGCGATTCGTCATACTTCATAACATGAGGAGCAATTTCATTCCGGGCAAAATCCCTTGCCAGCTTCTGAACCGCAAGCTCCTGTTCTGATAAATTAAAATCCATATAATTAATATTCTGATTTGAAATTCGAATTGCAAATATAGTGATATTAAATTTTTACTGAAATGTTAAATTATTAGTATCATGATAAAACATTACCTGCTGTCCCACACCGCGAAGTCACGAAGACGCTAAGGAGAATGTTTTAAAAATAGATTACTTATGCCTTTGTGACTTTGCGGTTAAATTATATTCCTGGTTTTTGTGACTTCTCCATTTCTAAATTTTAACGATTGATATATATTTGTAAAAACAAAACTCAAATGCTAAACTACTTAATAATTCTGTTATTCCTTTCAGCGCTTTTCAGTACTGATCTCTCCGCACAGGAAATATCTCTCACAGGTAAAAAATGGATGCTTACTGAATTACAAAAAGGAGTTGTATCTGAATCATCTGATAAAATGCAAACCCCTTATTTAATTTTCTCTGAAGACGGCAGTTTCACCGGTAACGCAAGCTGCAACAGTATAAGCGGCTCTTATACTTTCGACGGCAAATATAAATTAAAGATGACAGCCGCCTCGACAAGGATGATGTGTGAAAATATGGAAACTGAAACAGCATTCCTTAAAGCTCTTCAAAAGACGAATAATGTAATTTTAAAGGATAATGTTCTTATGCTTCAAAGCGGGAAAATGCTGCTTGCAAAACTCGAAGGTAATTCTGTAGAAACATCTCTGACCAATACAAACTGGGAGCTTTACGAACTTGTAGGAAAATCTGTCGGGACAGGCTCAAACGGCGCGCCATATACTATTAATTTCAGTGATGATAAAAAAGTAAGCGCAAAGTTCTGTAATACGCTCGGAGGCAGATTCAAAAGAAATAGTGATAATGCTATGAAGATCAATATTGAGATATCAACTATGATGGCTTGTCCTGAGATGGAAATGGAAATGATCTTCAAGGATGCGCTCGGACTTGTCGGACAATATTCTATCGAAAATAACACAGACCTGATATTACATAACGGAAAAGTAGTGCTGGCAAGATTCCGCGTTTCAGATAAGTAAATTTTATTTTTTGAGATCCCTGCTGCCGGGTTTGGTGACGGGGATCTTTTCCAGCCATTCCGGAAGTTCGTCTTCCGCATATTTTATCACTTCCATTTTTGCAAGCGAATACTGCTTGGTACCGAAGTCCGCCTTTCCGCTGCTTCTGTCAATTATGAATCCCACTCCGGCTGCATTTGCGCCGTATTCCTTTAACAGCTCTATCACTTCAAATACGCTTCCTCCTGTCGTTACCACATCTTCGCATACTAAATAATTCTCGCCCGGCTTAATTTCAAATCCCCTTCGCAGAGTCATCTTTCCGTTTTCCCTCTCGGCGAAAATTGTTCGCTTATTCATCTGCCTTCCTGTTTCCGTTCCGAATACGATCCCGCCTACTGCCGGCGTAATTACGGCGTCTATTTTTGTATCGCTAAAATGCGCCGCTATCATTGACGAGAACAGCGTATTGTATTCCGGATACTGCAGGACTTTCGCGCACTGAAAATAATGGGGACTGTGAAATCCTGAAGTAAGTACGAAGTGTCCTTCAAGCATTGCGCCGGTTTTTTTGAAAATATCTATTACTTCTTTTTCTGTCATTTCAATTTTTTTAAATTCAGATTAAATCTTTCCT
>Ga0138256_10006591_pt1 | contig 12273 bp, 13 predicted proteins | sample KNB2016incub_MG_FD_105486 | JGI IMG/M metagenome (GOLD analysis project Ga0138256, IMG submission 105486) | Active sludge microbial communities from wastewater in Klosterneuburg, Austria - KNB2014incub_MG | ecosystem: Engineered > WWTP > Activated sludge > Unclassified | place: Austria... | reverse complement strand
TCAGCACCGCCGCCTTGTCGATATCCCACTGCTTGGCGCCGAAGAAGTTGGGGAACAGCAGCAGGCCCGGCTGGCTGCCCGCAGCATCGTCATACACGAAGGTCGATTCATAGGGCCCGCCATGCCCGCTGTGGATGTGGGGTTTGTGCTGGATCGCCATCGCCGAATCTCCTGAGTTTGTCCTGATATGGCGCGCGGTTTTCCATGATGCTCAGCGTGGCGCAAGTTGCATGTCGCAATTTTCGCGTTATGGAGGCGCGCATCCGTCCCCCCTAGCCAGCCAGGAGCGCCGATCCCCCATGCCGACCCTCGTCCTCATCCGCCACGGCCAGTCCGCCTGGAACCTCGAAAACCGCTTCACCGGCTGGTGGGATGTCGACGTGACCGAGAAGGGCGCGGAGGAAGCACGGGCGGCGGGCCGTTTGATGCGCGACAAGGGGCTCGATTTCGATTGCTGCTTCACCAGCGTCCAGACCCGCGCGATCAAGACCCTGAACCTCGCGCTGGAGGAAATGGGCCGCCTGTGGCTGCCGGTCGAGAAGGACTGGCATTTGAACGAGCGCCATTATGGCGGCCTGACCGGCCTCAACAAGGCTGAAACCGCGGCGAAGCATGGCGACGAACAGGTGCACATCTGGCGCCGCAGCTTCGATGTGCCGCCGCCGCCGCTGGAAGCCGGGAGCGAATTCGATCTCTCGAAGGACCGCCGCTATGCGGGCATCGCTATCCCCGCGACAGAGAGCCTCAAGGACACCATCGCCCGCGTGCTGCCCTATTGGGAAAACCGCATCGCGCCGGAACTAAAAAGCGGCAAGCGCGTGGTGATCTCCGCCCACGGCAACTCCCTCCGCGCGCTGGTGAAGCATTTGTCGAACATCCCGGATGACGAGATCACGGGGCTGGAAATCCCCACCGGCCAGCCGATCGTGTATGAGCTGGACGACGCGCTGAATGCGAAGGATCGGTACTATTTGAACGAGCGGTGAGGGATGATGGGGGTGCAGCTCGCCCCGCATCTGTCCCACAATGACACGGGTTTACATAACAGCCGATTTGATCGGTTTTGGTTCGTTTACTGTCTTGCCTCCAAAAGTCTTTTCTGAAAATTGAAGTTGGCCATGACGGGGGGTATATGAAGTTTTGGAACTATATCATCGCAGCCTTGATAGGGGCGGTGTTGACTTTGGCATTACCACAACAGGGAAATGCTAAAGTTCTGATCTTCGATTATACCGCGCGTGTGGACGAGCTGGGTGCAAGCGTTCCGACCGGAACCATGGTGACCGGGCAGTTCTCTTATGACGATGCGCTGGTGCCGCAGAATGTTTATCCCGGTGCTTATACCAATGTGGCGACCTACCAAAACTCGACCGTTTTCTTTACGATAAATCTTGGGAGTAAAAGTGTTGCGGGCAACGGAGTCGCTACGGTTGCAGACAGCCATACTGCTTATGGACCAAGCCTTCCCGTTGATGAAGATTATTTCTTCTTTGGAACTATAGCTACGCCAACGAACCCCCTGAGTATGGGTATGACTATCTGGGGGCCGGGCGACCAGTGGCTGACAAGCACGAAATTGCCATCGTCTTTTCCTGCCATATTTCCGCCACCGCCTCCTCCTGCTTCTGGTGACGATGATGAAATCACCTCTTTCGGCGGGGGCCTTTTTTACAGTGATGGCCTCAACAAATTCCACTTCAACGCCAATCTTTTGACCATCACCCCCGTCGCGGGTGGTGTCCCCGAACCATCCACATGGGCGCTGAAGATCCTCGGCTTCGGCGGGATCGGCGCGGCGATGCGCAGACGGCGCAAGGTACGGACCGAGACCGCCGCCGCTTAACACCTTAACCCCTGACACACCCCGCAATAAAAGGTGCTGCGGCCGCCTTCGGTGCGCCTTAGCACCGGAGCGCCGCAGCGGGGGCAGGGTTCGCCCTCGCGGCCATAGACGCACCATTGCTTGGCGAAATAGCCGAGTTCGCCATCCGGCCGGGCATAGTCGCGTAAGCTCGATCCGCCTGCCGCGATGGCTGCTGTCAGAACCTCTTTGATCGCTGCGACCAGCGCGCTGGTCTGTTTCGCGCTGAGGCTCCCCGCCGCCCGGTCCGGCGCGATGCCGGCTTTGAACAGTGCCTCGCACACATAGATATTGCCCAGCCCGGCGACCACGCGCTGATCGAGCAGCGCCAGCTTGATCGCGGTCTTTTTGCCGCCGAGCCGCGCGCGCAAGCTTGTGCCGGTGAAGTCCTCGCCCAGCGGCTCCGGCCCCATCGTCAGGAAGGCGGGATAGTGATCGAGCGCATCGCTGCGCACCAGACTGACGAACCCGAAACGGCGCGGATCGCATAAGCTGAGCCGCCGCCCCGCCTCCGTCTCCAGCAGCAGATGATCATGCTTGCCGATCTCCCCCGGATCGACCCGCCAGCGGCCCGACATGCCGAGGTGGAAGATCAACATGTCCGCGCGGTCCGTCTCGATCAGGCCATATTTGGCGCGGCGGCCGAGAAGCGTCACCCGCGCGCCGGTCATGCGCTGTCTGAGGTCCGGCGGAAAGGGGGTGCGCAGGTCGGCCCGGCGCGGCTCCACAAGGGTCAGTACCTGGCCCTCCAGCACGGAGCGCAATCCGGCAACGGTGGTTTCGACTTCGGGAAGCTCTGGCATAATTTCGCTTAATATGTTGATCCTGCAATCCGGCAGGCCGGATTGCAGGATGATCCGCACCGGCCCACTCCCCCTCCCAACCTCCCATAGGATACCATATCGGGAGGTTGGGAGGGGGAGCGGGCCGGAACCGAACCCTCGAAATTATCCAGAAAGATAATTTCGAATCGGACTCCTAACAGGCTTTGCGGGCGCTGCACAACTGGGCTAGGGACCGGGCATGAACGAAACAGTCTCCTTTGGCTATCGCGAGGTCGATGCATCCGAGAAAGCGGGCATGGTCCGCGAGGTGTTCTCCGGCGTCGCATCGCGCTATGATCTGATGAACGACGCGATGTCGTTTGGCGCGCACCGGCTGTGGAAGGATCAGTTCGTCAGCCGAGTGAAGCCGCGCAAGGGCGAGGCGATCCTCGATATGGCAGGCGGCACGGGGGACATCGCCTTCCGGCTGCACGCAAAGGGCGCGTGCGTGACGGTGGCGGACATCAATCCGGAGATGCTCGCCGTGGGGCGGGAGCGCGCAGAGAAGCGCAAGCTGGATGGGTTGAGCTGGTCGGAGCAGAATGCGGAGGAGCTGACCTTCGCGGACCGGACGTTCGACGCCTACACCATCGCGTTCGGCATCCGCAATGTCACCTTCATCGACAAGGCGCTGAGCGAGGCGCACCGGGTGCTGAAGTTCGGCGGGCGCTTCTTCTGCCTCGAATTCTCGACCTGCACCTGGCCCGGCTTTTCAGAGGTGTATGATGCCTATTCGCACCGCCTCGTGCCCAAGCTCGGCAAGATGTTGGCGAAGGACGAGGAGAGCTATCGCTACCTGATCGAATCGATCCGCCGCTTTCCGCCGATGCCCGAATTCGAGCGCATGATCCGCGCGGCAGGTTTCACCCAGACCAAGGTGGAGCCGATACTGGGCGGGTTGGTCGCGATCCATTCGGGCTGGAAGGCGTGAGGGCGGGCACTCCTACCACCCCTCCCCTTCAGGTCGGATCGAGGCACGTGACTCGATCCGAGGGAAGGGGGTGGGGCGAGCCCAGGCGCTCACTTCGTTCGCGACCCACCCCCAACCCCTCCCTAGAAGGGGGGGGCTTTTAGGAGATGACCTCCCCCGTCACGCATCTCTGGCTGCTGCTGAAATGGGGCCGCACGCTTGCCCGCCACGGGGCGCTGATGGGGATCGAGCGCGACATCAACACGCCGATGCCGGTGCGGCGGCTGGTGCGTCTCGCGCGTTTTGGCGCGCGCGTGCCGAAACAGCCCCGCTATGCGGCGGCGTTTCAGGCGATCGGCCCCGCCGCGATCAAGCTCGGCCAGACGCTCGCGACCCGGCCCGATCTGGTGGGCGAGGATGCGGCGCGCGATCTGCTCAGCTTGCAGGACGCGCTGCCCCCCGTGCCCTTCGCGCAGATCCGCGCGGCGGTGGAAAGTGCCTTTGGCCAGCCGCTCGACGCGCTCTACAGCCGGTTCGATGAGGAGCCGGTCGGCGCAGCCTCCATCGCGCAGGTGCACCGTGCCGTTACCGCCGATGGGCGCGATGTTGCGGTGAAGGTGCTGCGCCCCGGCGTTTCGGAGCAATTTGCGCGTGACATCGAGACCTATGAATGGGCCGCCGCGCATCTGGAGCAACTGGGCGGCGAGGCGAAGCGCCTGCGCCCGCGCCTCGTGATCGCCAACCTGAAGCGGTGGACTGCGCGGGAGCTGGATCTGCGGCGCGAGGCCGCCTCCTCCTCCGAACTCGCCGAGGCGATGAGTGCGGAAGAAAGCTATACCGTTCCCGCAATAGACTGGGATCGCACCACCGGCCGGGTGATGACGATGGCGTGGATCGACGGGATCAAGATCTCGGATCGCGACGCCCTCATCGCCGCCGGGCATGATGTGAAGGCGCTTGCCAGCCGCCTCGTCAACACCTTCCTGCGTCAGGCGATTGCGGAGGGCTTCTTCCACGCGGACATGCATCAGGGCAACCTGTTCGTGACCTCCGATGGCCATATCGCCGCGATCGATTTCGGCATCATGGGGCGGATCAACCGGCAGGCGCGGCTGTGGCTCGCCGAAATCCTCTACGGCCTCATCACCGGCAATTACCGCCGCGTGGCGGAAATCCATTTCGAGGCGCAATATGTCCCCGCGCATCATGATGTCGCCGAGTTCGCGACCGCCCTGCGCGCGGTGGGCGAGCCGATGCGCGGCAAGCCGGTGAAGGAGCTTTCGGTCGGCCAGATGCTCGACGGGCTGTTCGCCATCACGCGCGATTTCGACATGGAGACGCAGCCGCACCTCCTCCTGCTACAAAAGACGATGGTGATGGTGGAAGGCGTGGCGACCGCGCTCGATCCCGATATCAACATGTGGGAGACGAGCGGGCCGTATGTCTCCGCCTGGCTGCGCGACGAGCTGGGGCCGGAGGCGAAGGCGGCGGACGCGCTGGTCGATACCATCCGCACCATCGCGCGCCTGCCGGAGCTGCTGCGCCGGATCGAGGACCGCTTCCCTGCGCCGGGCGGCGCCCCCCCGCCTCCGCCCCTGCCTGAAGTGCGGCTGATCGACTGGCGGCCGGGGTGGCTGCTGCGCTATGGCGCGGTGGCGCTCTGTGCGGCGGCGGCTGGCGCTTTGGCCACGAAGTTGCTATTTTGAACACATGACGCGCGAAGAAGTCATATCCCGGATCAAAACCCGCGAAACCGAGGTGCGGGCAACGGGTGTGAGCGCTTTGTATCTTTTTGGATCGACTGCTCGCGGCGAGGCCGGGCCCGCGTCCGACATCGACCTCCTGTGTGATATCGATCCCGCGCGGCGAATGGGTCTTTTTGAATTCCTCGGAATCCAGCAAAATCTGGAAGAGATTCTCGGCAATCCGGTCGATCTCGTCGAGCAGAAGGCGCTTTTACCGACGATTGCCAACCACGTGCGGCGCGATATGGTGCGTATTTTCTGATGGTCCCCGAAGAGCGCGATCCAGCAATACTGCAGACGATATTATTGTTGATCCAGCGGATCAGGACACGTCTTGAAAAAATGACTCTGGCCGTCTTTGTTGAAGAACCGGATGATATTGATCTGCTAGCTTATCGGCTATCGATGGTCGGCGAATATGCGGGCAAGCTATCATCCACCCTACGAGCGCGGCATCCCGAAATTCCCTGGAGTCGGATGAGCGGCCTCCGTAATATTGTTGCCCACGAATATCTGAGGGTTACGCCAGCCCGTCTCTGGGAAACGGCGCAGAATGAAATGGAGCCTATCGCGACCATGTGCCGAACGGAATTGGAGCGGTTCCCATCATGACCACGCCTCGTATCCTCCTCATCGTCTCCGGCGGGATTGCCGCCTATAAGTCGCTCGAACTGGTGCGCCTGTTGAAGCGCGACGGCATGAGAGTGCGCGCGGTGCTGACCAAAGGCGGGGCGGAGTTCGTGACGCCGCTCTCGCTGGGCGCGCTCACGGAGGATCATGTCTATTCGGATATGTTTGACCTCAAGGACGAGCGCGAGATCGGGCATATCCAGCTGTCGCGCCAGGCGGACCTCGTCGTCGTCTGCCCGGCGAGCGCGGACATAATCGCCAAGATGGCGGCGGGCATTGCCGACGATCTTGCGACCACCATCCTGCTCGCCACCGACAAGCCGGTGCTCGCGATTCCCGCCATGAACGTCCGCATGTGGGAGCACGCCGCGACGCGCCGCAATATCCGCCAGCTCGCCGCCGATGGGGTGACGATCATGGAGCCGGACGAGGGCGACATGGCATGCGGCGAGTGGGGCAAGGGCCGCCTGCCAGACCCGGAAGCGATTGCGGGCGAGATCCGCCGGATGCTGAGCGGCGGCGCGGCGGGGGATGTCATCACCATGCCGCCCGCGCGCTTGTTGTCCGATGCCAGCGGGCCGCTGTCGGGCAAGCATGTGCTCGTCACCGCCGGGCCGACGCATGAGCCGATCGACCCTGTGCGCTATATCGCCAACCGCTCGTCCGGCAAGCAAGGCTATGCCATTGCCGCCGCCGCAGCGCAGGCGGGTGCGCGGGTGTCGCTCATTTCCGGGACGGTCGAGTTGTCGACGCCGCGCGGCGTCACGCGGATTGATGTGCAGACCGCGCGGGAGATGCTCGCCGCCGTCGAGGACGCGCTCCCCGCCGATGCCGCGGTTCTGGTTGCGGCGGTGGCGGACTGGCGTGTCGAGAGGCAAGCGGGGCAGAAGCTCAAGAAGGACGGCTCCGGCGCGCCCGCGCCCCTGCCCTTGACCGAGAACCCGGATATCCTCGCGACGCTCGCCATTTCGGCGCAGCGGCCCCGGCTGCTGGTCGGCTTCGCGGCGGAGACGGAGCATGTGATCGACCATGCCAAGGCCAAGCTGGCGCGCAAGGGCTGCGATCTCATCGTTGCCAACGATGTCTCGGGAGACGTGATGGGCGGCAGCCACAACCGCGTCCATCTCGTGAGCGCAGGAAGTGTCGAAAGCTGGGACGAAACCAGCAAGGAAAATGTTGCGGCGAGGCTGGTGGACTATATCGCCAACCGGCTGGCGAATTAGGAAGTCGAGACTACTTCATGGCATCCCGGACTTAGCGTTGCCTGCCATCACTCCGGCCCCTGCCACCGCGCGCCCTCCTCGTCACCCCAGTGAAGGCTGGGGTCTCCTCGGGTGCAGTGCTGCGCGAGATGCCAGCCTGCTCTGGCATGACGGTTAGATATTCTTCCACCGTGCCTCCGTCTCCGCGTAAACGGAAAAGAGGATGGCCAGTCTATTCGCCGATTGGCGGATCAGGAATTGACCGTTAAGATTGGCTCCATGACACGCCCCATCACCATCGAATTGAAGCGCCTGCCCCACGGGGCGGACCTGCCGCCACCCGCCTATGCCACCGCCGGAGCCGCAGGCATGGACGTGGTGTCCGCCGAGGATGTGATCCTCCCGCCGGGGGGGCGTCATGCGGTCGCCACCGGCTTTGCGATGGCGATCCCGGATGGCTATGAGATCCAGGTGCGGCCCCGCTCCGGCCTTGCATTGAAGAACGGCATCTCGCTGCCCAACACGCCCGGCACGATCGACAGCGACTATCGCGGCGAATTGAAGATCATCATGATCAACCTGGGTGAGGAAGCGTTCGCGATCAAACGCGGCGACCGCATCGCGCAACTGGTGGCCGCGCCGGTGCAGCTCGCGACCTTTGCCGAGGTGGCGGAGCTTTCCGATACCGAGCGGGGGACAGGAGGCTTTGGCTCTACCGGCGTGAAAAGCGGCGCGTCATGAGCCTCGATGATGCCCTGCTCGATCGCTACGCCCGGCACATCGTGCTGAGGGAGATCGGCGGCGCGGGCCAGATGCAGCTGATGTCCGCGCATGTCACGGTCGTCGGCGCGGGGGGGATCGGTTGCCCGGCGATCCAGTATCTCGCAGGGGCGGGCGTCGGCACGATCCGGGTGATCGACGATGATGCGGTCGCCCTCTCGAACCTCCAGCGCCAGACCCTGTTCGGCAGCGAGGACATCGGCCGCTCCAAGGCGGAAGCCGCGATGCAGGCGGTGGCGCGTTTGAACCCACATGTGAAGCTCATTCCCATCGTGCAGCGCCTCGACGCCGACAATGCCGAGACGTTGCTGCGCCACTCGGATGTCATCATTGACGGCTGCGATAATTTCAGCACCCGCTTGATCGTGAGCGACGTGGCGACGCGGCTGCGCATCCCCCTGGTTTCCTCCGCAGTCGGCCAATTCGAGGGGCAATTGTCGGTCTTTCGCGGCTGGGAGGCAGGCAAGCCCTGCTATCGCTGTCTCGTAGGCGAAGATCCCGCCCGCGCCGAGGCGAGCTGCGCCGAGCAGGGCGTGCTGGGCGCATTGACCGGCGTAATGGGCAGCCTCGCCGCGCTGGAGGCGATCCGCGCCATCGTGCCGTTCGGCGAGGACAGCGCGGGCAAGCTGCTGATCGCCGACCTGCTCAATCTGCGCTTCCGCACCATAAGCCTGCCTGCGGACCCCGCCTGCACGGCCTGCGCAGCCGCGCGAGAGCCATGCCCGGCCTGACCATCGTCCTGTTGACGGATGACGCCGAGCGCCTGCGCGGCGCGCTGACGCTCGCACTGGCGCAGCGCGCGTTGGGCGGGGAGTGCCGTCTGTTCTTCCAGTTGGATGCGGTGCGCCTGCTCGCCCCGGAGACGGAAGCGCCGCGCGACGACATCCACGTCGCGCATGGCCTGCCCCGGCTCGCCAGCCTGATCGGCGAAGCGCTGGACGACGGCGTCACCCTCGTTGCCTGCCAGAGCGGCCTCGCGCTCGCGGGTCTGGAGGCGTCCCGCATCGACCCGCGCATTGAGGCGGGCGGCCCCGTCTCGTTGCTGCAATCGCTGGCTCCGGAGGAGCGGCTGACAATAGCATAACAGCAGTATAGTTCCGTACCTTCTCCATTTCGGACAAGATTAATGGTGCGTTAGCCTGTGCCCAACCGTGCACCCGGCAATATTGCGCCAATAATAAGCAATGATACCAACGGGCTGTACATCAAAATGGACCAAGTCCGAATTCCCACACCGTAGTCCTCCTATAATATCCTTATCGCAGGCCAGTCAGGAGCGGGGATATGATGGCGGTCAGGGCAGCATATGCAGCGGGCTTCGAAGCGGAAGCCAAGACACCCGACGGGATGATGGAAAGCAGGGCGTTTCGTTCGCGGCGGGAGCGGCAGGAGACATCCCGCCTGCGCCTTCTGCCCGCGGCATCCCCGCCCGAAGCCCCGATCGAGGCGCCGCCCGGCGCGGGACTCGTGCACGCCTATCTCATCGATACCGATCCGGCGCGCCGCGCGCAGGTGCACAAGCAGCTCAGCGGCAGATCGAACATGGTGGTGCGCGCCTATCGCGACTATGCGAGCTTTCTTGCCGAGGCGGATCTGCTCGACGCGGGGTGCGTGATCCTGTCCGACGACGGCATGGACGCGGAAAATCGGGGCGGAACGGCGGATGCGTGGCTCGATTTCATTCGCCAGTCCCGGCAGAAGGGACGCTTCGCGTGCATTCTGCTGACACGGGAAGGCAATATGCGCTTCGCCATCGACGCGATGAAGGCGGGGGCGGTCGATTGCCTGCTCCTTTCCCACACGCAGCACGCGCTGCTCGGCACGGTGGAGGACGCGCTCGCGCTGGTGCGCGCGGCCCGCGCCGAACAGGACGCCAGCAGCGAGGCGCGCGGCCAGATCGAGCGACTGACCGCCCGCGAGCGCGATGTGCTGCATGGCCTGCTCTATGGGAAATCCAACAAGATGATCGCGCTTGATCTCGGCATCAGCCCGCGCACGGTGGAGATCTATCGCGCGCACCTGATGGAGAAGCTCGGCACGCATTCCCTCTCGGAAACGCTGCGGATCGCGTTCCTCGCGGGTATTGCCTGAACTTTTTGATCCGAAACAGGCAGCTTTGCTGCGTTTCGGATAGGCCGCACCAGCCCTCTCCCCCTCCCAACCTCCCGATATGGTATCCTATGGGAGGTTGGGAGGGGGAGAGGGCGGGCGCTGAAACCCGAAATTCGTCTCTTTCACGAATTTCGGATAAAATCACTGCCCCTTCATCGAGCGCACCGCCGCCAGCGTGCTTTTCACATGGTCCTTATAGCTCATCGCGCTGTGGACGAAGACGATGCGGCCGGTGGGCGCGATGACATAGGAGGTGCGGTTGGTCATGCCACCGGGCACGGGCAGGGCGACATCATAGCCCTTCACAATTACCGGGCCGGCGGACGCCACCGCGAACTTGTCTCGGCACTCCTCCGTGGAAAAACGCGCGAGCTTGTCGATCGGGTCTGCCGACATGCCGATCACGGTTGCACCCGCAGCCCTGAAATCGTCGGTCGCTTCGGCGAATTCATGCGCCTCGGCGGTGCAGCCCGGCGTGAAGGCTGCCGGGAAGAAATAGAGCACCACCGGGCCTTTCTTCAGCGCGTCCGATAGCTTCAGGGTGAAGACCTTGCCCGCGAGCGCGCCGCGCGTGGTGAAATCGGGCGCCTTCGCGCCCACGGCAAGCGCGCTGGTCGCGGCCTGCGGCAATATCAGCAGCGCGGCAGCGCCGACTATTCCGCCAATCGCCGTCCATTTCATCCAGCGCTTCATCCTGTTTCTCCTCGGTTGGCGCGCTATCGTAGCACAACGATGCGACAAAGCGACTCGCCTTGCCCTTTGTTCCCGCAAAAGCTAAGCGCGGGCAATCATGACCGCACCGCTCATCATCGCCGTGCCCAAGGGGCGCATACTGGACGAGGCCCTGCCGCTGTTGGCGCGGGTCGGGATAGAGCCGGAGCCGGAATTTCACGACAAGAAGAGCCGGGCGCTCAAGTTCGCGACCAACCGGCCGGACACATGGATCATCCGCGTGCGCGCGTTCGACGTGGCGACCTTCGTGGCGCATGGCGCGGCGCAGATCGGCATCGTCGGTTCGGACGTGATCGAGGAGTTCGACTATTCTCAGCTTTATGCGCCGGTCGACCTCGATATCGGCCACTGCCGCCTGTCGGTCGCGGAGCCGGTGGATGCGGGGGCGGAGGATCAGGCGAGCCTCAGCCATGTGCGCGTCGCCACCAAATATCCGCACCTCACCCGGCGGCATTATGAGGCGCAAGGCATTCAGGCGGAGTGCGTGAAGCTGAATGGTGCGATGGAGCTGGCGCCCTCGCTCGGCCTCTCGCGCCGGATCGTCGATCTGGTAGAGTCGGGCGCGACGCTGAAGGCGAACGGCCTGGTCGAGACCAGCATCATCATGCAGATTTCGGCGCGGCTGATCGTCAACCGCGCGGCGTTCAAGATGCGCGCGGGCGAGATCGTGCCGCTGGTCGAAGCCTTCCGTAAGGCCGTGGAGGCAGGCGATGCAGCGGCTTGACGCGGCAGCGGCGGATTTCGCCGAGCGCTTTGATGCGCTCGTCAATGCCCGGCGCGAGGCGGATGCCGATGTGGCCGATGCCGTGCGCGCCATTATCGCCAAAGTGCGGGACGAGGGCGACGCCGCGCTGAAAGACCTGACCGCGCGGTTCGACAAGCATGATCTGGATAGCACCGGCTGGCGCGTGCAAGCGGCGGAGATGGACGCGGCGCTCGAAGGGTTGCCCGCCGATCTGCGCGGTGCGCTCGAACTCGCGGCGGAGCGCATCGCAGCCTATCATGCGAAGCAACGCCCGGAGGACCGCGACGAAACCGATAGCGCAGGCGTCCGCCTCGGCGCGCGGTGGAGCGCGGTCGATGCGGCGGGGCTGTATGTGCCGGGCGGGCGCGCGGCCTATCCGTCGTCCGTGCTGATGAACGCCATTCCGGCAAAGGTCGCGGGCGTGGAGCGCATCGTCATCGTGACGCCCACTCCCAATGGCGAGATCAACCCGCTGGTGCTCGCCGCCGCGAAGATCGCCGGTGTTTCCGAAGTATGGCGCGTCGGCGGGGCGCAGGCGGTCGCGGCGCTCGCCTATGGCACGGAGAAGATCGCGCCCGTGGATGTGATCGTCGGCCCCGGCAATGCGTGGGTGGCCGAGGCAAAGCGCCAGCTTTATGGCGTGGTCGGCATCGATATGGTCGCGGGGCCATCCGAGATCGTGGTGGTGGCGGATGGCAAAAATGATCCCGACTGGATCGCGGCCGATCTGCT
>Ga0138256_10006588_pt1 | contig 12277 bp, 8 predicted proteins | sample KNB2016incub_MG_FD_105486 | JGI IMG/M metagenome (GOLD analysis project Ga0138256, IMG submission 105486) | Active sludge microbial communities from wastewater in Klosterneuburg, Austria - KNB2014incub_MG | ecosystem: Engineered > WWTP > Activated sludge > Unclassified | place: Austria... | reverse complement strand
CTTTCAGCCGGTGGCTGGTGCCGCTGGCGATTTCCTGAATGGGTACCTCGACGTAAAATGACGGTAACAGATATTTGCGCATCATATCTTCATCGGGAAAGGGCAGTGCTGAATTGGATAACATTTGCGCATAATAGTCTTCCAGAAAGAGGCTGAGCGGATCGGTGAGTCGGATGCGCAGCACCTCGCCGCCTTCGACTTCGGCCTCGATAAACTGTTTATCCCGCAAAGAGAATGCGGTTTGTGCCATGAGTCGGCGCACGTTGGGCAGTGTCTTCAGCTTTTGCAGATTTTCTGCCGCACCGCGGGCGAGCAGCGAATCGGTTACCCGGGCGGCCGAAAACTGGAGGGTGTCCGCTTCGAGCGCATAGCGCGCATACGATTCGAGTATCAGTAACTCATCTTCTACCAGAGGCACACTGCGTGCAAAGTCCCTGAATTGCTGCGCATCCAGATCGAGGTAAAATGGCTTGGTCTCTGAGGCCACTGTTTTTATTTTCGACAGATTCGGGCTATTTTTCAAGCCCCCGCGGGCAGCGGGTGCTAAGAAAAATCGACGGGTCGCGATAATTCCCCGACAGATTTTTCCCGCACTCGCGCTCAGCGCGGTCTGCAGCTGCAAGTTGTATCACAATAAGAACCGCGGATCGAGAGCGAAGATACCGGGACGACTGAAATCCGCCAAATCAACCATGCGGGAAAGCCCCATGGGGAGCATGTTGCGGCTGAACAGCGATTCGCGTACTGCCGGGAGAATATCAACATGCACGGCTTCGCTTTCCGGTATGCCCAGGTGGTTGCGCAGCGCCGTCAGCGTGGCAGACAGCCCGCCTTCTGAGTCGGTCAGGCCGATTTTCTGCGCGGATTTTCCCGAATACACCCGGCCCGAAGCGTGCGGGCGTATCTTATCGATTTCCGTGCTGCGGCCAAGTGCCACATCGCGCAGAAACTGCTCGTAGATTTCTGCCATGTTTTCCTGTATAATGCGCTTCTGGTCTCCGGCGAAATCCGCGAACGGAGAGAATACCGGCGGCGGATTTTTTTTCGGTGCACGGTCGATCGAAACGCCCCATTTGTTTAAGAGTGGCGCAACGTTGAATTTGCCGCCGACAACACCGATCGAGCCGGTGATCGTCATCGGTGTGGCGAATATACGATCTGCTGCGGCCGACAAATAATATCCGCCCGACGCCGCGACGTTGCCCTGCGAGACGAACACAGGAATCGGGGCATGCTCTTCAGTACCTTCCTCTGTTTTGGAATCTTTTGGTGTCCCTGCGGGGTCGTTCTTCAGTCGCCCCGTGGCCAGCATCCATTCGCGCCACAAGAGCTGCGAAACTGTCGCCGAGCCACCGGGGCTGTTGATTCTCAAGAGCACGGCTGAGTAGTGTTCGGATTTCAGCGTTTCTGACAGTGATTCGTAATCGGGCCAGTTAATGGTGCCCGGCCGCGACGTTGCGGTTTCAATGATATTGCCTTCGGCAACCAGCAGCGCGATTTTTTTCAGGCGGCGAAAATTGAACAGGCGGAAGGCGCGCCGACCGGCAATTTTCTGTGCGCCATAGAGGTCCGTTTTACGGAACTTTTTTCCGTGCTCACTGTCGGCCGTGAATTCGGTATGCGCACAGTGTTTGTTAATCAACCCAAGCTTCACGGCCTTTTCTGCACTCATGAGCCGACGTTCTTTACCCGTCAGCGCCGGCGCCTTTGCCGACAGAGCAGAGAAGAACACCCCTTCGATATCGGCGATCAGTTGTTCGGTCTGTTTGCGCGCGGCGGGCGACATGCCGCTACGGGTGAAAATCTCCGCTGCACTTTTGAATTCCCCGACAGAAAGAAACTGCGGCCGAATTCCGAGTTTACCCAGCAGGGACTGCACAAACAGCGATTCGCTGGTAAACGGCGCCAGGTCAAAAGTCGAAGATTCGGGGCAGCTTATATGCTGGCACGCGCTGGCGACAAACAGTGAGATTTTGTCGTCGGTCATGATGTATGCCTGCGTTTCGACACCGAGTTTGCTCAGCTGGGCGATCAGGTCTCTGAGTTCCCACGCCTGCGCCCAGCCCAGTGAGTTGCTTTCGAAGGTGAACCGGGCCTGCGCGACTTTGAGCTGCCGGCGTTTGACCGCCGCCAGAATGACGCCCAGCTCGAGGCTCACAAGGTAGAAGCGGTCTTTGGCAGGTTTGAAATATGACCAGATGCCGTGCGAAAGCGGGGCTTCAGAATAGTCCGAATGGATGTGTATGTCGATCAGCAGTGGCTTATGCAATGCCCGCACGCGCATAAAACCGAATACCAGCAGGCGAAAAGGCCATAAAATCAGCAAAATCGGTATGCGCACCATAGTTATGAACTCCTTGCCGAGACATGCCGGAAATCAGAAAACTACCGCCACTCAGAACACTTCAGATCGAGCCTACAGGCATGTGCCAGGCGGGTCGATAAGTAGTTAAAGAAGACATATGTTCAAAATTCTCAGTACACACAATACCATCAGCCTGCCGGTGCTGGTTTGTTTCATCTTTTGCGCCGGGAAATCCACCCGGGTTCCGGCCGGCACCGAGCCGGCCTTCGCTCTGGTTCAGGCCAACGTGCAGACTTTTCCCGAAGGGGCCGATAAGTCGTTGCCGCAGGTGAAAAAATTTACCCACGAAGATATCACGCTGTATGCGTGGTCGAAGGATTTTTCACGCGGCAACACGACCCTCCTCGAAATCGAATCGACCACGAACCTCAATGGTATTCGGCTGGAGGTAAATAAGAAAAATTTCAAACTGAATAAAAGCCAGAATGGTCTCTTTGCGCTGCACGCCAACTCAGCCGACAGTAAGCGGACCGAGAACGATGTGGCGATTTATCGCGGTGGTAAAATTGCGGCCGAATTCAAAATCCCCGTCGTGGCAAAAGAATATCCGGTTGCCCGGTCAAAAATGACGGTGAATAATTTTTCCAACCAGAGCAAACCGATGAAACCCGAGACGATCCAGTGGATCGAAGAGGGACGAAAAAAGAAAATGCGGGCGTTTATTTCAGCAGAAGAAAATTTTCTCACCAGCGAATTGCGTTATCCCCGTGATGAGCACAAAATCACTTCACCGTTTTTTATCAAGCGCATCTATGAACGCTTTAAGGTTGTGAAAGGGAAAAAGAAAAAACTGCCGGGCAAAACTTCGTTCCATGGCGGTACAGATCTCAAAGGACCAACCGGGGCGCCGATCTTCGCGATTGCTGACGGGGTGGTGAATCTCGCCGAAAAACTCTATTACGACGGTAATATCGTGATGATCGATCACGGCAATGGCATCATCAGTGGTTACATGCACCAGAGTGAACTTGTGGTCAAAGCCGGCGAACGCGTCAAAGCCGGGCAGCTGATCGGCAAAACCGGTGCCACCGGTATGGTGACCGGGCCACACCTGCATATCTTTCTGCACATCCACGGCGTCAAAGTTGACCCGTTGAGTTTGTTGCATCTGCCGCTCAGACCGGCGAAGTGATGGATTTATTTTCGGCAAATAGCGTCGTTTTCATCTTTGCGGCATTGATCGTGCTCGCTGCGGGCATTCTGATCGGTTCGCGGCTGAGTCACCTGAGGGCTGAAAACAAATTCGTGCAGATTTTACAGCAGAAAGAAATCGAATGGCAGGCGGCGTCTGACGACATGCGCAAGGCGGCACTGGTAAAATCGCGGCAGGTGATCGGCGGATCTTTCTCTGAACAGCTCGCGCCTTTTTTGCCCGATTTTCCGTTTGATCCGACCGAGGCACGCTTTATCGGCAAGCCGGTGGATTTTCTTGTTTTCCGCGGGCTTGCGGGCGGGCAGATCGATGAAGTCGTGTTTGTCGAAGTGAAGTCAGGCTTAAGCCGCCTCAACAGCAACGAGCAGTCGCTGAAGAATTGTATCGAACAGAAAAAAGTTTCGTTTGTCGAATATCGTGTGCCCGCAGGTTTAACAGCGCAGTTGCCTGAGACGTAGTCTCAGGCAACTGCGCGCCTTATACGACTTCGAGCAAGGCGCCACGCACGGTGGCATAAACATCTTTCAAAGGCAATCCGCGTTCGATTTCAAAAGTGATCGTCGGTATGCCGCGCTCCCAACCGGCGTAGGTGCCGAGAGAGCCTGGTGTAGGGTAGCCAATATCTTCGGTGATTTCATAGTTCAGCCGCGAGTGCATGCGCTCGGCATAGTTGCGCGCAGGGCCATTGACGTTGAACATTGGCTTCCACGAATGCAGTGAGACGATGAACTGCGGGTCGAACTCGTGCACGATGGTCATCAGCAGGATTGTTTCTGGTTCTGAGCCGGCCGCTGGGCCTGAATAATACTTCTCTCCTTTTGCGTTGGCCTGCCAGTCTTTGGTTGGCATGTTACGGTTGAGATCTACGCCATGCGCATTGTGGCGCGAAAAATTCAGCACACCATCGGGGTTCACAACGGGTATAAACAGCAGATCAGTATTGCTGGTGCGCTCGGCGCGGTGGCGGATAAACTCGTCGCAGAAGCCTGCGGTTGCCGCGACGCCCTCAGTTTCATTGCCGTGCACGCCGCCCAAAAACAGCACGCGTTCGCCGTTGCCGGGAAAACGGCGCCCGTAAATACCATTGCCCCCGGCAGATTTCCCCATGAGTTCGAGTTCAGAAAATGCCGCAAGCGTCTCAGCGGGTGAGGCAAACTGTTCTGATGGTTTAACTTCGTTGCTCATGTTTCTCCTCAGGCCAAAAGCGTATTCGCCTGCAGTTTCTGCGCATTGCGCAATGTATTATAAAGAAGCATTGCAATCGTCATCGGGCCCACACCGCCCGGTACCGGGGTGTAGAAGCGCGCGCGTTCGGCGACCTGTGCCAGCTCGAGATCGCCGGTGACTTTGCCGTCGATGCGGTGCATGCCGACATCGATCACAATTGCACCTTCTTTAATACGCGTGCAATCGGCAATGCCGCGCACACCCGTCGCGCTCACGAGCACATCCGCAGCGGCAATAAAATCGCCCAGGTTGCGGGTCTTCGAATGGCACATGGTCACCGTCAGGTTGAAGCATGAGAGCAAAAGCTGCGCCATGGGTTTGCCGACGATGTTCGAACGTCCAATGACGACCGCATGCGCGCCGGCGAGGGCAAGGTCGGCAGTCTCGCGTAAAAGTTCGCGCAGCATCAGCGTGATGCCCGCCGGAGTGCAGGGCAGAACGGTATCGACTCCCGCGAGCAGCTTGCCTTCGTTCACATAGTGAAAGCCGTCGGCGTCTTTGTCGGGTCGAATCGCCTGCAGAATTTCGCTTTCGTTCAAATGCTTCGGCAGCGGCAGTTGCACGAGAATGCCATGGATCTGCGGATCATTGTTGAGCTGGTGGATCTTTGCCACCAGGGTTTCCTGCTGCGTGCTGGCGGGCAGGCGTTCGAGCACTGAGTGGAATCCGACTTCGAGCGCGGCTTTTTCTTTGCCGGCGACGTAGATCTTCGAGGCCTCATCGTCGCCGACGATAATGACCGCGAGACCGGGTTTTACCGCCAGTGCCGTCGTCTCGCTCTTCACGAATTGCCGCACCGCTTCGGCGAGGGCTTTACCGCCGAGCTTCTTATCTGTGACCCAGTCTTTGACGGGGAAATGCGTTTGGGGCAGGGAGTTTAGTAGCGACACACCTGCCGCATCTGCAATATGAAACAGGCCATCAAATGGATTTGCGACCGGGTTCGTAAGCGGCGGTGAAGCGACATGCTATTCGCGGCGCAGCCGCGAATAGCATGTCGAACGCTTCCTTACGATTTGAACAAGAGTTCAAATGGTATGGTCTGTATGTGCGGGCGCGCATAGATCTTATGCTGGTAGATCGGCCGCAGTTCTTCGTCGGGATAACTTTTGCCGGCCTGCTTCTGCAACATGCGCGACAGGCGCCAGGCGTCGCCGGCTTCTTTTTGTCTCAGCACACTGATAAAATGGCCGTGGAAAGCTTCGGTCGAAAAATCCTGAGCCTCCATGATTTCGCGCAGCGTGCGGCGCGTGAAATCACGCACCTCGGCCGCAAAGGCATCGCCGTGCAGGTTCGCGAGGCGGGAGTAGTTCATAACAGTGGTGACGATCACCGCGTAAGGCTCTTCCGATTTTTTGAGGTCTTCTTCGCAGGCGCCGATAAAATTGCGGATCGCCATGACCGGGTTGTCGGCGTGTTTGAGCGCCGAGGTCGCATGGTCGCGCAGCTTCGCAATATGGTTCTGCAGTACGTAGACGTCAAGCATGCCCGACAGCGCCGAAACGCGGTCGGCGTCTGAATCGGCGATAAAGACGCAGGCCAGAAATTCCTGGCGGTGCAGCACTTTATGTGCAAAGACCTGACGGTATTTTGTCATAAAGGTAAAGGCTTCAGAACTTTCAAAATCCGCCGCGGTGAGAACACTTTGTCCTTGTTTGATTTTTTCAATCACCGGGTCGACGAGAGTGATTTCCAGATGCGCCACCTGCTCGCGCGGAAAGCCCAGAGAAAAATGCTGGCGCAGAAAAAAATCTTCGCGAGTCAGCAACAGAATTGCCGTGTCGGGAAAATGCTGCACCATTTCAGCCTCGAGCGCCTCTTTGAGAGGATCGTCGTTGTCGAGACGGCCAAGGCGCCGGCAGAATTCGGCCGCGTACCCCTGATAGGTCTGCGCCCGCGTCAGCTCAAGATTTCTGCCTTCTGCACCCGCAACCAGTTTCAGCTGCGCTTCCATCGCGCCTAAAAGCTCACCGCAGATTTTCAGATAGAACAGATCATCGGCGCTGAGATTATTCTGTCCCGTCGGCGGATTGATAAAAATAACACCGCGCAGCTCCTCATAACGAAAAACCGGTGCCGCGTAGCGCGCTCCGATCGCACTCAGAAATTTCTGTTCTCGTTCTGACAGCGCGGAGAGTATATCGTCGATATAGAGCGATTTTTTTTCTGTTTTGAGAGTGCTGCACAGTTTGCTGTTGGCGGCAAACGAATGGTCCGAGGCCATCGTGAAGCCGAGCGCATGTTTCAGCTCCATGCGGATATCCTCTTCCATGAAGATCGCGATGAATTTGGTGCCGAGCTGAGCCATGATCGAATACGCGATCACCTGCCACAGATCTCCGGACGACCGAACAGAGCCGAATTCTTTATAGATTTCGATCAGGTTGAGAATCGAGTCGAGGCGCGATTTGTGCCCCATCGATTCCGGAAAATCGGCGGCCGATACGATATTCTTTGTCGCGCGCTCTGCTGTTACTGGTGCCGCAGGGGGTGGGGGAGTCTCAGGTCTGGCTGCTTCGCTGTGCTTTTCGCTTTTGCGGTTGAGGTCGGGCCGCAGCTCGAGGCCGAGATCGACGCCGCGGGTAGATTCTACCGCCTTGGAATAATCGCTGGCGCGCTCGCGCAATCCCATAAAACTCCGTTACGCCTGCGCAGCCTGAACGGCAGCCCGGCGCACCCCCCTTGCAGGAGGTGAAACTTTAAGGGGGTGCAAGCACCCCCTTAACAACCCCGTACGGATTTCCGGCATCAATTATAATCCCAGCTTATCCATAATTTTCTGGTACAGTTTGAAATACTCAGACTGCGCGAATTTTTCAATCACGTCGTCGGGCAACTCACCCAGCAGGTTATCGAGATAGGTCATCACCGATTTGAGTTCTTCGGTATCGGGTGCCGGGGCCGCCGCTGCGGTTGCCTGCGCCGTTTCATCTTCATGGATCAGCGTCGCGGCTTCGAGATCTTCTTCAAAAACAGTGGCTGGCTTTTCAGTGTTTTCCGCAAGGCTCGGCTCCGCGGCGCTGCCGTCCATCGGTGCGAGGCCGACCATCGGCGCTTCGGGTGTCACTTCATGCGCGTCAGCGACGATGCCGTCGAGTTCGTCAGCGGAGAGCGCAATCGGGCCATCGTCTTCGTCGTGGTGCGCCGGAGCCGGTTCTTCGAGGCCTGTATCGGCCATGTGATCGACATCGGCATAGCGCTCGTCCATGAGTGCTACGGGAGCCTCTTCCGCATCGGCCGGCATGTCGGCCAGTGGGGGGATTTCCCCCATCTCGCCGCCATCCTCTGGAGGCAGTTCGGCTAATCGTTCTGGGGCAGGTACATGTTCTTCAGCAACGGCCGTTGCTGCAATGCCGTCGAGTTCATCGGCAGAGAGAGCAATCGGCTCGTCTTCGTCGCTGTCAAAAAAACCTTTTTCATCCGCGGAGCCTGCGTCGGGAGGCAGGTCGGCAAGGGGTTCCTGTCCGTGCGCGCCTTCCGGCGCCTCTTCGGCGTCCATCAGAATGCCGTCGAGTTCGTCCGCTGAAAGCGCGACCGGTTCGTCGTCTTCGATGGCAGTCGGTGCTGCGTTCGTCGAAAGATCGTCTTCCACCTCAACAATGCCGTCGTTGGGCAGATCGCCGTCGAGCGCCACTTCTTGCGTATGCTGGGGTGCTTCTTCTTCGGGAGCGGAGCTTAAAATTCCGTCGAGTTCTTCATCAGAAAGAGTAATGGGCTCGTCTTCATCACTGTCAAAGAAATCAGTAGAGCGTGCGCTGGACGTGTCTTGGGCCGCTGCGCCCATGTCGTCGGCTTCGGTCTCCGGCCCTTCGAGCATAGCCGAGGAATCATCAATCATGGTGATTTCGGGCTCTTCGTCGAGGGTAAGTATTTCATCTTCGGCCGGAAGCTCTGCCGGCGCACTGGTTTCTGCATGACCCGCTTCCGCATCGGCGAGTATATGATCGAGTTCATCGTCCGACAAAGCAATCGGTTCTTCGTCGTCTGCGTCTGCCGGTTCAATCAGCGGGGCGGGTGGCAAAATAGGCGGAGCCGCCATTTCAGGGGTTGCGTCCAATTCCGCTGGCGGGGCATCAGAGCCTTCTTCTTCAAGCAAGATCTCATCGAGATCTTCATCGGATAATGCAATGGGCAATTCGTCATCGTCGAAGCCTGCATCGGCCACAGGTGCAGGCTCTTCGCTCATTTCTATGGCGGGAGGTACCGCATCTTCGGCAGTGTTGTCCGGCGGGAAATCGGGGTGAAACTCCTCTTCAGTAGCCGGCCCCATTTCCAGAATTCCATCCAACTCTTCACTCGACAAAGCGATTGGACCGTCTTCGTCATCTTCATGGATTGCAGCGCGTTGCGCTTCGGGGGCTGCCGGCGTGCTGGTAAGGTGCGGTTCTTCGAATGTTTGTTCCGGTGTTTCAATATCATCAGAAGAAAGAATGTCATCGATATAGGCGTCTTCAGGGTGCGCCCCCGAATCATTGCCGATGACCTGCGATTCATTAATTTCGTCCAGGCTGGGCGCCTCAAAAACAGGCTCCTCTTTCGGTTCAGCGTCGGTGGGATTTTCTTTCGAAGAATCGTAAAGCACCACGAACGATTTATCGTCCGCCTCAGTCACCGCGAGATCGCCGTGAATGTCGAACTCGTCGTCTTTGATCTTCTTTTTTTCCGCCACCGCTTCAGCCATGTTTATATACCCCATTTATTATCGGTTGTTTGTGCGAGCAATCTTAAATTAGGGTAGGATTTACCGCGTGTCGGAGGCTTGTTTCGCGGTTTGGGCGGGCAATTATTTCCGCGGCAGAAAATTATCCAGCTCCAAAGAAAGTTCCAAAAAATGCAGAGGCAGATGACCTGTATGAATCGCTTTTTCGCCGTATTTTCCGGCAAGCAACCCGCTATAGTGAATTGCCCGCTGATTCTGGGCGTCTATAATGACATATTCCGGAATGCCGCCTTTTGCATAGATTTCCGCTTTAGCTTCGTCTACGTCGAGACTGGAGACCGCCACTTCGATGACCAGCTCAGCCCGGGTCGGGTGACTGGCGCTAAAATCATCCAACTTACCGCGTACGATCGCAATATCGGGTTCTGGTTCTGAGTTATCGAGGGTTAACGGGTCTTCTTTTTGTACAAGGTAATCGTCGGGGAGCGCGGCTCGTAACCAGTTAAACAGTTTCATCACGATGATTTTATGCTTAGGTGTTTTTGGCATTTTTTCCACCAGTGAACCTTCAAGAAATTCTACATCGTTCGATAATTCCCCCGCGTTTACCAAAGCGTGGTATTGTTTCATTGACATGGGTGCCAGGCGCGTGCGCAAGGCTGGATTTTCCATGGCCGGAAGCATAGAGCATTCTGGCAAGATAGGCGAAGAACGTCAACCAAAACGAAGGGTCATTGACGTGCCTCGTTCGCAGCTTGAAAGAACATGCTTCTCCCTCAGACCATAGCCGGCCCTTTTTTTATGCCGCAAAGTAAACGCTTGTTTACACAATATGAACACCTTGTTTACTTTTTTGGCACAGAAGGGGGCGTAGCTACCATTTCTCATCGGGGACACCTATATGCTCAAAGGAAAGGTACCGGCGTGAATAAAAGTCACATGTTTACTAAAATTAGATCTGCCAGATTGCCCATGCTACTTGCCACTTCTCTGATCTGGGCTGCCTGCAAGCCCAGTGACATGGAGTTCCAGACATTCAGGCCGACATCCGAAACCTCCCTTTCAGACCTCTTTAAAGATACTCCGGCAATTCGTGCCGCTTTTACGACTATTGATCCCCATGAATTCAACAGCCGTCTCGACGGTTTATTGCGCTTTGATCCCGTCATGGGCGTACGTTCGATGCATGCACTGGGCGCTCTCTCGAAAGACCGCCCGGCGCTGCCACAACTCGCAGACGCCGTTTCTGCCACCCTCGATCGTTTTGCACGCTATTATCAGGCGACGCCCGCCCGCCAGACGGAATACAATGCGGCGATCGATCTGGTCAATCGCCTGCTTGACGTTGACCCTAAGGCAATCACCGACGGTGCCTACCTGATTGCGCGCGGCATTCGTTATACCGGTGAAAGTAATCCGCTGTTTCCTTTGAGTGTGACCCATGCGGATGTGAACCGTGTCAACGAATACCATTTCCCGGCGCTCACAACGTGGAAAACCTGCGATGACCCGGGTTCTGTATTTTTGAATTCTAAGCCCGAATCGGACATTACCGACGTCGAAGGGCGCGATACTCTGTGGCAGCTCTATGACATTGTTCGCACCGGCTTTTGTATTTATGCCAATCGCTCAGGCCCGCGCATTGAAATCGTCGGTGCCGGCGGTACTGGAGCGACGGCCGAAGCGGTAATCAGTAATAGTGTGATCACCGGTATCACTGTGACCAATCCGGGCAGTGGTTACCCTGTCGGTGGCACAGTGGTGAATATCGATTCGAGCCCTGGGCCGGGCTCAGGTGCTACCGCGACGGCGACAGTCGTGGCGGGGCAGGTTACGGCCATCAACCTAACAGCGGGTGGCTCTGCCTATGTACCCAAGAGCGACAATACGCCGGGTGCGTACATGCGCAATGCGACTGCAGTGCTCAAGAACAGCGGTGATGTGGAGCTGCGCATTCGTAACATGATCTACGATCTGACGAATAAACTGCCCGATTATGAAGCCGCAGAAAAACGCATTGCAGACTGGACAGTCAACCAGTCGAACATTGTGTTTCAATCTCAGGTAGCAGTCACTGACTATCTGATCGACTACGCCTACCCGATCACGCGCAAAGATTTTGTGTTTAATGACGGCAAAGAAGTGCTCGATCGTCAGGCCGAACACCTCTCGATGAAAAATCCGGGCGGTGCAGTCGCCAGCAATGACCAGTACCTGATTGAATGGTTGCTGAAATCTCTTTATGCAGATGCGCCAAAAATGGACGATCTGGAGAATTATTCTAATGTTGATACGACTAGCTCACTCTATGTCTTCGGTAAAGACATTGTAGAAAACGGCACCTATGGCGTGAACAATCTCACCAGCCGTTATGCAAAGAACAAGGTGAAAGGCCTGCTTTGGTCTGGTTCTTCTTACTCCTGCAATTGCACGCCGGCACAACCGCCGACTATCTTCAGCGGCCTGCTTTATAGCGATGGCGCGGCGGGTTTTGCCGGCGATGGCTATCTTGCGCGCCTGGCACAGGTGAAGTCTACGCAGGTCAGCCAGAACCCGTTCCGTGCTTTCATGTCTCCCCGCATTGGAACGCTGGTGAACGTACCGAGCAACTATGGTAACGAATTTTACCTCGAAGCATCCCTGAAGAACTTTTATTTCCATGTGCTCGATCGTTATTACGACCAGACGAATCTGCAATGGGCGTTGACCGCCGAAGATGCGCAGACTTCGTTCGGTGATCCTGAGCGCAACCTGCAGGGCTATATCGGGCAGATGCAATATTCGATGCGCAATATGGCGATTCTGGATAAAAAGGGTAAGCAACCGGGGGATGTTGGGTTTGATAACATACCATACCTGACTTCGTTCTTGT
>Ga0138256_10006586_pt1 | contig 12277 bp, 8 predicted proteins | sample KNB2016incub_MG_FD_105486 | JGI IMG/M metagenome (GOLD analysis project Ga0138256, IMG submission 105486) | Active sludge microbial communities from wastewater in Klosterneuburg, Austria - KNB2014incub_MG | ecosystem: Engineered > WWTP > Activated sludge > Unclassified | place: Austria... | reverse complement strand
TGGTGAAAGGCAAACTTTACAGGCTCTCAGGAAAAAGTTAATTAACAAAGACATTTTACCCTCTTCAGAAACTACTAATATTAAGCTTAAACCTATGATCAATAACTGGCAAAATATACATAAACGCATTGAAAAATATTTCCGGACTGGTATTGGCGGGACATTACAGTTTTATGAGTCAGAGATAGCTAATGGGATCTTGAAGTATTTTAGGGAAAAGAATATCCTGGTTTTATCAGTCCATGATTCTTTTTTAATCGAAGAAAAATATAAAGATGAATTAAGAAAGGCAATGAGAAGGATTTACCATAATCAGTTTAAATTTTATCCGCAAATTAAATAAAATTTCAAAAATCACCAAATTAAGAAATATTAAATTTAGGATCTGATTTTATATTTTTTATATTTTAAGATATTATAATTAATAAATTTATATTAATAATATTATGTAAAGTAAGGGAAGGTTTTGAAATGAAAAGCTCATTTATAGCCTAAAATATAAGTTTTATTTTTTAAATTTGTCAGAAACACTAAGGGCTTTTTTATTATTGAATTTTAAAAATCTAACTAATTAGTGAAGCCCGGCTATCACAAAAAGGTAGTTAACTAGGGCTATGTCTCTCTGAGGCACCGCCTGCTCTCTCTCCAGGTCCCTAACTGATATTTTAGTTTCCAATTCTCAGGAATATTCGTTTTTTAATTTTTTGGAAAATTTTTTTTGGAATTTTGGTCGAGAACATGGAAATTAATGATGAAAAACAAATATAATACATATGTTTCTAATTATTCGTGCATTGATGGATTTTTTGATGAGGTTAATTTTATGCCGTACAGGAAAAGTTTCCGGAGATGTGGAAACTTTTCTAAGCGAATATATCGATCCTGATTAAAAATCGAATCTATAATAAACTTTTTCATCGCTTTTCTCATATCCAACAAAATAATAATCATTAACTATCATTACTTTTTTAGGTTTATTTCTTTTTGTTATGTAGCCTGTTTCGAGGATAAGTTTCTTCCTGCAAAGTTCTTTAAAAGCTTTCTTGATAGTATTTCGTGAGATACCGGTTAATCGGGAGATCTGTGTCAGATTTAAATCCACCGGCTGAGAAATTGTAAATGGTTTTGAAGGAGATTCGATTTCAAATGGTAGTGCTTTTTTCTTTAAATGAAGATAAAGATAAAAGCTAAAATGACACGAAAAGTTTATTCCGTACAGCAGTTGCCGGAAATTATGATCGCAGTAATTTTTAAAGAAAGATCTTAACTCAGAGTTCCGGTAATGAGAGAGTTTTTTCATAGCGAATTTTTGATAAGACCGGATTATTTCTTTTATAGTAATAGTCTCATATAATTTACTTTGTTGGTCTGTCATTATTATAGTTTTCATCTTTATAAGTAAAGTTTTTTAAAATTTGACTCTTCGATTTCATAAGGTTCATTATTTGCCAGAAATATATTTAAATTATCCCGGTATTTAATTTTATCCGGATCAGTATTCCCTTCCTTTAATGAATCTAGCAATTCACTTTCAATATAATTGTATTCTTTCAATATTTCATTGTATGCATCGTAATCATCCCTGGTTTCACGGATCTCATATTCAAATTTTTTTCTTTTAAAGTTCATAGTAGTTTATGTTTAATTTTTTTTGATTTTCAATAATTATTAATCTATTAGAATTATTATGACCTTCAATCTTATAAAATTTTATTTATATAGATGCAAATGTAAGCACTCTCTCGAATCAGAGTTTGTTAATGATTTTAGTCGAGAATCAGGATTGAAAGAAATTTAAATTAAAGCACCAATAGAAGCTCTTGAAGTAGCAGTTTTGATTTAATGCTACTCAAATGGGGTTATTGTGGAAGTCTGTATTTTGACAGGCTCAAAAAACCCAGCCACAGTTATCGCTTAAAAAAGGCAAGGGGGTGGTGCTCTCTGTCCGGTGCCAGCCCTATCGCGAAAGGTTCTGAAATAAAATTCATGTCGAGGAGTTGACTTTTTTGAGTTTTCAAGAGGTGAGAAAACTTAAAATTAGGGTTGTTTTGAAAGATTATTCTGTCGAGGAGTTGACATTTTTAAATATGAAGATTCAAAATGTCACTTTTTTCTTACTGAATAGGCATATGATCTTTAAAAAAATCAACTATACCACAATTAAAAAGTCTATTGATTTCTATTTTCTGATGAGTGTCAGTATAAACCTTGGTAATTTCATTTTTTCCCATTCCATAAGCTGTGCCTGCGATCAATTTATTTCCCATCAAATCTGAAATTCTTAATCTCCTTAAGCTTGTTGTATTATAACCAAAGCCTAAGAAGTATATCCTTTCCGAATCCTGTAAAAGTTCCGTGGCATATTCAAAAATTTTAGAATCTTGATCATCATGAATAATTTTTAGATTTTGAATGCATTCTTTAATTACATTATAATCTGTTTTTGGTGAGTAGGCTCTATATGATTTACCTTCCAGTTGTTTTCTAAAATGAGGATTGTACCCAACACTTTCAAATTCTTTTTGAATATCTCTATTCTTGTAAGGTAGATAACCTAATGTACCATGTAAGTGAATTATTGGAAAACTATCCATAACCTGAGTACATTTTTCATCATTCATATCTGGAAATGAATTCTTTATAATAGTAAATAGAAATTGTTCCAGGCTTCTATCATAATTGAAAGTAATAAAAGAAATTTGATTTGTGGAAAACAAATCAGCTGAACTACTCTCGGAATTCAAAATTCTATTTAAAAACTTATACCAGTTTTCATTTGATCCACCTTTGAATAGATTATCTTGATTTTCAAAAGGTATTATAGCTAATGCGATTGCGCATTTACCTAAAAAATTAAATTCGGTTCGATGTTCCAAAAATTCGTCAATAGAACACTTCCCTGAATTAATTAATGTAGTTCTGAAATTATCAATTTCATATTCAGATTTTGTAAACAATTTTAATATTCCGTAATCCGAGCTATTTTTTTTAGTAATATCCAAAATTCTGGAAAATAATTCTTCCCCGGTAGGATACCCAAAATATTTACTTGCTCCAGCTCCAAGTATAAGAGTAGTTTTCTTTTTTATCAAAGTTATTTATTAATGATTAAAAATTTATACAGTTTAAATAATTAAATTATATTAAAGTAATTATTAAATAAAGGAAGTCTGAATTGGCTTTTAAAAAATCTGAACTCTTCTCTCTGTAAAATTTGCGATGAACTATGGCAGCGTCACCATTTTTTAACGTTGGTGAGATTGAATCATAACGAGGTGTCGACGTTTTTTAATCTATACTTGTTTATTAAAAAACAGTACTATTTTTGACCAAAAAATTTGGTCATTTTTGTCACTCAGCTTTTAGCTTTTAATATGATCCTAATCCGCAGAAAGATGGTTAGCATTAATGTTGAAAAATAAATTTCACTAATTTCGGTTTTTTTATTTGTATAAACTTATAAAGTATTTAAATATTTTGAATAGTGATTAAATTACAGATTAAGTAATTTAAAATAATTCGAATGATCCTAAATTAAAATTTCAGTTTTCATTAATGCCGGAAGCAAAGGCGAGAATAAAAATAAATCAATTACTTGAAGAGTCAGGATGGAGATTCTTTGATAATATTGAAGGTAAAGCAAATATTGTTTTAGAAAATAATATTAAGATTACTTCAACTGATATTGACAAATCCGGGGATGATTTTGAAAAAACAAAAAAAGGATTTATAGATTATTTATTGCTTGATGAAAAAGGATTTCCGTTTATAGTTTTAGAAGCAAAAAAAGAAGAGCTAAATCCACTTTTCGGAAAAGAACAAGCTCGAAAATATGCTTTATCTCAAAACTGCAGATATGTCATACTCTCAAATGGTAATCAGCATTATCTTTGGGATCTTCAAATAGGAAGTCCAAATATCATATCAAAATTTCCTTCACCCAAGGAATTTAAGAATTACAAATCATTCAAGCCCAATCCCGATAGTTTAGTTTCCGAAACTGTCAATGAAGATTATATTATAATTACTCAGAAACCTGATTACATAAAAGATCCCCGTTATGCAGATGAATCAAAGCGAAAAAGTTTTCTTGATGAAAACAAACTTAGGCTTCTTAGAAATTATCAAATAAGAGCAATTGAAAGGATTCAGGAGGATGTAAAAAAAGGCAAAGACCGTTTTCTTTTTGAAATGGCAACCGGAACAGGAAAAACTTTAACTGCTGCAGCTGTAATAAAATTATTCTTACGAACAGGTAATGCCAGAAGAGTTTTATTTCTTGTAGATCGCCTGGAGCTTGAAGATCAGGCGAATAAAGCATTCAATGAATATTTAAGAAACGATTACAAATCAGTAATTTATAAAGAGAACAGAGATGACTGGCGGAAAGCCGAGATAGTGGTATCTACAGTCCAGTCTTTTCTTTTTAAAAATAAATATAAAAGAATTTTTTCACCTACGGATTTTGATCTGGTAATTTCTGATGAAGCTCACAGATCTATTGGAGGTAACAGCAGGGCGGTATTTGAATACTTTATCGGTTACAAATTAGGTTTGACAGCTACGCCGAAAGATTATCTGAAGAAAATAGATTCCCAAAAACTTAGCCAGAAGGATCCGCGTGAACTTGAAAGAAGAATGCTTCTCGATACTTATACCACATTCGGATGTGATATTATAAACGGCAAACCAAAACCGACTTTCAGCTATGGATTAATAGATGGCGTAAATGACGGATTCCTTGTTAATCCGATTGTATCGGATGCAAGAACTGAGATAACCACTCAGTTGTTATCTGACAATGGATATATTGTTAATATTAAGGATGATGAAGGAAAAGAAGAAGAACAGATATTCAGTCAAAGAGACTTTGAAAGAAAATTCACTTCTGAAAAAACCAATAAAACTTTTTGCAAAACTTTTTTGGAGAATGCTCTTTTTGATCCAGTTACGGGTGAGATTGGTAAAACTATTGCATTCTGTGTAAGTCAGAATCATGCGGCAAAGATCACCCAGATACTAAATAAGATGGCAGGAAAATTATATCCCGGAAAATATAATTCGGATTTCGCTTTACAAGTCACTTCTAGTGTTTCAGATTCTCAGCAATTCACTATTAATTTTACGAATAATAAGCTCAGCGGAACCGGAAATTTTAATCCTTTATATAAAACCAGTAAAACAAGAGTATGCGTGACTGTTGGAATGATGACAACCGGCTATGATTGTCCCGATTTACTGAACGTGTGTTTAATGAGACCTATATTTTCACCAACGGATTTTGTTCAAATCAAAGGCAGAGGTACCCGAAAACATAATTTTTTAAAAGATCTTGTTGATAAGGATTTGAGAAAAGATGTTATAAATCCTGATAAGAAAAATTTTAAATTATTTGATTTCTTTGCTAACTGTGAATACTTTGAAGAGAAATTTAATTATGACGAGATCATCAAACTTCCACAGATCTCCTCAGGAGGTAAGGAAGGTCCGGGACCTCTTCCATTAGATGAATTTACAAGCACGATTCCGGATCCACTTTCAAGATGGAAAGAGACTGAAGTCGGTCTGCAGGGAATGAAAATAGACAGAATGTACTTTGATAAATTTGAAGATGAAGTTAAGAGTAATGAAGAGATTAAGAAGTTAATGAAAAAAGAGGATATAGAAGCTGTTGAGAAATATATTAAAAAGAATCTTTTTGATAAAGCTAAAGAATATTATAATCTTGAAAAACTTCGTGCAAGCGCTAAAGTTGACAGAAATCTTACTTTGAAAGAAGTAATAGAAAAGATCTTTGGACGAATCACTTATTTTAAAAGTAAAGACGAGCTCTTAGAAGATGAATTCGAAAAGTATGACAGCAGATATTTACCTGATGAAAAATATTTTATTGTAGCAAAGGATTTTTTCAAGAGTTACATTACTGACAGTGAATTCAGGAATTGTATTGATAATAAAAAATATGCCTTGTTAAATACTAATGCAAACGGATATTTATTTAGAAAGTTGACACCTGAAATGATAGCAAATATTCAGAAGTATATTAAAGAGAATGTTGCTATGAAAAGGTTTAGATTGCAATAATAAATATTGAATCCGAATTTCAATATGACTCAATTGGAATATAATCTATAAAAAAAATTATATACATATGTTCTATATTATTTAAATTTAAAATTAACTAATGCTCGATAACGAAACTAAGAAACGAATAGACACTGCACGGAATATACTTGTAGGCAAAGTCCCTGATCCAAAAAGCCAGGTTGAACAAATCACAATTGCACTGATCTACAAATTTATGGATGATATGGATAATGAGTCCGTAAGTTTCGGAGGTGAAGCGACATTCTTCTCCGGTAAATATAAGAAATACAGCTGGACAAATATATTTGATACTAAGATCGGTGGACATGAAATGCTTGAACTCTACAGCAAGGCGATCGAAGAACTAAATACAAATCCTAACATTCCCCAGCTTTTCAGGGATATATTCAAAAATGCATATCTTCCTTACCGTGATCCTGAAACATTAAAACTCTTTCTGAAAACCATCAATGAATTCCATTATGATCACAGCGAGAAACTCGGTGATGCTTTTGAATACCTGCTTTCTGTACTCGGCTCACAGGGAGACGCCGGTCAGTTCAGGACACCCAGACATATAATAGATTTCATTGTAGAAGTTCTTCAGCCAAAAAAGAATGAAACTATTTGTGATCCAGCCTGTGGAACAGCGGGTTTTCTCATCTCTTCTTATAAGTATATTCTGAAAGATAATACTAAAAAGAATATTGGTGACAAGCTCACCCCGGAAGAGAGAACAAATATGATGAATAATATTAAGGGATATGATATTTCACCTGATATGGTGCGGCTAAGTCTTGCCAATATGTATCTGCATGGATTTACAACTCCGAGCATTCATGAATATGACACCCTTACCAGTGAGGAAAGATGGAATGAATATTATGACATTATTCTTGCAAATCCTCCTTTTATGTCTCCAAAGGGCGGCATAAAACCTCACAAGAAATTTTCCATACAGGCAAATCGAAGCGAAGTATTGTTTGTGGATTATATTGCTGAACATATTCATCCGGGAACAGGAAGAGCCGGTATAATTGTACCAGAAGGGATTATTTTCCAAAGTGCTACTGCTTATAAATCATTAAGGAAAATGCTTGTGGATAAGGAATATTTATATGCAGTTGTTAGTTTACCTGCCGGGATTTTTCAGCCATACAGCGGAGTCAAGACTTCAATTCTTCTAATGGACAAAGTATTGGCAAAAAAGTCTGACAATATTCTCTTTGTAAAAATAGATAATGACGGATTTGATCTAGGTGCTCAGCGCCGGGCAATAGATAAAAATGATCTTACAGGCAGTTTGGAATTATTGATTCAATACAAACTGTCGATACAAAATAATACTCTTTTTGAAAGCGATACTAAGAATGTATTCTTAGTGGAAAAAGAAAAGATAGCAGGAAATGGGGATTACAATTTATCAATTGACAGGTATCGTGTGAATGAAAATATTCTGAGAAGTAATTTTGAGATGAAAAAAATTGAAGATTTGATTGATAATGTTAAATATACTACCAAAATCCAAAAGTCAGAATTCCTTGAAAAAGGTAAATATCCAATTATAGACCAATCAGATAATTTTATAGCAGGATATTGGAATATAGAAAATGATTTATTCAGAATCGAAAAACCTATAATTGTATTCGGCGACCACACTAGAAATTTCAAATATATAGATTTCGATTTTATACTTGGGGCTGATGGAGTTAAGATCTTATTGCCAACTGAAAATGTTAATTCAAAATTTTTATATTATTGTCTAAAGAATTTAGGAATAAAAAATCTCGGATATAGCAGGCATTGGAAAGAATTAAAAGAAAAAAAAATTCCTCTACCCCCACTCGCCATCCAACAACAAATCGTAACAAAAATAGAATCCTATCAAAAAATAATAGACGGTGCAAAGCAAATTGTAGAAAATTATAAACCGCAGATTGATATTGATGAGAGCTGGGAGATGGTTAAGCTGGGGGAGGCAATAACATTACAAAGAGGTTATGATTTACCAAAACAAAACTGGATAGAAGGAAAATTCCCCATAGTTGGATCAAATGGAGTAATAGGGTTTCATAAATCATATAAAGTAAAAGGACCAGGAGTTGTAACTGGAAGAAGCGGAACTATTGGCAAAGTTCATTTTATAAATTATGATTATTATTGGCCACATAACACATCACTTTATGTAAAAGACTTCAATGGAAATAACAGAAAGTTTATAAAATATTTACTTGAATCTATAGATTTAAAATCTCTTGGTGAAAGAACTTCAGCAGTTCCATCATTAGACAGAAAGAATGCTCATGAAATTTCAATATCACTTCCCCCACTTACATCACAAATAGAAATAGTTACCCGCATAGAACTTGAGCAGCAGTTGGTAGATTCGAACAATGAGCTTATCAGGATATTTGAGGGAAAGATAAAGGATGAGATAGATAAGTTATGGGTAAAAAATATATAATAATGAAAAGTAAGAAAAAAGTATTGCATGATCATAAACAAGTTGGTAAAAAATTCATCCCACCAATGTTGCAGCTAGGTAAATTTCATGATGTCCAATGGAAAACTATTATGATACCTGAGTTAATCTGGATTGCATTGATAAATGAGCAGTATGGATTAAGAGTAGGAGCGGAGTTGTCATTATCATTACCTCATGAAGTTCATTTGTTAAAGGATCCCGACAATAAATCGCATTTTTTCAAAATAAGTTCATATGATACCCTAACTGAAATTCAAAAAAACAATATTGTAAATAACCTGGAAAGTAAACAATTGCTTTCTAGAATCAAAAAAGCAATTTACCCTATGTTAATATATTATCCGAAATGTCCACTGGGCTTCCTATTTGAAAACAAAATTGCAGATAATGATAATCTTATGCTCATTTATGATTTCAAAAAAGTATTAGAAAAAATGTTTGATCGTTGGAATACTGATGCTACGTTTGTTCAAGCAAATGCAATTAACATAGCTTTCGATAGTGGCAGATTAAAAGTATTTAAAGGATTAGAATTAGCTGATTTTCCAGAAGTTGAACATTTTCCCTACACAGAAAAATCTAAACGAGTAGCTTCTTCGATTAGATCTGTTTTAAACAGTTACTTTGATGGAGAAGATGTTAATCAGAATATATGGCCAAAGTACTTTTGGAATAAGGGGCTTTTATTACAGAAATGCGAATTTATCAATGAATATGAACGATCAAAACAAAAATGAGGAAATAGATATATTTTCAGAAATTGAAGAATATATTATTTTACTAAATGAAGAGTTTACTGATAGAATTGAAAATTACAAGATAGATTTATTTAACAATAAACCATATGAAGTATGTGGAGCATTGCTTGCCAGGCAGGTAAGTTTGGCAACTGAAATTGCAAAATCTCCTTCAATTTGGAATGGACATGTTTGTCCTATAATATTAAGGGCTATGGTAGATACATATATAACTTTATCGTGGATTTTAGATGATAAGGAAACTAGAAGTAAATTATATATGGAATTTGGAATCGGGCAACAAAAATTGTTTATTGAACATTTAAAAAATAACAAGAGAGTTAGCAAAGAATACATACTGGTATTGGAAGATTGGATGAAATCTCAAAGGTTTGAATTTTTAACAGAAGTAAATATCGGGAGTTGGTCGGGTAAGTCAATACGTCAAATGGCAGAAGAATCAGGATGTATTGACTTTTACAATTTTTGTTATATTCCATTCAGTGCGGCAGCTCATAGTATGTGGAATCATGTTTCCAAGTATAATCTTCGTCAATGTGAAAATCCTCTACACAAATTTCATGACATTCCTATAAATCCCGACCTTCCTTTAGATACCCACTATTTTTACTTAGCTGGAAAGTATGTAAATAAAACTTTTTCAATTTTTGATAAAAAAACCGGTTACACTTTTAATGGTAAAAATTCATATGAATATCTTACTAATTTCTTAACTAAATCAATAAATAATTCAAAAGAGTGATTACGGTATACACATTTAATCCAATGTTGTTGCCGCGAAGGTTTAACATAATCAAGAAAGAGAATTTTACAAATAGAAAATAAAATTCTAGATAACTGAAGTATAAATATTAATTTAGTAAATTTAAAATTGGATAGTATAATAACAAATACAGAATCATTTATAATCTTCCCTCAATGGCAATTTGAGATTATCAAAATATTTGCATCTGCAATAATGATATTCCTAGCAGCATTTTTAGCATTTAAATATGGATTAAAAAAAGATAGAATCATAAATGAAGAAAATGAAAATAAAAGATTAAATAATATTGAAAATCATCTTTTCTACTCTATTAAGTTATTAGTAGATGGATCAAGGAACCAGGCAATTAACATTGATGAATACCGAAAGAGTTTTATAACCGAGAATGATCGCATTATGTCCAATATGTTGGATAAGAATTTCCATATGGATAACATTAACGCAATAAAAATTGAAGATATATTTAAAGTTTTTATAATTAGAAGTACAAATAATAAAAATACACGATCCGAACTTTACAATGATTTAAATCTTTGCTTTAGGATTATTAATGATGTCTTGAATAGTTTTGATAAAGAAATATTCGAACTAAATAGCACAATAAATGAATACTTTGATATGTTTAATGGATTTAAAAAAGAATCTATGAATATAATTAACTCAATTGACCAAGATTTAAAGGAGGGAATCGTAAAGACAAATGAGCAAGGTTTTTTTGCTGAAGCAAATGTCATTTTATCCAATATAAAGAATCCTCAAAATAATATTTTCACAGAAAAGAAAGAGATGTATGATTTATTTTTTGATATTTCTGTTAAATACGACATAAATACTTACTCCATTTTATATGCTCAAATTTCACGAGAAATAGAAAACTATAGAATATTTAAAGAGGATTTTAACAATAAGTTTCTTAATTATGTAAGCAATTTAAACAAAGTTCATGATAAATTAGAATTAATTATTAAACAATTTAACAATACAGATTAGCCAAATTTATTAATACTTACTATTCTCGAAAATACACACATCAGTCTGGAATAAAATTCAAACAATAAAAAGTCTAAGGTCACCATATGTAAAAGTTGAATAAAATTTAATTATTTCATTTTCACTTTCTCAACAGCCATTACTTCTCTTGTAGTATTATTATTTCTCTGAACAAATACAACAATATCAATGTTATTTTGATTTAAATCAGGACTTATGCTGTAATTTATATTATAGTTATTTGTCTGACCCGGGTTAATTGTAAATGATTGTCCGGAAGGTGGAGTAATAAGGTCTCTTAAAGTATTCTCAAAGTGCGTTTCTCCATTTGGTGCATTGTACATTAAATCATTTTCTGCGACAGCTACATGAAACACGAGATCATTTAATACCTCACCTGTAGTGTTTTTAATATAAACTGTTATTGTACCATTTCTTGAAACCGGATCATATGAATTGTTTAATTTGATTGCATAAGTTCTATATTGTGCCAGTTCCTCATTTATTTTGTTAGTCCAGGAAGCAAAACTATAGGAACCCATATAGCTTCCAAGTATAAAAGTTCTTGGATTCACAATTGCAGCATTTGGATAAAAATTCATTCTGGCATTATTGTCAGTTGTGTTATAGAGATAGAAAGGATCACCGGCAAAAAGTGTAGTGTGATATCTTAATATAATAACGTTTGCATCACTTGAAGTAACACCATTCATATTATAAATTTCATCAAGATAATTATTTGCTTCTACACAAGGGATTGCACTCGTGTTTGTAAATATTTCAACAAGGACCTTTTTTGTTGGATTAATTGAATCTTTAGAAACAAAAAATGAATATGGTGAAGTCCAACCAGAGGAATCATTAGAATTATAAGTTCTGATTCTCCAATAATAAGAATTATTCCCATTAAGCAAATTATCCGGAATAGTATATGAAGAGTTAGTGAGCCCGGAAGCATTCACTATCTGAGTATTAAAAGAAGAATTTAATGAAACCTGCAAATCATACAAATACGAATTATAAAGATTTGTCCATTCTAATACTGGAGTCAAAGTAGAAACTGTAGAATTGTTAGCAGGATAAATTAAAGATGGAACTATAACAGATAAAACCTGGCTTTTTATTCCTTCAAACATTGAATTACTTGCTGATATTTGGTAAAAATATTTACTTTCATCAGAAATGTCACTA
>Ga0138256_10006583_pt1 | contig 12285 bp, 10 predicted proteins | sample KNB2016incub_MG_FD_105486 | JGI IMG/M metagenome (GOLD analysis project Ga0138256, IMG submission 105486) | Active sludge microbial communities from wastewater in Klosterneuburg, Austria - KNB2014incub_MG | ecosystem: Engineered > WWTP > Activated sludge > Unclassified | place: Austria... | reverse complement strand
TTGGCGCCCAGCGTGTCGGCCCACGCGCCATACAGCAGCCAGGCAAACGGCAGCAGGCACAGCGCGAACAGAGTTGGCTTCGCCGCAGGATGCAGCAGAGCCGACTTGCGCTTGCCTGCGCCCGGACGCAGCGTCGCCGCGGGGGCGTCGGCCGTCGTACGGATGGGGTGATCGGGTCGGACGCTCGACATCGCGCTCATGGTGGCAGCACTTCCAGCGGGATCAGAAGAATTTCTTCAGATCCATGCCGGCGTACATCTGCCCGACCTGGGGCTCGTAGCCATTGAACATCAGCGTGGCCCGCTTCTTCTGGAAGAGTCCGTCCTCGCCGATGCGGCGTTCGCTGGCCTGACTCCAGCGCGGGTGGTCCACGGTGGGATTCACGTTGGAATAGAAACCGTACTCGCTGCTGGCCGCCTTGTTCCAACTGGTGCGTGGCTCCTTCTCCACGAAGCGGATGGCGACGATCGACTTGCCACTCTTGAAACCGTACTTCCAGGGCACCACTGCGCGCACCGGTGCGCCGCTCTGGTTGGGCAGGATCTCGCCGTACAGGCCGAAGGTCAGCAGCGTCAGCGGGTTCATGGCCTCGTCAAGGCGCAGACCTTCGACGTAGGGCCACTGCAGCACGCGAGAACCGACGCCGGGCATCATCTTCTGGTCGGCCAGGGTCACGAACTCGACGTATTTCGCGTTGCCCGTGGGCTCCACGCGCTTGATCAATTCGGACAGGGAGTAGCCGATCCACGGGATCACCATCGACCATCCCTCGACACAGCGCATGCGGTAGATCCGCTCTTCCATCGCGCCGAGCTTGAGCAGTTCTTCGATGTCGTAGATCCTGGGCTTCCTGATCTCGCCCTCGACGCTGACTGTCCAGGGTCGCGTCTTCAGCGCTCCGGCATGGCGGGCGGGGTCTGACTTGTCGGTGCCGAACTCGTAGAAATTGTTGTACGAGGTCACGTCGGGATACGGCGTGAGCTTTTCCAGTGTCATGCCGCCGGGCGTGGACGTGCGCGCCGCCGGCAGCGCTGCCAGCTTGCCCGGCCGTGCGCTGGTTTGCGCCAGCGCGTCTCGGCCGGCCCAGGCAGCCAAAGCCAGGCCACCGCTGCCTGCGGCCAGGGCTTTCAGCAAGGTTCTGCGCTGGTCGTAGACGTCGCGCGGGGTGATTTCGCTTGCAACGCGGTGGACGAATCCCTGGTCTTCGTGGAAATGCATGTGTCTACTCCGGTGCGGCGTTCGAGCGTCTGGTGGCGCTCAGGTGCGAGTGTGATGGACTCGCCGGGCCTCGCTGGCTCAGCGGTGCCATGACCTTGTGTCGTGCCGGTCGCTTGATCCTTACGCCGGCAAAGGAGGCGAAGACTTGAGCGGCACCCAGGTCTCGCCGCTCACATCAGATCACTTCGTCCGCCCCGGAAGCCGAGAACAGGTGCAGCGAGTTGCGGGTGGCGCGCTCGCGGAAACTCTTGCGGGCGAACAGCTTGGCTTGTGCCTCGGCTGGCAGGTCGGTGATGTTGAGAATGTTCTTGACGATCAGTGTGTCGATCACGTCCTCGATCACGCGCACGAAATCCGCGTCGAGTCGCGAAAAGCCATCACCCTCGGGGGGGCGTCCGACGAACGATTGCACCTCGGCGTGCTCGTCGGGAAGGAATTCGGTGGCCGAGTCTTCCGGCTGCCTGTGCAGGCTGTCGATGGCTCCCGAGGGATTGCGGCGGACATAGGGCATGGGCGTTTCTCCGGACCCGGTCCACTCTACGCCGTGCCTGGCACGGTGTGGCGCCGAAGTGCGTGCCAATTGCACGCCAGTACCTTCACCTCGGCGCCCCGGGTCGGGCCAAAGAAAAAGCCGGTCATGGACCGGCTTGGGGGGCTCCAGACGCCGACGCTCAGTGCAGGCCGGCGATGTAGTCCGAGATCGCCTTGATCTCCTGATCGTTCATCTTCGCGGCCACGCCAGTCATCTGTGCGCTGTTCTTGCGCACTCCGCCTCGGAAGGCGATCAATTGGGCTTCGGTGTACTCGGCGTGCTGACCAGCCAGCCGCGGGTACTGCGATGGAATGCCCGCGCCGTTCGGGCTGTGGCAGCCCGCGCAGGCGGGGATGCTGCGCTCGGCAATGCCGCCGCGATAGATCTTCTCGCCCAGAGCAGCCAGTTCCGCGTTCTGGGCGACGCCGGGCTCGGCCTTCTTCGACGCGTAGAACGCGGCGACATTCTTCATGTCGCTTTCACTCAGCGTCGCTGCCATGCCGCTCATGATCGCATTGGCCCGCACGCCCTTCTTGAACTCCGTCAATTGCTTCACCAGGTAGTCCGGGTGCTGGTTTTGCAGGATGGGCTGGGCAGGGCTGCCGCGCGAACCGTCGCTGCTATGGCAGGCGGAACAGGTGGCGGCGGTGGCAGCGCCCTTCTCCAGATCGGGCTTGGCGGGTGCAGGTGATTCATTCGCCGAAGCGGTGAATGCAGCAAACAGAAAGCAGGACAGCAGAGAGGACGCAAACTTCATGACGGATGCCGGGTGAAGAAGAATTAGCCGGCGATTCTACAATTGATGTATTTGGCAGGCGGCATGATCGAGCAATCCAAGGTTCTACCGTCGGCTGGCAATGCGATCACCGAGGCGCTCGCTGCCGAAAAGCGAGCTCTGGGCTGGACGCATACCGCACGCTTTCTCACCACGGCCAGCCAGTTGCGTGAACTGCCACAGACCGAATTGCCCGAGATCGCCTTCGTCGGCCGTTCCAATGCAGGCAAGTCGACCGCCATCAACACGATGACGCAGCAGAAGCGTCTGGCCTTCGCGTCGAAGACGCCGGGGCGCACGCAGCACATCAACTTGTTCGAACTGGGGCCGAAGACCGGCGCCGATGCACTGTTCGCCGACCTGCCGGGGTACGGCTATGCAGCCGTGGCTCGCGGTGCCAAGTTGCGCTGGCAGCAGGTGATGGCCGATTATCTGGAAGTCCGACGCAGCCTGGCCGGCCTGGTACTGATGATCGATTCGCGCCTCGGCTTCACCGACCTCGATCGCCAGTTGCTGGGCTTCGTCGGGCCTCGTGTTGGCAACGGGTCCGTCAAGTTGCTGGTGCTGCTGACAAAGGCCGACAAGCTCAATCGCAGCGAGGCCACTGCAGCGCTGGTCGCCGCGCAGGAAGCGCTCGGCGAGATGACGACCCCCGAGGCTGACGTGAACGTGGCGCTTTTCTCGGCGCTGAAGAAGAGCGGTGTCGGTGACGCTGCCACGCTGATTCATGGCTGGGTCCAGGCAGGGCAGCGCCCAGGCGAACCCTCAGGGGCGTCCGAGGAACAGGTACAGCCCTAGGTCGCCTCGCGGCGCATAGGCCACTCCCAAGTAAAGGGGGCCGACGCCCGTGTCGGCTCCGACGAACCCGCTGAAGCCCGCACGCAGCCGCGACAGCGATATGTCTTTGGCCTCGATCCAGGCGTTGCCGGCTTCCATCGATCCGCCGATGAACATCCCGCGCGTGAACAAGGGAATGTCTTCGAGGCGCTGGTACATGGTCAGGCGGCCGAACAGGACGTGGCTGCCGGCCAGCTGGTTGTAGCGGTAGCCCGACAGCCGGTGAAACCCGCCTAGGTTGTAGTTGTAGCGACCCAGTCCTGACAGGTCCTCGCCGCCCGCGCTCTTCGCACTCATGTGGGCATTGAAGGTGGTGCGCCCCCAGGTGGTGACGCCGGTGCCCTCGAACTCCAACCGAGTGAATTGTTCGTCTCCCTGCGGGCCGGAAACCGATCGCGCGCCGACCACGGCCTCGCCGACGACACGGTAGCCGTGCAACGGAAAATTGACGAAGTCCAGCTGGTCGACGGTGGCGCTGACTCGCAGGCCCGTCTCGTGCACGGTCAACGCGTTGCGTGGGCCGTTGAAGTCCGACGAGACCAGATCAGGCTGGTTGCGGAAGACGACGTGGCTGACGCCCAGCCGTACCTCGCCGAACTCGCCCCAGGGTTGGCCGAGGTCGATCCCCAGCCTGGCGGATGTGCGCGTGAAGCGGCCCTGCTCGTCTCCGCTGTCGGGTTCGTAGTAGGTGATCTTGCGCCGCTCGATCGATGCGTAGCCGGCGACGAACCAGTCGTGCTGCAGGCCGATAGACCAGTTGAGCGGGTGGTACAGCTCGGTCAGCAACTTCGGCGTCTCGCCGATCTGAGCGAAATTCCGCCATTCGGTCCCGGCTTCGTCCAGCCAGCGGCGGTTGTGATTCAACTTGACGTTGAACGCGCTGTTGCCGCGGAAGTCCGTGAACAGGTCGATGCCGACGCGAAAGTAGTGCGGGCCCCAGGGCTTGTCTTCCAGGTCGAACACCAGCCCGTCGCCATCGGGCGTCCGTATCAGGCGGTAATCCGCCCGCGTGTAGTCGCCGCTGGCGGCCAGTCGACGGGCATCGCGCTCCGCCTTGGCGTCGTCGAAAACCGCTCCTCCCGCGGATTCGAGCTGGTCGAGCAGCCGCTGCGGATTGGTCAGTTTCGATCCTTCGATGCGGATGAACGCCAGCCGGGCAGATTGCGCTTCACCCTGGCGATGCGCAGCCTGCCATCGAGCGTAGTCCGGTGGTGACAGCGACAGCTCTGCCAGGCGCTGCAACTGGGGCTGACCACCGGCTTCGCCCCTGTCGATCAGCTCGCGCGTCTTGCCGAAGTCGCCCGACGTGAGCACGCCGAGCGTCGGGGCGATCAGCACATCCCGGGGCTGCAGCGTGGCGAGACTGCGCTGCACGTTCTGCTCGGTCAGGATGCTGATCATCTGCGTGGTCAGGCCGCCAACGGACCCGAGCGCCTCCCGACTCGCCAGCGGCGTGCCGATGTTGACCGCGATCACGATATCGGCGCCCATGGCACGTGCCACATCGATGGGCAGGTTGTTCACCAGGCCACCATCGCCGAGGATCCGGCCGTCCGCTTCGGTGGGCGCAAACACGCCGGGCACGCTCATGCTCGATCGCAGCGCCAGCGCGAGATCGCCTTCGCGCAGGATCACGGCCTCGCCCGTCTCCAGATTCGTGGCCACCGCGCGAAATGGAATGGCCAGGCGGGAGAAGTCGCGCACGCTGCGTACCGGCAGGGTGTAGCGCCGCAGCAGAGTTTCCAGTCCGCGGCCGGAGAGGGCTCCAAGCGGCGCGCGCAACTCGCCGTCACGCATGCCGAACTCGAGCAGTGGCGACAGCTCGAAGTCGGCCTCCTTGCGCCGCTGGGTCAGCAGCGGTCGGTCGACCCGGCTCGCAAAGACTTCGTCCCAATCGACGGCAAGAAGTTCGGATTCGAGGCGGTTGGCATCCATGCCGCTGGCATAAAGCCCGCCGATGATTGCGCCCATCGATGTGCCCGCGATCACATCGATCGGGATGCGCTCGCGCTCCAGCAACTTGAGCACGCCCACATGCGCAAGACCGCGTGCCCCACCCCCTGACAGCACCAGTCCGATTCGCGGACGAGCCAGTGCCCGTTCTGCGGGTGACACGGGTTCGGCTGCCGATGCCGCGACCGCGAAACCCAGGCCGATGAATGCACAGGCGCTGAGGACGACGGACGGCAAGTGCATGCCGAAATTGTGCGTGAACTCCCTGCCGAGGCCGAGATTCGTCAGCCGATTTCGCCGAGCTGGTTCCTGACCCGTTCGATCGCTCGCTGGATGAGTTCGCTGTCCGACAGCGGCTTGACCAGGCCCTCGGCAGTCAGAAGTTCCAGCGCCTGTCGAGTGATCGAGTGCGTGCGTCCGGCTGTCTCGCCAGCGAAGACGAAAAATCTCTGCGAGTCGCTGCGCCACAGCAACTGCACGCGACGCCAGCGGCCGCTGAGGAACCAGCTAAAGGCGGAGCCGGGCACCATCGCATCGACCGGATTCTTCGTCCCCGACGGCGGTGTGTCGCCATCGGACATCAGGTCGGCCGGGATGGTGTCCATGGAGAACACGTCGATGAGCGAATCCGCGAATCCCTTGCCGGCCTGCACCAGGGGCTCCGCAGGCTCCTCTTCGCGCAGGCGCTTCATGATTTCCTGCGGAGTGGGTTCCCTGGTGTCTGCGCGAGCGCCGGGACGCAGGGCTTCGGTGTGTATCGCCATCAACTCGTCGAGCACGGCTTGTTGGTCTGCATCGGGCAGGGCAATCAGCGCCATGCCGGACCGCAGTCGCTGCAGCAGCGTCGGAAGCAGTGCCAGCAGACGCTGCCGACTTTGCGGGTGGTCCGGCAGGCGCAGGCTCCACAGCAGGTCGTCCACGGCCTTCAGGTAGCCAGCGGTGCGCTCGTCGGCGTCGCCGTACCGCAGCATCGACTCGGTCACCACGCAAGCCCAGGACTGAACCAGGAAATTGCGGATGCGCGGCGTGGTGTGCACCGAGCGAATCTGTTCAGCCAGCTGGTGTGACAGCTCGCGCTCCAGAACCTCCCGGCGTTCGGTCGCCTTCAATGCCTCGATCGTCGACTGGGCTTGCTCCTGCTGCTGGCGCAGTTCGCCCGCAAGATGCGATTCGAGTCGCTGCAGTCCTTCGGCGTAAAGAGATGCCGTCTGGTTCGCGGCGCCTGCGATCCCGTGGGCCAGCGATTCGCACAGCGTCGTCAGGCGATGGGCTCGCACGTCGCCCGGCTGTGGCCAGACTTGTGAAGCCGAGGCGATGCGGTTCATCAATGCCCACACGGGGTGCTGATGGCCCGCGAGCATGCTGCGATCCACCAGTGCCACGCGCAGGGCAGAAACCTGCAGGCGTGCCATCACGGCACGCACCGCGGCCGAGAGCTGGGTGTCCGACAGCACGGACTCGAAGATTCGCGAGAGGAGCTCGACGATCTGTCGATCGACCACTTCCTGAGCATGGGCGAGCAGGGCCGCCCGGTGCTCGCGCAGCGGGGCGGCGTCCAGCATGGGGGGCGGTTCGGCCCCGGCACCGCCAGGTTCGGCGCGTCTCTGGAGCAGGAGTTCTATCTGCTGGAGCGCCTGTTCGAAGGCCGCAGTCAGCCTGGAGCTGTCGCGGGTCTTCGCAGCAGCTGACGGTGAATCCGCGCTCGGCCCCAGGGTTCGCAACGTGACTGCGCCAGTGTCGCTGCCGGCGGGAGCGCCGCCGCCTTGCGATCCTGGCATCCTGTTCAGCAACTGTTCGAAGCCTTGCTGTTCTGAAGAGTTGTTCCTCGAGGTCGCAGCAGTCTGCAGCCCGCTCGGCAGAACCATCGTCCGGTAGATGCTGGGTTCCACCCCTTGCGATTCCAGTCGCGTGCAGGCGCCAGCCCAGGCCATCTTGAGCTCTGCGGCCATGCTGGACGCTGCCGTGCGCAGCAGCAGGCTGCGTTGTGCCGGAGTGCTGTTGATTGCGCAGACGGCTTCCCACAGCGCCTGTGCGTAGGCCGCGGGACGCAGCGGGTTCGATTCGGCGCTGACGTGAGTCTGTCCGGTCAGCGCCGAAGTGAAGGTCTGCAATTCACGCAATTCCCATTCGGCGATGCTGTCGATCAGCTGGGATGCCCGAGAGATCTCGATGTCTGCTTCGACCCGGGTTTCGTCCATCAACTGCAGGCCGTCGATTGCGGCCACGTGTGCGGTTGATGTGCCGCTGTCGAGACCCTGGATTTCGGCCGTCACGGCGTGGCTCAAGCCGTCGATGAACGTCTGGGCAAACCGTCGCTGGCCCTGCTGGAGCGAATCGACTGACTCGCGCTGAACATGACGCTCGGATGCAGTCGCTGGCGCACCCGGCTTGGCCGCTCTCTGCAAATGCGCCAGGGTCGTCGTCACCGTGCGCTCGATCAGCGCGGACGACCTTGACAACTCGTCGTCTACGAAACGCAGCATCAGCGGAGAAACCGGCATGGAGGGGCCTTTGCTGGGTCGATCGTGACCCTCTGGAATTATCTGGCCGATCGTGCGGCGCCAAGGTGTCGGCGTTGCGCTGCGAGCCCAAAGAAAAAGGCTGCCGAAGCAGCCCTTTTCCGTGCAGCGATCCGGGCGCGTGAGCCCGAAACCGGACGATTTACATGTCCATGCCGCCCATGCCACCCATGCCGCCCATGCCGCCAGGCATGCCGCCGCCGGCGGATTCTTCCTTCGGCGCTTCAGCGACCATCGCTTCGGTCGTCAGCATCAGCGACGCGACCGATGCTGCGTTCTGCAGCGCGGTGCGTGTCACCTTCGTCGGATCGAGAATGCCCATTTCGATCATGTCGCCGTAGGTGTCATTCGCGGCGTTGAAGCCGTAATTGCCCTTGCCGGCCAACACCGCGTTCACCACCACGCTGGCTTCGCCGCCGGCGTTGTAGACGATCTCGCGCAGCGGAGACTCGATGGCCTTCAGCACCAGCTTGATGCCGGCGTCCTGATCGGGGTTGTCACCCTTGATTTCGCCTGCCAGTTGCTTGGCGCGCAGCAGGGCCACGCCGCCACCGGCCACGATGCCTTCCTCGACCGCAGCACGCGTGGCGTGCAGGGCGTCTTCGACACGAGCCTTCTTTTCCTTCATCTCGACTTCGGTGGCAGCACCGACCTTGATGACTGCGACACCGCCGGCCAGCTTGGCCACACGTTCCTGCAGCTTCTCGCGATCGTAGTCGCTGGTCGCTTCCTCGATCTGCACGCGCACCTGCTTGACGCGCGCTTCGATGTCGGCGGCGGCACCGTTGCCATCGATGATGGTGGTGTTTTCCTTGCCCACTTCGACGCGCTTGGCCTGGCCCAGATCAGCCAGCGTGACCTTCTCGAGCGTCAGGCCGACTTCCTCGGCGATGACCTTGCCGCCGGTCAGGATCGCGATGTCTTCCAGCATGGCCTTGCGACGGTCGCCGAAACCAGGAGCCTTGACAGCCACGACCTTCAGGATGCCGCGGATGGTGTTGACCACCAGCGTTGCCAGGGCTTCGCCCTCGACTTCCTCGGCAATGATCAGCAGCGGACGGCCAGCCTTGGCGACGGCTTCGAGCGTCGGAAGCAGGTCACGAATGTTGCTGATCTTCTTGTCGAAAAGCAGGACAAACGGGTTGTCCAGGATCGCCGACTGCTTCTCGGGGTTGTTGATGAAGTAGGGCGACAGGTAGCCGCGGTCGAACTGCATGCCTTCGACAACGTCGAGCTCGCTGTTCAGGCTCTTGCCGTCTTCAACGGTGATGACGCCTTCCTTGCCGACCTTGTCCATCGCCTCGGCGATGATGCGGCCGACTTCGTGGTCGCTGTTCGCCGAGATCGTGCCGACCTGAGCGATTTCCTTGGACGTCGTGGTGGGCTTCGACTGCTTCTTGAGCTGTTCCACCAAGGCGGTTACGGCCTTGTCGATGCCGCGCTTCAGGTCCATCGGGTTCATGCCCGCTGCCACGTACTTCATGCCTTCGCGCACGATGGCCTGGGCCAGCACGGTGGCGGTGGTGGTGCCGTCACCGGCGATGTCGCTGGTCTTGGAAGCGACTTCCTTGACCATCTGAGCGCCCATGTTCTGCAGCTTGTCCTTGAGCTCGATTTCCTTGGCGACCGAAACGCCGTCCTTGGTCACGGTCGGGGCGCCGAACGAACGCTCGAGCACGACATTGCGACCCTTGGGGCCCAGCGTGACCTTGACCGCATTGGCCAGGATGTTCACGCCTTCGACCATGCGGGCACGGGCTTCACCGCCGAAAATTACGTCTTTTGCTGCCATGTGTGTATCTCCTGAATATTGAGTGGATGCGTCGCGCGGGAGAAGTGATTACTTCTCGACCACGGCGAACAGGTCTTCTTCGCGCATCACGAGCAGTTCATCGCCATCGACCTTGACGGTCTGACCGCTGTACTTGCCGAACAGGACGCGGTCTCCAACCTTGCAGTTCAGCGCGATGAAGTCACCCTTGTCGTTGCGCTTGCCCGGGCCGACTGCCAGAACTTCGCCCTGGTCGGGCTTCTCAGCAGCGTTGTCGGGGATGACGATCCCGGAGGCGGTCTTGGTTTCTTGTTCCAGGCGCTTGACGATCACGCGATCGTGCAGAGGACGAAGTTTCATAGCATCTCCTTGAGGTGTAGGAACGGTGTTCATTCGTTTTACGGGCGCCGACGTCGTCATGACGAATCGGGCTGCGTTGATTCTTCGGCAGGAGCCGGAATCCGTTAGCACTCAGTTAGATCGAGTGCTAGCAGATCAATTATAGGGACGTGAGACGACAATTCAAGAGGCCGCGCGGGACCGGTGCGGTCAATGTTCCGGCGGCGGGGCCAAGTCGTCGGGCTCTTCCGGTGATGCGGATGCGCCTACCCGGTAGCCTTCGCTGGCCCAGGCTCCAAAGTCGGTGCTCTTGCAGCGCTGGCTGCAAAAAGGCCGGTAGGGGTTGGTGCTCGAGTAGACGCTGTCACCCCCACAACCGGGGCAGCGGACGATGCGCTCGGGAACCGGGCTTGTCGTCAAGAGCAGAGGGTCAGCTCGAAGCTGCCGTCAGCGGTGTCGGGGCGCAGGCGACCTTCCGAGTCCTGACGCATCAGCCGAACCGAGACCATCAGTCGGTGGCCGGTGATTTCCGGGACCAGCCCGCCTTGCGGGTCGAGCCGCACACGCATCAGGTGATAGGTCCGGCCGGCCGGCAGACTTTGCTGGAACTGCCCCGCCGGTGCATTGACGCGTTGCGCCACGCCTGAATCCCGCAGCAGCCCCAGCAGGACAGTGAGTGCTTCTGCCAATGGCAGGAGCAGCGCGATCCAGCGTGCCAGGTCGGCGCGGCGCCGTGAGGGATCGTGCTGCTGCCATGCGTAATAGCCCGGCAGATCGAACTCGCAGGTACCACCAGGGATGCTGATTCGACTGCGGATGCTCATCAGCCATTCGTTGGCAGTGAGCGCGTGCCCGGCCTTTCCCGGCAGTTGGTTCAGCCCCGCGAAGGCGTGGTCGATCTTGTCGACGACCTCGTCCAGGGCTTTCTCGGAGATCGAAGGATTGCCGCGATAGCTGTTGAGCTGCGCTTTCTGTCGCTCCAGATCCTTCAGCAGATCCGACTTGAGATCTGCACGCGACGCCACTTCCATGATCTCGAAGATCGTTGCGATCGCGTAATGGTGATCGACGGCGGTTTCACGCGGCGCCAGTTGACCAAGTCGGTCGAACAGGTGTTCGAGCCGCAGCATGGTGCGTATGCTCTCGTTGAACGGGTACTCGTAAAGGACCAAAGGGCCTGCCTTTAACGTCTGTGGAAACTGCGGCGGTCGAACTGGATTTCCGATCCGGTCGATTGTTTCACAGAGGTCCGGTCTGGGGTGTGCACCATGCACGCCACAACGCGGCCACGCGCTCGGCCAGTTGAGTGGGCGAAATGGCGTCGTTGACGATCAGATCGTCTGCCACGGACCGGCGCTGTTCGCGAGTGGCTTGTGCCGCGATGACGGATCGAACCGCATCCTCCGACCACCCCGAGCGTCTGACCACGCGCTTGATCTGCGTTTGCTCGCAGCAATCGACCACCAGAACGCGGTCCACCCGATCGATCCACCGGCCTGACTCAACCAGCAAGGGGACATCGAACACGATCACCCGGGCCGCTGTGTGTGCAGCTGCTTCACGTTCGGCTTCGCTCGAGATCATCGGGTGCAGGATCGCTTCGAGTCGCCGCCGGGCACTCGGATCGTCGAAGACCAGGTGCCGCATGTATTCGCGGTCCAGTGCTCCGCCAGCGGTGATCACCTGTTTGCCGAATGCTTCTCGAAGGGCCGGTATCGCGAGTCCACCCGCCGCGGTCAGTCGACGCGATATGGCATCGGTGTCCACGATGGCTGCTCCGTGCGATCCGAGCAGTTGAGCCACCGAACTTTTCCCGCTGCCGATTCCGCCTGTCAGGCCGATGCGCAAGGGTTTGCTCGATGAAGGCGCTGAGGTGACCACGCGATGCCTGCAGCGGTGCCGAATCGTGGCTCGGCAGGACGAGGATCAGGCCCAGCCCAGCCAGCCCAGGATGCGCGGGGCGCCGATCAACAGCACGGCGAGTCCGGAGCCGGCGAGAAACGGACCGAACGGGACGTAACGCCCCTCACGCAGCTTGCTGTTCAGCTTCATGCCGATGCCGACGATCGCGCCGATGATCGAAGCCCCGAGCACCACAGGCAGAACCATGGACACACCAAGCCAGGCACCCAGCGCTGCCAGCAGCTTGAAGTCGCCGTGCCCCATGCCCTCCTTGCCAGTGGCCAGCTTGAACAGCCAGTAGACCGACCAGAGCGAGAGGTAGCCTGCCACCGCACCCCAGACCGCTGTTGACAAGGGAACGGTCAGGCCTGTCGCAGCGGCGATCAGCCCCCCCCAGAGCAGCGGCAGGGTCAAGCTGTCTGGAAGCAACGTTGTATCC
>Ga0138256_10006581_pt1 | contig 12287 bp, 9 predicted proteins | sample KNB2016incub_MG_FD_105486 | JGI IMG/M metagenome (GOLD analysis project Ga0138256, IMG submission 105486) | Active sludge microbial communities from wastewater in Klosterneuburg, Austria - KNB2014incub_MG | ecosystem: Engineered > WWTP > Activated sludge > Unclassified | place: Austria... | reverse complement strand
TTCAATCTTTCGATGCTGAAAAATTTTAAGACCTTTACCTAGTTTTGGGAAACCAGAGAGAAAAGAAAAGTTTTGAGAATTACCAGAAGGGGCAATAGAAATTCTCTCTCCTTGAGGAAAAGTGATACTTTCAACGCAACGGCCTTAGAAGTTGAAGTTAAAATTTACTCAAAAGGATCCCTTCTTTTTGTTTTTAACTCAAAAAATATTTTTTCTATTCTAAAATCCGCGATTCATATCTTAAAAATATATCACGATGCTAAAAAATTTCACATCAATTATTTCTATAGTCTTAATCTATTCTCAGAAGAAACAATAGAAAAAGATTCGCCTTTTTATAAAATAAGTTTTTTAAATCGCTTTATAAACTTCAATGGAACCATTTCTTCTCTAAACAAAGAAGACCCTATTTTTGTTTTTGCAGAACAGTTTTTTCTAAAAAAGACAAAAAAATATCTTGCTAAAAATGAACAGAACATAGAAAAGACAAAAAGACTTCTTGAAACATTTTCTTTAAACACTCAGCAAATTATAACGGAAGAGGATACTGAGGAATTATATCAACATACAAAAAAATTTATTGATAAAAAGTTCTTCTTACAAAGACAATTAAATCAAAACTTACGCCCTTTTTATAAAAAAATAACTCACTCTTTAAAACTCTTAGAGGAAAGATGCTACTTATTTCTTCAAAAAGGACATGTTTCTGATTTTCTTCAAAGCTATAATAATTTTTCAAAGCAACTAGAAATCTACACTCTCTTTTTTGGACTCAAGGCCCCAACTACTTTTCATGACGATTATAGTAAAACAACAATCAATTCTTTAAAAAGCGAATTTAACAATGCCTTATATTTTAAAAGCAAAATGAGAAGATATCGAAATTTTTTTTCGACAGAAGAAAAAGAATCTTTTTTTATTTCTTTTTTACGAGTTCATTTTACAACAAAAGAGACGTTTTACTTATATTACTTAAACGAAAATTTAAATATAAGGCCACCTTTTGAAAATAATTCTTATAGACAAATTACTTCCATTAACAATGCCTTACTTAAAATAGATAAGGCCCTTCATTCTAAAATTTTAAAGTCTTCCCAAGATTTTAAAAACTCTGACTCTTTTTATGAAAAGATCTCAAACCTTATTAGAATCAATAACGAAAATATTGTCTTTGTTGAGCATAAAGGAACAACTTTTAGTCTTGAAAATTTTATAAAAAAAATTTCAAAAACACAAAAGATAGAAGAATTATTTAACTAAAATAACTCTTCTTCTTTTAAAATAGTTATTTTAAGTTCCCGTGCTTTTTTATATTTAGAAGAATTTTCACTTTCCTTTCCAATCAAAAGAATATCTGTTTTAGAAGAAACAGAATTGACAAAAACTCCACCTCTTTCTTCTATTTTTTGTATCATCTCTTCTCTTGTTATAGAAAGTGCTCCTGTAATTGCAATTTTTTTTCCTTTTAAGTGGCCTTCTTCAGAAAAATTTTCTTCTATAATAATCCTCTTTTCTAAAAATTTAGGAAAAAATGGAAGTAATTTTTCAATCAAAGGCCTTTTTTCCAAAAGAGATTCCAAACACTCTGTTGCCGACTTTATCCCCATTCCTTCTACTTCAGAAAGTTTTTCTACACTAAGACTAAAAAGGTTGATGGCCTCAACTCCTGTACTCTCTACATCCAATGATCGTAAGATTTTTTTCCATTTTGTTTTTCCAAGGCCGCTAATACCAAGGGCCGCAAGAAAGGTGTGCAAATTTTGTAATCTCGACTTCTCAATTGAATTTATAATTTTTTGGGCCAACTTTTCTTGCACCCCTTCCAATAATAACAATTCCTCTTCTTTTAACAAATAAAGATCCTCAAGAGTAGAAATAAGCCCACATTCAAAAAAATCCTTAATTCGCTGTGGCCCTAAATCCCTCATTTCCATAATTGAGCAAAAATAAATAATTTCTTCTCGTTTTTTTCCTTTACAATTTTTATTTTCACAAAAAAGACGAATCCCTTCTTCTTTTATTTTTGTAGAACATTCTGGACAAAATAAAGGGAAAATAGGTTCTTGTTCTTTAGAAGAAATAACCCTAATAAATTTAGGTATAACCTCTCCTGAACGAATAATTTCAATTTCTACGCCCTGAGAAAGTTTGTACTGCTTAACAATCCCCCAATTATGAAGTGAAACATATCGAAGAGTGGCCCCACTTAAAAATGTTGGAGTAATATTGGCCACTGGAGTCAAAATTCCTTGTCGAGAAACAAACCACTCAATTTCCAAAATTGTTGCAACAGCACAATCACCTTTAAATTTAAAGGCCATTTTAAATTTAGGGTGATGGGCCGTAAATCCTTGCTGACTTTGCTTTTGAAGAGAATTTAAAACAAACACAGCACCATCAATAGCATACTCCCCCTCTGCAATAAATTCTTGAATTTTTTGTAAAAATTTTTCAATCTCCTCTTTTGTCTTAAGTATTTCATATGGCGGAAGAGAAAAACCATAAGAACTTAAATAATCCCATTTGTCTGATTCTAATAAAAAATTTTCCTTTTCTCTTAATATCTTTTTTGGAAAAAAATCAAACGAAAAAAAATCCAAATACTCACATAAAAACGAAAAATCTTTCCTTGAGAGAAGTCCTGCCACAATATTTCTTGGTGAAGATGGCCTTTCAAGGCCTAGCTCTTCCATTTTTTCTATCAAAAATAAAAATCTTTCCTCAGAACAATAAAGCTCCCCTCTAACTTCTCCTTGAAAAGGCCTGTCTGAAAAACAAGAAGGAAGAGAAGGAACATAAAGACACTTTTCTAAAATATCTTCCCCTTCTTCTCCATCTCCTCTCGTTTTTGCAAAAGATAAAATGCCATTTTCATAAATTAAAGAACAACTAACTCCATCAATTTTATAAGTACCCAAAACCTCTTCTTGTTGCCTCCATAATTCTAACTCTTCTTTTAGGTACGTTTTTTGCAAAGAAAGCATAGGATATTCATGCTTAAGCTTTGAGGAAGAAGAAGAGGGAGAAAAAGAAGAAGAAAGAAAACTTGAATGTCCAATAGTAAATAACAAGGGATGATTAGGGTTAAGGGCCTTTAAATGATCTTCCAAGTCATCATATTCTTGATCAGTAAGAACAGGTTTTCCTTGATAATACAAGGAACGATGAAGAAGTATTTGTCTTTCTAATTCTTTTTCTTTTAATTCTTTTATTTTCACAATATTTTTTTTGCCAAAAACACAATGTCCTAAAAATCAAAGGCCGCTCCAATTTTAAATTGAGAAGATTGAAACGACCACTTTTTTGCTGAAGATTTTCCTTCAACAAGGGCCCTATAAAATTGAATTTCTCCTACCAGTAAAAATTTTTCATTTAGACGATAAAAAAGTCCAAAGGCAATCTCTAAAGCTGATTTTGAATTGACAGCACCAAAGGCCCCATTTTCTTCTGCAAAGCTTGAAAACAATAAATATTCCAGCTTAAAAAAAGGACGAAAAACCTTGCGAAAAGGGATATTGGCCATAAATCCAACTCCAAGCCCGCTCAAAATGTAGGGATTTAAAGAAAGAGAGGCCTCTTGAACAAAAGAAAAGCGAGAACGAGAATAGTTTAATAAAAAATCTATCTGTGGCCCATAAAAATGTCCAAAAGGTAAATAACGATAGCCTCCACCTAAAGATATTTTTGAATAACTCCAAGCATTATTAAGCTGTTTATCCTCGGAAGTAAGTTTGGCCATTTGAGTTTTAAAAGTAATCTCAGCTATCCAATGACGAGTGATCCAAAATTCTCCTGTCAATTCTCCCCCAAGAGACGTCCCTGAAAGCGTTTTAGAGACTCCTGAAGCCGTATTGGAAGTACTTGAAACTGTAGCAAGGGCCGGCATTACTTTTGCACGCCCAAGATGCCCTGTTTGAAATGTGTCACTTTCTTGGGGAGAAGAGATATATTCCCCTGTTTCTGTTGCTTCCATTATGGCCCAATCTCCTACCTGTACAGAATTTCTAAGGATCTGAGCATTTTCATTTTTTTCAAAAGTATAAAATATTTTTGCAACTGAAATGTTATTCCTTGCCTCAACAATTTCTGCCATGGCCAAAGATGTTGTTTCAAAACTCACAACACTTTTCAAAAGTGGGTGTGAAACTTTTTTTATAGGCCTTATAAGTTTAATTTTTTTACCTTTAAGAACTCCAAAATCCTGACCAGCTGTTATTGTAAGAGAATTGCCAATGACTTTAGAAACAAGCCCTATATAGGGTATCTCTAGTTTATATTGATTAGGAAAACGCAAAATTTCTGTTTTCAAACGATCTTTTTCTTCCCAAGGAAGACTTAACTTTTGAGAAAAAAAAAGAGTTTCTCCTTCTTCTCCTGAGAGAATATCAAAAGAAATTTCAAGAGTTGTAGGAAGTCTATCTAAAGAAATTCTAACAAGGGATCCTGCCTGTAATTTTTGGCCAATAACCGACAGAACTTCTTTTTTTTGTAAATATTCTCCTAGATTATCTCGATGCTCTTCTAAAAGCTTTGCAACTTCTGCATTAAATCGGTAATAACACCAATTTGCATTTTTAAAATACTCTTCTAGTGCACTAAATACTTCAAATTTAATTTCCTGAGAAGCATTTCCCGTTATAGGCAAGAGGGCCATTTGTCTTACATTGTTAATTTTTTCAAGAGAATTTGCGTGGCCCTTATTAAATAATAAAAAAAAGAACACAAATAAAAAAACTAAAAAAGAATTTTTAGTTGTGTTTTTAGTCGCAAAAAACATAAATTCCCCCTCCTCTTTCAATTAAAGTTTATTTTTTCCAAGATCACAACTAAGATCAATTCTATGCATAAAGTGAATTTATCTGGCCTTCATCAAAAAAAAATAGCGTTAGTTTTGTCAGGGGGAGTTGTGAAAGCGGCCGCTTGGCATTTAGGTGTTTCTCTGGCCTTAGAAGAATTAGGCCTCAATTTTAAACATAATCATTCTTTACCAGATCAACTCAATGAAATTTCTACTTATGTAGGCTCTAGTGCAGGGGCCTTAATTTGTCTTTATTTAGCTTGTGGGCTTAGACCTGCAGAACTTATTGAGGCACACCTTAAACGTAAAAAAACGTCTATACGCCCTATTTCCTATAGAGAGATGCTTTCTTTAAAACGACCGGTAGAAATGGGCCATAAAACTCTATCCTATGATCCTTTTGACGGCCTTCCGACATTCTTAAAAAAAGTTTTACATCCTTTACTTAAAATTGACGGAATTTTTTCGACAAAGGCCCTTAGAGATTATTTAGATAATTACATTATTCACTCTAATAACTTTGAAGACTACAAGGCAAATCTTTTTATTGTGGCCACACAATTGGATTATTCTCGTAAATGTATTTTTAGTAAATTTAACTATCCAACATCGGCCCATGACCAAACATCCATCTATATGACAGGGTTTCCTATTGTAGAGACCGTGGCCGCAAGTATGAGTGTTCCTCCTTTATACGCTCCTTTTCCCTTAAGAAACCCTTTTACTGAAAAAATTGAATACTATATTGATGGTGAAATTAGAGATACACTTTCTACTCATGTCGCAATTGATAATGAATGTGATTTTATTATTAGTTCGTGGACCCACACACCCTACCACTATCAGGATGAAGTTGGCTCTTTAATTAATTACGGTGTTCCGGCCATTTGCTTACAAGCAATTTATCTTATTATTCAAAAGAAAATTTTAACCTCTCGCGCCCATCGAGTACAATCAATGGAAATTATTGATGTCATCCAAAAATATCTAAAAGATCAAAATTTTCCCAATGCTCATATTCAAAAACTTTCTGATATTATAGAAAAAAAATTGAATTATAAAAAAGGAATTCAATTTCTCGATATTTTTCCAAAACATGAAAATTATAGAGTTTTTTTTAATAATACCTTTTCTTTATCTCCTACAAAAACAGCTTTAACTGTTTCTATGGGGTATAAGAGAACTTTTGAAATTTTTAAAAGATTTGAATGGGAAGGAATTCGCTAACTCTTATTTTATGTGTCTTTTTTAAATCTTCTTTAACCTTTGCTTACAATTTTCATATGCCTAAAACCTTACAATCTACTGTAGGATTTTGGGAAAAAATTTACCAACACTACTCTTCTAATATAATTGTGGCACATGACCCTAAAACTTTTGAAGTTATGGGGACAGTTGATATTGGAACATTGGAAGAAAATGTTCTTTTTTCCTTTACTCAGGAACATTTACAAAATCACTATAAAAAATATTTTAAAGAAATAAAATTTAAAGATTCTCGTTACCAAACAGGGCAAAAAAACAAAGTAGAAGAGGGAATTAAACGTTTTTTGCCTTTTAAAAATTCTCTGAAAAATATTTTTATTAAAGAAAATTTTCCACCAGAATTTATTGCTCTTAGTTTTGTAGAATCTAGTTTTAATTATAAGGCCGGTTCTAATGCAGGGGCCGTTGGTGTTTGGCAATTTATACGCTCTACTGGATCAAAATTTTTAAAAATAAATACGAGAATAGATGAGAGAAAAAATATTTTACTCTCGACCATTGCCGCGATAAAGCTTTTAAAAGGAAATAAAAGGGCCTACAAAAGTTGGGAATTAGCAATTGTGGCCTATAACTCAGGTGTTAAAACCCCTAATGCCTATTTAAAAAAGAAAAAACGCTCTGAAGAGATGGAGAAATACGCTTCTGATATGGATCGTTTCTTTTCCTTTGCCGAAAATAATGGAGCAAAGTCTTTTCAATTTGCTTCTCATAATTACTACCCTAGTTTTTTAGCAATGATTGAAACTCTTAAAAAAATAGATCTGACAGGAGATTTTTTTTCAGATGTTTTAGAGAAAAAAATAACAGAATCTCCCGAGTACTACGTTTGTAAAATTACTAAAAAAATCCCAAAGAATTTTCGCTTACCCGATTCTTTAAAAGAATTAAATCCTCAATTTTTAGAAAAAAATCCCAGACTACAAGAAGGAGATAAATTGATGCTCCCTAGTATAGAAAAATATAATTGGTGTCTTTCTTTTGTTTAAGATGAAATTTTCTTCCAACTTTTAATTTTATATTTTTTTAAAAAAAGAAAACTTTCTTCCCCTCCATAAATTACTTCTCCTTCCTCATTTTTTTCTTTTTCTAATTTTTGAAGTTCTTGTAGCCATTGAATATTTTTAAGAAAATCTGGATGAAATGTAGAACTTGATTTAATTTCAATAAGATAAAGAAATGTTCCTTGATCTTCTACTAAATCTATTTCATGGCCATGTTGATCTCTCCAAAAATAATAAGGTGGGTGATCTCCTTTATTATAAAAATTTTTAATTTTTTCTGTTATGGCCCAGTTTTCAAAAATATTTCCCCTTAAAGGGTGTTCCTGCAATATCTTTAATTGAGTGATTCTTAAAAGAAAACACACAATTGCCGTATCATAAAAATAAACCTTAGGGGCCTTTGTTAGTCTTTTGTTAAAATTTTTAAAATGAGGCCAAAGCTGATAGACAACGAAAGAGGCCTCTAATACTCCTAACCACTTTTTTATTGTAGGAATGGAAACCCCTATTTCATTGGAAAAAGAAGCATAATTAAGAATTTGGCCAACTCGTCCAGCAAGAAGTCTTAAAAATTTATCAAAAAATAGAATATTTTCTATGTTAATGATTTGACGAACATCTTTTTGAATATAAGTTTGAACATAGTCAGGAATCCATTCTGTCGGTTTTAAATCCTGCCAATAAATTCTTGGATATCCCCCTTTAAAAAGGGCCTCATTTAAAGAAGAAGAGGCCAAGTTAGAAGGAATTTCACTGTAGGAAAAGGGTAAAACATAAAATAATCGAGTCCTTCCTGCCAAACTTTGTGATATTTTTTCATTAAGAAGAAGGCCATTAGAACCTGTAAGAATAAATTTATAAGTATAATCGATTTTATCTGTATAAATTTGCAAAAATGAAAGAACCTCAGGACAAGATTGAATTTCATCAAGAATACTATTCTTTTTCAAACCTTCAAAAAAACCTTTTGGATCTTCTAAAAATCTACTCTTAAAACTAAGATCTTCGAAATTGTAGTACTCAAATTTTTTCCCTACAATTTGTGCAAGAGTTGTTTTACCTGATTGGCGAGGGCCTAATAGGGTTACTATTTTATATTTTTTTAAGGCCTCTTTAATTTTTTTTTCTAAGTGTCTTTTAATCATCTCTTTTACAAGAATAAGTGGCCCCCAAACATCTTGTCAATCTAAAGTAAAACTTTAAATCCACAAGAATTGTCTTATAAGCACTTTAAATACACTTCTTGTAATCTTTTTGCCGTCTGCTCTGGTGAAAAAACAGAAAGAAGTCTTTTACCCTTTTCACTCAATTCTTTTCCAAGCTCTGCGTTTCTTAATAATTTTTGAATTGCACTAGACAAACTTTCTTCGTCTAAAGGGTCTATCAACAGGGCAGCATCTTTTACAATTTCTTCAAAAGGATTTCCTAAAGAAGTAATAATAGGAATATGGGAATATAAGGCCTCTACAAGAGGAATTCCAAATCCTTCAAAAAGAGAGGGATAGATAAAAATCTTGGCCCCTTGATATAAAAAAGGTAATTCCTCACTTTCAACATCACTCAAAAAACGCACATTTCCTATGTTGTGTTGCTGTATATGTCGCTTTAAATATTCTTTGTAATCTTTTCCTTGTCCAACTAAAATAAGTTCAATATTAGCGTGCTCTCCTTGCTGATCCTTAATTGCTTTAGAAAAAGCGTTTATAAGACGTAAACAATTTTTTCTAGGAGCAATATCACTTACAAATAAACAATATGAAGATAAATGATATTTTTTCTTTATTTTTTCGATCTCTTCAAGAGAATGCTTAATAAAAAATTTAGAAGAACAAGGCTGATAAATAACCTCTATTTTACTTTCTGGAATCTTAAAAAATTCTATTAAATCTTGTTTGGTTTGAGAGCTAATGGCCACTATTTTATCGGCATACTGACAGGCATAACGGCATTTAAGATCATAAACTTGACGATCAATGGCCTTAAAAAATTCTGGATACCTTAAATAAATCAAATCATGTACCGTTACTATTTTTTTTATTTTCTTGTTTTGTTTAAAAATATCAAACGGAATTTCATGAGAAAGTCCATGATAAATATCAAGAGTATTTTTTTTTACAAGAAAAGGAAGATACAAACTTCTCCATAAAGGCCCTATTAATTGAGATTGAACTTTAGGAGAAAAACAAGAAAGATAAGGGGCCTTAGGCCCAAAAATTTTTAATCCTTTTTTAGAAACAAACGAAGGAGTATATAAAAAATATTCATTTTCTGGATAAAATTCAAAAAGATTCGATAGAAGAGTCCTAGAATAATTTCCAAGCCCAGAATGATTACAAAAGGCCCTTTTAGCATCAAAACCAATTTTCATTAAAGAGATTCCAAAATAAAAGAATTTTGTGAAAATAATGTTTCTACAAGAGAAAAAGGTATTGTTGTGTCCAAATATTCAATCTTAGTATTAAGCACTCCTTGTCCTTTTAAGACTACATAGGCCCTAATAATCTTTTCGGCCCCAAAATCGCTTTTATACCCTTCATAAACAGAACCATCTTCGCCTAAGAAAATAATTTTTTGTATTTCTTGTCCAGATAAAGAGGCCGAAGAGTCTTTATAGTTTACTAAAAATTCAACTTCTTTAACTGGCCTAAAAAAATTAAACTGAATAAGGGAATTTTTTTTATAATCAGAAACTTCTAGATATGTTTTTTCTATATAATCAAAGAGAGAAAAAGAATCTAAAACAAAGGAATTTTCCTCAGTTTTATTTCTTAAAACAACATAAGTTGAATTAAAACCATAATTTCTTTTTATTTTTAAATAAAGGGGAGTTTTTTTGACATAAAGAAGATTAGAAATTTTGTAAGAACTAGGGCCTTCTCGTTCAAAAGAAAAATTTGGGATAACAGAACCCTCTAAAGTCATTTCTGAATAGGGAGTAAGAACAAGAGGGGTTAAAGAGGCCCCTAAGGGATTTTTTTCAAAAAAAGAAAACTTTATTACTTCTGTTGTTATTTCTGGATTTATAAAAGAGGCCATTTGAGGGTGTTGTACCCAAAATTGCCCGAAAATATCTATTGCCCTTTCCTTATCTCCAATTTTTTCTGATAAGGCCTTATAACTTATAAAAATTGTCCCTGGTAACACACTTGTAAAAAGAAAATATTTTGTCTCTTTAAGTGAGAGTGTTCTCTCTCCTTTTGAATTAAGTAAAATTTTTTGCTTATAAGCAACATCTATCTCTACTTGTTCTATCCCTTCATTTTTTTGAACTAATAATATTTTTTCAAGGGACTCTTCTTCTCCTACTGGTCCTCCTCCTACTACTTCTTTTAATTTCTCTAAAGAAAAAGCTGGAATCAAAAATAATTCCTTTTCTTGACACGGAATAGATATTTTTAAAGGAAGTAATTTATGGTCTCGCAAAAATTCTATTCCCCCTTCCCATTGATAAAAACACGTTGGCAAAGAAAGCAAAGATTTAAAAGCAGAAAACCATTTTTGTGAAAATGTATTAAAAGGCCAAAATTCAAAATAAGGTTCCCAATAACCGGCCAAATCTGAAGATAAAAAAGGATTATAGGCCTTTAGAAAGGCCCCTTCTAAACCTTGATCTTTAAATAAGATATTTGGCGAAATATTTGGTAAAGAAGAAATAGAGTTTGTGTCAAAAGCACCCACAAAAGGGGAAGAAGCAGGAGAGGCCGGCGGTAAATCCACAGGCAAAGCAAGAAAGCGCTCCAAGGCCTTATCCATCGCAGAATTCACGGTTGGAGAAATAAGGGACTTATCTGTAGGTACAACAAGAACTGCTGGAGCTTTTTTTTCCTGTTCCTGAGATTCCTGAGAGTTTTTAGCAATTCCTTTTGGAATGTTTTTTAGAAAAAAAATTAAAAAGAAAGAAATAAAAATTTTTTTCATTAAGAAAGAATATTACTTTTTGCTGTAAGTCTCCAATATTTGCAATCTTAATTTTGCTCTTTCAATTTTTCGTTGAAATTTTTCTATTTCTTCTAATGAAAGACCTGAAGTATCAAAAAGTTTTTCCAATGCTCTCTCAAGAGAACGAATGGCCCTTTCTTTATCAATTGAAGCAGAAGGCTCAGCAACATCTGATAAAATTGTTACTTTATTTTCTAAGATTTTGATGGCCCCTGTTGTTACTGTAAAATGATGATCTGGATCATCTGATCCCCCAAAAACAGAAAGAATCCCTGTTTCTAGTTGCCCAATATAGTGAGTATGGTGTGGCAAAACAGTAATTTGCCCTTCTTTTGTGGGAACAATTAAGGATTCTGCTGGACAATTTTTTAAAAGAGTCTTTGAAGGAGTTAAAATATCCACCACAAAAAAATTCATAGATTTTTTGCCTTCTCTGCAACCATCTCAAGACCACCAACCATATAAAAAGCTTGTTCTGGAAGATGATCAACCTCTCCATCCAAAATTGCTTTAAACGATCTAACTGTATCCTCAATTTTTACAAATTGCCCAGGAGTTCCTGTAAATTGAGCGGCCGAAAAGAATGGCTGTGATAAAAATTTTTGAACTTTTCTGGCCCTTCCAACTAAAATTTTATCATCTTCAGAAAGTTCATCCATCCCTAAAATAGCAATAATATCTTGCAATTCTTTGTAACGCTGTAAAATACTCTGAACTCTTCTTGCTGTTGTATAGTGCTCTTCACCCACAATTTCTGGAGTCAAGATAGAAGAGGAAGAAGAAAGAGGGTCAACTGCTGGATAAATACCTAATTCTGCAATTGGACGCGAAAGTTCAGTTGTGGCATCTAAGTGAGCAAATGTAGTCGCAGGTGCTGGATCTGTATAATCATCTGCAGGAACATAAACAGCTTGAACAGAAGTAATTGACCCTTTATCAGTGGATGTAATCCTTTCCTGCATGGCCCCCATTTCTGTTCCTAAAGTAGGCTGATAACCAACAGCAGAAGGAATTCTTCCTAAAAGGGCCGACACCTCTGAACCTGCTTGCGTGAAACGAAAAATATTATCTACAAAAAATAAGACATCTTGATTTTCTTCATCTCTAAAATATTCCGCTAAAGAAAGACCTGTTAAGGCCACTCTCGCCCGTGCTCCAGGTGGCTCATTCATTTGACCATACACTAAAGCCGTTTTTGAAATAACACCAGAATCTTTCATTTCATGATAAAGATCATTTCCTTCTCGCGTTCTTTCCCCTACTCCTGCAAAAACAGAAAAACC
>Ga0138256_10006580_pt1 | contig 12290 bp, 11 predicted proteins | sample KNB2016incub_MG_FD_105486 | JGI IMG/M metagenome (GOLD analysis project Ga0138256, IMG submission 105486) | Active sludge microbial communities from wastewater in Klosterneuburg, Austria - KNB2014incub_MG | ecosystem: Engineered > WWTP > Activated sludge > Unclassified | place: Austria... | reverse complement strand
TGAAGTATTGAGATCTTTACAGAGCTTTAAAGAGTTTGATGAATTCATTCTCTCTAATGAAGTAGGTTTTCGTAAACCCCAGAAGGAAATCTATGAATTAGCATTAGAAAAACTTGAGGTTAAGCCTTCAGAAGCATTTTTCGTCGATGATCTACCCAAAAATATTGAGGCTGCGAAAAAGCTAGGTATTCATGGGATATTGTTTCAAAATAAAGTCCAATTTACTCAAGACATAAAAGAACTGGGGGTAAAGTTATGACAGGTATATTATGTATTGTGCCAACGCCAATTGGGAATCTGGAAGATATAACTATTCGTGCAATTAAGACACTTTTTAACGTTGATGGGATAGCTTGTGAGGATACAAGAAAGACTGGATTATTACTTCGTGAATTAAGCAGGCGCTATTCAGACCTAGCTGTAACTAAGACTGGAGAAAAATCACAAAAATTACTTTCCTTATATGAAGAAAATGAAGATCAGAGAATCCCCGAGGTAATAGCAGCTCTCAAAAGTGGTCTTAATATCGCACTAGTATCTGATGCAGGTACACCAACGGTCTCTGACCCTGGATTTCGCCTTGTTAGAGAATGTGTTAAAGAGGGGATAGCTATAGAATCTCTTCCTGGTCCCTCAGCAGTCACTTTAGCTTTGACATTCTCAGGATTGCCAACTGATAAATTTATATTTTTAGGCTATCCACCGAGAAAAGGCGGTAATAGAAAGCATTTTTTTGAGAATGCAAAAGCATCTCAAGAGAAAATGTCCTCCACCATAATCTTATTTGAAGCACCTCATAGGCTACTTAAGACACTGCCAGAGCTAATTGAGGTATTTGGCGATATTCACATAGTAATTTGTCGTGAGATGACAAAGACATTTCAAGAAATAAGACGAGAAAAGTTATCAGAATCACTAGCTCATTTTAATAAAAAACCACCCAAAGGAGAGTTCGTTCTCGTTCTAAATACACACTTGGAGGAGTGATATACATTTTCCATGGAAAATATTAAACAATTGCAGTTAGAGATTGAAAAAATTAAAGAGCGTAATATGCGTGTGGAGAAAGAAAAAGCTTGGGAGACGAGTAGTTATCGTCGTTTAACAATTATTATTTTAACCTATCTCGTAATGATTTGTATCCTCACAGCCATTCATAATGATAATCCATTTATCAATGCGATAATTCCGACAATAGGTTATTTTCTCTCAACTGTTTCAATTGGAGCTATCAAGCGTTGGTGGACCAGTAGAATTTAATAATCCTCTAAGGTTGAAGTGTCCCCTATGGGTTGACCGAGTTCTTTTGCCTTGAGAATTCGTCTCATTATTTTACCACTTCGAGTCTTTGGCAGTTTATCGAGAAATTCAATTTCGCGTGGATAGGCATGACCTGCTAAGTGCTTCTTAACGTGCTCTTGAAGCTTTTCTTTAAGTTCTTCAGTGCCTTCGACACCCGCTTTAAGCACGACGAAGGCTTTTATGATTTCTCCTCTCATTTCATCAGGTTTTCCTATTACACCTGCTTCAATAATGCCTGGGTATGAAATAAGTGCTGACTCGACCTCAAAAGGTCCGACTCTTTCGCCACTCGTTTTAATAACATCATCTGCACGTCCGATAAACCAGTAGAATCCGTCGTTGTCTTTTTTTGCATGGTCACCAGAAAGGTACCAACCATTTACAAAATAAGAATCATACTTTTCCTGATTTTGCCAAACAGTGCGCATAAGAGATGGCCATGTAGGCTTGAGCGCTAAATTTCCTTCGGTATTGTCAGGAACTATGGCTCCTTTATCATCAACTATTGCTGCTTCCATCCACGGGAGTGGCTTGCCCATGCTTCCAGGGCGAAGTTCTATTCCTGGATAATTTGCAATCATAATTGAGCCTGTTTCTGTCTGCCACCAAGTATCATGGAAGTACTTTCCATTAAAGACTTTCTGACTCCAGAGTAGAGGCTCGGGGTTTAGCGGCTCACCAACTGATGCGAGGTAGCGAAGGCTTGAGAGGTCATGGGCCTTAAGTAACTCATCACCCTTTGCCATCAGCATTCTAATAGCAGTTGGAGCAGTGTACCAGACATTTATTTTATATTTCTGAATTAATGAGTACCATTTCTCCGGGTCAAATCTACCTGAATAGACAAAAGTAGTAACTCCTAGTGCAAATGGCGTTAAGATCCCGTAGACAATACCTGTGACCCAGCCTGGATCAGCAGTACACCAATAATTATCATCCTGCTTCAGATCTAGGCAGAGCTTAGCGCTTTCAATCTGTTGTACTAGAGAATAATGTGAGTGCATAATTCCTTTAGGATGGCCAGTTGTTCCTGATGTATAAAGCATGAATGCATAGTCTTCAGGTCTAGTGTGGGCCATAGAGTACGTGTCTGAGCAGGCTGAGAGTTCCTTTAGGTAAGTAGGGTCGTCTACGAGATAGATGTGCTTAAGGTCTGGCAGCTCATCTTTGACCGAGTTAAGTCTTTCAGCAAGTTCCTTAGTAGTGAACACTGCACTAGCCTTTGAGTTGCCAAGTCTATCTTTTAGGGCATCTGAACCAAACGCTGAGAACATGGTGCCTGCAATTGCCCCAGTTTTGAGTATTCCTAAAAAGTTGATGTAGAGCTCTGGAATCCGTGGAAGGAAGAGGAAAACTCTATCCCCTTTATTCGTAACATTATTAGAAAGAAAATTAGCTACTTTGTTTGACTGTTTGATAAGATCTTCATAAGTAAATTCAGACACTTGGTCATTATCACCTTCGATTATGAGTGCTTTTTTTTGAGCCAGGCCATCATTTAGATGCTGATCTATTACCGTTAGCGCCATATTTAGCGTAGTATCATTAAACCATTCCATATTTTGAGATTTTTCTTGCCAGTTATAGTTATTCATATATTTATATTATCAAACTTTATAATTGCGTACTAGGAGGATTATTACCAGTGTTAGCCTGTAGTAATTGTGCCTCGATCTGGAGAAGTCGATTATATTTTGAAACCCTCTCTCCTCTAGCAGGTCCTCCGAATTTGACGTAATCTGCAGCTACAGCTACAGAAAAGTCTGCTATAAAATCATCATTTGTATCTCCACTTCTGTGTGAAACTATTATCTTTTGTCCTGCATGTCGCGCAATCTCAACTACAGCTAGAGACTCCATGACTGTCCCGATTTGGTTTGGCTTAATTACAACTCCGTTTATTGCATGTTTGTTAAGTGCCATCTGTAGACGGAACGGATTGGTTGCTGTTAAATCATCACCAACGATTAGCGAGTGCTGACTTAGTCGTGGGAGGATAGCTGACCAACCTTCCCAATCATCCTCTGCCATCGGGTCTTCGAGGTAAAGTATATGATATTTCTTAATCATATCTTCATAAAATGAAATAAGCTCGTCATATTGCATTGAGGTCGCTTTATCCTTAATCTTGTAGTACTTTTCTTTATAAAAGTTTTTAGCTGATGCATCAAGCCCAATAAATATATCATATCCCAATCTCCAGGTAGCACCTGAGACAGCCTGTGCGATAAGTTCGAAAACGTCCTCATTTTTATCAAAGACAGGTGCGAATCCTCCTTCATCCCCAACCGTAGTTACCTGATGATTTTTTACTAAATGTTCTCGTATGTTGTTATATACCGCGACACCCATTTCTAAAGCATTTGAAAATGATTGGTATGTGGCAGGGATAACCAAAAATTCTTGAAAATCGACATTATTACCAGCGTGCAAGCCACCGTTGATAAGACTCATAGCAGGTGTAGGAATTTTAAGCGGTAAATTTTCTTTTGAGAGGTAGTTTCTGAGATATAGAAATAGAGGTTGATAGGTACTTTTAGCTGCTACTTGAGCAACGGCCTTGGAAACACTATAAATGGTATTTCCACCCAATTTTGATTTGGTTTTGGTTCCATCTAGCTCGATAAGCGTCCTATCGACTAATTGCTGGTCTGTTGCTTCGATGCCAACTAGTTTTGGATTAATAACTTCTGTTACTGCTTGGACAGCGTTCTGAACTCCCATTCCCTCATATCTCGCAGGATCATTATCACGCATCTCAAACGCTTCATAAGAGCTCTTAGAAGTGCCACTAGGTGCAGAGGCAGTTGCAGTATTCCCATCGTCAAGTACTACTCGAGTCTCGATCGTTGGAACTCCTCGCGAGTCGAGTATTTCACGAGCGATAATTTGTCTAATTTTAGCCATAAGTTATTATTTTAGGAGTTTTTTCTCAGCGGCTGCAACTGTCTTCCTAACTGTGTCTATGACATCGGGTGAGACGGAGATGCTTGTAATTCCCCAGTTGACTAATTTTTCTACCAGCTCTGGATACTGAGACGGAGCTTGCCCACAAATTCCAGCTGTTATCCCGTGCTTGCGTGCTATTTTAACTGCACGCTCGAGTGCCCACATAACTGCTTCATTTTGTTCATCATATTCCTGAGCGACCTCGCTGTTATCTCTATCAGTGCCTAGTATAAGCATAGTTAAGTCATTGGAACCGATAGAAATTCCGTCTATTCCTTCCTCAATAAATTTATCGAGGAGAATGATGTTAGAAGGAATTTCAACCATCATTAGTAGGTGAAATGAGGCAGATCGATGAAGACCGTTTTTGGCAATTATCTTTTTCACTTCTGCTAGCTCTCTCACCGTTCTGACAAAAGGGATCATAAGAGATAAATTCTTAAATCCCTTTTTCTCTCTAACAATTTTAATCGCTTCTAACTCAAGCTTAAATACCTCAGGATCGTGCATATAGCGAAAGGCTCCTCTATAGCCAAGCATCGGATTTGGTTCAACTGGCTCATATTCTTTGCCACCGATTAGACCTCTATATTCATTTGTTTTAAAGTCAGAAGCTCTATAGATAACTGGGCGAGGATTAAATGACGAGCAAAATTTTTCTAATGCTTCAGCTAGTGCATGAACAAAGACCTCCTTTTTGCCATCGTGGATGAGCTTTTTTGGATGAGTGCCGATGTTTGCCATTATGAATTCAGCACGCAAAAGTCCGATTCCGTCGACGTGTTTTTCTGATACTTTTTCAGCAAGATCTGGCTGAGCAAGGTTAACATAGACCTTAGTCGCAGTTTTTATATTGTTTGATGGGACGACTGACTCTTCGATTGGTGCAGATTTTGATATACCACCTTTATATACTTCTCCTATCCCACCATTTACGGTCACGATTACTCCTTCTTTAAGTACTTGGGTAGCATTTTCTGTGCCAACAACTGCGGGAATGCCAAGCTCACGAGAAACGATCGCGGCATGTGATGTCCGACCTCCTTTATCAGTAACAATAGCCACAGCTTTTTTCATACCAGGTACGAAATCTGGGTTAGTTTGCGGAGAGACCATGACATCTCCTGGAACCATTTTAGACAAATCGCGTGGGGTTCGAATGATCTTGACTGGCCCTGAGACAACACCAGGTGAGGCAGGCGCTCCCTTTGTTAGTAGGGGAAGGTGTTTGGTTTCTTCGGATGATACATACACCTTCTTAGTCGATACTGTCGTAATTGGACGTGTCTGAACGATATAAACAGTATTATCGACGACTGACCATTCTATATCCTGAGGATGATAATAGTGTCTTTCTAGCTTTCTACCAAGAGCTGCTAGCTCCATAATCACGTTATCATTAATTTTCTGTTTTTTTCCATCTTTTTCAGTTACTTTTGTTTCTACATTTTTGCCTTTCACTTTTACGAGCTTTATCTTTTGGAGCGCAATGTGGCGTTTTTGAATTTTTAAATCATCTTTTTCAACCTCATAATGATCAGGCGTGACTGCGCCCCCAACTATCAGCTCACCGAGTCCGTAAATTGCCTCAATAACTATCTTGGATTTATCATTTGTTACGGGGTCTAGTGTGAACATGATTCCTGATTTTTCCGATTCAGCCATTTTTTGAACAACTATGGCAATTCCTATTCGAAAATGATCAAATTTTTGTTCGTGGCGATAAAATATTGCCCTAGCCTCAAAGAGTGAGGCCCAGGCTGCTCGAACTTTAATGATGAGGTTGCTGTCTCCCTGGACGTTAAGGAAAGTCTCTTGTTGGCCGGCAAATGAGGCGCCAGGTAGATCCTCCGCAGTTGCACTTGATCTAACGGCGACTAACGCATCTCCTATCGGACCACTAAGTGTAGTATAAGCCTTAAAAATCTCAGCGACCAATTCATCGCTCATTGATTCGCTCATAATCATCTTTTTTATATGCCCCGACACTTGTTGGATTGATTCGGGTCTATCAAAGTTGATCGTGCCTAGAAGGTGATTGATCTTAGTGGCCAAGTTGTTTTCCTTGATAAATTTGAAGTAGGCGTGGGCTGTAACAATAAATCCATTTGGAACAGGGAAGTGAGATCTGGTCATTTCTCCCAAGTTCGCACCCTTTCCACCGACTAGTGGTATGTCGTCTTTTCCAACATCCTTAAACCAAAGAACTAAAGAATTATCTGCGGGCATTAGATTTATTATGAGTCAAATCTTAGTTAAATTGCAAGTAAAAATGAAAAAATAGATGTTTAATACTTAGATTGTTAAATTGGTCTTATCAAGTTCAGAGAGACATTCGATACCAGAAATGCAGCTTACTGGGAGAGGATGCGAGCTCACGATATTTACTTCACTTTCATCTTCAAATCCAGGATGAATGCTTGTTTCAGGAAGTTTTAAAATATCCGTATTAAAATACGCTAACAATCCTCTTCTTGGTGCTATTTCTCTTAAGACATCATGGAGATCCTCGTCTTTGAAAGATTCTCTCATATTTTTGTAGTCATTTGTTTCATCCATAACCAAAGTGTCTTCAAGGTCATTAACTAGAAATGAGCTATCACTTACTAGCTCTTTTTTTTCACTTGGAGTTAGAAGTTCCCTCATAGATTCAATGATATTGTCAAATTTAGGCTTGTATCCAGTTAATGAAAAAAATCCATCAGTAAATGCATTCATTTGCGCATACAGCATTGCTCCATTTCTATTGAGTCTCATATGTTTAATAAAATCATCATTTGAGAATCCGGTACGCTGCTTAAAGCTGTCTTCAAAGCCTGGAATACTCTCATCAAGAGTAGCTAGATTGTTGGGTAAAAAATAGTAAATAAATCCACCGTTTTTAGTTAATTCTTTCTGATAGGGAAGTGTTGGTCTGTGGGCTGGAATAATGCCTGTTTTTGTAGCCTTTATAATTTTTTCTGTACTTGCCCCAAAAATTAGAGGAGAAAATTCTGAACGTCCAACTTCAACCCATTTATTAATATCAGCCTGACTAAGGTAAGTTGACTCATTTTTATCTGATAGTCTGGGAGGAGGATTTTGCTCTATTTCTGAGACGCTCATGAAAGTCTATTTTAATTCCTTCTTAAACCAGTCTACCCATGGATTAACAGCAGGATTTTGATCATAACGAAGTGCCAAGAAAAGTGTTAGGTAGCAACCATAAGCTAATGCTTCCAGAAAATCGTCATAGATTGTTTGTCCTGAGGTCATGAACTCATGGACTGCGTGATGATTTTGTTTTATGACCTCAATTGTCAGCTCCATACGCTTTTTAATTTTTGGAGTAAAATTTGGAGAATTTAAAATAAGAAAATGAAGATTATGTTCAGTAGGAAATTGAAGGCCTTCCATAAGGTGGTGATTTAGATCGGGAACTAAGTAAAGACAGGAAAAGGTCTTACTGGTTTCATTAAATTGATTTCTAATTATTTGTCCATTTCCTGCTAAATGTTCACCGGTTATAATAACCGGGATTTTATCTTGAAAGGTATCAAATTCACGAAGTGCCTGACCTTTTATTTCAGGCAGCTTTTCTCCTAAGCGCGTTATCGCATTCTCAATTTCTTTGTCTTCGATACTAATAATTTTAGCTTTGTTAAGTAGTCCAATCAGTCCGAGTATCGAGTAACCATTACCAAGCCTGGGGACGCCAGATGGGTTAAGCTTGCCGTCAAATATGTATGAAGGAACATTATTTTCCTTTGCAAATTCAGCTAGCTGTCCACCGCGAGTTAGAATGAGCATCTTTGCCCCCTTAGCCTTAGCTTCGTTTGCACAGGACAAAACCTCCTCAGTTGTTCCCGAGTATGACGTGAGAACTACTAGTGAATTTTCGTCTACATATGCAGGCAGGTGGTAGTCGGTAATTACTTCGCTTGGATACTGCATTTCTGGTCCAAGGAGAGACTTTGTAACTAAAGCTCCATAAATTGATGCTCCCATCCCACAAAAGACGATATTTTTGACGCTAGCCCCATCAAAGTCTATCTGAAGGGAATTTATTTCTTGCCAAGCAGTTTTGCATTGATCGACTAGCATATCTGTTGAGCCGTACGTATTTTGAGGGTCTATTTTTTTAATGGCTTCTAGATCATTAACGTTTTGCATAAGTATTACTTTAACAAAAATGAATTAAAAAAACCTGACAAGTTGAGAACTATTCTCCGCGTTCTAGCTTGCGTTGTTCTGGTGTTTCGTCAGGTCTTTTGTAGTCATCCTCTAGTCTTAATGTTGTACCGGCTTCGGGCGTTGAGACCTCGATTACATCACAGTCACTAATAGCCTGGTGTCTATGCTTTTGCCCGACGATCATAGTGTAGCCTACGCCTTTTTGCATGTGTGTAACCTGAAGTTCTCCATTAGTATTTTCATTAACTAAGTCACACTCACCGCTGGTAAGCCAGTAGCTCTCCTGCTTAGTGTCATGGACTTGGAGAGATAAGCGGTGCCCTTTATTAATGTGCATTAATTTACCCATGTATGGCTTGCCTTCAGGTACCCAGTGAAGTTCATAGCCCCATGGCTTTTCTACGCGTCTTACGTATGACTCAAGTTTAAAGTTTGATTTATCAATGTTATTGAGGTCTATTGCCATAGATATTGGTTTATATTAGTAATATTTCTTAACAATAGCAAGTACTTCCTCGTGAAGAAGCCCATTGCTAATTATACTTCCGTCTTGACCATCCAGTATCCATTCATTGCCATCAAGTCTGGTAATTCTTCCACCTGCTTCTTCTATGATTACTTTGTATGGTGCACAATCCCAAGTCTTGCCATAACGGTCGACAAGCGCATCCATTTTACCTTGTGCGACTAAGAAACTTGAGAAAGTCAGATCGTGCATGCGTAAAGAGGCGCTGGCCTCTATAAGGTCTAACAAGACCTGTTTAATTTAAAAATACTTTGGACTTCCAGTTGCGATATATGATTTGTCCAGCGATGGTACATCTGAAACATGAATTTTCATATTATTGTAAAAAGCTCCTTTATTAACTTCATATGAAAGAAGGCCATCTAGTAATGGGAAATAGCTAATATCAAGTTGAACCTTTTTGTTTTTACAGTAAGCTATGAGTATATTCCAAGTTGGGGTTCCGCGGCTAAAGCTTCTCGTTTCATCTATTGGATCAATTATCCAAAAACTATCGTCATGAATTTGACCGCCACTTTCTTCTGCCAGAAATTTTGCTTCAGGGAATTTTTTCTGAATAGTCTCAATAATTATTTTTTCTGAGGCTAGATCAGCTTCCGTAACAATGGTCTGTTAGATTTTAGTCTTACTATAGTTCCTTTATCGTAGTATTTAAGAGCCGTCTGCGCATCTCTTTTACTACTTCTTTTGCAATGTGAAGTTCATTGGAGAAAAGGGGACTGGGTGTAATTAGTGATGAGTAGACTCCGCATCTACTATGGCAATCGATTTGATAAATGCCTGCAGTTCATTTCTTTTTTCTTCCATAATACGTTTATCATAGGCTTCAACATTAAGCCTGAGCAGCGGTTCTGTATTTGATGTCCTGACATTAAATCTCCAGTCAGGATATGTTACAGAGACTCCATCTAACTCCGAAAGTTCACCATCGGTATATTTTTCTTTTAAAGCTGATAAAATTTCAGGTGCATTAGTCACTCTAAAGTTAAATTCAGTGGATTCATAGGCTCTTGTATATTCAATAACTAGTTCAGATAACTTTTTATTTTCTTCGCTCATGACCTTAAGTACTGTCAGAATTGTCAGAAGCTGATTTTCTCCATTTCCCGTATCTTTATAGAAATAATGAGCTGAAGATTCACCTGCGAAAATAGCTCCTGTTTTATGCATAGCTTCAGTTATGAAGGCATGTCCGACTTTTGTAATTTCACTTCTACCATTATTTTCCTGGATAATTTTAGTAGAATTAAGGATGTATCTAATATCAAAGAGGATCATTGAGCCAGGTCTTTTCTTAAGTAGTTCTTTAGCAATAATTCCAGTAATAATCGAGGCTGGGACAACTTTTCCTTTATCATCTATAAAAAATAGCCTGTCGCCATCTCCATCTGGGGCGAGTCCAAAGTCAGCTTTTTCTTCAAGAACTCTCTTTTGCAAATCAACGAGGTTAGCAAAATTTAAAGGATCAGGTTGATGTGCTGGAAAGGTTCCATCGTACTCGAAGTTCATTTTAATCAAGTTGGAAGGGATGTGTTCAAAAATTGCTCCTATATATTGTGCGCCCATCGCATTGGCTGTGTCAGCTACAACCTTAAAATTGTTAATTTTAGGATTATCTAGAAGAGTCATAGCCGTATCTACCTCTTCACCCATCAGGTCAGTCTTCTCTTCTATCTTACCTCCTGATTCAGGTAGTGCAAAATTTCCTTGAATTGCCATTTCTTTAACCTCTTCTAATCCTGTACTTTTGCCAATCTTAATCAAGCCTTCAGGGCTATTTAAGACGAACTTTACGCCATTATATTCCTTTGGATTATGTGAGGCTGTGATTTGAATCCCAGCGTCATAGTTATAATGGAAGACCGAAAAGTAGAAAGACGGTGTTGAAATAAGACCCACATCAATTACATGTGCCCCCATTTCAATTAGAGTCTTTCTTGCAACACCCATCAATTCTGGTGAAGAGATTCGCATGTCATAGCCAAGAACTACTGTCATTTGCCTGTTTAATTGAAGTTTGTTTTTGAAGAAAGTGTATGTCGCTTTAACTATAGCCTCAACTGTCGCACTGTTTATTTGGGTAGGATAAATGCCGCGGATGTCGTATGCCTTGAAGATCTTCGGATCAATGTCCATGTCCAAATACTAAATACCGATGAGTAAAATGTCAAGCATGATTGTGAGTGATGTAGCTAATTTACCCGTTTTTAATTCATTATCTATGTGAAATAATTTAGCATGAACCGAACATAATTCTTCTTTCGTAAAAAGCTTTGCCTGTTTTTGAAGTTTTCCTAACTGCCAAGGGGCGAGTCGTTTTACTTCATCAATTTCATCCGAATTCTTCTGATATAGGGCTAAAAGCAGTCTGACTTGACGGATTAGCATGAAAAATATCATCTCTGGTTCAATATTAACTGAGGCCTTTTGATAAAGCTGAACAAGAGCCTTTCCCTGGTTTGGTTTTAATGAATCGAGAAAGAGAAAAAGTGTCTGAGGAAGTTTATACGTTTTGACTGTAGCGTGTTTAAAAATTGTCAGTGATTTCTTATCAATCTCCTTACCTTCCCAAAGAATTATTTCATATTCAAGAGTTTTTTCTTTTAAAATTGCAATTAATGCCTCAAATTCCTTAGGAGATTTTTTTTTCGTATAGAAATTTTCAATTAAGATAGTCTTTCCTGTTGAGAACAGGTCTCCACCGTCAACAACCTGCAACAGACTTGTTACGCTTATGTCATCTCCATTTATTAGAGTTGAGTCAGAGTTCTTTTGCCTAAGCTCATTAAGGTAGTTTCTTGAGGAAGCAATATCGTCACCATGAATAATTGTGATCATAGATATACCGTGATTTTACACGAAACATAATTGTTGTGTTCAAGAGTTATAGCTTCATAACCCACTTAAATGTTGCCTGAATCATTTTAGAAACTTGAACAGGATTAGTTTTATTTTCATTAACGTTATCTTTAAAAGTTTTACTAGAAATATCTGAGTCTTCTTGAGTAGAAGCTGAGAGGACTCTGGTTGAGAGAGTGGGGGAACCTTTTATTTTTGGCAGATCTTTGATCGCTAAGTATTTTTTGGTGTAATCTGATTCACCCTTCATAAAACTAAATTGTTCAAAAGGGCCGCTGGCTCTTAGGACAAAAGGTGTCACTGCGACTATTTGAGGGTCATTCCAGACAGTGTTAAAAGCCTCCTTATAATATTTGGCTTGTACTTCATCGCTTACACTTTGGGTTGACCAGCCAGTCTCGGTTATGAAAATAGGGAGCTTTTTGTTAGTGAGTTTTGAGAGTAGGTCACGTTCATACTCAAAGCTTGAAATACTTTTATC
>Ga0138256_10006579_pt1 | contig 12290 bp, 9 predicted proteins | sample KNB2016incub_MG_FD_105486 | JGI IMG/M metagenome (GOLD analysis project Ga0138256, IMG submission 105486) | Active sludge microbial communities from wastewater in Klosterneuburg, Austria - KNB2014incub_MG | ecosystem: Engineered > WWTP > Activated sludge > Unclassified | place: Austria... | reverse complement strand
GCTGTGCAACTCGGATCGTCGAGGTAGCCGGCGAATGCCATCGGTCCCCGCAACCAGAGCTCACCCACTGTGCCGCGCGGGACCGGCGCGCCGGTGTCGTCGCGAATCTCGGCGTCGACCATGGGCAGCGGCAGCCCGACCGTGCCGCTCTCCCCGTGGAGCGCCTTGTCGCTGCCGGTAAAGCAGTTGGGCCCGAACTCGGTGAGGCCGAAGCCTTCACGGAAGGCGTACCCGGGCGCGGCAATCCGCGCCGCAAGCGAGGGGGGGCACGCCGCGCCACCGCTCACCACGAGCCGCAGCGCCGGCAATCGCCGAGACCACGCCGGCAGCTCGGTCAGCATCACGAACTGCGTCGGCACAGCGAAGGCGAGGGTGCAGCGCTCGCGCTCGAGCACCTCGAGGAACTCGGCGGCGTCAAAGCGTTCGAGCAGGACGACGGTGCCACCACGTTGCCACAGGGGCGCGGCCAGCACATTGAGGCCGCCGGTGTGGAAGAGGGGCGTGCTGACCGGCACCACCTCGTCCGGACCGAGCGCCCACCCTGTGGCGGTGGCAAAGGCATTCCAGAAAACCTGCCGATGCGGGAGAATCGCCCCCTTGGGAGCGCCTGTCGTGCCTGAGGTGAAGAGCACGATCCAGCCGTCGTCGGCCGATACCGACGTCGTGGTGCGGGACGGCACAGCATCGGCAACAGCGGGAATCACATCGCGATCGAGGTCCCGCCAGCGCTCCCCCGCCCCGGCGTCGCGAGCGAGCGGGTGGAGCCCCGCCTCGCCGATCAACAGGGTGGGGTTGAACTGTCGAAGAATCGGCGCGAGCTCCGCCGGAGCCAGACGCCAGTTGAGCGGCGCGACGAGCAGGCCGAGCCTGCCACAGGCAAGCGTGAGGAAGAGCTGCTCCGAGCGATTCGATGCGAGGATCGCCAGTCGATCCCCGGCGCGGAGGCCGATGGCCTCAAGCCATCCCACCCATTGCGCGACGGCTTCATTGGCCTGAGCATAGGTCCAGCGACGCTCGCCGCGCGGTTCCACGAGTGCCGTGCGGTCGGGCCCCGCCGCGGCCCACCATGCGAACGGATCAAAAACCTGCGAGCCGGCGCCGTCAGTCATCGACGCGGCAGCGCGGCAAAGAAATCGAGGAAGAGCGCCGTCGCATCAACCGTCTTCGGATCGGTAAAACTGCCCGATGCATCGCCACCGCTCCACGCGTGCCCCAGTTCGGGGATAACGGTCCGGCGGATCGGCACGTCCGTCTGGAGCATCGCCGCGAGTCCGAGGAACTGCATCACCAATCGGTCGGCGTTGTCGGGCGATACGGAAGCGTCGGTCGCCCCATGGAGCACGAGCAGCGGCAGGGCGCGAGCACGCTCCCCCATGGCGCGGAGCACCGCCTCGGCCGCGTCATCGGTGGCGCGACCATCGGCAGCGCGCATCACCTTGAGTGCCGTGGCGAGATCGGACGCGGCGAGGGCAGGAACGCCGCTGTGGACACCGAAGGCGGCGAAGCGCTCGGGGTACAGCGCGATGAGGTTCGCAGCCATGCCTCCACCCGCAGAGATCCCGACCAGGAATGTCTGGCCGCGGTCGCCGCCAAGGCGCGACGTCACCTCGTCGAGAATGCCGGTCAGAATCGCCGGTTCGCCGGCGCCTCGCCGTTGATGTGCGGCGTCGTACCAGTTCCAGCAGCGATTGGGATGATCGCCCACGGCCTGTTCGGGATAGACCACGATCCAGCCGCGCTCCTCGGCCGCTCGGCGGTCGAAGCGCGTCCCGCGCGCGATGTCGTCGGCGGACTGCAGGCAGCCGTGCAGCACCATCAGCACCGGACGAGGACCGGTCGGGGCGCGACTCGGGGCGGCGACGCGATAGGCGCGCGCGCCCGCGTCGCTGGTGAAGCGGTGATGCGTCACGGTCACGGTGTCGGGGCTCATCGCGGCGACTCCGAGCAGCAGGGTCCAGATGGACAGGTCAATCATGGGTCCTCGGGGTGCCCCGACCGTCCGGGTGGACGGCCGGGGCGGGAAGTAATCAACGGTTGAAGCGTACCCCGACGAAGACGATCGTGCCGAGCTCCGGCATGTTCACCATCTCCAGGTGCTTCTGGCCGAAGCCGCACTGCCGCTCCTTCACCAGCGTGCCGGGGAGCACCTGACCGGCACCGAGGCTGTACGATCCGCCGCTGCACGCGAAGGCGTTCACGACGTTCACGTTCAGCTGGGCGCCCATGCTCGGCAGCTTGTACCCGAGGAAGAGGTCTGCCGTCTGGAACTTCGGCACTTCGCCGATGTTGACACCCGAGCGGAAGAAATACTTGTCGCTGCTGCGGCCCGTGATCCCGACCAGCAGGTTCTTGACCGGTTCGATGAAGTCCACGCCCACGGAGATCTTGGTCGGCGACGAGTTGATGGACACCGCTTCGCGGCCGGCGGTGCCGGTGCCCGTGGTGTCCACCGAGCGGAGCGAGATCAACGACAGGGTGCCATTGACCACAACCTTGTTGGTCGGCAGCCAGCGGAGCCCGATGTCGGCGCCGCGAATCTGCGCCTCGCCGAGGTTCTTGTAACCGAACGCCCACTGCTGCCGCCCCGTAGGGCCGAGGAACTCCTCACCATCGGCGCCGAAGCCGTAGGTGGCGGTGGTACCGGTCGGGAAGGCGTGCAGGGCCACCAGCGGGGAGAAGAAGTTCTGGTAGGTGCCCTGGTAGCCGGTCACGTCGAGAAAGAGCCGGTCGGCGAGGACGCCCTTCCAGCCGAGCTCGTAGGTGGTGTTCGACTCGGGCACCAGGCCCGGCACCGTGCTGACCACCGCACCGGAGGTGTTCTTGAAGGTGATCCCCTCACGATTGCCGAAGACACCGAGACCAAGCGTGGCGCCGAGGATCGTAAAGTCGGTCGCATAGAAATAGCCGGCGAGAATCGTCGGGTTCTTGTACGCGCGGTTGACCGAGGCGCGGAAGGTATGGTTCGGCGTCGGCGAGAAGAGCAGCGCGGCCTTGGGCGAGAACTGGGCGTCGTAGTCGCTCTGCTTGTCGTACCGGCCCGCGAGCACCAGGCGGAACTGCGAGGTGATCGGGGTCTCGGTCTGCATGTAGCCGCCGAGCTGGTTGATGATCACGTCCTTGCCGGTCTTCTTGTCCTCGAGCCAGCGGCGCTCGGAGGTCACATCGTCACGGCGAATCTGGCTGCCGACAATGATTCGCGTGTTGAGCAGTGCCGGCAGGGTCTGGTTGTACTGCACCTCACCGTACAACAGGTTCGAGCCGCCCGGGAACGATGCCAGCGAGCGCACCGAGTCATCGGAGATCGTGGCCGGGAGGATCGGACGGTTGGTGGCATACGAGTTGAGCTGATAGGTGTCGCCAGTGTTGGTGGCGGTCCGGTACGCCGTGGCGTACCAGCGCGGCGAGGCGAACTTCAGCTGCTGAAAGTTGTGGCTGTAGCCGATCAACTGGTTGCGGCCATTGTTCGTGGGGCCGATCCCGTCGGTGGTGGAATAGCCGCCAGTGAGTTCGATGCGCGAGGCGCCGATGTAGCGCACCACCGAGCCGGTGCCACGGGCCACGGTCGAGCGGAAGTCGGCCATGGTATCGGGGCGGGTGTTCGGCGCCGTGCCATAGTACAGCACATTCTCGAAGTCGTCGGCCTTCTGATACTCCGCGGTGGCCTTGTAGCCCCAGCCGCCGTCCTTGGTGACCCGGGCAAATCGCCCCTGTACGTTCTGGTAGCCGCGATTGCCGCCCGCAATCTCCAGCGTGGTCCCCTGATACTGCTTCGGGTCCTTGGTCTGGATGGTCACCACGCCGTTGGAGGCGTCGGCGCCGTAGAGGGCCGATCCCGGCCCGACCACCACTTCGATGCCGGCGAGGTCGACCTTCGACAGCGCGGTCAGCGATCCGAGCGGCAGGCCCGCCTCGCCGATCACCGAGATGCGGCCGTCTTCCATCTGCAGCATGCGGTTGTTGAACGACGAGTTGAAGCCGCGCGCATTGATGGCCGCGCCCGTCACGCCAACCTGAATGAAGTCGATGCCCTTGACCTTCTTGAGCGCCCCAGCGAACGAGTTGCCCACGGAGTTCTCGATCTCCTCGGCCTCGATGCGCGAGATCGTCGCGGGGGCGTCGGTGATCTTCTCCACCTGGCGCGTGGCCGAGACGACGAGGCCGGTGAGCTCGACCACGGACGCCTCGAGCACCACGTCCTGCTTCACCTCACCGGACGCGGGGACTTGCAGTGCCACATTGGATGGCTTCTGCCCAAAGGCGCGGACTTCCAGGGTCTGCATCCCCGAGGGGACGACCTGCAGGATGTAGCGGCCGTCGCGCTGCGACGTCGTCACCGCGGTGCCGCCGCGCACCGCGATGCGGGCGTCGGCGATGGGAATACCGGTGGACGTGCGAATCACCCCGGTGATGCGGGCCTGGGCCGACGCAAGCGCCGGCGCCAGCGTGAGGAGGACGGCGAGGGCGAGCCGTCGGACGGAAAGGTGCAGCATCGAGTGGGCCTCCAGGACTGCGGGGGATGGAACCAACGACAGGACACACGGGAACATCAGGACAACAACAACATCTGGGCTTCGCCGTCGATCACGGTTTCGCCTCGCTGATTGGTCGCAGTGGTACGAAGCCGCACGCGCCGCTTCTCCGGCACCAGTTCCACCACCTCCGCGGTGGCGGTGACGGTGTCGCCCGGCCGGACGGGGGCCGTGAAGCGCAGCGTCTGGCCGAGGTAGATCGCGCCGGTGCCAGGGAGCTTCATCCCGAGCACCGTGGAGAAGAGGCCGGCGGAGAGCATCCCGTGCGCGATGCGGCCGCCGAAACGCGTCGTGGCCGCGAAGGCCTCGTCGAGGTGCACGGGGTTGGAATCGCCGGTCAGCGCCGCGAAGGCGTCGATGTCCGCCTCCTCGATCACCTTGCTCACCGCCGCCTGCTGGCCGAGGTGCAATTCGTCGAAGCGCATCAGGCCTCCATCACGAGTCGAATGTCAGGGTCGAGATCACCGGCGGCTTGGGCGCGAGTGAGCCACGAGACGAAGAAGAAGACGAGCAGCGACGAGATCAGGGCGAGCCCTGAGGCGGTCACTCCCGTCGGCAAGCTCCACACCTTGAGCCAGACCGCCGTTTCAGCGATCAGCGTCAGCACCAGGCCGGTGGCGATCGAGGCAATGGCACCGGCCTTGGTGGCTCCCCGCCAGTTGAGACCCAGCGCCAGCGCCGGCACCAGCGTCGAGGAAAACAGGCCCCAGCCAAAGACGCCAAGCAGCGCCACGAGCTGGCCGCTCGCGAGGGCGAGACCGGCTGCGAGGACTGCGAGCAATGCCGTGCTGAGGCGACCGATGAGCAATTCGTTGCCAAGCCGACGACCGAATGCCACCGGGAGATCATGGGTGATCGCCGCGGCACCGATGCTCATGAAGGAGTTGACGGTGCTCATGATGGCGGCGGCCACGCCGCTGAACACCAGCCCCGCGAGCAGCGGCGAGGCGTACCGGAAGAGGAATGCGGGCGTGGCATCATCGGGCGAGCCGAGCGGCGGCACATCGCCGCGAAGCACCGCCGCCTTCATCGCGACGCCGACGCCGAAGTAGAGCAGCAACGCGAGGACCAGGGCCGCCGTCATCAGGAGCGGATACCACTTGAGCTTCCGCGGATCCTTGAGCATGTAGAACTTGTGCACCACGTGCGGCTGGCCGAGCGAGCCGAGCCCGAAGACGAAGAAGAACGAGAGCGCCGCGATCGCCGGCATCTTGCCCCACGGCCCGAACCATCCCGGCTCGGCCGCGAGAATGGTCCGGGTCAATCCGCCCATGCCGCCACCACTGGCAAGCGCGCCGGCGAAGACCATCACGGAGGCCGCCGCCATGAGCGCCCCCTGAAAGAGATCGGTGTAGATGCCGGCCAGGATGCCGCCTGCCGCCGAATAGGCGAGCACCACGAACATCCCCAGCCAGATGGCTCGCTCGAGCCCGATCCCGAAGATCGCGTCCACCACGAGGCCGAGGGCCAGGAGATTGGTGGCCATGTAGCCGACCGTCGCCACGAGAATTGCCACGGCGCTCAACCCCTGCGCGGCGGGCGACCGATAGCGGGCGCCAATCGCGTCGGGCACCGTCATCAACCCGCGGATCTCGCCCAGCATCCGCATCCGCTTGGCGAGCACCCACGCCCCGAGGGAGTTGGTGATCGACGCGGGCAGCACGAGAAAGAGCGCCCCCGTGCCGAGGGAGAAGACCAGGCCCGGACCGCCGATGAAGGCGAACCCGGACAGCGTCGCGGCCATGGCGGCGATCGCGAGCGTCCAGAGCCCGATCCCCTGCCCCGCGACGAAGAAGTCGTTGGCGGTCTTGGTGCGCCGACTTGCCCAGACGGCGATCCCGGCGCACACCAGGAAGTAGGCAATCGCAATCCAGACGATCTCGGGCTTGGCGAGCGACGGCAGTGCCGACGACTGCATCAGGAATACGAAGGGCATCAGTGGCCTCCCCCACGGCGGATGCCGTGTTCGTCCTGCAGGCGGAGGCATTCGTCGCGGAGCTGCTTCAGGGCGGCGTCATCGAGCCCGCGATCGGCAAAGTCACGCGCATAGGCGAAGGGCAACACGGCGATCGGGAGCAACCCGATGCCGAGCAGGAGGATCGCGGCGCGTCGCGGGAGACCCAGTACCAACTCGCTGTCCACCGTCTCCGCAGGAAGCAGCAGGCCAAGCCCGAAGCCGCCGACGAGTACGAGGAGGAGAAAGGCCACCAGCAGGCCGATGCGGAGGCCGTTGATGCCCGGGCGATATGCCCCGAGCGCCAGCATCGCCGAGAGGGACACGCCGGTGCCCACCACCATCAGCCACGACGCGGAGGCAGGGGCATCGCCGGGGAGGAAGGCGAGCAGATACGACGTGGCGACCGCGACGATGCCTGCCACGAAGGCCCCGAAGATCATTCGGCGCGGCTCAATCATGAGTAGCAGCCCTCCACGTGGGAAGCGTACCGCGCGGTGACCACGTCACGACGCACCTTCAGGGTCGGGGTGATCTCACCTGCCGATTCCGAGAGCTCGGTTGGAAGCGCCACCCATCGCTTGACCTGCTCCGATGGGGAGCGATCGCGATTGGCCTCGGCCACCGCCGCGGCCAATCCGGCTTCCACTGTCGCCGGGTCCATCTCCGCCATGCGCGGCACAAACAGCAGTGCCGCGAGGAACTTGCGACCTTCGCCCACCACGACGGCATGACTGACCAAGGGGGATTCGCGCAGTCGCACCTCGATCGGTGCGGGCGCCACCTTCTTCCCTGTGGACAAGGCGATCAGCTCCTTCTTGCGTCCGGTCACTCGCAGGGCGCCATCCGGATCAATCGCGCCGAGGTCGCCGGTGCGAAGCCACTGCCCGTCGTCCGTGAACGCCTCACGCGTCGCCGCCTCGCGGCCCCAATAGCCGGAAAAAGTCAGCGCGCTGCGTCGGACGAGGATCTCGCCGTCCTCGGCAATGCGAAGCTCGGTGCCGTGCATCGGTGGCCCAGCGGCATCGTGCCGCGCACGCCCCGGGCGATTGAAGGCCACGCACAGATGCTCGGTCAGTCCGTATGCCCCGAGCAGCTCGAGACCGCAGGCCGCGATATGTTCGGCCACGCTCGAGGGGAGCGCGGCCCCTCCCGAGGTGGCGAGACGCACGCGCGCACCCAGGTGGGTCCGCAGCAGCTCGGAGGGATCACCGGCTCCCGACATCATCTCATCGAGCTTCTCGTAGAAGCGCGGCAAGCCGCCGAAGACCGTCGGCTCTGCCGCGCGCGCGGCCTCCCAGATGCGACGATGGTCGTCCACCAGGACGGCGCGATGCCCGTACCGCACCCGCGACCAGAGCCCGGTGATGCGCTCTGCCGCGTGGTTGAACGGCAGGAACGAGAGGACCACGTCGTCCTCGCGCCAGTTGATCACGTCGTGGATCGAGTCCACGGACGCGTCGAGGTAGCGATGCGTGAGCATCGCGCCCTTCGGCTCGCCGGTCGAGCCAGACGTGTAGATCAGCATGGCCAGTGTGTCGGGTGTGACCGCGGCGGTGCGCGCCACGCGGTTGGCGGCGGCCCCCGGTCGCGGACGAATGGTCATCGCCCAGTCGGCCACATTGCGGTCGCGGTCCCGTCCCTCGACCGACACCACCGTTGCGAGCGCGGGAAGTGCAGCGCGAGCTGCCGGATCCAGTGCAGTGGCGCGTGCGAGCGTGTCGGTCAGCAGCCACCGGGCCCGGCTGTCGGCCAGCACATCGGCAACCTGCGCCGGCGCGCTGGTGGGATAGATGCCGACACTCACCGCACCGGCGAGCAGGATGCCGACATCGGCGACCGGCCAGAGCCAGCGATTGCCGGCGAAAATCGCGACGCGGTCGCCGGCGGCCACGCCATCATCAACCAGCGCCTCCGCCAACGCCAGCGCAGAGTCACGCCACGCCCCCCAGGTCCACGATTCACCGCCGAACGCGTCGCGGAAGGCCTCGCGTTCCGGATGCCGCTCGGCGCGCTCGAGGAAATCGGCGAGGAGGGTGCCGTGCATCAGGCCCTTCCGCCGCGCCAGATGAGGGCCACCGAGGCCATCGCGAGCCCTGCACCACTGCCGGTGAGGACCACGAGCTGGCCCTCGCGGATGATGCCGCGTCGCACCGCATCATCGAGCGCCATCGGGAGGCAGGCCGAGCCGGTGTAGCCCACCTCGCCCATGATGGTGTGGGCGCGCTCGCGCGGAAGCCCGAGGCCGTCCATCACCTGCCAGATGGTGGAGCGGTTGACCTGGGTCCAGAGCCAGCAGTCCACGTCCTCGACGGTTCGGCCTGCCTGTGCGAGCACCCGCTGCACGATGCGCGGCCACCCCTCTTCGTTCACCGAGGCGGGGTACTTCTGCACGAATCGCAGTCGATTGCGCACGCCGGCCTGCAGCACGGCTTCGGTGATCGGCTCGCGCGTGCCGCCCGCGAAGACGCCCATCCCGGCGTGCAGCGATCCATCGGCGAAGAGTTCACTCGCCAGCACTCCCGCGACGTCGGAGACGGCCACCACCGCCGCCCCCGCGCCGTCGGCGAAGATGGTGACGGTCTTCTTGTCCCGTTGATCAAGGAATTTCGACATGGCATACGCGCCGATGACCAGCACATGGTTCATGCGCGTGTCGGCCGCCACGTACTTCCAGGCGATATCGAGCGCGGTGGCAAAGCCGGCACAACCGGCGTTCACGTCGAAGGTCCCGGCGCGACGCAACCCGAGTCGATGCTGCACCACGGAGGCCGTGGGGGGCGAGACAAACTCCGGCGTGTCCGTCGCAATGATGAGGAGGTCGACATCTTCGGGCCCAATGCCGGCGGCCTCCAGGGCGCGCCGCCCTGCCACTTCGCAGAGATCAGCCGTCGACTCATTGTCGGTGCACCAGTAGCGCTGCCGAATGCCGAGGGTTCCCTCGACAAATGGCGCAATGTCCTCACCGAGCGACTCCGAAAGTTCGGCGTTGGTGACGAGGCGCGACGGGACCGCGGAGCCGGTCCCGGTGATGATGGCGTGGCGCATCAGGCGCTCCCTTCCGGCGCCGCGGTCGTGCCGCGCACGACAAGGCGCACGGGCAGCATCCGGGTGGAAGCCGGGGCGCCCTGCCCCGCCAACCGGCGCACGAGGAGGCGGGCAGCCCGGGCGCCGAGTTCTCGCGCCGGCACGGCGATGGTCGTGAGCTCGGGTGTGACCAGCCGCGCCAGCTCGAGGTCATCGCAGCCAATGATGGACACCTGGCGAGGCACGGCCACGCCGGTCCGGGCGGCGGCCTTCATGGCACCAACCGCGATCAGGTCGTTGAGGCAGGCCACCGCCGTCGGACGCTCCGCCCCGGCCAAGAGCGTGCGCATGCCGAGCTCGCCACCGGCTGCCGTGGGAGGCACGCGGAGCAGCCAGTTGCTGGGGAGCGTGAGTCCGGCACTCCGCAGCGCCTGCACCACGCCACGTTCACGCTGGCGGACGCCATGGACGTCGGTGGCGGGCCCGAGGATGGCAATGCGCCGATGGCCGAGCCCCAGGAGGTGCTCGGCCATCTGTCGCCCTGCCGAGAGGGCATCGGACGCCACCCCGGGAAAGGTAGAGGAGGGCTCATCCACCATCACCACGTTCATCTGGGCCATTCCGGGCACGTCACGAAGCGCGCGGGCGCCAAGGGCATCGAGAATGACGCCGTCGATCTGTCGGGCACGCCACGCCTCGAGGTGCCGCGCCGCCGTCACCTCGACGGTCTCGGCGAGCATGAGGGCGTAGCCCTCCTCCGCCGCAACACGCTCGGCGCCGCTGGCCACGCTGGCATAGAATGGATTCGAGAGGTCGGGCACCAGGAGTCCAAGGGCAAAGGAACGGCGAGACACCAACGATTGCGCCACCACATTGGGCCGGTAGCCGAGCTCTTCCGCAATGCGGATGACGCGGGCACGGGTGGCCTCGGCGACGCGGGCGCGCGGATTGTTGCTCAGGACCAGTGACACGGTGGCTTGGGAGACCCCGGCCCGACGGGCGACATCGGTCGCAGTGACAGGCCGGTCCGGGGTCATGGCGTGATAATACGTATTAGCAAAAGGGGTGTCAAGAGGGACCGGCCAACGGACGAATGGCCCCGTCAGGCGAAGAGCGCCTCAGCCCACCCCTTCGCATCGAAGGGCGCCAGGTCGTCCACGGTCTCGCCGGTGCCGACGAACCTGATCGGCATGTTGAGCTCGCGGCGGAGCGCCACCACCGCCCCGCCGCGCGCGGTGCCGTCCAACTTGGTGATGATCAAGCCGGTTGGGGAGACCACCTGCCCGAAGAGCTTCCCCTGCTGCACCGCGTTCTGACCCACGGTCCCGTCGAGCACCAGCAGGGTCTCGTGGGGTGCGCCGGGCAGCTTCTTCCCGATCACCCGCACCACCTTGCCGAGCTCGGCCATCAACCCGTCCTGCGTGTGCAGGCGACCGGCGGTGTCGATCAGGACCACGTCGGCCCGACGTGCGATCCCCGCCTCGACAGCGTTGTAGGCGACCGCGGCCGGATCACCACCCGAGGTGCCCGACACGCACTCGATGCCGAGGCGCGCGGCCCACGTCTCCAGCTGTGCGACGGCCCCAGCGCGGTAGGTGTCGGCGGCGCCCAGGAGGACCGTCTTCCCCTCGCGTTGCAAGCGGCGCGCGAGCTTGGCCACCGAGGTGGTCTTGCCCACGCCATTCACGCCGACCATCAGGACCACCGTCGGCCCCGACTCGGGGCGCACCAGCTTGGCCGGGTCGTCGGGGGCAGAGAGCATGACACCGAGCTGGGCGACGACTGCCTCGCGCAGCTGCACGTCGGTCTTGAGCTTCCCCTTGCGAACCTCGCCTTCAAGGAAGGCAACGAGCTCGAGCGTCGCGGGCACGCCGAAGTCGGCCTCGATCAGGACGCGCTCCATCTGTTCGAGGTCTTCGGCATTGAGACCACGCGCGAGGGCACCCACGTCCGTGAGTGCGAGTCGCTTGATCCGTTGCCAGAGTCCGAGCTTGTCCCCGAGTCGCGCCATCATTCCGTCCTGTTCACGAAGTGCATCAGTCTAGCGCATCCCCAGTCGTCGGCGCAGCAACCACTCGCTCCCGAACGCCACGACGACCAGGATGAAGAGCGGCCACCATTCGCGGGCGCCGCGCCCGGCGCGCACGGGCGCCGACAGCGCTGCGCGCGCTGTCAGCGTGACCGGCGCAGGAACCAGCTCGTCGGCGTACGGCTCCACCGCGACTTCGCCGGCACCCCCACTCGCCAATCGGTACGGATGACGACCGACGTCCAATGCCAGCCGCGCCTCGCCGGTGCCATCGAAGCGAAGCGTGTCGCGGCGCTCACCGCCTGCGTCACCGGAGACAATTTCCGTCGCAACCGGCGCACCGGCGCCAGCCCAGCGGAAGCGAACCGGCCGCCCGCGCTGGGTCACAGTCGCCACGGGGCGCACCAGCGACGCCGCCGAATCGGGAGACGCCAGCAACCACGCCGCGGCATCGGCCACGAGGGCACGCCAGAGCTGGTCGGACGCGCCGCCCCGAAACGCCCACCGGTAGAGGCCGTCGGCGCCAATCGTCACCGTCCGCCCTTCGGGCCCCGCCCGGCCGCCGATGACGGGAACGTCGCTCCCGCGCCGCGCGAGACGCGCCGTGGCACCGACCCAGCTCCGTGTGGCCTCGGCATTGAGCGGTCGAATCGCGGTGGCGGGCGGCAAGGAATCGCGATCCGCCGTGGCGAATGCACCGGCCACCGGCGATGCGACCGTTGGCGAGAGATACCAATCTCCGGCCGTCGGT
>Ga0138256_10006578_pt1 | contig 12291 bp, 10 predicted proteins | sample KNB2016incub_MG_FD_105486 | JGI IMG/M metagenome (GOLD analysis project Ga0138256, IMG submission 105486) | Active sludge microbial communities from wastewater in Klosterneuburg, Austria - KNB2014incub_MG | ecosystem: Engineered > WWTP > Activated sludge > Unclassified | place: Austria... | reverse complement strand
GCGGTCGGCGCCGCCAACGCCGCCCGCTCGACGCTCGCACCCACCAGTGCCAGCATCACCGCAAACGGCAGCAGCACGCAGCTACTCACCGTCACCGCGTACGATGCCAACGGCAACCCGATCTCCGGCGGCGGCGCGACCGTCACCATCACCCGCCAGTCGGGGACCGGCACGATCGGCGCGGTGACCGACGTCGGGAATGGCACCTACACTTCGACGGTGATCTCGCCCACGGCGGTTGGCAGCGGCGTCTTCGTCGCCACGCTCGGCGGTAACCCGGTCCAGGACGGCACCGCGACCCAGACCCAGGCGACGGTGACCTACACCGTCGGCGCCGCCGACGCCGCTCGCTCGACGCTCACGCCAACGAGCGCCGGACTCACGGCCGACGGCGTCAGCACGCAACTCCTCACCGTGACCGCCTACGACGCCACGGGCAATCCGCTCCCCGCCGGCGGCGCGACGGTGACCATCACCCGCCAGTCCGGCACGGGCAGCATCGGCGCCGTGACCGACGTCGGCGACGGGACCTACACCGCCACCGTCACCGCGCCCGCGGCGGTCGGGAGCGGCGTCTTCGTCGCCACCTTCGGCGGCAACCCGGTCCTGGGCGGCACCGCGAGCCAGGTCCAGGCCACCGTCACCTACAGCGTCGGTGCGGCCAACGCCGCGGCATCGACGCTCACGCCGGCTGCTGCCAGCATCACGGCCAACGGCACCAGTACACAGGTCCTGACCGTGAGCGCGAGGGACGCCTCCGGCAACGCGCTGTCGACCGGGGGCGCGACCGTCTCGATCACCCGACTCTCGGGAACCGGCACGATCGGCTCGGTGACCGACGTCGGCAACGGGACATACACCGCCACGGTGACCGCGCCCGCCGCGGTCGGGACCGGGACTTTCGTGGCGACGCTCGGTGGTGCTCCCGTGCAGGACGGCGCCGGGACCCAGACGCAAGCAGTCGTCACGTATGTCGTGGGCGCTGCGAGTGCCGCCCGCTCCACGCTCACGCCGCCAAACTCGGGCATCACCGCCGACGGTACGAGCACGCAACTGCTCACCGTGACCGCACTCGACGCCACGGGCAATCCCCTGACGACCGGCGGCAGCACGATCACCATCACCCGATTGTCTGGCTCGGGGACGATCGGGCCGGTCGCCGACGTCGGCAACGGCACGTACACGGCGGTGGTCACCTCCCCGACGGTCGCCGGCAGCGGGATCTTCGTCGCCACGTTAGGCGGCGCCCCGGTGCAGGGCGGGACGGCCAGCCAGGTGCAAGCGCGTGTCGGCTACGGCGCTGGCCCCGCGGTCGCGTCGAACTCGCTCCTCACGCCGCCGACGGCGTCGCTGCAGGCCAACCCGGTCCGCACCCAGCGCCTCATCGTCACCGCTCGCGACGCGGGCGGCAATCACCTGAGCACCGGCGGTGCGGTCGTCACGATCACGCGCCTGTCGGGGATCGGCACCATCGGCCCCGTCACCGACATCGGGAACGGCACCTACGCCGCCGTGGTCACGGCGCCCTCCACGGTCGGCTCGGGCGTCTTCGTCGCGACGCTCGGTGGGGCGGCTGTCCAGGGCGGGATGGCGAGCCAGGTGCAGGTCACCATCACCTTCACCGCCGGCCCACTCAGCGCTGCCACGACAATGCTGACCCCCACCTCGGCGAGCGTCACCGCCGACGGGGTCAGCACCCAGACGCTGACCGTGACCACGAGCGACGAGTACGGCAACCCGATCACCACCGGCGGGGCCGAGGTCACCATCACCAGGCTGTCCGGCAACGGAACGATCGGGGCAGTCACGGACGCCGGCGGCGGCCGCTACACGGCGCAGGTCACCTCGCCGACGGCGATCGGCAGCGGAGTCTTTGTCGCCACGGTCGGCGGGCTCCCAGTTCGCAACGGCACCAACGAGCAGGCGCGTGCCACGATCTCGTACGGCGCGGGCGCCGCCGGCCGCTACGTCGTCTCGGTGAGCAAGCTCGACCCCGTCGTCCGGACCCCCATCACCGTCTCGGCACAGCTCCTGAGCACCAGCAACCATCCCGTGACGGGGACGGCGCGCTGGGTCACGTGGACCAAGTCGCTGCTGGACGGGAAGCTGAGCACGTCGATGACGCGCACCAACGCCGAGGGCATCGCCACGGTGACGTTCACCCCGGACAGCATCGCCGGCGTCGAGTACGTCATCACGGCGAGCGACGAGACCGGGCCGACAGGCACGAGCGCGACGATCGTGACGGTCGCCGACGCGCCGAGTCCCGTGCGCAGCACCGCCGTCGTCCCGCTGGATGGAAGTGCGGAGTCGCCCGTCGCCATCACGGTGCGCCTGACGGACAGGTACGGCAACGTGCTGGGGGCGCAGGCCGCAGCGATCGGACTCCGCGTGCGGGGCGCGAATGCCGGGACGACCGGTGCGCCCGCATCCAGCGACCCGGGCGGCTCCTACACGACAGCATACACGCCCATGCGCCCCGGCGTGGACACGGTGACCGTGCTGGTCAACGGCGTCGCGATGGAGACCGGCACCGTCGTACGACGGGTGAGCGCGCTCCTCTCTGACCTGTCCGTGAACTTCACCACCGACATGGTCGAACCGGTCGTTGGCGACACGGTGACCATCGTCATGACGGTGACCAACGCGGGTCCCGGAGCGGCGGCACAGACGCAGATTGACACCGACCTCCCCCTCGATCGCTTCGAGACGCTCTCGATCGTCGTCAGCCAGGGGAGCTTCGACGCGGCGGCGCAGCGATGGACGATCGGCACGGTGGCGCCTCGCGCGTCGGTGACGCTGACGTACCGCGGCGTCGTCAAGCTTCCGCCCTCGTCCTGATCCGTCGGAGACCTCGGCTCCACCGATCGCACCGATCGCACCGATCGCACCGATCGCACCGATCGCACCGATCGCACCGATCGCACCGATAACACGAGGTCAGGCGGCGCCGGCAGCGCCAGCGCCAGCGCCTAACGCGACGTGCTGACCGAGAAGCTCACCTTGTTGCACTTCGTCGTGCCGGCATCGGACGACGTCGCACACCCGCCGAAACGCACGGTGGAGGCCACGCGCGCCCAGAAGAACTCGGTGACCGGACCGACCTGCAGGGCGATGGCAACCTCGCCGTCTCCCTTGGCCGAGACCAGCCCCGTCCCGTCCACACCAGCCACCGACGGATTGGCCGTCAGCCAGATGTGCCGCGTCGTATCGACCACTGGCGACCCGACCCGGTCCAGCACGCGATAGTCCACGCGGGTGGACTGGCCCCGCGCATAGAACACGACGATGTCGGTGGCGAACAGGATGTGGTCGGGGACCTGACGCACGACGACCTGCGCCACGCGCTTGGGAAAGCTCGGACTGTCCAGCAGTCCCACGATGGCCGCGGCCGTGCCATTGCCGGTTGTTCGGAAGCGCCCGTACCCGTCACTCACCATGACCGTGGTGTCGGACGACGACCAGGCGAGTCGCGCCTCGGTGAGCGCCATGCCGTTCTTGTCCACCACCTTGGCGACGAAGTGCAGGTACTCGCCGATTGACCGGGCGCTGGATGGGGCGGAGTCCAGGACGATCTGGTCAGCGCCGGCGATGCTGGCAGGCGTCACGGGTTCGTACGAGCAGGCGGCGACGACGAGCAGCGAACTCGCGGCGACTGCGGCGGCGAGGGGTCGCCGGCGCAGGGAGTGGCCGGGCGCGCGGGACCCTTCCCGCTGTGGAGCGGCATGTCCCAACGCTGCGCGACCTACTGGCCACTTCGACATGTCAACGCGCCACGCGACCGGAGAGAGGCATTCCGCCGCCGCACCCGGCCTCAGAAAAAGGGGAAGTTCACAAACGGTGGGGGGTAGTGCGGCGGGGCCAGCCGCTCTCTCGAGGGCTGTCGCGCGGCACCACCTCCCGGTCCGGCCGGCGCTCCCGTGCGCCGGCGAGGCGAGGCTTCACGCCACCCAATCTTGACGACGGAAACGCATCCGACGTCACGATTTAACCGGGGGTCGAGCGCACACGTGTCGCCCCTTCGCGCGCCCCTTCGCGCACGCGCTTGTGCGCCCGCTAGTGCGCCTGCTAGTGCGCCTGCTAGTGCGCCCGCTAGTGCGCCCGCTTGTGCGCCCGCTAGTGCGCCCGCTAGTGCGCCCACGCCTCCGCGTCGGCGACCGCCTCTTTCCCGAGCAGCCGCTTCGCCACCGTCCCCACCGTCAGCCCTTGCACCAGGATCGAGAAGCAGACGAGTACATACGCCACCGCCAACAGGGTGACACGCAGCGGGTCGGACGGCAGCGCCAGCGCCAGTGCGATCGAGATCCCGCCGCGAACCCCCGCCCATGTGATGAGGCCAATGCTCCCCGCGGGCCAGTCGAGCCGGCGCCGAATCGGTGCCAGCGCCCCAACCACCGACAGCCATCTCGCCGCCAGCACCACCGGAATCAGCAGTGCCCCGAGCAGCAGCCCCACCGGCTGCAGGTCGATCACGAGGATCTCGACGCCGATGAGCACGAACAGCCCGGCGTTGAGGAACTCGTCGATCAGCTCCCAGAAGTCGTCGAGACGCTGCTTGGTGCGCGACGAGATGACATGGTCGCTCCCCTGCCGCCCGATCATCAGCCCGAGCACGACCATGCCGAGCACCCCGGAGACGTGCAGGTGCCGCGCCAGGGTGAAGCCACCGAAGGCGAGCGCCAACGTCAGCAGGATCTCGGTCTGGTACTCGTCAATCTGCTGCAGCAGCTGCACCCCGATCCAACCGAGGACAAAGCCGTACGCCAGGCCGCCTCCGACCTCCACGGCCAGCAGCCGCGCGATCTCCCCCCCACTCGGCGCGTCGCCACTCCGGATGGCCGTCAGCACGACGAGAAAGAGCACGACCCCGATGCCGTCGTTGAACAGCGACTCGCCGGCAATGGTACGCTGCAGCGCACGGGGAACTCCAGCGCGCCGCAGCAGCGCCGAGACGGCGATGGGGTCGGTGGGGGCGATCAGGACGCCAAACGCCAATGCCCACAGCACCGGGATCGCCACGCCGACGAGCATCCCGAGTCCAACGAGGGCGAGCGCCACCAACGCGGCGCAGATCACCGTCCCCACCGTGGCGAGCACCACGACCGGCGCAGCCTGCGCCTTCAATTCGTTGAAGTTCACGTGCAGAGACGCCGCGAACAGGAGCAGACCCAGCATGCCGTCGAGCAGCGTCTCGCCAAAGTCGACGTCTAGCAGGAAGGCGGTGACCGGTTGCAGGTCCACCAGCCCCGCCAACCCGGCCCCCTTGAGCGCGAGGGCGCTGACGAGGGCAATGATGAGCAACCCGATCGCGGGCGGGTACCGAAGAAACCGCGCGTTGATGAAGGCCAACACCGCGGTGAGCGCCAGCATGATCGCGACAATTTCAAGCACGACGGGATGGATGGAGGGCGGACCAGCAATCGCGACGAGACGACGCTCCTCCCTCGACGCGACCGACCCAATCTACTCCCGTCCCCCGTCTCCCGTCTCCCGTCCAGTCTCACACTGCCACGTCCTCCAACCCCCAATTCTCCAACTTCAGCGTCATCCCGTGCACGACGCCCGATCCCGTGGCAATGGCCAGCTTGCGCCGTCGCACGTCCTCCCGGAACGCCTCGCGCGACTGGTCGGCGACGGCGTTGGCAATCACTCGCCGCAGTTCGGGCTCGGACCTCACACGCGCGGCCTTGATGGTGTCCATCGCCTGTCGCTTGATGCTGCCGTTCTGGACGTGAATGTCGAAGCACAGCGCGAGCCCCAGCTCCGTGGTGAGCCCGAGGCTTCGGAAGGTTCGCTTGGCCGGGGTCATGTACTGCGCGAAGGCGATGCGACGCTGGATCGCCTGCACCTCGGACATGGAGCCGAGGCGATCGAAGGCAATGCGCCACGGATCCACCAGCCGGTGCTTTGCTGGTGGGATGCTGAGGCGGTCGCAGAAGGCGACCTGTTGCTCGAGCGGTATCGTGCGCATGCGCTCGAGGTCCCGGGTCAGGTCCACGAAGGCCGACCGGATCATCCCGGGATGCTCGCGGGCCACGGTATCGAGGATCTGCTGCACGAGTCCGAACTTGACCGTGAAGCCGATGATGCCCCAGGTGAGCCCGGCGCCATCGAAGTTGCCGACGGCCAGGGTGTAGCCGTGCCCCTCGATTGCGGCGGTCAGCTGCAATGCGCGCTCTTCCAGCGTCGGCACGGGCTGCCCCGTGAGGCGCGGCCACAGGTCAAAGTCGACGAGGCCGGTGACCGGCAGCGCGTTGAGCTTCTGGTACTGCTTGAGCGCAGCCTCGGTGTTGCCCCCGAAAATGCCGTCGGGCGCATCGAGCGGGATGCTGAGCTGCTGCAGCTTGACCTGTACCTGCTGCACATACACCCCGCGTGCGCCGCGGGCCAGGAGCGTTCTCGCCATGAAGGCCGTCCGTGGGAAGGAAACGAGGCGCGCCGATCGAGTCGGCGCCCCATACCATAGGGCCTCACGACCAGTTCCGCGAGGCGGACACGTCGCCGCGACGTCACGGACGACGGCGCAATGCGAGCGCCGACTTGTGATCCAGCGCACGCTGCCGGCGTGTTGAAAGTGCGCAACCACCCGGCACCACGCGTGTACAGCAAGGACGTCATGCCGATGGCGACGTGCGTCCAGCCTATCTTCTGAATACGCGGACTCATCCGTGTGAATGCCCGGATCGACGCGTGATCGCTTAGGCTATTGGAGAACGGTTCGCCGTGTGTGCAGCGCATCGGGGGGCCCGGCGCTTCGGGATCGGGGTCGTGCCTCGTCGATGTGTCCTGATGCTGAACCCTGCGATACAGGAGCATTCCATGAATCACATACTCTCGCCAGTTGTGCGCGTCGTCACACTCGCCACGCTGTTCGCTGCCTGCTCGAGCGCGTCCACCACGAATCCGGACGGCGCGTCGGCCAACGGCGCGGCGAACGTGAACGTCACCGCGACCGTCTCGCAGTCCGTGAGCCTCTCACCGGTGAGCCCCACCTCGGGGACGAACGTCACGGTGCGCTCGGTCCTCACGAACCGCGGGACCAGCAGCTTCGAGTTGGACAGCCGCGTCTGCGGCCTGGACTACGCGGGTTCGCTGTCCCTCACCCTACCGCCCGGATTGCTCCAGTGTCTCGCCTACAGCCAGCGACGGACCATTCTCCCCGGCGACTCGGTCGTGACACTCGACTACCAGCGAGTCGTTTCGCCCGCTGGCGCCTATACGCTGCGCGTCAAGCACGCCGTGCAGCCGGAGGCGTGGGCGGAACTGCAGGTGCAGGTGCGTTAGGGCGGACGGCGGAGGCGCACATGCACAACGTCGAGGGGGCGGAGGGGCGATCGCCGCGAACGCGTTGTCCCATCCGTTCCCTCGCCCCGCTCTTGCTGGTGATGCTCGCGACGCCTGCGGCCGCCCAATCGCCGCCGGCGACCGACCGTGGCGGCGTGACGGTGGCCGCCGGGGTACGCGCGGCGCTCGACTCGTTCATCGTGGACTTCAACAACCTCGACTCCGCACGATTCACTGCGCGGTGGGCCGAGGGGGCGAGCGCGGTGCTTCCCTTTCCCGACACGCCCCACCGGCTCGATGGTCGCGACGCGGTCCTGGCGCGCTTCATGTCGTACTTCGCGCAGATGCGCCGGGAGCGCTCAGGCCCCCCGTTCCTCTTCATGGTGCTGCACCACGTGCGCATCGACACGTTGGGAGATGACGCGGCGCTGGTGGCGTACGAGTTCAGCGCGGCGGAGCGAGTCCATCGGCGCTCGCTGGTCATGGTGCGGGACGACGCGGGTGCGTGGAAGGTCCTGCAGATGCACGGCTCGTCCGGCATGCCGTGAGGGCGCGCGGTCGCCCGCAGACACGGCGCGCCGCGCGCCCGGCAGCCTAACGAATCCAGGCGTCCGGGATGTCCGGGCCCGCACTCGTCGTGAGGCGCCGCAGCCCGGTACCGTCGGCGTGCACCACGTAGATCTCCTCGTCACCATCCCGGTCACTGCTGAAGGCGATGCGCGCGCCATCTGGCGACCAGACCGGATAGCGATCGTTCGACGCGTGTGTCGTGACGGCCGTCAGCTGCGACCCGTCGGCGTTCATGACATAGATGTCGGCGGTGGCGCCGCGATAGGCGTGAAATGCGAGCAACGCGCCGTCGGGCGACCAGACGACCCGGGCCCCCTTCTCCGTCCCGTCGCTGGTCAGGCGCGTCACCGCGCTGCCGTCGGCCCGCATGACGAAAAGCTCACGCACCCCGTCGCGTTCCGATACGAAGGCGATGCGTGATCCGTCGGGCGACCACGCCCCGCCAAGGTCATCGCCGCCGTTGATGGTCAGCCGAGTTTGGTTCGCCCCATCGGCTCGCATCACGTAGAGCTCGAAATTGCGGTCGCGGAACGACGTGAAGAGGACGCGCGTCCCGTCAGGGGACCAACGCGGATACCCGTTGGCGCCACCGCCGCTCGTCAACTGCACCAGCCCGGTGCCAGTGGTACCGACCACGTACACCTGGTACGTCCCCGTGCGGTTCGACATGAAGGCGAGGTCGAAGCCGTCGGGCGAGAAGTCGCCGTGCTGGCTGATGGCTGCCTGCGCGGTGATCGAACGCTGTCCGCTCCCGTCGGCGTGCATCACGTGCAGGTCGAAGGTGCCGTGTCTCGCCGAGGAGAAGACGATCTGGTTCCCCACGCGCCCCGCCTGCACCCTCGGCGTGACGACCGTCTCGCCGCCACACGCCACGAGCGAGATACTGCCAGCGAGCGCGCACACGCGTGCGACCGCTTGCAGCCAAGACAAGCGGGGGCGCTGCACGGCTCCCATCGCGGCCACGTCGCCGTCCAACGTCGCGCTGGGTCTGCGGAAAGACACGACGAGACTCACTTCCCAGGCGGATCCTTCGCGTCGGCGCGATCCCGCTCCCGCGATCGCACCGGACCTCCGTGCCATGGACCCGCCCCGAGTCCACGCGATGGTCCGCGCGACCCCGACCCCACTTCCAGCGACTTGCGCGCCTGCTCGGCCTGCTGCTCCCTGCGCAGCGCCTCGATATCGGGTGTGCCGCGCCGGTAGAACAGAATCGCGAACCACACGGCGCCGGTCACGAATCCGGTGCTGAGCGCCCAGATGACGACCTCGGTCATGTCCATCCTCCTCGTGCAGCCGGTGTCTCCCGGTCGTTGCCCACGCCCCTACGCTTGCGGCTTCACGGACGATTCGCCTGCGGCCGGCGGTCCACTCGCCTCGACCACGCCGGAGGGCTCGGCACGCGATGGCGACGCCGACGACGCGAGCGTGTGCCCAGGCCCCGCTTCACCGTCGGCGAACAGCGACCACGCCGTCATGAAGAGCGCCGCAATCACCGGCCCCACGACAAAGCCGTTGATCCCGATGAGCGCGATCCCGCCGATGGTGGACAGCAGGATCACGTAGTCGGGCATGCGCGTGTCACGCCCCACCAGGATCGGGCGCAGCAGGTTGTCTACCGAGCCGATGCCGAGCGCGCAGAACAGCACCAGGCCCACGCTCTTCCACACCGCACCGATCGCCGCCAGGTACAGCGCCGCGGGAATCCAAACGATGGCCGCCCCAATCGCCGGAAGCAGCGAGAGAATCGCCATCAGCACCCCCCACAACAGCGCACCCTGCACCCCCAGCACCGCCAGCGCCGCCCCGCCTAACGCCCCTTGCACCGCCGCCACGATTACGTTCCCCTTGACCGTCGCGCGCGTCACGGTGCCCACGCGATTCAGCAGGAAGTGCGCATGACGACGAGAGAGCGGCATGGCACGACGCAGCATGGCGGTCAGCTTGCGGCCGTCGCGCAGCAGAAAGAAGAGCAGGTACAGCATGATGCCATAGCTCACCAGGAACGACAGCGTGTTCTGTCCGGCGCTCAGCACGATCGTCGCCAGCGCCTGGCTCCCCGTTGCCGCGACCTGCTCCAACCGCTGCTGCGCGCCGGCCGGATCGCCGAGCCCCACGCGGTTCAACACGTCCACGAACCACCCCGGGGCAACATCCAGGACCTTCTGGAAGAGCGCGGCGAAGTCGATGCCACCCGTCCGCACCCGCGTCGACAACTCGAGCAGGTTCTGCACGAGGACGATCCCGATCGCCGTGAGTGGCAGGATCACCGAGACGAGGGTGATGAGGACGGTCGTGGCAGCGGCCAGGTTGCGCCGCTTGTGCGTCATCCCACCGAGTCGGCGATACAACGGATGGAACAGCATCGCCAGCGCCACCGCCCAGAGCAGCGCCCCGAAGAACGGGAGCAGCAGCGCGATGAACGCCACGGTGAGGATGCCGAGCAGGAGGAGAAATGCGCCCCGCTCAAGCGCCGGCGTTCGAAGCGATCCGAATGGCTGGGTCACGAAACTCCCTGGCTGCAGGTTGGCGGCGAAAGCTAAGGCAGCCCTACCCCGCCGCGTACCGATGCGCCGTGTATTCCCCCTCCGTGGTGCGGAGGCACGCGCTCACGGCGCCGCACCGAGCAGGTCGTGGCGTGGCCACTCCCAGTTGGGGACCGGATGGGGACACGACGCCGACGACCGTGCTTCGATGCTGGCGAAGCTCCCCTCCCCCTCGCCGAAGCGCAGGTCCGACACGGTGACGTCGCCGTTGGCGCCCCGCCGCCAGATCGGCACCCGGATGAATCGCAGTGCGGCCGCGGCCTCGCAGTTGCCCGCGGCAATCTGGCGAAGTTCCGACACGGGGGCACTCCAACTCCCTCCCCACGCGATGGCGGGCGTCGGCGCCAGATCGCTGGTGCCGACGCGCGACAACCCGCGCGCGTCGGACCGGCAGGCTGCGGCGGGGTACACGCGCCATGCGGGCGCTACGGTCGCGCTCGACACGCGGTAGACCCCGTCCCGCTCGCTGACCACCAGCGCCGAGAGGCACAACGGATTGCCCGGCGAAGGCGCCAGCACCACGTCCCGGAACGCCCCCCCCACTTCGCGCACCACCAGGCGACGCGACACTCCCGCCGCGGTGAAGAACACCCCCTCCAGCGTGAGCCACCCGAGCACCGCCAACGCAGCCCGTGACGCTGGGGCGACCGTCCGCGTGACCGCCAGCCAGAGTACCGCACCACCGGTCAGCACCGCCGCAACCCCCGTCCCCACCATGTCCATTCGCCAGGCGGCCACCAGGATGCCCGTCAGGAGCAAGCCCCCGAGCACGCGCCACGCCACTCGCCGGGCAATGAAGACCAACGGCGGGAGCGCCACGATCCACAGCCACGGCTCCACGATGAACACGGCGTCCCCGTAGAACCAGCGCGTGTCGAACGGCCAGAACGGATGGACCCCGTAGCTGTTCGTATAGTCGAGCACCAGGTGAGAGCCGGTGCCGACGAGAGCCAGCCAGAGCAGCGGACGCGAGAACGCATGGGTGCGCAGCTGGCGGCGCATCGCCAGCGCAAGCGCCCAGACGACGACTGCACCGACCACGGCGAAGAGGATGGTGTGGGTGTGCCCCCGGTGATGCAGCAGGTATCCCAGCTTGCCCATGCCAAGTGACGCGCCAGAGTACACCAGGTCGCCATCGGGCAGCTCGGCGCTCAGGATACCGATCGTGAACGCCGCGCGCCGAATGGTCGTCGGAGGCTCGCCGGTGCGCCGTTCGACCAGGCGAATGGTCGTGGCGGCGAGCAGGGCGCCAGCGAGGGCGTGGGTCACGTTGTCCATCAGGGAAGCATACCGGTGGGAACCGCCCAGCTCCTAGACTCTCCGGCGATCACCGCGGCGACGCACGCCCGCTCCCGGGGGGCAGTGCGTCGGGCCCTGGCGCAGCCGCGTGCGTTCGACACAGACCGCACGAGGCGACAGGCGGCGTTCTTACTGATCGTGCCAATGTCCGTGCTCTGGCGACCAGACACGCCCGGCCGGGGCACTCCCCCGATGCGTCGCGGCCCACGCAAAGGCGGCGACGGCCAGGATGCCGGCCGCGATGAGGACCCGTCGCCTAAGCACCTGTTGCTTCAGCTGTACGACCTTGGCCTCCTGCGCCAGTTCGGCGCGGCGGCGGCGCTCCTCCCGCTTGTCGATCCCGGTCCCGGCTTTAGGTGTCATGGCTCCCTCGATCGTCGCATGTCTCGTCATCGTGCGGTCAGCCGCTCGCATCACATGGCGATGCCACCCTGGCGACCCACTGCCCGGGTTGATAACCCATCCGGCGGATGGACGGAAGCCCTGCATCGCGACCGTCGGCGGCGCGCCCTTCGTTTCGGCGGCAGGCGGTCCTCGCAGCGCCGCGCTTCGACACGGTGGGGAGACGCATAAGCACGCATGGCCCCAATGCGTC
>Ga0138256_10006577_pt1 | contig 12291 bp, 8 predicted proteins | sample KNB2016incub_MG_FD_105486 | JGI IMG/M metagenome (GOLD analysis project Ga0138256, IMG submission 105486) | Active sludge microbial communities from wastewater in Klosterneuburg, Austria - KNB2014incub_MG | ecosystem: Engineered > WWTP > Activated sludge > Unclassified | place: Austria... | reverse complement strand
TTTCGCTGATGTTTGAGGTACCGCTGGACGATGGCTTCTCTCATAGGGTGTGAGGGAAGCCAACCCTCGCCGTGACGGATCAGTTTCTCGACCTCATCGTCGCCCACCCAGTAGTGCTTGTCGTCGTCCAGCACCGGCACGAGAACGTAGAGGTGCGTCAGAAGATCGCGCAGGCGACAGGTCGCGCTCAACTCCACCGTGAAGTACCGGCTGTCCCCCCATGCGGGAAAGGCCGGATCCAGTGGTAGCCGAGTAGCCGAGACCCCGTATCCGAGTGGTTCGAAGAGCGCGCGTAGGAGGACTTCACCGCCACGGCAGGGAAGCGCCGCAACCCTGGCGCCGAGCGGTATCGCAAGCTCCGCCAGTTCTGGGCGCTTCTGGCTCCGGCCCCCGAGCGCCGTGCCGAAGACTCGTGAAATCGCCACGCTCAGAAACGACGAAGCGGCGTAGGGCCTGTCACTGACGTATTGCTCCAAGGAGAAGCCGTCTCCTGCCGGGCCCTTCCGGCCGCGAACCAGGCCGACCTGATCGACATCGAGAAGCAACGCCGCGGTGCAGCGCTCCTCGGTGGCCTCCGGATAGAACACGTGAGCCTTGCCGAACGACAACTCGAAGGTCTGAAGGTGTTGCGGCGCCTTGTGCAGCAGGAAACCGAGATCGGTCGCAGGCCTGTGTGTCGTCGAGACTGTCAGCAACATGGGCCATGGAGGATACTCGGCGTTTGAACCGCGGACGATCACGCAACTGCTTCAATCGCGCGGTGCGGCGCGAAGCCTCGCGCAGCGAAGGCCAAAGCACCGTTCCTGAACGGAGTGGGGCGCAAGGCTCCTCTGAATCAAGCGGGGCGGTCAGCCCCGCTCCATTCATTGAAGACGACCTGCGCCCCACGGATGTGAAGGAACGCCCGGGTGCTTTGGCCGCAGCTCACCACGGATGTCGCGGTGTCGTCGCGCGGTACCCCGGGGGGTGGGGGACGGAACTCGTCGCGGTTGCCGACCCCTGTCCGCGCTGGGCCCCGGCTTTCGCCGGGGTGACGAGAGGGAACAAATACCGGATCGGGGGGAAGTTGTTCTTGGGGTGTGGCGTGGGCTACGCCGCGCCCTCGCTGGGGGGGAAGAGCCGGTCGAACTCCGGATCCCCGTGGAGGATGGCGAGGTCGGGATCCCGGCGCGTCCAGACGATGTCCTTCCAGCCCACGCCCTTCGCCTTGCGCAGGGCGGTCATCGCTTCCGAGGTCTTGCCGAGCGAGCAGTAGACGCACGCGGCGTTGTAGGCCACGTTCGCGTCGTTCGGGCGCAGGACCATGGCGAGGTCCGCTTCCTTCATCGCCTCTTCGACCCGGCCCATGTAGCCGTAGTCGCCGGCCAGGAGCATGTGGGCGCGCGCGTCTTCGGGGACCTGGCGGAGATGGGTCTCGAGGGCATGCAGGCGACGCTGGCTGAGGTTCTTGCGGGCCTCGTCCTTCCCCAGGGCGCCCAGAGCGTTTCCGATGGGGACATAGACGTTGTAGTCGGTGCCGCTGGCCTCGATCGCGGCCTCCGCGACATCGACGATCTCCTGGTACTTGCCGGACGCGAAGAGGGCGCGAAGCAGAAGATAGTAGGCGCTCTCGGTGTCCCGCTTCATGGCGACCAGCGGCCGCGCGATGGCGAGCGCCTGGTCGTAATCGCCGCTCGCGTAGAGAACCCAGGCCTGCGCCACCTTCGCCTCGGGCAACTCGGGGGCGAGGGCGATCGCCTTCTCGGCCGCGGTGCGGGCCCGGGCCAGCCACGAGGAGTCGCGTTCGAAGTTGATGTGGAAGCTGCTGCACACGTTCGCCATGGCCGCGTAGGCGAGGGCGAACTGGGGATCGAGGCGCACCGCGTTCTCGAACATCTGGTACGCGAATTCGAAATCCAGGCGGGTGAAGCGGCGCGCGTATGTCCTTCCGCGGAGATAGAGGTCGTAGGCCTCCGTGCTCTCCGTGGGCCGGGTGGCGAGCGCTTCCTGCTCCTGGGGGGAGAGGGTGATGCGCAGGGCTTCGGCGATGTTGCGGGCGATCTCGTCCTGAACCGAGAAGACGTCCGCCATTTCGCGGTCGTAGCGTTCGGACCACACCAGGGAATCCGTCTGGGGGTCCACGAGCTGCGCGGTGATGCGCAGGCGGTTCCCCCCGCGGCGGATGCTTCCCGCGAGGACGAAGGCCGCCTTCAACTGGCGCCCGACCTCGGCCGCGGTGACCGACTTGTCGCGATAAAGGAGGACGGAGGGGCGGGAGAGGACCTTCAGCCCCTTGATCTTTGCGAGTTCGGTGATGATGTCCTCGGTGACGCCGTCGCGGAAGTACTCGTCTTCCTTCACCCCGGAGAGATTCTCGAAATACAGCACCGCGATCGATTTCTCGGCGCCTTTCCCGACCCCGGGCTTCGAGTCCGAGCGGTCGGCGGCGTTCCGGCTGCCCGACTGGGTGTCCCGGCGAAGGCGAAGCAGATCGGTCTTGAAGTCGGTGGCGGTCTGGTAGCGCATGGAGCGTTCCTTCTCCATGGCCCTCGAGATGATGCGATTGAGTTCGACGGGAAGGGTCGGGTCCAGCTGCTGGATCGGCGCGGGCTCGCGGTTCAGGATGGCCTCGGTGATGACCGCCGTGGTCTCTCCATTGAACGGCTTCTCGCCGGTGGCCGCGACGTAGAGGACCACGCCGAGGGAAAAGATGTCGGTGCGCGCGTCCGTGGTCTGGCCGCGGGCCTGTTCGGGCGACATGTAGGACGCGGTGCCCACCACCATGCCCGCGGTGGTGAGGTCGCCGGCCTGGGCCGCGGTCGGTTCATCGAGGCTGACCTGAGCGCCGGGACGCGAAGTCTCCATCTTGGCGAGGCCGAAATCGAGAATCTTGGCCTGGCCGCGTGAGGTCAGCCAGATATTCGCGGGCTTGAGATCGCGATGGACAATTCCCTTCGCGCTCGCCGATTCGAGGGCGTCCGCGACCTGGATGCCGAATTCCAGCAGGGCGCCCAATTCGAGAGCCCCCCGGCGAATCCTTTTGTCCAGGGTTTCGCCTTCGAGAAGCTCCATGACGATGAAGTGCTGGCCTTCGTGTTGATCGATCTCGTAGACTGTGCAGATCCCCGGATGGTTCAGGGCGGAGGAGGCGCGCGCCTCCCGTTGAAAGCGCTCGAGCAGGGACGGGTTCTGCGCCATCTCGGCGGGCAGGAACTTGATCGCGACGTGGCGGCCGAGTTTCGTGTCCTCGGCCTCGTAAACGATGCCCATGCCCCCGCTGCCGAGCTTCGAGGTGATCCGGTAGTGTGAGACCGTCTGTCCAATCATTCAGTTTTTTGGGGAAGAGTCGGCACAGTATCACGGAAGGGTCGGAGCGGATTCCTGCCCCCGGACCCTGGGCGAGGCGGTCGCGGAATGACCGGTTCGGAGGGGCTACTATCCGGAATTCGATGGCCCCCGCGATGCCCACTCCCCGCCGATCGGCCCTCCTCGCCCTGTGCCTCTCCCTCGCGAGCGCGGGGAGCGCGGGAGCGCAGGAACGCCCGAACATCCTCCTCATCGTGGTCGACGACCTCCGCTTCGACGACTTCGGCGCGGCCGGGCACCCCTTCTCGAAGACCCCGAACATCGACCGCCTGGCCCGGCAGGGCGCTTCGTTCCAGAACATGTTCGCGGTCACGCCCCTGTGCTCGCCGAGCCGGGCCAACATCCTGACCGGTCAGCAGACGCGCCACCACGGGATCCTCGATAACACCGACCGCAGCCCGCGGAGTCACGAGCTGCAGACCTTCGCCCGCAACCTCCACGACGGCGGTTACCGGACCGGCTTCATCGGCAAGTGGCACATGGGGAACGACCCGACGCCGCGGCCGGGTTTCGACACCTGGGTGGCGATGAAGGGCCAGGGCGAAGCCATCGACCCTCAGTTGTACGAAGACGGCCGCCTGGCGCGCGTGAACGGCTATGTCACGGACATCTTCACCGAACGGGCGCTCGACTTCATCGGCCAAAAGCGTACGGCCCCCTTCCTGTTGATGCTCTCCCACAAGGCCCTCCATCCGAACGTTGTTCAACAGGCGGACGGCACCGTCATCTCGATCGGCGAGGGCGGCTTCATTCCCGCCGATCGTCACAAGACCTTGTACGCGAAGGCGCTGCCGCCTCGACGGGCGAACTACGGCGTGTCGCCTCTGGACAAACCCGCGCTGGCCCGGCGCATCGAAGGCCTGGCCCCGCTTGGCCCAGCGACGGTGACCCCCGACGAGACCATCCGCGATCGCCTGCGCATGCTGGCGGCGGTCGACGAGGGCCTCGGACGGATCATGGAGGCGCTCGAGAAGCAGGGGGTTCTCGACCAGACCGTCATCATGCTGGTCGGCGACAACGGATATTTCTACGGCGAGCACGGCCTGAGCGAAGAGCGGCGCCTCGCCTACGAAGAGTCGATTCGCCTGCCCCTGCTGATACGGTATCCGCCGAAGGTGCGCGCCGGCCTGGCGCCCGCGGCCCAGGCCCTGACCATCGACATCGCGCCGACGATCCTGGACCTTGCCGCCGCCAGGCCCCTGCCCGGGATCGACGGGAGGTCCCTCGTTCACCTGTTCGGCGCCGGAGGAACACCTTCGGACTGGCGCCGCTCCTTCCTGATCGAGTACACGACCGACATCGTCTTCCCGCGCACCTTGAAGATGGGCTACGACGCGGTGCGGAACGAGCGCTACAAGTACATCCGGTACCGCGAACTCGAGGGCATGGACGAGCTCTACGATCTCCAGCAGGACCCCTTCGAACTCGAAAACCTGATGACCTCGAAGTCGTCGACCGACCTGAGGCGCCGCATGGAGGGCGAGCTCGAGGCGTTGCTCGCTTCGAAGCCGCCTCCAGGGAGGTGAGCCGCCCCACGAGTGTGCGCTCGGACACGCGCGGCCCTTCCGGGGTGAGAGTTGGCACATCGGCGCCGCCCGCGGTCGCGCTACACTTTTCGCGACGGGAGGGTTCATGTCCACACTCAAGACAGTCGCGGCGTTCGCCATCATTGGCGCGGTCCTGGTTTCCGGGGTGAAGTCCCAGCGGGACTTCGAGGTCGAGTCCGACCGTGCCGTGATTCCCATGATCGATCAGGGCGTACGGATGGCGGCCGCCGACTTCAACCCGCAGGTGGCTCTGGTGCCGCGCGAGCTCAGGGGCTTCAGCATGGGTTCCGTGCAGATCGTTCGCTCGAAGATCGGCGCGATGCTGCAGTCGGGCCTGGGCGGCGGTGACCGGAGCTACGACGTGTACGTGAGCTTCCGCGAGGACGGGGCCGACAAGTGCATGACCCTCGAGCTCAAATGGCGCGCCCAGGAGGGCGCATGGAGCGTGTCCCACCCCGGCGCCGACGATCGCTGCGAGCCGGCCTGGTAGGCCCGCGTCCGTTTCAGCGCGCCTCCACCCAGTAGCCGGTGCGGCCCCGGACCTTTCCCTTGCGGGAGGTGAGCTGGAGGTCGAGGGCGTGCCAGCCCGGGGTCGGATCGCTCTCCGGCGTGTAGCGCAGGACGTATCGGTCCTTCATCTGATCGATGATCTGGGAGAAGGCGGGGCCGATTCGATCCGGCGATTCCGCCTCGATCAGGGAACCGCCGGTGATGGCGGCGAGGCCGCGCAGCGTCTTCACATTGGCCGAGTCCGAAGCGCTTGAGAACCTCACGAAGCCGGACTGAAAGTTCTCTGAACGCGCCGCCACCACGTGGATGAGCGCGTTGGAGCGCTCGACCGCCTCCTTGATCTGCTTTTCGCCCAGCCAGCTCATGTTGTCCTCGCCGTCGCTGAAGAGGATCACCAGGGTGCGCAGGGCGGAACGGGGCATGAGCAGGGCGGTGAAGAGGGCATCGTAGACCGAGGTGGCGCCCCGAGGCTGAAGGGAGAGAATTCCGAAGTGCAACCGCGGTCGATCCGAGGTGAGCGGCACCCGCCAGGAGATTTCGTCCGAGAAGGACACCAGCGCGGCCTCGTCCTCGGGCCGGAGCCGGTCGACAAAAGCCTCTGCGGCCGAGCGCAGGCGCTCGATCTTCGCGCCCTGCATGCTGGTTGAGGTGTCGAAGACCAGGACCGCGCGGATGGGCAGAGACTCGGCGGGCAGCAGGTCGAAAGGCTGCGTCGCACCGTTGTCTTTCAGGATGAAATCGCGCGCGGTGAGCCCCGGTATCCTCGAGCCGTCATTCGTCACGAAAGCATCGATCAGCACCGACTCCACCTGGACCGCGAACACCGGAGGCTGCGCCGACGGTTCCGTCTGCGCTCCCGCGAGGCTCGCGCAAATGCCCAGGAGGCCCGCGATGGGAAGCGGTCTCATTTGACGCTCTCCACCCGGAGTTCCTCGAGGAGCGTCTCGGCCAGGCTGGTCGCGCCCATCAGATAGCTCCAGTAGGGGTCCACGGTTCGACGCGTGCCCGAACGTGCCAGAGCGGCGCCGAGGATCTCCCTTCCCTTCTCCGGTTCGCCGCGCCGCGAGTGCGCATGCGCGAGCGCCACCGCGCCGATCTGCGTATCCGGCCTCAGGGCGACGGCGGCTGCGTAGTGCTCGATCGCGCCTTCGAGGTCGCCGTCATCCTCCAGGCACTGCCCCAGGAACAGGTGGGCGAGGTAGAGGAGCGCCCCCTCCGACTCGCTCACCGCGCGTTTCAGGGACTCCAGCGCTTCGAGACCTCGTCCCAGCCGCCAGCCCACCCGGCCCGCGCGCAGCCGCGCCTCGGCAAGGCGGGGATTCGAAGCGAGGGCCTTTTCGAACTCCCCGAGGGCGCGTTTCAGTTCGTCCCTGGGCTTCACGTCCGGGTATCCCGAGTTCGAAAGGCGCCCGCGCGCGTCGCGCGCCATGCGCAGGTTCGGCTCCACGAAGCCGGTTACGCCGATGCTCTCGCTGGCCAGGCCGTCCGCCAGGTGCAGCATCGCATCCCGCGGAGCGAGCTTGAGGCCGGCCTCGGCCCAGTTCCGGCCGCTCAGGAAGCACAGAACGGAGCGCAGGTGGAGGGAGCTCGCCACCGCGAATCGCTTCGCAAACTCGCCGCCCCCAGGCTGCAGGGCGGCCGGCCCGAAGAGTTCTCCGCTCATGCGGCCATGCGCGCTCACCGCGCAGTCGGCGGCGCCGCTCTCCTGGATCCTGACCGCGCGATCCACCCGGTCGCGCTCGGCGTGCAGCAGGATGGCAGCCCGGAGCGGAAGGGCGTCGAAGCGCCGGCGTTCCTCGCATCCCGTGCACCGGCGCGCGACCTTCTCGAGGTCTTCGACGGACTTCTGTATCCGGCCGAGGTCACTCTCGGTCCAGGCGCCGATGTTCGCAAGCGCGATGCCCCGCTCTCCCTTCGCGTACAACGTCACCACGCCCCAGTACGCGCGTTCCTTCACCGTCACCATCTGCGCGGCCGACGCGTTCGCGAGGGCAAGGATGAAGAGGGCCGCGAGAGCCGGGGTACCCCGACGGAAGCTCAGGCCGGCGCCCATCGCCCGCTCATCGGCGCAGGTTAGCTCCATCACTTCGAGATCGCCTTGACCCTCCGAAGGGAACAGTAGCATCCTCGGATCCATGGAGAGCCTGGTCGGCGTGTTTCGCTGCTTCCTCCCTGTCCGTTACTGGCAGGAGATGCGGCGCGGCGCCTACCTGTCGATCCTTCTTACCGCGGCCCTCGGCGTGCGGATCGGTTACGCGGGTTTCTTCGAGCGGGCGAGCAAGGCCGGACAGGAGGGCGCGGCCCTCGCGTTGAAGCTGGGCGCCCCCGGCGGCGGGGTCAAGGGGATGGACCAGACCGAAGCGGTGGCCGCGGCCCTCATGGGAAACGCCCTGACCCCCCTCGCCTTCTTCCTCTTCACCCCGCTTGGCTGGCTCGCGGACTATCTCGTGATCTCCGCCGTGTTCCGCGGCTTCACCCTCGCCGTGGACAACCCCTGGGGCGACCCGCTGCTCACCCTCATCGACAACGCGGTGCGGGGCAAGCGCGCCGACACTCTCGCGAAACAGCAGGCAGCCGAGCGCGAGGTTGCCGAGGGTCCAGAAGTCCCCGACGTCATTCTTGAGTGCCGGAAGTTCGCGGGGAAGGAAGCGGATTTCGTGGTGGTGGCCAGCCGGCGCAAGGAAGGCTGGACGCTCCTCACCACCGTGGTCGCCGACTCCGTCCGCCTCCGGGTGGGCGATCCGCTGGAAAGGAACGTCAACGGGCTCCTCCGCACCTGCTATCCGCTGAAGGTCATTCGCGACCTGCAAGTCGACCGGAGGATCGTGCATTACGACTGGCCGAAGGAAGCGCCGCCGCTTCCCGACCTTTCGGCCGAATCAGAGGAGTAGGCGCGGGTTCAGGGCGTGGCCCTGGGCTGGTTCAGCTCGAGCCGAAGGAGGCGCGGCAGCGCGGTCCCGGCCTTCTCGCATCGCATCTCGATGGGATTGTCGCCGCGGAAGAGCAGGGCGGCGGAGACGTCCAGGGTCACGGTCACGGCCTGGGGCCCGACCAGGGCCTCGCCCACCTTGCGGCCGCCCGAGAGGAAGGTGACCCACGCCGATTCACGCGCATCCATGGTGACCCGGATCGAGAGACGCCGCGGCTCCAGGACCGGGACGAGCAGGGTGGCCGCGGTCTCGCGCATCTTGATGTCGTGGATCCCGTAGTGGGCGAGCGCGCCGAAGCCGTTCCGGAGAAAGAAACGCAGTTTCTGGAGTTCGCGCGGGGGAGAAACGCCCCAGGCGAACTTCCGCTCCGCCGGATCGAGAACCACGGTCTCTCCCCGATCCAGTTTTCGGGCCATCCGGAGCGTCTCGCGGGCGAAGCCGAGAACGTAGGGACCGTCCCGCGACGTCCTGAGATCGGCGCGGGAGTAGTGATCGAGGGAGAGGGGCGCCGCGAGGGCCGCGACGATCATGACCTGGGCCGCGGTTTGCAGCCAGGGCGAGGCGGGAAGATCGCGCGGGCGCCCATGCGCCGGATCCAGGTGAACGGCGAGTGCTGCCGCGAAGGGCACGACATAGATGAGCAGACGGCGCACATCGTCGAGGAAGAAGCTCGTGGCCGCACCCTCTCCGGTGTAGGCCGCGGCGAAGAGGGGCAGGGCCAGGAGAGGCAGGAGGGTGAGCGCATGCCGCAGCAGGTACTCGCGGGCCTCCTCGCGATACAAGGCGAGGACGGCGGCGACACTCAGGCCGCCGAGGAGGAACTGGGACGCGAAGACGCCGACACTCGATGCGATGGAGGCGAGAGCGGCGAGGTAGTCGCCTCCCCCCCCGGGGGCGCCCGGCTGGGGCGACCAGGTCCATCTCATGAGCAGGCCGACCCAAAGCGCGGGCGCGGCCATGCGGAGCGTCCGCAGAGCGGCCGTCTGGATGCCTTCCGCGCGACTCTTCAGGAAGATCAGGGGCAGAAGCAGGAGCCAGATCTCCTTGGACAGAGAAAGGAGGAGGAGGGTCAGGGCGATCACCCAGGCGCTCGCATTCGCTTCGATGGCGACGAGGGCCAGGAGGAGGAGCATCAGCGCGAACGGCTCCACCAGGAATGGATTCGCGAACACCGCCCCCACCGACGGAGTGGCCATCACGACCACCACGGCCAGCAGCGCGGCCCGCAGAGTGCCGCCGAGAAGGCGCAGGTAGACGAAGAGGAGACCGCTCGCGAGCACCAGGGAGATCCGCGCCGCCCACTCGAAACCGGGAACGATCAGCCGGGGCGGCGCCAGGGCGCCGATGAGTCCGGGCAGGAGAATCCGATAGCCCCACGGCCCCACCGTGAAGACGCGCGGCTCTTCCGCCATGGCGACGTAGACGTGGGCGTCGAACCCGGGCAGGGTGAATCCGTCCCAGACGATGTGCGGATCGAAGTGCGCCCGGTGGTGATACGTAACGAGGGCGGCGCCGATGAGAACGGCGAGCAGGAAGGCCGCCGCGTCTTTGAGGAATCGGGAACCCAAGCGGCGAGCCCTCAGGGGGTGACGGTCAATGCGCCACGGTGCGCTTCTTGCGCAGGAAGTCCATGAGCACGGCCTCGCCCAGGTCGTACGGGCTCGTGAAGTAGGCCTTGCCCCGGGTCAGCTCCGACACCTTCGACACGAAGGCCATGAGCTCGTAATCGCGGGCCAGCATGAAGGTGTTGATCATGATGTTCTGGCGGCGGCAATTGATCACTTCCTTCAGGGTCAGGCCGATGACCTTGGGATCTAGACCGAAGGGGTTTCGATAGATCCGGCCGTCGTCGAGGGTCAAGGCGGTGGGCTTGCCGTCGGTGATCATCACGATCTGCTTCATGTCCTTGCGCTCGCGCGCGAGGATCCGCTGGGCCACGCGCAGGCCCTCGCGCGTGTTCGTGTAGTGGGGCCCCACCTTCACCTTGCCCAGGAGCGAGAGAGGAATCTCCTCGGCGGAGTCGTGAAAGAGGACCACGCGGAGCGAGTCGCCCGGGTACTGCGTCCGGAGGAGGTGGGAGAGGGCGAGCGCCACCTTCTTGGCGGGCGTGAACCGGTCCTCGCCATAGAGGATCATGGAGTGGGAGCAGTCGAGCATGACCACGGTGGCGCAGGACGACCGGTACTCGGTCTGCCGCACCACCAGGTCTTCGTAGCCGACGTCGAGACCCCCGCCTTCCTTGAACTCCAGGCTCCGGGTCCGGCGGATGGTATTGAGCAGGGTTTCGCTCACGTCGAGGTTCATGGTGTCGCCGAACTCGTAGGCCTTGCTGGGACCGCTCGCGTCGACGCCGGTGGAGAGATCCTGGGTGTCGTGAGAGCCGAACGACGAACGCCCGAGCGCCCCCATCAGTTCGCGCAGGGCGCGATAGCCGAGGAAGTCGGTGCCCTTCTCCGACAGTTCGAACTTCACCGGGGCGCCGGAGCCGCCCGCCTCGCCCTGGCCATCGGTGTCCTCCATCGACCCCGTGCCGTTCTGCGCGGTCTGGATGAAGCCCTCGTTCATCAGGCGCTCGATGACTTTCTCGAGGAACTCGTTCAGGGCGTCCTCGTTGGAGAAGAGCTTCTGCAGGTCCTCGTCGGGGAGCAGGTTGCTCGTCATCAGGGCGTTGATGATCGCGTCCTTCAGGTCGTCCTGGGTGGCCTGGTTGTCGCCGTCCGCGGGCTCGCCGAAGCCGCTCCCGAGCAGGAACTCCGACATGGCGTTCACCAGTTCCGAGAGGTCGAGATCCTCCCAGAGGTTCGGGCGGTGCTTGTGGTAGGTGAAACGGGGCATGGAGTCAGGAAGTGGATCCCGGCTTTCGCCGGGATACGCGGAGGCAGCGCAAACGCATGGCCTCCGCTAATTCACCTGTCGTTTCAGGCGGGCGAGGCGTTCCAGGCGATCGGGATCCGGTCCGCCGTCTTCGGTTTTGCGTTCGACCGCGATGTACGTCCCCTGGTCCGACCGGCCGATCTTCTTCTGCGCGAAGAGGCCTTCCAGCATGAACTCGGCCGCGGCGGCCCGGGTGGGAGCGTCGCTCCGTTCGGGGATGAGACGGCCGGCGTGAGCGAGGAGGCCGTTCACCCGCGAGAGCGCGGCCAGCAGGTCCCCGGCACTCTTGTCGTCGGAGACGCCCACCTCGCCGCCCTGTTCGAAGAACTCGATCAGTCCGCGGAGATTCACGCCGCCGAATTCGTTGGCGAACACTTCCTTCAGCCCCTCGCGCACGAGGTCGCGCGCGACCGTGGCCCCGCCCGCCATCTCGCCCTCGTATTCGAGTTCGATCTTGCCCGTGACCGCGGGGAGGGCGACGTAGACATCAGCGATGCGGGGCACGATCTCGCCCTCGCCGTAGGCCAGGGCCCGCCGCTCCGCGGACGAGATCGCGTTTTCCAGCACGCTGATGGCGAGACGCTGCGAGACGCCGCTCTTCTTGTCGACACGCCGGTCGCGCCGGGCCGCGAAGGCCACGGCCTCCACGGTGTGGCGGACGAACTCGGGCACGAACACGGGCAGGCTTCGTTTGGAGAAGGCCTCGCTCGCGGTGATGAGCGCGGACAGCTCGATGGTCTCGGGATAGTGGGTGCGGATCTCCGAGCCGATGCGGTCCTTGAGCGGGGTCACGATCTTGCCGCGCGCGGTGTAGTCCTCGGGGTTCGCGGTGAAGACCATGGCCACGTCGAGGCGCAGGCGCACGGGGAAGCCCTTGATCTGGATGTCGCCTTCCTGGAGGATGTTGAACAGGCCAACCTGGATGCGGGGAGCGAGATCCGGCAGCTCGTTGATGGCGAAGATGCCGCGGTTGGAGCGGGGCAGGAGGCCGTAGTGGATGGCGCCTTCGCTCGACAGGATGTGCCCGCTCTTCGCGGCCTTGATGGGATCGAGGTCGCCGAGCATGTCCGCGATGGTGACATCGG
>Ga0138256_10006573_pt1 | contig 12296 bp, 3 predicted proteins | sample KNB2016incub_MG_FD_105486 | JGI IMG/M metagenome (GOLD analysis project Ga0138256, IMG submission 105486) | Active sludge microbial communities from wastewater in Klosterneuburg, Austria - KNB2014incub_MG | ecosystem: Engineered > WWTP > Activated sludge > Unclassified | place: Austria... | reverse complement strand
CCGGCGTATCGCCATGTGGTATCGTATTACAATGGCGCTCATTGTAATCAGTTTATAAATAACATCCTCATTGGTTTTGAAGGAACCACCACAGCTTCAAGTGCGGCAGTCATTTATTCGGAAACAGGATTAGATACACAGAATGTCTTTTCAGGCAATCTCATCCAGTACGGGTCTTATGGTTTTTATTCATTCGGAGCGCCCTCTGGTGTCGCAGGCACCATCATTGAAGGAAATACATTCGATCAGCCCTACAATACCGGGGTCTATGCTAAGTGGGAATATAATATCAGGGTTGATCACAATGTCTTTAATGCGGCTGAAAATGATATGAATGGCGTTGTCTTATACTTGTGCCAGAACGTTGAGAGTGTATCCAATAACATCTTTCATTTGCCGGATGGAGGGTATGGTTTGTATATTGAAGATTGTGACAATCTGGTTTCCAGTCCAGCTTTGATCGCCAACAATTTCATAAGTATCGGAGGGACCAATATTGCCCGTGGTATTTATATGATTGGATCCAGTTATTATACTATCCTGCATAATAATTTTCATATCACGACTACCCATACCGGTCAGTCTGTCGGGGTGCCTATGTATTTGACCAGCAATCCTTCACTCAAGGTCTACAATAATAATTTTTCAAATGCGGGGGTGGGCTATGGTATATATGCAAACAACAATACTTCCTTTCTTGCTGACCACAACAACTATTATGTGCCAGGTGCATATTTAGGTTATTGGAACGGGACCGCCAGAACCACGTTGTCCGATTGGCAGACGGCAACTAGCCAGGATTTAAATGCATTGGAGATCAATCCGCAATATATGTCTGATTCGAATTTACATGTCAGTAATGTTTTGTTGAATGGAGCCGGATTGTTTCAAGCACTGGTGCCACAAGACATCGATGGAGAAAGCAGACAAAATCCACCTGACATCGGTGCAGATGAGTTTGATCCTTCGATTGCCAATGATGCCGGTGTGTTTATGGCTGTTGGTCCCCATGCGCCTTTCGCCCACGGTAGTCAACCCATTAACTTAGCTATCAAGAACTTCGGTACAGATACCCTGACCAGTGTCAATGTGCGATGGGTGGTCAATGGTATTGAACAGCCGCTGTATACATGGACTGGAGCGTTGCCTTCCGCGCAATGTGATACCGTCACCATCGGTACATTTAATTTTCCCGAGTATACTGCGCATGATGTGATTTATTGGACAGAGTCCCCAAATAATATTCCGGACAGCACCAGTATCAATGATACCCTTCATCTGACCAATGTTTATCCTGCTTTATCAGGTCCCTATACAGTAGGAGGTGTGTTGCCTGATTTCAATCTCTTTTCACAACTGGAAAGGGCCCTGCACCATGGTGGTATTTTAAATGACGTCACCTTTTCCATTCGCAATGGAACCTATGTATCTCAACTTTTAATAGAGAACTTCCCAAGATTGTCCTCCGCGCATACGGTGACATTTACATCCGCATCAGGAGATAGTTCGCTGGTCAGTCTGACCAGGAATTTTACCATCACCGGTGACAACAATTATACCGTGCGACTCAAGGATGCCCATGGTATCCGGTTTGAAAACATTTCGCTCGCTTCCACCAAAGGTCGCGTACTTGAGTTAATGAATAATTCAAGTGACGTGGTTGTAGCCAATTGCCACATTAAGGGTGTTCAATTACAGTATGCCTATGGTGGTTATGAATTGATATACAGTGGTACGACCAGCGAAGACAGCATCACGATTGCCAATAATTATTTTGAGTTTGGAGAACAAGGCATTTACATGCTTGGAAGTAGTGGTGACAAAGAGAAACATCATATCATCGAAAATAATCACTTTAACAATTGTTTCTCCCGCTCGATTTATTCAAGATATACCCAGGACCTTCAACTCAATCAGAATACGATATCTAATTCATTAAACTATCATCAGGGCATCGTGGTCTCTTTTCTCTCCGGTAACGTATCCATCAGTGGTAATGACATCAGGTTGTTGGCAGGCGGATATTATGGGATGAGCATATATGCATCTAATGGAACCGCCCTGCTGCCTATACAAGTAAACAACAATTATATCCTGGCCCGAAATTCTTCAAATGCTACCCTGGGCATAGCGCAGGAGGCATGCAATTATGTCAAATATAATTATAACACGGTGCGCATTGAAAACGTAGCGTCCAGCAGTTTAGCCTTTGTCGATGCTGGTTCAAATAGTAATATTCATGTCCGAAATTGCATCTTTTCAAATGAAAGTGGTGGTAAAGCGATCAGTACATCCTGGGCTCCTCCGTATTCAAATAACACGCTCAATCATTGTAATCTCTATGCAACAGGGCCGGTGATCGCGTATTACTCCATTGACTATGTGGATCATGCGACCTTCAAAGCAGGGTCTGGTCAGAATTTGCTAGGAGTGAGTGTAGAATCATTATTTGATGGCGATGGTCCGGATGTCTTACAGGCCGCATTGGATGGTGAGGCCATACCTGTGAGTGGTGTGACAACTGATATATATGGTGCAGCACGAAATGGTTCTACGCCGGATATTGGGGCGAGGGAATTTACGTTGCTGGCGCATGATGTTGGCGCTAAACTTCTAGAGTCCCCAGGAACGTATTGCGGGCTTAGTGAAATGGAAAGTGTGACTATTCGGATTCAGAATTACGGGTCATCAACCGAGACAGGATTCAATGTGGGGTATAAAATGAATCAGTCTTCCTGGGTTATAGAGAACATAGGTAGCCTTTTCGTCCTTCCCGGAGAGTTTCTTGATTTTACATTTTCGGTTCCTGAAAACATGATGGAGCCGGGTGTCTATGACTTTGAGCTCATCACAGCATTAGCGACCGATCTCAATACAGCCAATGATTCTCTCAACGATATCATGGTGGAACACATTCCCGCGTTGACCATGCCAGTCAGCAATATGATTCCAGTGGATGGTACGCTCGATCTTGAAAAAACAGTTTCATTTTCATGGCTGCCTGCAGAAAATGCAACAAGGTATGATATATATATCTGGCCGGATGGAGATCCACAACCAGGAATGCCGCAAGTGTCTAATCTCACTCAAATCAACACCCTCTATAGCCAATTGAGTTATGGCACACTCTATAACTGGCAGGTAGTTGCAAAAAATGTTTGTAACAATATGATGCCTGGTCCTGTACAACAGTTTTTTGTTCGTCATTTGCCGGATTTGATCGTAGAATCCATGATTATTCCTTCCACGGCTTTTTCCGAACAGACTATTTCTGTTGAGTGGGTTATCGATAACCAGGGTTTGGGCGTGACCAATCCCGGCACCTGGTTTGATAACATTTACCTTTCCAATGATGCTACCTATAATAGTTTTGATCCTCTGCTGGCTTCCGTTCCAAACCTGGCATACCTGAACCCTGCTGAATCTTATGCACATAGCGCATCGGTTATCCTGCCTCAGGGAACTAATGGATTGTATTACATCATCATTAAAACGGATCATTTTGGTGCCACAAAGGAGACAAGTGAAAACAATAATACATCCTACAGTGCAACACAAATGAACGTGACACTGAGCCCACCATCGGACCTCATTGTCACTGAGATTACTACGCCGGTACTTGCTTTTTCAGGACAGACGATCGGCATAACCTACAGAGTCAACAACATTGGTGATGGTATCACCACGAATTCTATCTGGAAGGACCTTGTAACGCTTGTACCTGACCCATCGAACGAGGATGGGCTAACAGCTTTATTATTGACCAAGACCCATATAGGAAATTTGTTGCCGGATTCCTCCTATCTGGTCAGTACGCAAGTGGTGTTACCGCCAAATATTTATGGTGATTACAACATCCGTGTGTATACAGATTCATACAATGATGTTTTTGAGTATGCGACGGAGGGTAATAATACATTGCTGAGCAACACCCTTGAAATTGTTTTGACGCCACCTCCCGATCTTCAGGTAGACAGCCTGATGATTCCAGATTCAGTGAGTCTATACAAGCATCAGAGCTTTAGTTATAATGTAAAGAACCAGGGTGGGTCAGCACCTACCCGCACGTGGACTGATCGGTATTATTTGTCTCCATCACCAGTGTATAATCCTAATTTCCTCATTCCACTTGGTTATGCGTACCATAATGCTGGACTGATGGCAGGAGATTACACGAAGAAAACAACATCAGTTCGGTTGACTGGTAACTTTGTCGGAACGTATTATTTGTATGTTTTCACAGACTATAATAACCTCATCAATGAATATGAATTTGAAGAAAACAATATTTTCCGTTCGGGTCCGCTAACCATTATACGCCCGGACATGGTAGTGGATTCGTTGATCCATGCGCCATTTATTCTGTCTGGCAATACACTCTCTGTCCAGGCAGAGTTGGTGAACAATGGACCTGGCGTTTATAATGGCACATTTTCCAGCAGGTATTATTTGTCTGCTGATAGCCTCCTATCTCCCACGACAGACCAGTTGCTTACGACCCGGACCATCTATAACACAGATTTTTCTGCACCTGATACGCTTGATCAAAACGTCAGTTTTATTATTCCAGTCAATGCGTCCGGACCATATTACCTCATTTGTCAGACAGATGCGACAGGGACTATTTTCGAGTCAGAGGAAAGCAACAATACTTTGGCCACACCGCTAACTATTTTTGAAGCACCTCATCCGGATCTGACCACCATTTCAATGGATGTTCCCGATACCGTTATTGCCGGAGTTGATTTTGAAATGCATTACGAAGTTGTCAACCAGGGAGATGTGCCTATATTCCAGTCAGCGGTGGATAGTATATTTATTTCGTTTTCGCCCACCTGGGACAGGTCATTAGCGATGCCTTTAGGCAAGCGCTCCACCACACTCCTGGATACATCTCAAAGTGTCTTGTATACGGTTTCCCTTTCCACTCCGATTACACAGAACCCAAATTACTATTACATCTATATCCTGAATGATGCTCTCCAAAATGTATTTGAAGGGAGTGGGGAGGCCAATAATATCTTGCGGAGTGATACGTTTGCATTGCTCGCTTATCCAGGAATAGACCTGGAACTGGATCAAATTGAAGGTGTTCCGGACACCCTTATTTCAGGCCAGACATTGAGTGTGGATTATGATGTGACAAATCTCTCTGGATATACTTCTTATTATAGCTCATGGACTGAAAAGTACTATTTTTCTTCCGACAGCCTATTCAATCCTTCAACGGATATGGCCCTTGGAGTATTTGCTTACCCAAATGGAGCATTGGCTGCCAGCACCTCCACTACCATATCTGTTGATCTGCAGATACCAGAGGGTATCACCGGTGATTATTATTTGTTTATCGAAACAGATGAACAAGATGTCAACAACGACATCAACCGATCCAATAATGCAAATACCCCGCGTTTAGCAGGGGTTGCCAGGAAAATCCATGTCAAACTGGACCTTTATCCTGATCTGCAGCCAGTTGATTTTGTAGCTCCTGTAAGCGTTGTATCCGGACAGTTTTTTAGTATACTAACCAATGTGTCGAATATGGGTACTGGTCTGGCAACGGGTCGCGTGGATAAGATTTTTGCTAGTACCAATAGTACAATTGATAATGGTGATCTTCTGCTGTTCAGTTTACAGCAAGGTAGTCTGGCATCTAATACCAGTAAAACAGATTCATTCTCTGTGTTCTTGCCAGCCAACTATTTTGGTAATTATTACCTGATCTATTCGATTGACCATTATAACTATGTCTTTGAATACAACCAGGAAGGAAACAATATCCTTCTAGCTTCCATTATTGCTGTTCCTCCTCCGCCTGCTGATCTGTTGATCAAGAATATTCTGGTGCCGGATAGTGTATTAGCCGGACATACGGCTGATCTGACATGGCAAACAGAAAATCAAGGCCTTAATCCTGCATATGGACAACTTCGGGAGATTGTCTATCTCTCACCAGATACAGCATGGAGCATAACCGATGAGGTCATCGGAATATGGGACGGATTTGTTTCAATAAGTCCAGGTTCAACCACAACGAAGACGGTACCTATCACCTATAACAATGTGACCAATGCGGACTATCATACGATTGTACGGACGGATGCACGCAACAATATCCTTGAATCGGATGAAGACAACAATGACGGTTTTTCGTTTGATTTGACCAATGTGGATATTGAAGAGATTTTCATTGATGTTGCCCGCGAGGATACACTATACCCAAATCAGATTCAATATTATAAATTGAACATTGGCGCTGATGAGGCCGGATCTAACGTGCTCATTAGCCTGGCGGGAGATTCATTGATCGGAGTGAATGAACTCTATGTAAAATACGGCGCAGTGCCCACTACAGCAGATCATGATCTAGCCTTTACAGAACCTTTCAGTCCGCATCAGCAAGTCCTGGTACGGGATGCTCAGCCAGGTTTTTACTATATAATGTGTCAGGGATACAAAGTGGGTAGTAATACACCACAACCTATTGGAGTACTGGCCAGGATTATTCTGATGGAAATATTGAGCGTAACTCCGGAACAAGGTGGAAATAATGGGTATACTACAATTGAGGCGTATGGCTCAGAATTGGATTCGATAGCAGTAGTCAAGCTTGTGCTTGCTGATTCCATCGAGTACCATGAAATAGTTGCAGATACGTTTCTCATGTTAGGTGATGGAGAAAGCGTAGTAGCCAGATTTAACCTCGAAGGACAACCGCTTGGTATTTATCATGTCTTATGTCTTCGTCATAATATGTGGATGGCAAGCTATCAAAGGGGGTTTGAAATTATAGAAGGAACAGGTGCTTCTATCGCAGTGAATTGGAGCATTAACCCAAAGGAGTATAATGCAAGATTCAATACAAAATTCCAGATCAAAATTGATATTGAGAATACAGGAGATGGAGATGCTCAGGATCGATTTGTAAAGGTAGGTACGTCAAACCATGACAACCTGGTGTATTATTCGTTGGAAGATTATTACAATGGAATCGAAAATACACTATTGCTTCTCCCGGCAGAAGACGGAATTGGATTTCCAGGCATCTTGCGACCAGGAGGACGAAGAACATATTACGTATATGGGCAAATAAGTGGTATGCAAGGGTTTTTAGTAAATTATGATAAATAATATGATGATGCGCATTGGAATATTATGTTGCTTTTTTCTATTTCAGATTAGCATGCTTTATGGTCAGCAAGGGACACCATGGGCAGGACCTGATACGATCTCATGTGGGGAAAAGGGAGTTGTCATTGGATCAATGGTATCTTGCCCGGGATGCTGTTTTTCATGGTCACCTACTGAAGGTTTATCGGATTCAAAAATTCAAAACCCCGTGGCTAAGCCAAGGAAGAAAACGGTCTATTCGGTTATTGTAACTGATGAGAACTTGAGCTGGAAGGAAACGGATGCTGTGGAAGTTGATTTATCTTTTGGTGAAATTCATTTTGTAAAGGATCATCTTGTGCAAGGAACGGATGAATTTGTCCTTGGCAAATTGCTCAATAATAGTGGAAATGATGAAACGACATGGTCGATTCTGGGAGATGATTTAGATTGTACCCTGGAACCCAATCAGATTGATGAAAATAGAGTAACAATCTATCCAGGAGATAAATACGGCAAACTTATCATAAAAGTTAAAAAGGATGCAGATGCCGAATGTTTCTTTAGGGATACTCTACCAGTTAATAGCGGTGTCAAAGATTTGATTTTGGTTGATCCATTGCATCCTGGGCGAAAGGCAATGACAGGTGATACGCTCTTTGTTGTAGGTCATGGCGACGTTCAGTTAATTGCAGTTCCGAATGAAGGTGGATTTGCACCGGGCATCCCAGATTATAAGGCTGATTTATATAGCTCTCCAGATCCTGAAGATGGAGTAAGGATCCAAACCATGACAGGACCGCAAGCGTTAAATCCCGGTGCGTACTCTGATTATATCGCTGGCGAATCACCTGAATTTAAGCCCAGGATTACAGTAGCACGTGTTTTACCTCAAACGAGTACAACAGACCTTGCTGGAGTCGTAAACAATGTTGTTAATTGGTGGGAAAACCTTTTCAATTTCAATTTTATTGCTGGGCCTGAGGGTTCCGGTGCACCATATGGAACATTATGTCCTCCAAAAACACCAATAGATGCATCTGTCACTTGCACCGTATTATATAAGGAATCAATAGTTGAAAAATATAATAGTCCAAATCTGGGTGAAAAAAAGGAGTGTGTATTTGACCTTGGTGTAACCGTAACAGGGAAACTGTATCATCCCTATTTCACCAGGCAGGCGGTAGTTGCGGGAATTGGTGTATGCAGCCAATTGTGGTGTGGTTTGACATACAACAACAATCTTAATCTATCTGTATCCTCGGACGAATCACAAGAGAATAGTGATTGGAAATTGGACAATCCGCAAGTTGAGTTTGGATTTACTGCAGATATAGGTTTTCAGGCTAGTGTATTATCCGGCACCGGATATGATCTGCAAGGAAGCGGATCAGCTTCTGCCTCACTTAAACTCCTGATAGGATACAATGTTGGCCCCAAGCAGATATTTGCGCAATTGAAGCTAGGCCCAGCTACGATTAAAGTTGAAGCTAAAGTTGTCAACCAAACAAACATGGGAGACTCTAAACCTTTATTTAATTTGATTTCTGAAGAAGTACAACTCTTTGATGGCGGGGATATCCCTCCTGTCGTATTACACACTCTTGATTGATGTTGCTATGAAGGTATTTATGGTCATGATGTTTTTTACAGTTTGTGTCAGTCAAGTGAGCGTGGCGCAACTGATATTTGCATCCGAAAATAATCAAATTGAAGTTTTGGAACAGATTTCATTTTCCAAAGGAGTTTTATATAACGAGGTCGTACGGGGGTCCGATCACCCTTTTGTCGTGCTCTTTAAAAGCTATTTCAACCCTGCTTCGTTTGAAACGTATAAGTTATTTTTTCTGTCAAGTGATTGGATGGGTTCTTCGGAAGAGGAGTTTAAAACGTGGCAAGGTCATCTGAAGAAAAATTCATTGTGGCTTGAAAATATACTCCATGTGCGTGACCATCAGTCTCTTGAGTTTGTCATATTCCAGTATACAATGGAAACCGGGGAGTACATTCTCCCAAGCGCGGCCATTTTTAAAAAAGTAAATCAATCCTGGAAACATATTTCCAATGTAAATGATCAGCAAACTCCATTTTTGAAGAGTATTGGATTGCTAAAACCAAGTTATCTGACATCTATGTCCACTGATCCATTCCTCATTGAACGAAGTCGCGTTTCGCAGAGTAATGAGAGAACAGCTGTTGAAAAATTTGATCGCAAAAAGCTGTTTGATTCTGCCAAAGAGGTGTTTTCTAGTATTCAAGTATCACCATCCGACATGGCCTATGCGGAAGATTTATTTCTTAAGAAGGCGGAAAATGAAATGGTTAATTACATAGCAGAATCGTATGCTGTAGATCCTTTTGATTTAATGGAGAAATTGAATCAGGCTTTTGGTTTCTCTTTGTTTAAGTTCATAAACACCTTGAAACCAAGATAGAATGAAATCCTCACTTATCATCATAGCCCTTTTACTTCCTCTTACCATAAGCAGTCAGGTGTCGCTGATTAAAAAAAATGAGACCTGTCTCGGCCGCCATGATGGGAGTATAGAAGTTGTAGTTCAAGGCATTGATGGCCCTTTTAAATATACATGGTCAAATGGATTCACAGGAAAGAAGGCTACGGGATTAGCCCCTGGGGATTACTCCGTAACGGTTTCTCTTGAAGATGGAGGGTGTATGGATGTAAAAGCTGCCAAAATCTGGCCAGGTAAGGAAGTCTCCGTCAATATTTCTTCTCAACTACTAGGCTGGTCACCTAATCCGATTCCTTGTGGTGTCAGACCATCTTATACTTTTAAATTAACAGCCGTTCCAAGCGGAGGGACACCACCTTACTATTGTAGCTGGGGTGAAGGAGGAGGTTCAGGCGGCGAATGTAGTAAAACCGTCTCCGGCCAGTTTATCGATGAAACAGTAGTGCTCATTGACGATGACGGATGTGTTGATTCAGACGGCTTCAGCCATAAATCAATCACCCGGATGTGCCCCAAAGACCCCAATGATATTTCAGGCCCGGATGGGTACAGCGAGGAGCACTGGATATCCGTGCATGATGAAATGGATTACACAGTTCGTTTTGAAAATGATCCCACCTTCGCTACCTCAAGCGCTGCCATCGTTTTTATTGAAGTGCCGATAGATGACGATGTAGATCCTTTTTCTTTCCGGCTCAGTACCATGGGATTTGGTGACAAGATTATTCAAGTGCCTGAGAATGTTACCTTCTTTAACCAACGAATGGACTACAGCAGCGACCTGGGGTACATGGTGGACGTAACCGCCGGACTAGATCTGCCGAATAGCCGATATTTCTGGTTGCTTGAAACCATTGATCCTGCAACTGGTCAACCCCCTACTAATCTAACGTCCGGCTTTCTGCCCGTCAACGACACACTGACAGGTTCCGGTGAAGGGTTTATCAATTTTGTGTGTAAACCCAAACCAACCACACCCACTGGAGAAATCATCGAAAAACAAGCCTCCATTATTTTTGATTTCAACGAACCACTCCTTACTAACACCTGGTCAAATATTGTGGATGCTTTTCCACCATCTTCTACTCACGATCCGGTGGCCGATACTTTTTACACCAATCAAATCCCTTTTTCATGGTTGGTTGAAGATGATCCCGGTGGATGTGGAGTTCAATATGCAGAAGTTTATCTTTCAACAGATGAAGTTGAATTTGAGGGCAATGGGTTGATATCCGATTCTACCAATTCAACCCTGACGTTGAACTGGGGCACAACGTATTACTACAAGATCCTCGGAACCGATTTTGTCGACAATACTGAAACCAGCGGATTCGATTCTTTTTATATCGTACCCCAACGCACGATAGAGTTTTTGACACCTGACCAGGACAATTATTGTATTGGTGATACGCTGTTTGTGGATATTGCATTGACGACTATTCCAAATATCGATTTATACATGTCCATTGATAGTGGAATGACATTTACATTGTTAGAGGCAAGTATTGATGAATGGCCATTTGCCATAGCATTGGACAGCGCATTTATACACCCTGATATGTTTTTCAAGGCTGTCAACGAATCGGATAGCATCGAGCAAATCAGCGACCCTTTCGCCGTTCACTTTTTACCTGTGGTTGAAGCTGTGGGTGATCCGACAGCGGGTTGTGATAATGAAATCCTGTTTGTCGAAGCTGATGGTGCCAACGATTACCTGTGGTGGCCCGATACCATCATCGGAAATCCAACAGGCAGGTTTACGAACGTATATGCAGACATGAGCCAGTATGCCTATGTACAAGGTACGGATGTATTTGGCTGCAGTGCCCTGGATTCGGTTTTCCTGACCATACACCTTCATACCAGGGATACTATTCAGCAACCTCTTTGCGAAGGTGATTCTATCCAGATCGGAAATGACTGGGTTTTTGATGAAGGCTTTTATTCTGCCACTTTCGTCAATTTGGCTGGCTGTGACAGTATCATTGTCGCAGAAGTATTCTTCGAATCCCCATGCATCTGGGCCGGCGGTCAAAATGTATATGTCGATAAAGACGCCACAGGTGATAACAATGGTACGTCCTGGGCAAATGCATTCAATGAACTACGTGATGCTGTCTATGTCGCCGGACGTTATGAAAACGTGCAGGAGATTTGGGTGGCTGAAGGTGTTTACAATCCGCATCCTACTAACAGGGATACAAGTTTTATTTTAAGAGACAGCATTAAAATATACGGTGGCTTTCTTGGTGTCGAAACCAACCTTGCGGAGCGAACGGCCGATCCTGAACTTGTGCAATTAAGCGGAGATATCAACGTGCAGGACACGTTGTGGGATAATAGCTACCACACTGTTATTTTTTCACAGATCTGTTCGGAATGCATTATTGATGGCGTCACCATCACCTACGGTCATGCAGATCACGCCAACAATCCTGACAACATAGGAGCCGGTGTCCTCAATGAAGGGGTAGGCCATTTTAGAAACGTCATCTTCGAACGCAATTACGCCACCGATCAGGGCGGAGCTTTGCATTCCTCCGGAGTCGGGGCTAACCTCATCATCGAAGACTGCATTTTCAGACTCAATACCTCCAGCCTCGGCAAGGATGTAGTGAACCTTTCAGGAGCACAGGTGGAGTTCAGAGGAGCAAATAGTATTCATTGAGCTATCAGCTGTCAGCTGTCAGTTGGCAGCTTTCAGTCGGCAGT
>Ga0138256_10006572_pt1 | contig 12297 bp, 13 predicted proteins | sample KNB2016incub_MG_FD_105486 | JGI IMG/M metagenome (GOLD analysis project Ga0138256, IMG submission 105486) | Active sludge microbial communities from wastewater in Klosterneuburg, Austria - KNB2014incub_MG | ecosystem: Engineered > WWTP > Activated sludge > Unclassified | place: Austria... | reverse complement strand
TGAAGCCATCCTTGTAGGCCGGTTCCAGCACGCCCTGCCGCCGATCGTTCGCGTAGACCACCAGCGCGCCCTTCTCGACCTTCCAGGTGTGCGTCGCGTGGGCCTCGTCGCTCCGATAGGTGCCGGCATAGTCGGCGAGCGCCGCAGCGGTGAGCGCGACCGTGTCGACTCGCACGAACGTCACCGTCTCCCCCGTCGTCTTGACCAGCAATTGCGACGGTGCCGCCGCGTCTCCCTCGAAGCGAATCTCCGTGCCCGACCCGACGCGGAATCGCCCCCCGTCGAGCGGGACCATCCGGGTGCGCTCACCACCGATCGAGAACAGCGTGTCACCAACCATGCGCGTACGGCGCACTTCCCCGCGTTCCTCGTTGCGCCAGTTGCCCGCGTACGAGCGCAGGCGGGCTGCCGGCACGTCGGCCATCGCCGCGGCCGCAAGCGATGCCGTCCACATCGTGGCGCTGTCGGGCTGCATTTTGTCGTTGAGGTAGATCCCCGCCACCTTGCGCGCGAGCGAGTCCGGCCCCGAGGTCGTGAGGTTGCAGAACGTCGAGACGGCGAAGCGCTGGTCCGGGAAGCGCAGGAAGTGCCCACGGTAGCCGGCCCAGCTTCCGCCGTGCGAGACCACGCGCAACCCACGCAGCGTTCCCACGCTCAGTCCGATGGCGTAGGCCTGGGTCGGACCCGAGGTCGCGGGTGAACCGTCGTTGAGCTTGGTCGCCGTCGTCATCAAGTCGATGATGTCGCGCCCGCCGATCGTCGCCGAGTCGTAGTTGTTCAGCCAGCGATTGAAGTCCTCGACCGTCGTGTGGACCGCTCCCGCTCCGACGATCGCGCCGTCGTATGTCGAGCGCGCCACGCGAAAGCCGCCGCCCCGTGCGGGCGCGTACCCCTCTGCTCCGTTGGGGATGATCGTCGTCACGTCGGCCAGGTAGCGCGTGTCGTACATGCCGAGCGGGTGGAAGATGCGTTCCTCGGCGAACTCGGCGAGCGTCTTGCCGGTGATGCGATAGATGAGTTGGGCGGCGAGGATCCAGCCGGAGTTCGTGTAGAGGTATCGCGCCCCGGGTACGTAGTTCGGTTCCACCGAGCCGGTGATGGCCTGCAGCGCGTCCACCGAATCGCCCGCGAAGGTCCGCCCCGTCTGCCCCATCATGATGTAGAGGTCGCGCAATCCGCTCGTCTGGCTCAGCGCGCGGCGAAGCGTGATGCCGTCGGCGTAGGCCGGCATCTCGGGGATGTACTTCCGGATCGGATCGTCGATCGAAAGCTTGCCTTCCTTTTGAAGGAGGAGGATCGACATCGCGGTGAACTGCTTGGAGATCGATCCGACGTCGAGCACCGATCGCGGCGAGAGCGCCACCCCGAACTCCAGGCTCGCCATGCCGAAGCCGCGGGCGTAGAGGATCTTGCCGTCCTGATAGACGCCGACCGCGCAGCCGGGAGAGTCGGTGCGATCGAAGCGTTGGAAGACGCTGTCGACTCGGAGCGCGCGAGCGTCGCGGTCGCCGATGATGTGCTGGGCGTCGAGCGGGTGCGGCAGCGAGGCGATGGCGAGGGCGGTGAGGGCGGCGGCGAGTGCGGTGGTTGGTCGGCGCATGGCAGGGGCGTGGGGCGGGGGCAGAGGCGCGAGTTGATTGTGGCGAATTTTGTATACAGGGGAGAGGAAGCGCCAGTCGAGCGCTTCACGCGCGTAGCCTTGCACCGTGAGACCTTAGCTAATATGCTTAGCTACATCCGCCATGATTGCTCCCACCGTCGAGCCAACCGACTGGGGTCCCGATGAAGACCGTCACCGTCCACAAGGCAAAGACCACGTTGTCGCAGCTGATCGCCGAGGTAGAAGCCGGCGTTGACGTGGTCATCATGCGTGGTACGGAGGCGGCCGTACGGCTCGTCCCCGCGAGCAGCCCTGCACCGAAGCGCCAGTTCGGTGCGCTGTCAGGCAAGGTGCGCGTCACGGCGGCATTCTTCGACCCGCTACCGCCGGCCGAAGTCGCCGCGTGGGAGGAATAGCGAGGTGCGCGTCCTGCTCGATACGCACACGCTCCTGTGGTGGCTCGCCGGCGACAAGCAGTTGTCCAAGCGTGCTCGCCTCGCCGTAGCGGACGCGGAGAACCAGATCTTCGTCAGTGCCGCATCGGCCTGGGAGGTGTCGACGAAGCACCGCATTGGCAAACTACCGGGCGCGGGGCCACTGGCGGTCGATTTCGCGCGGGAGGTTCGTCAGCAGGGATTTGCCGAACTGCCGATCTCCCTCACCCATGGACAGGTGGCGGGCGCACTGTCGGGCGAGCATCGCGATCCCTTCAACCGGATGCTGGTGGCGCAAGCGCGTGAGGAAAAGATGGCGCTGGTGTCGAATGATGAGATCTTCGACGCGTTTGGGGTCGAGCGGGTCTGGTAGGGTTTCGGGCCCGGCGGGCGATGCACTCGTGCGCGGGAATATCGGCGCAGCACAGCAGCTCCTCGGGACGAGCCGACGATATTCACTTCCGATCGCGCTCGAAGGGCCGAACGTTGACATATGTATGTCTCCCATCAGACATTGCGACATATGCAGCGCACCACCGTAAGACTTCCCGACGACTTGCTTCGCGCGGCCAAGCATCGCGCGCAGCAAACAGGTCGTACGCTGCCCCAGCTGCTCGAGGACTCACTTCGTGCCGAGCTACGTCAGCCGACCCGGTCTTCCCGGGTGAGTGAGCCTCTCCCCACCTACGCCGGTCGGGGACTGCGCCCCGGAGTCGATCTTTCCGATGCCAGCGCGCTCGAAGATCTCATCGATGGTCGCTGAGCAGGTTAACTGAGATAGTCCTGATTGACGTGAACGTGCTGGTGAGCGCGATGCGAGGACGCGCCGCGTCACGCGGTGGTGCGGGAGCATTTCGAACGTCTCCGGCGCGGAGCGGAGCAATCGGCAATCTCGTGGCCGACGCGTGGCATGCGGCGCTGGTCATCGAGCACGGATGCAGTTGGATCTCCGACGACGCGGACTTCGGGCGATTTCCCGATCTTCGGTGGCGCAGGCTGGGTTGAGGAGTGTGCGTCAGCCGTGTCGGCCGCGCGCCGTAAGGCACGTATCTCCGTTCAACGAGGCACCGGGCGCACGCCGCGATTCATCGGCGACCTTTGCGCTCCTATCGGCGCGCGTCCACCCGACAGGCCACCGCCCTAGTGTCGCAACTCGGCTTTCCGCCACACGTTGGGCTCGTCGTCGTCACGGTTCGCGAACAGCAGGACGGTGTTGGCCCCGCTCTCATAGGCCGCCATCAGCTGAGGCGCTTCCGACGCCTGCCCTGACACCTCTCCTTCCGCATTCAATAGCAGAAGCCGGTATTTCCGCACCGCGCCGAACCGTTCGCTGAACTGCACGAGGAGCCTACCGTCTCGCGGATGGTATGGCGCATCAATCACCGAGACGCTCTCCATCCACTTGTTTCTCGCCTCCGCGCTCGCCAGCGCAGGCGGCGCATCCACCGCGCGCTTCAAGAGGGAACTGCGAATCGGCACCTTCCCCGTCTGGTTGTCACTAGTGACGGAGAACTTGCATACGGTGTCTGTCAGCGTGAACACGGCGAACGCCGTATCACCCCGGATCGCCGTCGCCACGTTCCCGAAGGAACGCGCGGCAGGCAGGAGTGCGTCGGGCACGGGGAGCTCGAAGTACGACTTGAGTATCCGCTGCTCACGCATCGACCACTCGTGCAGCAACTGACCGCGCTGTGCACGCTCTCGCTGAGCGACGGGCCCCCAACCGACAAGCAGGACCCGATCGCCGTCCAGGGCGGTGGCGTCGTAGAAGGGGAAGATGGGCACTCGAGTCGTGCGTGCGCTGTCGCCGGTCGGACCGAACAGGTGCAGTCGACCGCCGAATTCGGCGACCAGCAATCCACCGTTCGACGTCGGTCGCGCCGTCAACGGTGGCGACTCGAACTCACCTGGCCCTCCGCCACGTCCACCGGCCACACGGAGACGACGTCCGTCGTGCGAGAACTGCGACACGCGGAACTCGCGAAGGTCGGCGATCGTGATGACGGACGCAGTGGCGACGGCATGCGGGGCGACAATCATCGCTTCCCGCGACTCTGCCAACTGCAGGGTGCCGGTCCAGCGCACCATCTCTTCGATGCTTTGCGACACGGCCGTGCCGGGCCAGAGCACGGCGGCGGCGAGGGCCGTTCGCAGCACGGTGCGCTCGAGAACACTCGAGAAGCGCCAGAACGCGCAATTGTCCGACCGTGGCGACGGGGGGTTCAACACGGACATCTGTTGTGTGGCTCAGTTCGACGCGTGTGTGCAGGTGGCCATGCTGGGAGAACTGTCGGCTGGTCCGGCTTGCGTCGTCAAGATCGCGAGTGCGCCAGGTTGAAACTGGCTGGGTCGACCGAAGTCGCCTCGGTTTCCGATCAGGGCGGTTGAGTGGACACGCGGGCTCTCCCCGCGACATGTTTGCTACGACCCTGGAGCCACTGATGACGAATCGACCCCGTCGGCACCATCCTCCGGTCTTCAAGGCGAGATCCGCATTGTCCAGGGTGCCAGCAGAATGCACACTCGCTGGACCGGCCAAGCGACTCGGCTGCAATCCCGGCCCGATCACGGCGTGGAGGGCGTGCACATCCGCGTCGAGGGTGGCGCGTGCTTTTCTCAGCCTAGCTGTTGCTTGCCTGCTGACGACTTCGACGAGCAGTACCACTTTCGCGCAGAACCCCCGTGAGAAGATTCGCATGCTCGAGCAGTGGGCGCGGGTGTCAGACGACCCTTTTACATCGGTGATCGGAGCTCGCGAACTCTCCGATGGACGTCTGCTCGTATGCGATCAAGGCGAGCCAGGCGTGTATGTCGTTGACGCGTCCAGCGGCACGCGGCGTCTTGTCACCGGACGCGGTGACGGTCCCGGCGAAATGCGGCATGTCGACCGGATCTTCGCATTGCGCCACGATTCCTCGCTCGTCGTAGATCAGAGTCGTCGCCGGTGGCTGATACTCGCCGGCGATCGCGTGGTCGCGACGATCGCCCGTTCGGCGCCGGATGTGGCGCGCCTGCCGTTCGTGGAAGGAATTGATGCGACAGGTTCCATTCTCGATGTACGTCCCTTCTCGTTTCGTCGAAGCAAGGACGTCCCTCTCGTGCGAGAACGGACGAACGCCGAGTCGCTGCTTGTGATCTTGCGTCCGACCGCTGTGCGCGGAACACGAGTGGACGGTCGCCGACTCGCACAGCGCGCCGACTCGCTTGCACGCATTGGTGGTCGGGCGAGTGGTCAGGTGCTGGTGCGGCGCAGCAAACCTCCCCCTGCCTCGCTCTGGTTGCTCGAGAATCCGCTCGCCACAGAGGACCAAGTGCTTCTCTTCCCTGATGGATGGCTCGCGTTCGCGTTAGCGGACCCGTATCGCGTGGACTGGAGGGCGCCAGACGGGAGCTATCGACGGGGTCGTGTGCTGCCGTTCGAGAGAGTTGCGGTGGGCGAGCCGATGCGTCGCACGCTGGTGCGCGAGCGATGGCCGTTGGTCGAGCCCCCGTTTCAGCCGGGAGAGCTTCCCGCATGGCCCAAGTATCTGCCGGCGTTTGACATCGGTGCCCTCGTCCCCATGCGCGACGGGCGCCTGGCGATCCGACGTACCACGGATCCAATGCAGAAGCGCGTCGTCTATGACGTGGTCGGACGGACTGGTCAGCTCGAGTTGCAGCTTGTGCTGCCGCCGCGCACACAGCTTGTTGCTTGGGGCCGGGCGCATGTGTATGCCGTCTCGACCGGTGAGAATCTGGAGCAGTGGGTGGTGCGTCATCCATGGAAAGACGGGGGTGTGCCGCGCTCGTAGACACTTCGGCGTCCCATGCAGAGTTTTGCGAGTTGTGCGTGCGAGCTACAATGAGGGTGTGAACCAGAATGCGCTGGCGTAGGAGGTGGTGGCGTCCGCATGCGCGGGGTTGTCACTGACAGTTGCTGAACCGCCGCCGAACATCGGCTCGAGCTGGTCGTTCTGGGCTACGAGCGCGCGTCCGCCCTCCTCACCGCCAATCGCTTTATCGCCGACTGCGGCGCGGTGGCCGGTCTAGCGATATCCATCGGTGGCTCTATTGGAGGAGTCCACTCAGGTCCCATATGCGGCTCATTTCCTGATCGGACGGTCCACAACCCGATATCGCGAGAGCCGTGGCACATCATCCGAATCCTTCTCCTCGCCCCACACATCGGGCCCGTTCGCCCACAGGATTCGGAGCTCCTTGGGCACGCGTATCGTCTTCCTGCCACGACCGTCGGCCCGAATGACCCAGTAGGTAGAGCTGTCCCGGCTCTCTCGTTGGCGAAGCCAAAGGGTGCCGTCGGCACCGGCGAGCGCGTCGACTATCGGTGTCTCGCTCCGGGGAACGTGAAGGGCACGATCAATTTCTGCCTGAATAAAGCGTGGGCGAAGCGCCCGATTCAGTCGCGTCCTCACGCTGTCTACCACTCTGGCCGGAATGGGGCGCGCGGGAAAGCGCAGACCGGCACGCCATACGGTGTCCTTTGCGGTGCTGACGCACGACACGTTCACAAGTTCGGAAGGAGAACGACCGGAGAACGCACGATCGATCACGCAGGCTCTACCCTCCGCACCGAAGTATGCCACCAAAAGATGATCGGGAAACGGCTGCGGCATGTAGCTCGTCCCTCGCTTCGATCGCACAATGAAGTCTGCATTCGCGATTGAGTACCAGGCGAGCGTGTCCGTGGCAACCCCGCCACGCGTGAGCGACCGGATGGGGTACGCGGTGACTTCTCCGCGTGCGAGTATCTGGCCCGACGTAGCGCCGTGGCCGACCACTCGACCATTCGGCGCAACCGACACTGGCATCGAGTAGAACCGCGATGACGCGGGTGAGCGTCTCGTGCCCAGTTGATCAAGTATGGAGGTGGCCAGCACGCGCCCCGTGTCAGAAAACAGGGTGGTTCGTCTCAGGCCGGCATCAATCGTCCACAGTGTGTCGCCCAGTAGGCTGAAGTACTGCAGCTCTCTGAATTCTCCGGGGCCTCCACCATTGCGACCGATCGTCTTCCGATAGCGACCGTCGCTGGAGTAGACCCGAATGCCCTGCATGTTCTCCTGCCCGACGTACAGGAATCGACGGCTCGCCGCCACCTGCGTGACGGTGCTGAACTCATACTCGGGGCCCGATTCGGCCGCCCCGAGGCGCACCTGAAGTGCGAGCGTCGCCTCAGGGATGCGTGCCGGGTTCGCTTGGCCGTGCAGTCGACTGCCGATGGTCAACGCTGCGCATGCCGCAATGAGCGTGCAGCGCCCGCACTCGTTCATCGGCACATCATCCTAAGAGACAACTGTACAAGTCGCTCCACTCACCCTGCAGGCCGCCGCCTGCCCCCCCGCCCGCGAACCACGTAACCACCACCGTTAGGCTGTACACAAGAGCGGAGCCACTTCACTGTTGGAAGCGGGCTGCCGGAACGTAGCATACCCTACCGTGACGCCTTACGGCACTGGACCATCTGTGAGCTGTCTTCTAGTCACGCTTCACCTGACTCCCTGCCCACTCGTACACGCGAACACTCTCCGTACCGTCGCCATCCGTCCAGCGTCCGACAACGTGGCGTTTGGTGATCTGCAACGGGGCAAATTGCGTCGGTACTGTCAGTGTTCCGAGCAGCTGGCCTTGCACCCCGTAACACCACAACCGTTTCACGCGATCCAAGGAGAATGTGTATTCTTCCGCCCACAGACGGTCGAGATCATCTGTCAGCAGCTGCACGTACGCGGGAGCAAATGCCGGGTAGGCTAGAGCGGCGTAGCCCGCGCGTTGCTTCTGTCGCCGTGCTCCATAAAGGTGCTCGGTCGTCTGTTCAACGAACGCGTCACGGAGCTCTTTCGTTATGCGACGCCCTGCTCCAGAACGCCGTATGGATCCGACTCGGCGACCAGTCTGATCATATATCTCGATAGCCAGCGAGTCGGTCGTTCCGACAAATACATGCCGACTCGAGACCGCGACTTCGAGAGTATTCCCTAAGGGCCGCGGTCCATCACTCCGTGCGTGCCGATAGCGCTCCGGCCCTACGAAGTCTCCCAGAACCATCTGCTCGCCACCAATGCCGCGGCTGACTGCCACTGGCGCGAGTCCCCTATGTGGGCCGGGATCTGGCGGAGGATCGGCCTTGGGCCATCCAACCAGAGCAACCAGGCCCGAGGATGCACATTTCGCGGAATACGGCGAGGGTATCGCTTTACCTGGAAAGGTTGTTATCAGGGTGCGGACGTAGCGGCCAAATGTGTCCACCACGGCAATTCGTCGCTGTGCCGCATCCCGCACGTAGAAGCGTCCTCGCTCGCATTCTCCCATCCACACCATTGACAGAAATTCAGCCGGGCCACTACCCCGGCGACCAAAGGTCGAAAGAGGCGTTCCATCTTTCGCAAAACGCATCACCGCGAACAGACCTTCGTCTGCGACTAGGACGCTTCCGTCACTCAGCATCGCGGCCCCGATCGGCTTAGCCAACGGGAGCGAATCAGCGTACTGCTTGAGTTCCAGCTGCGGCTTGCTTGGCAGCACCCAATGTGCCTGCGCGCCCACTGTGCCAACCCAAGTGCAAAACACTGCAGCGCTAGCTAGACAACCGCGAAGAATTCGCAACTCTGGACCTCCCCATACGTTTGGTGCAGTGAGGACGGATAGACACAATCGTCATACCACGACCAATCGGACCGAAGCGTGAACGAAGAGTGTCAACGCTGCCTGTTGAAAGAATACGTGTGTACCCAGATATCAACACCCAACATCTTCGAGGTCGCACCGATCGTGTTGAAAGGGTTCCTCGGCATTGGAATCCCAACAAATCCACGTTGGGTGTTCCACGCACTGAACCTGTCGGTCTTGGTTCCGTTTCGTGCAATCCTGTGCGGGTGCCGCGCGCTGTGGGCTGATGGATTCCGTTCCGCCCAGCATGAGGGCTAGGACAAAGACCAGGAGTCTTCCCATTCTCATGCGAACATCCTCCGTAAGTCTTGACAAGGAATACTTCGTGGCGCAAACGCCGGTGCCGCGCTACGGCGGCTTCCGCACGCACCACGTCACCGGCGCGACGATCGCCTTCTTAGTTTCCTACAGCCCTACTCACAACCGATGTCGTTGGGGTCACACTAGTCCGCGAGAGGCTCTTCCATACCTTCGTGAAAACAAAGCCAGGTGGACTTCGGTCTGCACGACGGCATCGCTCCATCACACGTCGACGTATCGGCCGCAGACACCGGCGCCGGCGCCCAGCCAACGAGAACGCCGAGCATCACAACCGCGCTCAGCACTTGCAGTAAGCTTCGCATGGCCCTCCTCCACAGAATGGGGAATCTGAACTCTACCTCACGCACCTCAGGACTGAACCGTGCTTGCTGTCTCGATGTACCCAGGGCTTCACTCTCTCACAGAGTGGAGCCTCCAGCAATCCCGCTGCGGTTCAAACCGTCACTGTCAGCAGATTGCTGTGAAGGTGCCGACACGAGTCGCGGGTACGTCGCTGTGTAGCGGAAGCGTAGAGTCGCGAGCCTGCTACGCTATCCGATTCTCCACACGAGGGCGGCTCCTGCTGCGGCAACGCTCGGTAGCCTAGGGTGTCTGACAGCAAATTCCGGTGGTTGGGAATGGTGAGCCACAGCTGTACTGGCACCACTGGCTTCCCATGATGTCCCAGTACTCGAGCCAGCCGGCTTCGGCGGAGGCAGGACGACTGGTTGCCAGCACGCCTGCCGCGAGGGCTGCGAGTATCCAGGCCGAGCGCTTCTTGATCATCGCGGTTTCTCCTCGGTTACGGTTTCGACCCTGGTCGGGTCATTTTCGTGCGACCCAGAACTTGCCGCACGGAATCCCCATCGATTGACGCGATCCTTTCCGCCGGCCATCGCGCGAGCACGTGCTTTCCACGAACCAATAGCAGGAGAGGTGTCTGCCTTGTCACCCGAAGCGCCACTATGAGAGCGGCACGCGAAGGTTGAACTGGTACTCCCGCCAATCGCTCACGTCGCAGGAACTGATGCACGCTCGTCGTATCACCTCCAACGCTTAGAGCGAGCGGCATTACAGCGCCAGCACGTTCAGCGCCGTGCAGCTCCGATCTCATGAGGGGAGCTGGATTCGCGCATGAAAGGCAGTCCTCCGCTTGGATGATCCACACGAGTCTCGCAGATTGCGACACTGCAGAACCTTCCCTATCCAGCTCGTGAGCGATGAGACTGTCAGTGGCCGTGTGTGCCGCAGCACCACTGGCCAGCGCGAGTACCGCAAGCCCCAGAACTCGTGTCGCTAGGGGCGCAATTCCGCTCGTCGCCATATGTTGGGCTCATCATCGTCGCGGTTAGCGAACAGCAGGACGGGTTCGCCAGCGCCTTCCGCGACTGCCATCAACTGCGGCGCCTCAGATGCCTGCGCCAGCACCGTTCCCGACGCATCAAGCAACAGCAGTCGATATCGACGCAGCACACCGTATCGCTCGCTGAACTGAACGAGCAGGCGACCGTCCCTAAGCTGATAGAGCGCATCAATCACTGACACTTGCTCGAGCCACTTGCTTCGCTCGGCCACGCTGCGAAACGCGTTCGGCGCGTCGGCGATCCTCTTCAGGAGCGAACTCCGAATGGGCAACTTGGCTACGAGCGTGCCGTCTGAAACAGTGAACTTGTAGATCGTATCCGTCAGCGCGAAGACCGCGAGGATCGTATCGCCCGAGATGACCGTGGCGACGCTCCCAAGTGAGCGGGCTAGCGCCAACTGAGCGTCCGCGACCGGAAGGACGAAATATGACTTGCGAATGCGCTGCTCGCGTGTCGACCATTCGTGCAGTAGACTTCCGCGCTCGGCGCGCTCGCGCTGCGCGATAGGCCCCCACCCAACCAACAACACGCGATCGTCGTCCAGTCTCCTCGCATCGTAGAATGGGAAGAGCGGCACTCGACTCGTGCGCGCGCTATCACCCGCCGCGCCGAAGCGATGAAGTCTACCGCTGAACTCCGCGACCAGAAGACCACCGTCCGGCATCGGCCGCGCCGTCAACGGCGGCGATTCGAACTCTCCAGGTCCGCCACCTCGCCTTCCCACAAGTCGTAGTCGTCGTCCCTCGTGCGAGTACTGTGACACACGGAACTCCCTGAGGTCGGCAATCGTAAGTCCAGACGCGCTCGCTACTGCGTGTGGAGCAACCAGCAGTGCGTCCCTCGAGTCCTCGAGTTGAAGCGTGCCCTTCCACAGAACCATCTGGTCAATACCCTGGGAACTGCCGCTCATTGGCAGCAGAGCAATCATCGCGATAGCGATGCAGCTGGCTTGGCCTTGGGGCATCCACGCACGCGCCAGTGTTGGCAGCTGACCTCGTGTTTCTAGAGACCGGGATCTTCGCATGGTAGCTCGTGTTTGGTGCGCGACGCTTCGCGTCAGCGGGTATGATCGTAGGTATCGATACACAACATGGTAATTCTTGACAACCACGCGATTGCGACATCTGCTCAGGAACTTGCGACGCTTGGAGTGAGCACTCCTAATTCAACTGAGCGGCCATGCTAGTCGCCGCTCGGACGTGACGCCCCATCTGAGACTATTCCTCAACCCGGCTCGTCGGTTTCGCGATCGATAGTCGGGCCCGTCCACTGTCCGTCACTCGCCGCCGCCAGCTGAATCGACCTCAACAACCGAGCGGGCGTAGGAAGTCCGCAGTCCGCGAACCATCGTTCCATAGTGCGTCGCGATACCCCGATGTCGGACGCGATCCGTTTTACACTGTCATTGTCCGGCGTGATGATCGCCTGTCGCCATCGTTGGCGGGCGGGCGTCGGGAGCGCACGCAGCCGCGCTTCGACCTCTTCGATTGTGTGCCGAAGTGCTGGCCCGGCCATCGGACTCCGCAGCACGTACGACACCAGCTGAAGATTGTCTACTCCGCGAACCACCAAGGTGCATTGCACCGTGCTTGCGAGGGCGCACGTTCCTCGCATTGCCGACTCGGTCGAGTCCGCGTAGAGGATGACTCGCGAAAGGGGTGAAGGCGTGTCGCGTATCAGTGACGCAAGTGTCGCGAGGGCTCCCACAGTGCGAAACGCATGCGCGGGATCGATCACCAAAGTCGAAGCCGAACCTCTCTCGAAGGCCGCGACGAAATCATGCGTCGATGGCCAGCATTCAACTGCAGGTGCAACCAGAGTGCTGGTGGGAGAGAGAGAGAGAGAGAGAGAGAGAGAGAGAGAGAGAGAGAGAGAGAGAGAGAGGAGCGCGCGCGCGCGCACACCCGCCCCCCCCCCCGCCCCCGCCCTCCCCCTG
>Ga0138256_10006570_pt1 | contig 12299 bp, 10 predicted proteins | sample KNB2016incub_MG_FD_105486 | JGI IMG/M metagenome (GOLD analysis project Ga0138256, IMG submission 105486) | Active sludge microbial communities from wastewater in Klosterneuburg, Austria - KNB2014incub_MG | ecosystem: Engineered > WWTP > Activated sludge > Unclassified | place: Austria... | reverse complement strand
GTTTGGTTGGTTAGTTGATGATTGATAGTTGATGGGGATGTAAGTAGCGAAATATTATACCAATATTATACCCGAAAAGGTATAAAATGAAGTTAAAGAATAAGATTATACCCCTTGTGGTATAAATTAAATTGAATTGATTAAATTTGCACCCTAAAGGGTATAATAAAAATGAATCTATCATCTTTTGTAAAGCAATTACGGAATACATCAAGTATCACACAGGTGGAATTGGCTGAGAAGGCCGGGGTTGGTTTACGCTTTGTTAGAGAGCTGGAACAAGGCAAGGAAACGCTGAGGCTCGATAAAGTAAACCAGGTATTGAACCTGTTCGGCTACGAAATGGGACCGGTAAAATCCGAACAACCAGCAACTAACAACCAACAATGAGAAGGGCTGAAATAAAAGTGCACAACGAACTGGCCGGTTGGCTGAATGAAGATGAAAATGGATACCACTTTCAATATGCACGTGCCTACCTTCAAATGAAGGATCCGAAGCCTGTTAGCCTCACACTTCCGCTTCAGGAAAATGAATTTACAAGCAAAGTATTGTTCTCGTTTTTTGATGGATTAATACCAGACTAACAGGAAGCCCATTTTAGGATAGTAGTTTTTGTTGCCCTGATGATCAAGCCATTAACCCAAATTTCAGCCAGGTTTTTAGGGAAAAGGACCATTGGAAGTCTATTCGTTCAAGCAGGGTACCTTAAGCAATTTAAACTCATCACAAAGAATGACAAAAAGGTATTTTGAGTTATTCCTTAGCCACTCCTACAAATAAAAAAACCTGCAAATATCTTATTTACAGGCATTTATAAAAAACAAAAGTAGCTCCGAAGGGAATCGAACCCCTACCACTTGATCCGAATTCAAGTATTCTATCCATTGAACTACGGAGCCTCCTATTTTCGCTGCAAATCTAAGACTTTTAGCTTGTATTGCGAATGCAGACTTCACTTTTACATCGGAGATTGAACTGTAAAAAATTTTAAGCCGACTAAAATCAAGCTCATTTCATAATATTGCAGGCAACTACATGATGGCAATATTGGATATCAGGTTTGACCGGGAAGAGGAAACTGTCAGGAAAATCCTCGAGCTGCAAAGAAAAAACTTAAGGAAAAACCTGAGCCAGGCAGAAGCTGCATCCCAGGGATTTGTATTTGTGGAGCATGACTTTGGCACCCTTTCGAAGATTTGCACCGAAGAGGCACCCGTCGTAGCCTATGATGGGCAGGATCTGGTGGGCTATGCAATCTGTATGAACAAAATTTTTTCTCAACAGGTACCCGAACTAAAGTTGTTTTTTGAACAGCTGGACCACCTGGTAGTTAATGGTCAGAGCCTTGGGGAGCAAACTTATATAGCTTGTGGCCAAATTTGTATTGCAAAAGCTTATCGTGGCCAAAACCTCATGAGCCGACTTTATCGGCATATGCAGAAACTCAATGTTCGGTATACGTATTGTGTAACTGAAATATCCACTCAAAACATCCGATCTTTGCAAGCACATCAAAAAGTAGGATTTAGACCGATCATGCAGCATGAAGGAGATGACGCAGAGATATGGGAAATCGTACTTTGGGAATGGAATTCTTAATTGTAAAAAATAGTTCAAATGAGCCATAAATCAAATCATACTTCAGAAGTATTACCAGAACTCCCGGAAATGGAGGGTTACCGTATCGTCATTGTCAACACTGCCTGGAACAGGAAAATCACTGAAAAGCTGGAAGTGGCGGCAATCAAAACCTTGTTAAAAGCTAAGGTTTTGAAAAATGATATCTCTGTCGTGACTGTCCCCGGTGCTTTCGAGTTGGTGTTTGCTGCCAAAAGAGTGATCAAAGCGCTGGATCCACATGCCGTCATCTGCCTGGGATGCATAATCAAAGGCGAAACCCCACATGATATATACCTCAGTGAAGCGGTATCTCAAGGCATCATGCAGCTGAATATTGACAAAGGAGTACCCGTCATATTTGGAGTATTGACTACAAACAATATGGATCAAGCTATGGACCGTGCCGGGGGTGAACACGGAAATAAAGGCGCTGAGGCCGCATTGGCAGCTTTGCACATGGCTTATTTTAATGAAAAAATATGATGCTTAAGCCCATCCTGGCAGGTACACTTAAATTAGATGGAGGTGCAATGTTTGGGGTAGTGCCCAAAAAAATTTGGAGCAAACTCATGCCTCCTGACGATCAAAATCTATGTACCTGGTCGATGCGCTGCCTGTACATCGAAGATGATGGGAAAAAAATACTAGTCGATACCGGTTTAGGGGACAAGCAAGATCCAAAGTTTTTAGCGCATTATGAACCTGCTGGAGATATTTTGATTTCAGATGCATTGCGAAAAAATGGGATTTCACCTGATGAAATCACCGATGTCATATTGACTCATTTGCACTTTGATCACGTAGGCGGTGCTGTCTCCAGGACAGCAGATCATCAACTCCAGCTCGTATTTAAAAATGCCAATCACTGGGTGCTCGAAGCTCAATGGTTGAATGCGCTCCAACCCAATCAGAGAGAAAAGGCTTCATTTCTTTCGGAAAATTTTCGACCCCTTTCTGAAATAATCAAATTTATTAATGGAACCCAAAATTTCAAAAATATAGAATTTGTTCGGGTAGATGGCCACACGGAGGGCATGATATTGCCGTTGATCCATCTTGACCAAAACAAAAAGATTTTATATACCGCCGATCTTTTCCCATCGACTCATCATGTCCACCTACCCTTTATCATGGCTTATGATATGCAGCCACTCGTCACCCTCATGGAAAAAGAAAAAGTATTAGAAAGGGTATACGAGGAAAACATTGCATTATTTTTTGAACATGATGTACATAACGAAGTCGGCATCGTCAATAAAAGTGCTACCGGAAAATTCTTTGTGTCCAATACAATGTCTGTGGATGAGTGGCTGTCAAAATCGGATGAAATCATCTAACAAAGTACCCAAGGTATGCTGGGTAGTGGGGTCCACAAGCTGATTCTGAGCATTGAGCAAGGATTCGATTTTTGAGATTGGGAGGCGATTTGGAAAAACGATCATATTCATATACATCAGGATACTGGTCAGATGGTCCATGCCCCGAAGATTGCCTGCTCTACCAGAAGCGACCCCAATCAGGCAGGCTTTTTTGTGATAAAATGAATCCCTGGCATCTTTTACAGAGCATGCATCAATAAATAACTTAAGGATGCCGGGGAAACTGCCGTTGTATTCAGGGGCGATAAACACCATTTTGGTAGAAGGGATAAGCAAAGTATCTTTTATATGAGTGATCTCCGCTGAAATCGTATCCTTTTCATACATCGATACAGATTCAAACGCATTCATTTTTATATTAGTCAAGTCCAGCAGTTCAACCTTTTCCTCGTAGCGAGATTTACTGTATTCAAATACAAAGTCGCTGATAGGTTTACTTTGACTGGCCTGGCGGTTGGTTCCATGTATGATGAGCAGCATAAATATTCAAACAAACATAGCCAGGTTTGGTTCTAAAAAAAATAATTATTTAACGGGTCGGTCGTGCCACATGATTTATCTTTATCCGACCATGATACCCTCTGATACCTTTAAAACGATCCATCTTCCCGCTACCGGAATCTATAAAGAAAAAGGCAGTTCATTCATCAGCTATATTTATCCTTTGTTGGATGAGTCAAAAACAAAACCCATACTCGCTGAATTAAAAAAAGAACATGCAAAAGCCCGACATATATGTTATGCTTATCAGTGGGGACCTGACCCGGATTACACCCGTCACCAGGACGATGGAGAACCGAGTGGTACCGCCGGCAAACCTATCCTCGGCCAAATCAGAAGCCATCAATTAGAAAATGTACTCCTGGCAGTAGTGAGGTATTTTGGCGGTACGCTGCTGGGTGCTTCAGGATTGGGCACGGCTTACAAATCAGCTGCATTGGATGCCATTCAACATGGTGAAATCATCACCTTATCCCGCAATGTCTATTTTAAATTGACCTATTCTTATCCAATGGAAAAATATCTGGTTTCCTGGATAACAAAAATGGATGGTCTGGCTTTGGAAAAAGCATATGCTGAACAAATTAGTTCTGTAATATGCTTTCCGATTTCAACAAAAGAAATGATTTTACCCTCTTTGGACCGACATCACACAGAGTATCAATGGCCTGAACAAATACAGTGTGAATACCTAAGAGAAGATCGACACTAACGAATCAAAGTAATGTCACCATGCAAATATATTTTCTCTAAGGTCTGGGGACATTCGGCTTCTATCAGGTAAACATAGACGCCATTGGGTGCAACCTGGTTATGAAAAGAACCATCCCAGCCAATATCCAAATCATAGGTTTCAAATACAAGATCCCCTACCCGATCAAAAATCTTAAATGAAAGGATTTGATCAGCTGCCTTAGGGATGACATATAAAATATCGTTGATGCCATCCTGATTTGGGGTGAATACATTAGGCACTGCAAAAAAATCAGAGACAACGCAAGACTCCACGATATCTACCCAGACAGTTTGTTCGAGTATGCATGCTGTCGCGGGATCCAGAATCGTGAAAACATATTGGTGGCTGCTATCGCCGAAAAAAACAGGACCCGGACAATCTGTGCAAGACAAGTCTGTGCCCGGAAACCATGTATAGACATATTGCGTGCCCGGATTAAAATTTCTATTGATTTTAACAGGAAGGTTGGCTATGGCATTGAAACGAATGGTGTCCTTGATGTTTACAAAGTCTATTACATTCAATTGGATTTGCTGCGTATCCGCTTGACAGGTTTTATTGCGGGCAATGACTTGATACAGACCTGATTGTTTGGCCAATACTTCAATGGTGGAGGTATTTTGGCCGGAAACAATATTAGGACCTTTCCACAGGTAGCTATCGGCTTCGCCGATCACACCTAATGACACGATATCATTGGGACAGACTGTGCGATCCGGCCCGTCTATGGAAGTAGTTAATAATACATTTATTCTGAAAGTATCAGTCACCATACAAAGGTCCTCCTGATGGGTCACAGTATAGGTGATAGACTTATCCGGAATAGACAAAGGCTCATCAGCGCCCTGATTATCCAGAAAATCACCCGGTACCCATCTGACCATTGGGTAATTAGATTTTAACCTGACTTGTGAGCCAATACAGATTGTGGTATCTGCCGGGCCGGCAACGATCCTGGCAGAAAGCACATTGATTCGAATCGTATCAGATACCGGACATCCCTGGCTAAGTGCTTCTAAAAAATAAGCAGATGATCCCAGGGGCCGGAGAATGGGGTCCGTACAGTTAGTGCAGGATATGCCTGATGCCCCAGTCCATCTGGCATTTGTAAGACCAGGCAACGAAATCTGAAAGCTGTCTTTGGCACAAATAGTTCTATCCGGACCCAGGTCAATCACACCGGAAGGCACAACTGTTATGGTCACTGAATCCAACCTTTCGCAACCAGACCCATCTGAGACAGTTACTACGTAAGTGGTGGACACACCAGGCTGGGCGATCGGGTTTCTACAAAATTGATAACAAGTCAGCCCGGGTCTCGTCGTATCCCAGGAGTATGCGTAGATATCATTGATCGTGCTTGCAGAAAGCGGCAACCCTTCCTTCTGGCATATTGAAGTGTCCTGGGAGATCGTGATAGGCCCAATACGATTGGGTGTAGTGATCACGGATTGGTCAAACCTGAGGATACAACCGCTGGGATCTACGGTCTCAAAATGGTACACGGTAGATCCTAACGGTCTAATCGAATATTCTACACAATCCTCGCACAGGGTATCGGCATTAGTATACCATCTTGTGATCATGCCGGCTACAGGATCATTTATTTTGGCAGACAACTTGATCATAGATCCGGCACATACCTGAGTTACCGGGCTGACATCAGCCGAAATAGAAGACTTTACTTCAATGGATTGCACAGCAGTATCGGCACAAGTAGTCTCATCACTTACTATGAGCTGAATAATATGGCTGCCTCTATCTACCACCAGACCTGAGGTATCATTCAAAAAAGGTTTGTTGTCATAAATCCAGCGCACTGAATCGATCGGCAAGCCTATGGACAAACTTCTATTTCTAAGCTTGATTTTATCACCCTGACAAAAATCAGTTTGGTTGATGGTAAAATCTGCAACAGGTTTATATGCCAGTTGGAATAAATCGGTAGCTAATAAGGTATCTGAACAATACTGATTAGACAAAATGTATTGGAGCGAATATTTTCCGGGTTGGTCGGTATAAAATGTCGAAGGCACTTGCGCGAAAGTGGTATCTGTAAAATCACCGGTAATCCTAAACTTAAATCCTGAAATCCGTGAAGAAGAGATGCTGGAATCAATAAATTGGAAAAGACCATCAAATCCACAGAGCAATCGATCTTTCACTTTTACATCGGCGGTAGCTTCATGAATCACTGCGGTATCCATGATGGCAAAATCCTGGCAGCCATTATTATCAGTGACGACAATGACTGGGAAAAAAACCCCTGACTCATTGAACACATGAGATACAATTAATGTACTGTCACTGTTTTTTAAAGCATCCTGGGCGCCATCACCCCACTCTATCAGCACATCTTCGGCAGCTGCAAAAGTGGCCTGGTAAGAAGCGATAGCAGGAGCACAGACTGAATTGTCTATTTGAGCGCCACTAAATACGGTGGGACCATCAACAAACACCAGTGAATCCATCACTAAAGTATCTTTACATTTAAGACTGGATGTTGCGATAAGAGAAACAGTAAAAAAGCCTTTTTCTGTATATAAATGTGAGGAATTAATTTCCCTTGAGCCATTGGAAGCATCACCAAAAGTCCAGAAAAAATTATCGGCATTAATGCTTTTGTTGTTAAATTTTCCAATAAATGGCACACAATTGATTGCTCCCCCGATTAAAGAAAAATCTGCTTTCGGATCTGAAATTCTAACCACATTAGAAAACAAAAAAGGAACACTACAACCTGATACAGAATCTCTGACTAACAACTTTACATCATAGCTCCCGTCAGCAGTATATCGATGACTTGGGCTAAAATCGGTAGACTGACTGCTACCAAAGTCCCATACCAAATCAGTCCACTGCCCTGACAGTGTAGGAGTAAAAACAGCAGCTTCAACAGAGCATATCAAGGAGTCAGTACGGATCTCTGCGCCGATTTTATTGACAGGTATATCCAACGATTTTTCGGAGCTGCATCCAAAAGCTGATTTTAGATTCAATTTGATGTTAAATGTGCTATTTTGATCCAACTTAACCAAAACTGTATCTATATTGGTATACGATTGACCACCAAAACGCCAGGTTGTTTCAGTGATTTGATCATTCATTGCAGAGGATTTATTTTTAAAAAAGATCGTGGAGTCCTGGCAAAAACGACCACCGGCATAATCAAAATCTGCCTTCAATTGATGTACCATAATGGTATCTGAATATACCGTATCCCTGCAACCAAATTCATCCGTGGCTATCAACACCCCTGTACTTGATCCGGGAGTGGTGAATGAAAATCCCGGAGCCTCATTTGAAGAGACTTTTTCCTGGGAGCCAGGAAAAATATACTCATAAATGGCTGCGTCTACCGACCTATTTAAAATCTGGATGGTAAGAGGGGCACATCCTTCAATTCCCGACAAGTCAAAGGCAGGTTTGAGTTCTCTGACAGATATCTTTTTCTCTATGGTATCAGCACAAGTATTATTCTGACTGATCGCTATCAACCGGGCTTTATAATCTCCTGTGCCGGGAAAAGTGTATTCCGTAGAATCCTTTCGACTGATCACCAAGGTATCCGTACTGCCAAAATCCCAATGAAGCGAATCAAGATCAGGAGATCTATTGACAAATACGCGCGACAAGGGTAAATCACAATTCATTTGAATATCAAAATCCGCTTTAATACCTAAGATCTTAACACTATCAATGACCTCATCCCCTGGACATCCATTATACAAAGCCCGATGACCTATTTTATAAGTGCCGGGTTTGTCATATTGGTCAATAGTAATATCTTTTGAAGTAAAGGTTGCCCCTGTAGCCAAAAATCTCCAACTATAACTTGTCACATTATCATTGGTATTGTCTTTTGCTGTAATAGGAGTACCAAAGCACAATTCATCCGGCAGATCTATACCGACTTTGGGCTTGGCCCCAAGTCGAATCCAATCAGGAAAATCCAAAGAGTCTATACAACCGGCCGAATTTTCTACGACCAATCGAACGTTAAAATTCCCAACATCAGGCAAGAACAATGATCCGGTCAGTCCATTGATCACTTTTGGGACAGGAGTAAAAACAGTCCACCTTGCTGAAGTAATTGGATCAGCACTAATAGATTTTTGCTCGAAAGGAATAAGCAATGGAGCACATCCACTGAATGATGATGACGATATAACCGGCTTGATTTTATAGCCACTGATAGTCTCTTTTTCGATATAGGCGGAACATCCAAGCTGATTAGTGGCAGTCAAACCGATTTTGTATTGACCATCACTCAGGATTCTAATGGATGGTTGAGGTCCGGTAGATACTACATTGCCATTGAGCGTCCAACTATAACTGGTGGCATTGGTAGATCGATTGGTTACATTGATATCGAATGGAAATTTGCACCCGGTATTTCTATCCAATGCATAGTCCGCTATAGGCGCTGTGGACACATTGATACAGGCACTGGAGATAATCTCAGACTGGCAACCTTTGTAAATAGCTACATGTTTCACAAAATAACAACCCTGAGTGGTATAAGTATGGCGTGGATCAGCTTCCACGGAAGTATTACCGTCACCAAAATCCCAGGATTGCGCATCAGGTGTCACTGTTTTGGTTGAAGTAAACTGGATGGCTTCGCCGCTACATATTTGATTTTTATCTTGAGTAAAATAAGAGAGATTATCTGCGACTACAGCTTTGGGGAATACCCTTTCAGAAGTGCAACCCAAGGCAGCATTTAAAACTTTTATACTTACATCAAATACGCCCGGCAAGACATACTGCACCGGAGGTGGATTAAACCCGGCAAACGAACTACCATTGCCAAAATCCCATTGATAGGTCAGTTCTGGCAAGTTTTGCCCTAAATTGGTAAAATTCAAAGCCCCTGGGGCATTACAGACTACCCCTCCGCCAAAATCTACATTTATTACAGGCTTATCCAGTACTTTCAACAACGGCTTTGTCACTGTAGAAACACACCCCTTATTATCCCTGGTACTCAGTGTAATCGAATATTGGCCTCCAACATCATACCGGCTGGTTACAGGTGATTTAACAGACTGCTGCGTGACCCCTACAGATCCGCTGAGGTCCCAAATCCAATCTACAATATTCCCATTGGGTGATACTGTCAGGTCTTCAAATCTTGCGGTAGATCCAGCACATATTAAGGTGTCGGAAACAATAAAATCTGCTACAAAACTTGATTTCACCTCTATGTAATTGTCTTTGCATTTTTTGTCAGTCACGCCTAAAGAATCTGTCACCGAAAGACAAACAGTGTAAAATCCCGGAGTGACATATACTTTAGAAGGTGTGGCTTGTTTTGATGTGGAGCCATTGCCAAAGTCCCACAGATAAGAGGCTATATGGCCAATGGATAAATTCTTAAATTTGGCTTGAAATACACCGCATCCTGAGGTCTGTTCTGCTTCAAAATCAGCGGCCAACTGTCCGTAAACTGGTGATGACATCCAAAATCCAACAACGAAGCAAATCAAGGAAATTCTCATTAACTAAAAATATATTATAATTGCTTGATATTGAATAATTTTCGTGAAAACAACCTTATAAAAAGTATGCCTCAAATTTAATTGAAATCTCTAAGTTTGAACTAGTAATAATCAAAATTTAAACCTGTCCAGTATCTGATAAAACGAAATTAACATGCTAAAAGTAGGTATCACCGGCGGCATAGCTACCGGCAAATCATTTGTATGCACGATATTTAAGTATTTAGGAGTACCTGTCTACAATGCCGACCTCGAAGCAAAATTGATTATCGAAAACAATCCAGCTTTAAAAAAGAGATTGATCTCCAGGTTTGGAACTCAAACCTATGATCAACATGGACATTACAATACCAAATATATTTCCTCGATCGTATTCAATGATTCTGTTGCTAAAAAAGAGCTGAATGACCTCATCCATCCTCTGGTATTACAGCACTCTTTTGATTGGTACCAAGCTTGTGATGAAGCGGGATCTGCATATGCCCTTAAGGAATCAGCTCTCCTGATTGAGAGTAAAAACCATATTCGTCTGGACAAGATGATAGTAGTAGATGCTCCTCTGGAAATAAGGATTGAACGATTGATGCATCGGGATGATATCTCCAGAGAATTAAGTTTAAAGAAAATCAATAGTCAAATGCCCCAGGAAGAAAAGCTAAAATATGCTGACTTCACTATATTAAATGATGGCCAAAACCCTATCATCCCCCAGGTGTATAAGATCCATCATGAACTAATCAGGCTTTCTGAAGTACCTTTGTAGTTAAATATAAGCTATGACTGCAAATGACTATATCGCTTTGGAAGAAGCATACGGCTCTCACAATTATCATCCACTGCCTGTCGTCCTCACCAGGGGCAAAGGAGTCCATGTCTGGGATGTGTCTGGTAAACGATATTATGATTTTTTATCCGCCTATTCTGCAGTAAACCAAGGTCATTGTCATCCAAGAATTGTCGCTGCACTTAAAGAACAAGCAGAGACACTTACTCTGACCTCACGAGCTTTTTATAATGATCAGCTGGGACTGTTTGAAAAAAAGCTACATGATATATTTGGCTATGATATGGCCCTACCAATGAATACCGGCGCAGAAGCGGTAGAGTCTGCCATAAAAATTTGCAGAAAATGGGCCTATGAGGTAAAAGGGATCAAACCAAACCAGGCTAAAATCATGTTTTTTGAATCTAATTTTCATGGTCGGACCATGGGAGCCATTTCTGCTTCGACAGAAGCGAGCAGTACTGGAGGGTTTGGCCCATACTTACCCGGCATCATCGTCGCTCCCTACGGGGATCTTGATTCAGCGCAAGAATATATCACCAGTGACCCCACTATCGCAGGTATTATTATCGAACCGATCCAGGGTGAAGCAGGGGTGATTCTACCTCCTCCAGGTTATTTAAAGGCTTTAAGACAGCTATGTTTGGATAATAATATTCTCTTTATAGCTGATGAGATTCAGTCCGGCCTGGGGAGGACTGGCAAAATGCTTTGTTGTGATCATGATGGGATCAGAGCTGACATGGTTCTATTGGGAAAAGCCATTTCCGGTGGAATGCTGCCGGTATCTGTGGTTTTGGCAGACAAAAATATCATGGAGGTGATCAAACCCGGTCAGCATGGTTCCACTTATGGCGGCAATCCATTGGCAGCAAGGGTAGCCTGTGTGGCACTGGATGTACTCATTGATGAAAAATTGGATCAGCAGGCTATGATTCTCGGACAAGAGATGGCTACTCAACTCCAGATATTGAAGGCAGATTGCAGTTGGATATCAGCCACTCGAGGAAAAGGCCTTCTCCATGCTATCGAGCTCGATGATGATAAAGAAAGCAAAGCTGGGTGGAATATATGCGTCGCGATGGCTCGGCAGGGCTTATTGGCTAAACCTACCCGAGGCAATATCATCCGACTGGCTCCTCCCTTGACCATCAGTCCAACAGAGTTGCAAGAAGCGATGGACATCATCAAACAAGTGATGATGCTGCATATGGCTATAGCCTAGCAGGATGTGTTAGTTAATAAATAATAAATAGCCAGAGATCAGCCAATAAAACAGTAAGGTCTCCTGTTAAGGTTGATAATTTCTGGTCACGATTGGTCTAATAATCAGAGCGTAGGCGTAGAGCCGGTTCCCTCAGAATTTAATGTAATCCACCGTCCTGGCTAATATTTAAAACTGATCCTGGCAGATATCAGTGTGAGTTATCATATGAGTTAATTTTTTCATAAATTTGTCGCTGACTTACACATATATAGGTGCTAAGTTGAGTTATAAAGTAGTATTTTTATATCACCAAAAATTTTATAATGAGGCATTTATTTATTGTATTGATATCTTTTCTTTCTTGTGGTGTGATTTTCAGTCAGGAGACTTCTGTTTTTTCTGAGATCAATGCTCATTATAAAGAAGGACTCCGGCTGTTTTCAGAGGGAGTCTATGTAGCTGCAAGGAAAGAATTTGAAACAGTGCTTAAAGAGCAAAGGTTAAGCTTCGAACCTGAGTATAAGACCCTTCACCTGTATGCCGAATATTATAGCGCCATTTCGGC
>Ga0138256_10006568_pt1 | contig 12300 bp, 10 predicted proteins | sample KNB2016incub_MG_FD_105486 | JGI IMG/M metagenome (GOLD analysis project Ga0138256, IMG submission 105486) | Active sludge microbial communities from wastewater in Klosterneuburg, Austria - KNB2014incub_MG | ecosystem: Engineered > WWTP > Activated sludge > Unclassified | place: Austria... | reverse complement strand
TTAAATCAGAGACTGATACGGAAGTAATTCCCCACTTAATCGAAGAATATCTTAAACAGGATATTGGCTTTGCACATGCTTTCCGAAGGGCGTTTAAGCGTTTGCATGGTCTTAATGCTATTGTGTCAGCTTACTCTACTTCAAAAGAAATCTTGGCAGCAAAGACCGGGTCGCCACTTATTGTCGGTGTGGGTGAGTCTGAATTATTCCTTGCATCTGATGCATCTGCAATAATTCCTCATACTCGTAAGTTGGTTTTTATTAAGGATGGCGAGATGGTCATCCTAGGAGAAGAAATGCAGCTTATCACAATTGGGTCGGGCGATCAAATCGAGCCTAAAATAGAAGAGGTTGATTGGAAGATCGAGAGTGCTGACATGGGGAACTACCCACATTTCATGATTAAAGAAATGCATGATCAAGCCAATATAATTAGAAACATTGCGAGTACTTACGAAGATCAAATTGTGGATATGTCTAGTCTCATCAAGGAGGCGTTTGGCACATATTTTATTGGGTCGGGAACAGCCTTTAATGCAACACTGGCAGGAACTTATATGTTCTCAAAGATTGCCAAAAAGCATGTTAACACTGCACAGGCATCTGAGTTTAATTATTTAGAGGATTTCTTAACTGATAGGAGTTTAATCATCGCTCTTTCGCAATCCGGAGAAACTATTGATGTTATTGAGCCACTTAATAGAGCTAAGCAAAAAGGTAGTAAGATAGCGACATTAGTTAATACGCTTGGTTCGACAATTTATCGCATGGCGGATAAGAAAATTTTGTTAGGGGCAGGTCCAGAAAAGGCTGTCGCCTCAACAAAAGCTTATGTTGCAAAATTAAGTATTTTACTTATGCTAGCCAATGCATTGGTAGATAATTTAGAAGTAGCTAAAAAGGAACTTACAGCAGCGGCTACTGAAGTAGACAGATTACTTGAAAGTAAGTCAATCTCTCAGTTGGATACAGTAGCTGATCAACTTATGGATGTAGCTCATATTTACACAGTTGGACGAGGCATTTCTTTTGCAACTGCTCTTGAATCTGCACTAAAAATCAAAGAGATTACCTACATTCATGCTGAAGGATTAGCGGGGGGAGAGCTCAAACATGGACCTATTGCACTTATTACTAAGGGCACTTCATGTATTGTTTTTGCGCCGTCTGATGAAACCTACTCTGCGATGATTTCAAATGCAATGGAAATTAAGGCACGAGGTGGAGTTATCATTGGTGTATCTAGTAAATACGAAGCAGTATTCGATCATTGGATTGAGGTCAAGGATTGTGGCAATGCTACGCTTATCCCACAGGTAGTCCCGATGCAATATCTAGCTTATTCTTTAGCGGTTAGAAAGAACTTGGACCCTGATAAGCCAAGAAATTTAGCAAAAAGCGTTACAGTAAAGTGAGTTTAGTTATTAGTTATTAGTTATTAGTTATTAGTTATTAGTTATTAGTTATTAGTTATTAGTTATTTTCCTGCTCTTTTATATATGCGAATTGATGAAATGTACGTTCTTACGTCTGTAGCTTTTTTTATATGGGCACTCCGCTCGATTTTTTATTGGGTGACTCAATGGCAAAAACTTTCTAGTGGCACTCTTCAAATTCGTTCTTCTTTAATCTCTATTATTAAAGTTTTCTTTTCTCCATTCTCAGTAATAAGTTGGGTAGGAATCATTTTCTCCTTTTATATCACTTTTACAGATTTTCCATTAATTTATTATCAATCTTTTATTTTCTTTATCTTCACGTTCAAGGCAGTCTTTACTGTAATTGACCTGGGGTCAGGAAAAATTAGAGTACCAAAATTTACTTGGCAGAACAGCATTATTAGTAGTTTGGCTGTAATCCTGGCCGCCTTGGTTATGCTGCTTCCGCTAACTGAAAGGTACTTATGGCTTCTTCTTGTTGATAGAATGCTTTTTTTCTTTGTTGCGATCCCAGTATTTCTTATCCTATTTCCAAGTGAAATTTTTGAAGATATTCAATTAAAAAGCGCAGCTCAGTATGTTAAGAGATTTAAAAAAATTCAACCTACTTTCATTGTTGGGGAAAATGCGAATGAGGTGGCATATTTTATGAATCAAATTTTGAAAAGAAATAAAAATATTTTAATCATTGAAAATCAATTTTTAAGACCGAGTTTTGTTGCAAAATCTTTATTGAATAATGTTTCTTCTCAGACAGAATTAATTTTTATTGTTATTCCTAAATTATATCTACCACTACTTATTTCTATCTCTAAAATAATCCCACCTAAATTTGTGATTGTTCTTAGCAAGGATTCTAAATCAATTCAAAAGGTTTTACAGGGGCTAGATATATATTTACCTAAAGCAACTCCAGTTATTATTGACCAGTCACTTAAAAGCACTGTTAATAATAAAAAAAGAAGAATTTTAACTTTTAGTTCTGAAAATGATATAGACCATCTTGCAACAATAAGCATAGAATCAGTAATTCAAAAAAAAGATGAGTTGAAAATGATACTAAGATTTTTTAATCAAGAAATTATTTTCAAAGCTCCTCTGATAGGCAAGCACTATGGACAATATTTACTTCCGGGAATACTTTTTGCAAGCTTAATTGGAATGACACAAGATGATTTATCTAGATCTCAAAATAATATAAATCCGCTTCCTGGAAGATTAGTTGCTCATACTCTCCACTCAGGCGTCGTAATTATTGATGCAACGAGGATTAAGCAAAAAACTGAAGTATCGGGAGCACTTGAATTTTTGAAGATCTATCGTAAAGAGCGAGTTGTTATCTTTGGGATCGGGGAAGAAATAAGCACGGCTGAGATTAGAAGTCTCAAAGCAGAGTTCTCAATACCCTCGCTAGTTATTGTTTTAGCTCAAAAACATCAGACACTTATCAGAAGGCTGATTAGGGTAGGAACTGGTAAGTCAGAAGTTATTTTTAACAGTGAAGGCGAAATCATTCACTTGGTGTCGGAGAAGTTGAGCAGAGGGGATGTACTCCTACTTCTGGGAAAGGAATCAGGAAATCTTATTGAGTCCATCTTACTGTCCACTAGGACTCTGAGCTGATTTGATTGAACTCATACTCCATCAAGAGTATAATGTTAGATATGGCTGCACTCCTTGGACTTACAATTCTATCGTTTTTTGTTAATATTATCCTTTTTATTCCTTTTATTGACTTCTTATATCGTGCCAAATTACGTCGTCAACACCAAAAGACTAGGGATATATTTAATAATCGCACCCCAATCTTTGATAAATTTCATAAATTTAAGGTAGGAACTCCTGTCGGCGGTGGGATACTCGTGATTGCTCTTACGGCTATTTTAACAATTTGGTCTTATGGAATTTTAAATGTTCCAACAAAGGCATGGGAAATGTTCGTTATTTTCTTCTCAATCTTTACCTTTGGAGCCTTAGGGATGATTGATGACTGGAAAAAGATCGTTAATCCTACTGGGAAAAATGTTTTTTTCGGATTACGTTTTCGACACAAATTTATAATTCAATGGATACTTGCTCTAATTATTGCTTCTGTTTTCTATTTTCAACTTGGCTATTCATTCATTTACCTTCACGGATTTGGTTTGATTAGTATTGGAGTACTTTTTATTCCTTTTGCCGCTTTTGTTATTGTATCTTTCGTAAATGCAGTAAATATTACTGATGGTCTGGATGGACTTGCTGCAGGACTTTTGGTTATTTGTTTGGTTGGATTTCTAGCTATTAACTCACAACAAATCGATAAATCATTGGGAGTTTTTATCTCAATACTTCTGGGTTCGGTTATGGCGTTCCTATATTTTAATATTTATAAAGCTAGGATATGGTTAGGAGATGTAGGGTCTCTGGCCTTGGGCGCAGCGCTCGCAGTCATTGGGCTGCTGACTGGTAAAACGATAACCATTGGAGTTATCGGAGGTGTATTTATATTAGAAATTGCATCCTCTCTTATCCAGATACTCAGTAAAAAATATTTTAAGAGAAAAGTATTTACTGCTGCACCATTTCATCTCTATCTTCAGCATCGTGGGTGGGATGAGCCAAAAATTGTCATGCGAGCATGGCTAATAGGAATCCTTTTTGCAGTACTTGGTGTCTATTTGGCATTCCTCTCCTAGTTTTTCTTCTCTCGCAAGAGATGATTCTTTTTTATACAATGGATAAAGAGTATGAAGAAAGTTGATCTTATCTTACTAGGTTCTGTACTTTTTTTGACTGTCTTTGGCCTCTTTATGATTTACGATGCATCCTCAGTCATCGCATTTAGAGATTTTGCAGATAAATATCATTACATTAAAGAGCAGTGCTTCAACGCAATGTTAGGACTTTTGGCAATGATCTTTTTTAGCTTTTTTGACTATAAAAGATTCTATAATTTCTCAATTCCGATTTTGCTTGTGGCAATTGGGATGCTCGTCGGTGTTTTTCTGCCTGGAATCGGGATTTATGCTCTGGGGGCACATCGTTGGATTAATTTAGGGGTTACAGTCCTTCAACCTGCGGAGATAATAAAGTTGAGTCTAGCAATTTATTTAGCTGCTTGGTTTTCAACGAAAGAGACAGGACGATTGCTTGCCTTTGGTCTTTTGATGGGCTTCGTACTTCTCTTGGTTATGGCTCAACCGGATATGGGAACTGCATCAATCATCTTATTTGAGGCAGTGGTCCTTTATTTCGTATCAGGTGCAAGCATCAAGCAATTTTTAATTATGATTCCGGTGCTTGGTATTGGAGGGTTTTTCTTAGTTATCTTAGCTCCATACCGCATGGCTCGCCTAACTTCGTTCTTAAGTATAGGAAGTGATCTGAGTGGTGCATCTTATCATGTTGTGCAAATTCTAATTGCTTTGGGCTCAGGAGGATTTTTTGGAGTAGGAGCTGGAAATTCTCTTCAGAAATTTTCTTATTTACCTGAAAATGTCACAGATTCAATCTTTGCGATAATTGCAGAGGAATTCGGATTTTTAGGATCGGTTGCACTAATAGCATTATTTATAATAGTTATTTGGAGAGGTTTTATAATAGCATCTAAAGCAAAAGATAGTTTTGGTAGGCTATTATCTACTGGAATAATCTGTTTTTTAGGTATACAAGCTGTTATAAATTTAGCTGCAATGACAGCACTTATCCCACTAACTGGGGTACCACTACCTTTTATTTCTTATGGAGGATCTGCTTTAATTGTTGATATGGGAGCTGTAGGAATTTTATTAAATATATCAAAGCAAGGAAAGAATTTATGAAGATTGCAATTGTCGGAGGACATCTATCGCCAGCCTTAGGAGTTATAGATGCATTACCAGATAAAGATAAAATCGTTTTTATTGGTCGTAAATATGCTCTAGAAGGAGATATGGCACCCTCCCTCGAGTTTAACGAGATTACAAAAAGAAATATTATCTTTAAACCATTAACTACTGCCCGGATTCAGCGAAGAGTTACCTCTCATACCCTGCCTTCACTCGCGAAATTACCAATTGGCTTGTTTCAGGCAGTTAAATATTTAAGAGAAGAAAAGCCAGATGTTGTTTTAAGTTTTGGAGGGTATCTTTCTTTACCTGTAGGATATGCGGCAAAGATACTCGCCATCCCGCTTGTGATTCATGAGCAGACTCTTCAGGCAGGGCTTGCTAATAAAATTCTTGGCAAAATCGCAGATAAAGTCTGTATATCGTGGGAGACTTCCTCACACTTTTTCCCAAAAGAAAAAATCGTTGTTACAGGTAATCCATTAAAAGAATTTAAAATAAAAGATTTAGAATTCTTATTTACGAAGAGCGATAGTTCACTACCTCTAATATATGTTACAGGTGGGAGTACAGGCTCTCATGCTATTAATGAGTTAATTGAGAGTACGCTATCTGACCGTTGAACAAAGTACGGAGTGATTCATCAGACGGGGGATTCTAGTCAATTTAATGATTATGGAGGACTTATAAAAATAAGAGCTAAACTTCCAGATGAACAGCAGTGTCGATATTTTGTTGAAAAATTTATAACATCGAGTAGTATCGGAAGTGTATTTAGAGACGCTACTGTAATAGTCTCTAGATCTGGAATAAACACAGTTAGTGAATTAATGTATTTTGGTAAGCCAGCAATTCTTATCCCCTTACCTCACGGGCAACGTAATGAGCAGGCAACCAATGCAAGATTTTTACAAAATATTGGATTAGGAATAGTCATCCCGCAGGATGCTCTCACCCCTGCCATTTTCCTAAAATCACTTGAGAAAATAGTAGAAAGTAAAAATGCTTATAAAGCTCATGCAAAAGAAGCGCGGCAAATTCTTCATCCGCGTGCTGCACATGAAATAATTCATGTTTTGTCTTATGTGGTCAACAAGAAGAGTTCTCAGAAGAGATAAAAAACAACTTAATAAAAAGCGAATTCTACTCCTCAGCCTGATTTCGGGCTTAGTTGGATTTCTTTGTGTAATTCTTGGCATAATAATTTTTCTAGATGAGCCTGCCTTTATTAGTCCCTTGCCCCTCCTACGTTCTCTTGGGTTAAGTAACGATAGTGACACCGTCAGAAAACAAATTGATACCTTCATGAAGTCTCAGAATATAAGTTATAAGGACATCTCTCTTTCTGGAAAAACAACCTATATTGTGAGAGTATCCGATAATGAGAAAGTCTATATTACATCCAATAAAAATCTCTCTAAACAATTATCCTCTTTACAAGTAATCCACTCACGACTTACAATGGAAGGTAAGAAGTATAGTAGGCTTGACCTCAGATATGACAAGCCAGTTATTTTATTGCAATGAAACAAACACCAAATGAAGGTAAAATAGTCGTTGGAATTGACGTTGGAACCGCAAAGATCGTAACTCTTATCGCCAAAGTAGATGATTTTGTAAATATTCTGGGAGTTTCCGAGGTTAAGTCAGCAGGGATTCGTAAGGGACAAATTGTCGATATCGAAGAAGCTGTTCATGCAATTAATTCCTCATTGGAAGCTGCAGAGCGGATGTCAGGATATTCTGCTTCTCACGTATTTGCATCTATTGGCGGAAATCAGATTGATAGTCAGAACTCAAGAGGAGTAGTAGCAGTCTCAACCCCGCAAGGAGAAATTTCTCAAAATGATTTAAGTAGAGTTATCGACGCTGCAAAAGCTATATCACTTCCATCTACAAGAGAGATTATCCATGTTCTCCCGCGCAACTACATTGTTGATGGGCAAGAGGGTATAAAGGATCCAATTGGTATGTCGGGAGTCAGGCTTGAAGTTGATACGCATATTATTACGGCAAATAGCATTGCAGTTCGTAACCTAGATAAGGCATTTTCTGAGGTAGGGATCGATGTAAATGGCTATGTTTTCAATGGCTACTCAAGCTCGTTGTCCATACTTTCAGATACTGAACGTGAATTGGGAGTAGTGCTTGTAGATATTGGAGCTGGAACGACTGATATCTCAATTTATACTGAAGGCTCTGTAGCTTACTCATCTGTTCTCGCAATTGGAGCGAGACATATCACAAATGACCTGGCAATTGGACTCAGGATTTCTTTAGAGAGTGCTGAAAAAATAAAACTATTTCTATCTGAGCAGGCACATCACCGTGTGCTTAGGCCAGATGATGAAGAAAGACGAGAAAAGCCAAGCGATGAGATAGATCTCACTAGTTTAAATCTCCCGGAAGAAGTTCGTAAAGTGTCATATAAAACACTTGTAGATGGCATAATTAGGCCTCGTATGAATGAGATATTTACTATGATTGGAATCGAAATCAAAAAAAGTGGTTATGGTGGTCAATCTCCTGCAGGGTTAGTATTAACAGGTGGAGGTGCAATGACTGTCGGGATTAAGGATGCAGCAAAAAGGATGCTTGCTATGCCAGTACGAATTGGTACACCAACAGACCTAAAGGGCATTGTCGATGAAGTTCAAAATCCTGCATACGCTAGTGTGGTTGGGCTCTTAATGTATGGCGCAAAAAATGATACTGGGAAGAAGCAGAGTAGTTTTGGTTTTTCAATGCCAAAAGTGCCAGGAGGTTCAAATCAGTTGGTTAAAAAAATTATCCAATTGATCAAGTCATTTATCCCATAATTAGGTACAAAATTCGTATATTTGTACTTGCAAAGAAATATAGTATCTGTTAGGATTGGCTCGTATGCTCATACGTCCTCAGACTTCAAATTTCGCTAAAATTCGTGTCATCGGTGTTGGTGGCGGCGGAGGAAATGCGATCGCCTCAATGATCAATCAAAGTAATATCCAAGGTGTTGATTTCGTAGCTATAAATACTGATGCTCAAGCACTGCTTCGGAATCCAGCCACAACAAAAGTCCAAGTCGGTGAGAATTTGACAAAGGGTCTTGGAAGCGGTGGGGATCCAGAGATTGGTCGTCAAGCTGCAGAGGAATCAGCTGAGAAAATAAAGGATATGTTAGAGGGGTCAGATATGGTCTTTTTAACAGCAGGAATGGGTGGTGGATCTGGAACGGGTGCAACTCCAATAGTTGCAAAAATTGCTAAAGAAGTTGGAGCATTAACTGTCGCAGTAGTAACTAAGCCTTTTTCTTTTGAGGGAACAAGACGTATGGTCGCTGCTGAGGAGGGCATTGAGATGCTAAAGGATAAGGTAGATACTCTTATCGTTATCCCAAATCAACGTATTATGGATGTTGTAGACCGTAAGGTTTCGCTTCTTGAAGCCTTTAAAGTAGCTGATTCTGTTTTGGGACAAGGTGTTCAGGGTATATCTGAAATTATCACTATGCCAGGTCTCGTAAATGTTGATTTTGCTGATGTGCGAACGATTATGTCAAATGCTGGATCGGCCTTAATGGGTATTGGGACAGGGATTGGTGAGAACAGAGCACAAGCAGCTGCAAGGGCAGCAATTGCCTCTCCGCTTCTTGAAGTTACTATGGATGGTGCAAGAGGAGTACTCTTCAATATAGTAGGTGGAAATGATCTTGTCATGAGTGAGGTTGATGAGGCGGCTAAGATTATCTCTAGCTCAGCTGACCCTGATGCAAATATCATCTTTGGTGCGACAATTGATGAAACCATGCATGATCAAATTCGAATTACTGTAGTTGCAACAGGTTTTGATCAGACCAAGCAACGACTCCAGCAATTTGTTCCTAATCAGTATCAGAGACAACCAGCTTCTGAGCCACTCCCAAACCCTTTTGTAACTCAGGGATCCGCTTCTTCCTATCAAGAGGAAGACTCCCGCCAGTCAGAGGATGCTCGCAATAATTCTCAGCAACAAGCAGCTCCTCAGAGTTCTCAACCTCAAAAAAAGGAAACTGATGAGGACGAATGGGATATCCCCGCATTTTTAAGACAGAGGAATTAACTTAGTTAAGAAGCTCTGCCTTAAACATTATGTTAGAAAGATTAAAAAGTACTTTTTCCAAAGCAGAGCCCGCTTCTCTTAAGGTATCTTCTAAGGAGGGCTGGGACAGCGAACTGCGAACTGAAGCATATCTAGATTCTTTAGATGAAATTTCTAGGAGGAAAGTTGATGAATTTTCGGACTTCTCGCGTAGATTACAAGATCAATTGAGAGCTGTGCAAATAGCTGTAACTGCTGTCGGTAGTTCGACGGTATCTGAGGAAAGACGACATCATCCCGTTGAGGATGTAGACTTAAGGATTCTTAATTCAGCACCTCCACATTCTATGGATAGATCAAGTGCTATCTTATCTATTCGTGAAGGTGTTAGGGGATACCTCATGAAAAATGGGGATCAATTTGTAGAAGATAATAGTACATTAGAGGAGAGATTGATTAAAGGAAAGGTAGGTGGCAGGGACACTCTTATACCCTTTGTTAGCTGGTATAATGATGATCCGTCATTTTTAGTTCAAGGTGAGGGGCTGCCTCTACATATCTCGATATCTGGCATAGATAATTATGAACTTGATAGATATCTTGGTCTTGAAAGTAAGAAATGGACAAGTGCAGTTCTCTTGGTTAAGCCGAAGTAGTCTACTACTTATCGTGTTTAAGGTTACTTCTTATTTCGGGTTTTCCAGTCCTCGATAACAGATTTATAAGTATCAATATATCTTTTTGTCATTAGCTGGACAGTGAAGTTCTTTTCAACTCTCTGGCGGCACTTAAGACGCATTTCACGATAATCTTCTTCTGGCATTGCATATATCCTTTCAATAGCCTCGCAAAAGCCATCCACCCCCGTTTTTTTAATGATAAAATCTCCCTTTATCTCATTATTTGATGGATTAATGACAAATCCAGTTACTCCATCTTCTATGATTTCAGGAGTAGAGCCATTTGCATAAGCTATGACAGGAGTGCCAGTAGCAAGAGACTCAATTAACACAAGGCCGAATGGCTCTTCCCAATGGATTGGAAATAGGAAAACCTTACTTTTTTGGAATTCATATGATAACTTATGTCTACTAAGCGGCTGTCTAATCAAAAGATTATGAATTTTAGGCCTTTTACCTTCGATGATTTCTGTAAGCCATTTTGGACTCTCCTTCTTAATAAGCGGAAATGCTAATAGGGGACGTTTGGATTTTTTTATGATTTTTATAATATCACTGATACCCTTTTCTCTAATGGCTCTTCCGGCCCAAATCATACTATCTCCACCATTTTTATCAAATTTCCAGCCTCTTTTAATATCAATACCATGGGGGATCGTAGCAGTATAGTTTATATTAGGTAGTGGCAAACGCTGGGCTGAAGAAAGGGAAATAAAGTAAATATTTTTTAGATTATTAAAAAGCGATAAGTATTTTTTGTCATACTTTTCTTCAAGGAAACTTCCATGGAGTGTTACAAGTATTGGTTTATTAACGAATGGGGCTAACGCAAGTACAGTATCTCCATTTCCGATATTAATATGATAAATATCAAATTGGTCTTGCATGCTAAAGGCTTTAGAGGCAAGAGCTAATTCAAAGGTTTTATGATGCTCGATACCGATATCCTTATCTCCAATAGAAGATTTTTCATTGACACTTTCAACTCGAACTGGAAGCTCAGAATCACCTGATGCGAAAGCAGTGATTTGTAACTTAAAACGTCTAGACATGCGCTTTAGCTGCTGAATGAGGATGTAAACGAATATTTCTGTACCCTTTTTAGTATGCCTGTTTATTGAAATGAAGTTTGAATTAACTATAGCTAATCGTATCATCTGTATTCATTTTAACAGATCGGGGGAATTAATTCTCTTAGGGTGAGATTAAAGATTTATTATTCAAGAGGGAAGGAGTCATCAAAGTTTGGAATGATAATATCAGTTATTTTTAGTTGATCTTTAATTTTTTCTTGGAGAGCTTCTTGTTGAGGAAGTTCTCCGTGGGTTAAGAACACCTTCTTGACTCCTTTTATGTGTCCTAGCCAGACAAGGAGCTTGGATTGGTCTGCATGTGAGCTAAGTGTTTTGATCTCACTAATGTGTGCACGAATGTGGACTTGTACTTTATTTATGACAACATTCTGTGCGCCCTCTAAGATCTTTCGTCCTATCGTCTCTTCTGCCTGATAACCTACAAATAAAACTCTAGTTGTAGGTAGTGGTAGGTATGTTTCTGCATGTTTCATAATCCTTCCGCCCGACATCATTCCTGAGCCAGCAATAATAACCTTTGGACCAGGTGCTTTTATGATATCTTTACTATCTCTGACATCATCAGTTATAACAAGACCTTCGAAGTTGAATGGGATATCTTTATGACCCCTAATTTCATCATTATAAAATTCTTTAAAATCCAAGTATGCCTGAGTTGCATTTATTGCCATCGGGCTATCTAAAAATACTGGAGTAAAAGCCTCCACTTTACCATCCTTTTTGAGATGGTTGAGGATATGTAGAAGCTCTTGCGTCCTTTCTATTGAAAATGCAGGAATTAGGAGAGTTCCCCCTGATTTTTCTACAGCGTTTATCTCATTTTGGATAATTTCATCAGGATTTTCTTGGGGGTGGTCTGCGTTGCCATAAGTTGACTCCATGACGACATAATCTGCAGTAGTTATGTACTCAGTAGGCTTGACGATAGATTGAGGTGTGTTGCCTAAATCTCCACTAAAAACTACTTTCGAGCTATTTTTTGTTGACATGTCAGTGATCTCAATTGAAGAGGAACCCAGAATATGTCCAGCATCTTTAAAAGTTGCCTTGAAGTCGCCTATAACTATATCCTCATCATAGTTAATTATCTCTATCATATTAATAGTCTTTGAGACCTCATCTGAGGAATATATAGGTTGTTTTGGATTATTAATCTTTGCGACATGAGCCGCATCATTTAAAATGATCTCGACAAGTGCGCGAGTAGCTTTAGTCATGT
>Ga0138256_10006567_pt1 | contig 12301 bp, 6 predicted proteins | sample KNB2016incub_MG_FD_105486 | JGI IMG/M metagenome (GOLD analysis project Ga0138256, IMG submission 105486) | Active sludge microbial communities from wastewater in Klosterneuburg, Austria - KNB2014incub_MG | ecosystem: Engineered > WWTP > Activated sludge > Unclassified | place: Austria... | reverse complement strand
CGGATGAACGCCGCCCCAGGTTCACGTACCATCCGAACACGAACCCTGAAAGGGTTCCACAATACGGTTTTGTGTAGCCCTTTCAGGGCAAAACGCATTGTTGCCGACAAAACCTGCGGCGTTGCCCCGGGCTGACATGTTGTGGCCCGTTGGGCCGAATCGCAGTGTTCCAGTTGGCTTTCAAGAATTCTTGGGCCTGTGTGGTTTGCCACACTTCCCGATGACATCCACGCACAACTGTCTGACTTCATAGAATCACTGGCCAGGACTACAGTGCTGCCTTCCACTTCCGTAGGACGACCATGTTTCGTTATGCCGTGACCATTTTTGTCAGTGCGTTTCTGCTGTTTCAGGTGCAGCCGCTCATTGGTCGATTTATCCTGCCCTGGTTCGGGGGCGGGCCGTCGATCTGGACGAGCTGCATGTTGTTCTTTCAGATCCTGCTGCTTGGCGGTTATCTGTACGCGCACCTCATCAGCGTGAAGCTAAAGCCGCGAACTCAAGTGATCACGCATCTGAGTCTGCTGACGATCTCACTGGTCTTCCTGCCCATCGCGCCGAGCGATTCGTGGAAGCCGTTGGCTGATCAGTCCCCGCTGCTGCAGATCTCGATGCTCTTGTTTGCGACGGTTGGTGCGCCGTATTTTCTGCTGTCATCGACCGGGCCACTGATGCAAAAATGGTTCAGTCAGACGTCACCGGATCGCTCACCGTATCGGTTGTATGCGCTCTCCAATATCGGCTCACTGCTGGCGTTGCTGAGTTATCCGTTTGCGTTCGAGCCCTGGCTGGCATTGAAGCAGCAGGTCTGGTCGTGGTCGATCGTCTATGGACTCTTTGCTGCGCTCGCAGCCTGGTGCGGGATTCAGTTTCTGCGGTTTCAAACCGCTTCGGATGGATTGCTGTCGAAGGATGCAGACCGGGGACCGGTCGGCCTACAGAGTGCAGACGATCCCGAACAACGTCCCGGCTGGGGAATAATGCTGCTGTGGGTCGGACTTGCGGCGTGTGGTTCTGTGATGCTCCTTGCGACGACAAATCAATTGTGTATCGATGTGGCAACAGTACCGTTTCTCTGGGTGTTGCCACTGAGCCTGTATCTGCTGTCCTTCATCATCTGCTTTGACAGCCCGCAATGGTACGATCGGCGCGCCTGGGGATTGCTGCTGCTGGTCTGCGGGCCCGTCGCCTGCTGGGTGATTGACGAAGGTGCCGATGTCAAGCTCACGAATCAGGTTGTGATCTACTCCACGATTCTGTTTGCCTGCTGCATGATGTGCCACGGGGAACTTGTCAGCAGTAAACCGCATCCGCAATACCTGACGCTGTTCTACGTGCTGGTTTCCGCTGGCGGGGCGCTTGGCGGAATCTTTGTCGCAATCGTCGCCACGTATACGTTTCAGGGTTACTGGGAATACCACATCGGACTGGTCGCGTGTTGTGGCATCTGTCTGCTGGCAATTTGCGCGCAGCGGGTCTGGTTGCGGCAACCGTCCGCGCCATTCTGGATCTGGGCGTTGATTGTTGCGGCCAACATCGCGCTGGTTGCGTATTTCGTCTTTGCACCGCTGGCGGATAAAATTGTCGCAAAAGATGAAACGGTCCTCTTCGGAGTCTTTGGCTTCCTGCAGTTGATCGGGCTGATCGCAACCGGAGCCCTCGAGCGGCGCTGGAAAGGACTCGTCGGAGCCTGGTGTATTCTTTCCGCGGTGCAATGCGCGTGGCTCATTGGCTACAGCAAGTGGCAATTTCCGGAGTTGCTGGATTCCACAATGCGCGTCGTCATTTTCGGTTGTTTGATCGCATCGCCGATCATCGCCGCCGTGTGCCTGGGTCTCAGCCACTGGGTTGAATCACGATCGCCGCATTCGTTCTTTAGCCGGTTCTATGTGCTGGGGATTCTCTATGCGATCGTGGTTGGAACCTGCGGTACACTGTGGTACTTCGGAAAAATTCAGCAGTGGCAGGCCATTTCGCTCGCGACGACTGCCGCCGCCGCACTGCTCATGGAATGGTCGGCCCGGGGGTTTCGAGGAGCCGACCGCGCCTCACTCGGATTCTGGCTCTGGATTCCCGCTATCACACTCATCCTGCTGCTGGCCAATCGAATGACTGTGATTGCGAAAGCCGACAATCCGGACAACGAAGACAAGCAGACGATTTATACGTCACGCAACTTCTATGGTGTGCTTCGAGTCGAGTATGAATCATCCGACGAAGATGACGAAGAATACATTGCACCGAAACGCTCGCTGACCCACGGACAGATCAAGCACGGATTTCAGTTTGTTGATGACTTTTGGAAGACGCAGCCGACCACATACTACGGTCGCGAAAGCGGTATTGGGGTCGCGATCGAACTGTGTCGCAAGCGTTTGGGTGATTCCGGCGAACGGCCTCTGCGTGTCGGTGTGGTCGGACTGGGCACCGGCACGATTGCTGCCTACGGCGAAAAGGGAGATACATTTCGGTTCTACGATATCAACCCCGATGTCGCCGCACTGTCCGGGAAATTCTTCACCTACCTGCAGGATACTCCCGCGAAAACGGAAGTTGTCATTGGTGACGCGCGAATTGTGATGGAACGCGAAATCGCAGCGGGTCAAAATCAAAACTTCGACGTGCTGGCAATTGACGCCTTCAGCAGTGACGCCATTCCTGTCCATCTGCTCACGAGTGAATGCGGCGACATTTATCGACAGCAAATCAGGCCGGGCGGAATCCTTGCCGTTCACATTTCGAATCGGTTTCTGGATCTCAACCCTGTCTCGCGTGGACTGGCCGAACACATCGGCTGGAATGCGTTTCGCATCGACAATTCGGCCGATACACTCACTGGAGTCTTCAGCTCGACATGGATTCTGCTGACTTCCGACGAAAGCCTGGGCCGTGACGACGCATTTCTGAAAAAAGTCGATGAATGGGAAGATAGTGAACGCATCTTGCACTGGACTGATGACTATTCAGGCCTGTGGCAAGTGCTGTCGTTTTGATGTTCCAGCACGAACAATGCGATCAGCCACAGGGCAAGGGCCCTGCGGCTGATCAAAATCACAGTCTGCATCCAACAGCGAAATTACTCTGCCGCACCCGCCAGGAATTCGGCGAGAGTGACTTCACCGTCTTCATTGGCGTCGCGATCTTTGAATCCCTTCATTTCGCTGCCGGAGAGAGCGCCATCTTCATTCTTGTCGAGCTTCTGAAACTCGGCTTCCGGATCAGTGCCTTTTGGTTTTGATGGCTTGTCGGGTTTTGGCGCGGGCTTGTCTGCATCCTCTTCAGCCGGCTCTTCTTTAGTGACCACGACTGTCAGCCCACGTGCCTTCACGTCAAAACCATCATACCAGCGAGTGAACTGATCCGATTTGGCCTTCCGAAAATTGGCCGGATTGAAGTCCGTCGCCTTCGAGAAGTCAGCACCTCTCACATCGGCCATGTAAAAATCGGCAGAGTAAATTTCGTTAAACCCGACTGTGTTGCGAAAAATAGCTTCACGTAATTTCAGGCTGTTCAGGCTGGTGCCGTTGAGGTCAACATCAGAAAAATTGACTTTGTTTAGTGTGGCCATATAGAAGGATGGAAATTTGAGTGTGGCTTCGCGGAAATCAGATCCGGTCAGATCCCCATTGGCGAATCTTGTGCCCGCCAGTGTCGCGCCCTGAAAATTACAATTTTTCAGGCTGGCGCCATCAAAGGCCACTTCCGTCAAGTCCGCGTCAGCAAAGTTGGAGTTATCCAGATTCTTCTTGGCAAAGTTCTGTTTCGTCAGGTCCTGCCCTGAAAAGTCATGCGCGTACTTGTGGGAAGTGTCAGCATCCTCTTTTTCATCGGCCACAGCGATCGTGACAAATCCCAGAATTAAGCTCCACGTGAGAGTACTGAAAATCGTTTTCATTTCGTCAGTTCCTTTGAAAGTCAATTAGGGAGAAAACCGGCGGACAAGAAATCGGCCGATTGGTAAGTGAACATTTGTTGCCAACTCGGATAGGTCAGGTCATCCTGCATCAAGATGCCTGACTCTCACGATAGAGGCGAAATTACTCTGCCGCACCCGCCAGGAATTCGGCCAATGTGACTTCACCGTCTTCATTGGCGTCGCGATCTTTGAATCCCTTCATTTCGCTGCCGGAGAGAGCGCCATCTTCATTCTTGTCGAGCTTCTGAAACTCGGCTTCCGGGTCGGTGCTTTTTGGCTTTGATGGCTTTCCCGGCTTTGGTGCGGGATTGTCGGCATCCTCCTCAGCTGGTTCTTCTTTGGTGACCACGACTGTCAGTCCGCGTGCCTTTACATCAAAACCATCGTACCAGCGAGTGAACTGATCAGATTTGGCCTTCCTGAAATTTGCCGCATTGTTGTCAAACGCTTTCGAGAAGTCAGCACCTCGCACATCGGCCATGTAGAAATCGGCGGAGTAAATGTGGTTAAACCCGACTGTGTTGCGAAAAATAGCTTCACGTAATTTCAGGCTGCTCAGGATGGTGCTGTTTAGATCAACATCGGAGAAGTTCGCCTTGTTAAGCACGGCCCTGTTGAAGGCCGGAAAATTGAAGGTGGCTTCGCGGAAGTCCGATCCAGTGAGGTCTGCATCATAGAATTTCGTGTACTTGAGTGTCGCACCGCGAAAATTACAATTTTTCAGACTGACACCTTCAAACGACGCTTCCGTCAAGTCCGCGTCAGCAAAGTTGGAGTTATCCAGATTCTTTTTGGCAAAGCTTTGTTTCGTCAGGTCCTGCCCTGAAAAGTCATGCGAGTACTTGGGGGAAGTATCAGGATCCTCTTTTTCATCAGCCACAGCAATCGTGATAAAACCAAGGATGAGGCTCCACGCAACCGCACTGAAAATTGTTTTCATTTCGTCAGTTCCTTTGAAAGTCAATTAGGGAGAAAACCGGTGGACAAGAAATCGGCCGATTGGTAAGTGAGCATTTGTTGCTCACTTATTGAACGAGCGATCCTTAACCTGCGTTTGCTCGCAGACAACACGAAATCCAAGGGCTTGGTGTGTATAGCCTGGAGCTTGAGACTTGCGGGCCGCCGAACGGGCTTGAGCGACATCGGAGTGATACGATCCGCCACGGATGACTCGCTGCTTTCCAGCGCGGGGACCGAAAGGGTTCATGGCCTGTTTCAGATAGAATTCCTTGGTGGAAGCGGATTGATCGGCCCCAGGTGGCGGATCAATGAGATTGTGTAGTTCCTCCAGCCAGAGGACGGAGTCACTTGATTCCTTTGGCATGTTGATGGCACTCATCTGCAGACCGCTTTGTGCCTCTTCATAAAAATCAAGGCACCACTCCGCCACGTTTCCGTGCATATCACACAGCCCAAAGGCGTTTGGCGGATAGCTGCCCACGGACCGAGTCCTGCCGAGCGCTTCGCCTGGTGTGGCGTAACGATACGGCTGATCGCAGCGGATATTGGCCTGTTTGCCGTCAATAATCTCGCCCGTATTGAAGGGCGTCATGCTTCCGGCGCGGCAGGCGAATTCCCATTCAGATTCCGTTGGCAATCGATAGGCTCGGTGGACTTCTGCTTCTTCAGGCAACTGGCTCAGACGATCACAGAATTTAGCCGCCTGTTCCCAGGAGACCTGTTCCACTGGAAAGCGTCCTGTCTTCAGTTCCCCTATCGCATCGCGTCCCTCGCCATTTGGTGAATAATAACTGGGATTACTATTCATGACGGTTTCGAATTCGCGCTGAGTGACCTCGTGAACTCCCATCAGGATACGTCTGGAAAGAATGACGGCCCGGCATTCTTCGTCATCTCTTCGTTTGTATTCGCTTTGTGGCGAGCCTTTGACATAACAGCCACGGGGAAGCAGAACGAGCGACATTCCCAGAGAGTTCCGGACCACATCGCCGGACTGCAGTCGCGTGATCCGCGCACTCAGCGCCCGGCGAGTCAGCACTGGGGAAAGCGCAAACACCCCCACAACATCCTGGCCGATAATGCGCACCGGCGTCTGGCTGTGTGTGGGATGCAACTCACGGACTGCGGCTGGCACTTCTGAGAGCACGTATCGATAGATTTCATCACTGTCGATGATTTTATTCTGGTCGTAGTCTGCTGATCCTTCGAGACCCTGGACAAAGCTGAGCAGAAACAGTCCGTGTCCGGACTCGCGATCTTCCACCGACTGTTCGTCCGCTCGGCAGGAAGAGAATGTGATGAGTCCCTGAGCCTGCTTAAAGACGCTGGTGGCCTGTCCGCCGGACAATCCCACAGATCCCTCTGTGGATGTTCCTCCGGAATGGCAAGAGTCCAGCACAAGCAGTTTTTGAGCGGCAGGACACGAATGCAGCATCTTCCTGACATCATTGATTTTCCAGCCCGTGTCTGCCGCTTTGGCCCCATCAAAATCGACCGGGCAAAGGTATCCTTCGTTATTCATCAGAAGTCCATGCCCTGAGAAGAAGAACAGGACGGTGTCATTCTGCTGCGCATTGGCCAGAAACCGTTTAACCTCGCGCTCAAGATTGGATCTGGTGGGCTGCCGGTTCTTGTCCTTCTGAGTGTCTGTCAACATTAAAATCGAGTCCGGATCAAAGCCACAGCGATCCCGCAGTGTGGCCGACAGCAGTTCCACGTCAGCGACGCAGCAGTGCAGTGGCATGTCGGGATAGGCATCGACTCCAATCAGCACCGCCAGTCGTCGACCCCCGTCCAGTTGCTTTTGCAGATTGTGATCCCATTCCGTTGGGCGGCCCGTTTCCACAGAACCTTTCTGTGCCGTGTTCTGCTTTGGACCCTTGGCGCGGCTTTCGTCTGCATGGATCCCGGAGATCAGGGTGATGCCCGACACGAGCGTTGCGAGAGCCGCAATCAGAGTCACCATCGCATTCGTGCGGCGCATCTCTGTTCCCGCTGTCGTCAGCGGAGCATGGGTATTGATTGTCATTCAAATCTTCGAAGTAGAGTGCTCTGACCTGGAAATCGCAGTCATCAACTCAAAGCGTCACGGGCTTGGTGGTGCCGGGATATCGTCATTGGACGAGCCCGATGGCGGAGCGGGCGAGGCCGATGGCGGAGCGGGCACGGTATCGTCTTTTGCCTCGCTGGTGAGTTCGAATGACTCAGTGAATGGTGCGCCGTAGTGTTCTTCCAGATCTTCACTAAGTTTTTTGACCTGAAACTGCAGAGCGTAGACCTTAGTGCCAATGATAATGTCTCTGCGGATCACGACTCCCTTGCCCTCTGCTTCGATCATCACCATTTGTCCTGGATGACCGTTCCATGATCCATCACCTTCATTCACAATTTTTCCGTCGAAATTAGAAACCAGCGATTCGTTCAATGTCGTGAAGAATTCCTTGGAATCGCCCTCTATATCCGCATCAAAAGTGAAGACCTGGACGGTGTATTTTGCTCCCACATCCTTGTTGTCCAGTTGCCAGGTCACAATGTTTGACGCTTTGTCGAACGTCCGAGTCGGCTTGCCCGGTATGCGAAACTTCAGTCCGTCTTCCTTTGCGGTGAAGAAGGGCATCGGGGAGTTCTTGTCCGGATTTGGGCCCGGGTTTTCAACATTGTCCATTGCCGGATCCACAGGCTCGACGGAGATTGCCACCATCGCCGCTTTCATACCCGTGAACTGAAACTTATTTGAAATTTCCAGAAATCCAGCCGAGCCCTTGACTCTGTGGCTAATCGTCAGCATCTGAATACCGTTGGCATTCTCTTCCACACCAATGGATTCGATTTCAATTGACTGAAGCTCACCCACCGATTCACGAATCCCCTCAAAGACGCCATCAAACTTGTCGCGACCAAGTTGCGAGATCACATCGGGATGGAACATGCCAGCGGCACTGTCGTCTTTCGATTCGATGATATCGCGGATCAATGTCTGGCATATTGGCGAATAATATTTTGCAAATTTGTTCTGCAGCGCGGACGAAGTTAGCAACTCGGAATACAGGTCTGCCTGCAATGTTTCGATTGCCGGGCTTTCAAACCGAAAGCCAAGCAGCTTGTTTTCAATAACCGTGATATGCAGTTTCAACTCACCCGTCTCGCAGGGAATTGGGGCAACGATTTCGACTTCGCCGTTCTCACCGGGTTTGGACTGGTGAATTGTCGTCGTCGCAGGATCCTGCAGAGCACCGTGGTGTTTTTGCAGAATGGTGATTGCGTAGTCCAGTATCGGCGCGTCTACCAGCGGCATGAGTTCTGATCGCATACGACGGAAGATCTGCGTGCTTGCACCATCGTTGACGGATTTGACAATGACGTTGAGCAGTTCTGCTGGTCCGGTGTTGTCTGGGGGATCCGTTGAATCGATCGCAGCACTGTCCAGAATCATTCCCAGCGTGAACTCGTCCTGCGAGACGCGCTTGTCTCGATTGAAGTCATAATGAGCGAGTCCGGTCATCTCAGTTCCGCTGAGTCGACCGTCTTCCGTGATGTCCAGCAACGTAAGGCGCTTCTTTGCCACAGCGCGAAGTTCTGCGGTCGTGCGACCGGCAAGCTCGCGACGCTGCTGACGCCGACCCTCAATGAACTCTGCTTCGGGAATGCGGCCATCGCCGTCAAGATCCGTGAACTCGTATCCGGGGATCTCCGTGCCCGACAGTCGCCCATCGTGGTTGCCATCGCGCTCCGCAAATGCTGCCCGATCACTGGCGTCTAACTTCTTCGCGTGTTCGGCCAGGGCATTTTTGAACTCCTCCAGAGTCAATTCTCCATCGCCGTCTGAATCCAGGGCTTTCAAGTCGGTCACTTCGCGACCGCTCAGGACGCCGTCCGCGTTGGTGTCCAGGCCTGTAAAGTAATCCGACGCCAAAATGGGAGAGATCCCCAAAACTGCGGCACTGAACAGACTTGCCACAACGGCGTGGCGGACTGGAATCGGATACGGCATGGTGTGACCCTTTGGTTTGGGCAGGAAACAGGGATGTTGTGACTCGGCAGCGTTCGTCTGCTTGACATTCATGAACGTTTACGTGAGATCTCGCCTGATCGCTCTGTGCAGGGCTCGTGACGTGAGTTGCAGGCGCAATTACTGTATCACGGTTGAGAGAACTCTTGTAACGTGGGATTCCGCAAAATCTTCCACCGCCGCAAAAGATCCGGCTTTTCAGTGATAAGCACCCGCTTGGTAAGTTTTGGGGCATAACGATGGATAGCGAAAACCGTATCCGGAGACTGACGTCTCGCGGCTCGCCGGGTTTCCGGCGAGCGGGGGACGTGAGTCCCCTGATTGCGATTCCTGCGATGATGACATTGAATTTATGCATGGGTGCTTATCCTTTACGCGGCCAGAAAAGATGTCCTTGTTCCGAGGCTGCTGCCTCGCGAGATTGTCACGGGAGGCAGGAGCCTCCAGTGCAGTGCGTTCCAGGGCTGGAGCCCTGGAACGAGAATTGACAGCCTCATTCCAGGCCGCGCGAGACGTTTTGATCGGTCACACAACACTATGTTGTCAAACATTTTTCGTTCACTACCATTCCCGCCATGTTACATCTTCAATCCACATCGTCCGACCGCTGGCTCCAACAGGTGGATCAGCACTTGAATGAGATTCTGATCGATCACGCCCATTGCGAGCAGAAGGCGGCCTCAACGGCGATGGATCTGATGTTCGACTATGTCGAAAACGAAGATCTGTGCCGCGAAATGTCCGAGATTGTTCGCGAGGAACTGGAGCATTTTCAGCTGGTGCGTGATCTCCTCAAAGAACGCGGCGTACGATTTCGTCGGCTGAAACCGGGCACCTACGGGCGCAAACTGAAAGAACTTGTCCGTCGTCAGGAACCGCAGCGAGCCGTAGATCGGCTGCTGGTGGGAGCGCTCATTGAAGCCCGCAGCTGCGAACGCTTCGTCCTGCTCCGCGACCATCTGCAGGATGAGCAGTTGAAGCAATTTTACGGCAGTCTCTACGAATCCGAAGCGCGTCATCACGCCACGTACGTCCGTCTCGCCAAACACTTCGCCAGCGACCACGACGTTGAGTACCGACTCCGCGAACTCGCCACCGCCGAAGCCGCCATCATCGCCGAAGGCTGCGAACTGCCTCGCGTTCACAGCTAATTTCCAGATCATCGAAACAAGACAGACCATTTGCTATTTGTCGCGCAGGCCAGGCACAGCCTGTGTTGCAGTGCATTCCAGGGGAGAGCCCTGGAACGAGATGCAAAGCCGCACGATCCAGGTAACATACCCGTCAATGCCCGACACACCTTTAATCCAGATCCGCGGCGCGCGGACTCACAACCTCCGCAACATCGACGTCGATCTGCCAACCGGAAGACTCATCGTCATGACCGGCGTCAGCGGGTCCGGGAAGAGTTCCCTCGCCTTCGACACGCTGTTTGCCGAAGGTCAGCGACGTTATTTGGAAAGCGTTTCCGTCCAGACGCGTTCACTGCTTCGCCAGATGCCGCGTCCCGAGGTCGATGACATCACAGGACTGGCCCCGACCATCAGCGTCGATCAGCGAGTCTCGTCCGTTCCGGTTCGCAGTACGCTGGCAGTCACCGTCGAGATTCACGATTTTCTTCGACTGCTGTACGCTCGCGGCGGCACCGCGCATTGCACGCGCTGTCGGCAGCCCGTCCAGCGGCAATCCATCGATCAGATTCTGCAACGCACGCTCCAGCTTCCGGATCGTACTCGGCTGATGATCATGTCGCCCATTGTTCGAGGCCGGCGCGGCGGACATCGTGAGGCCCTTGAACGGATCGCCCGCATTGGATTTGTGCGTGCCCGAATCGACAGCGAGATCGTGGATATCGCCGACGCGGACGCCCTTGACGCAAAGAAGTCGCACACGATTGAAGCCATCGTCGATCGAATTGTGCTCAAAGACGGCATTGCTTCGCGGCTCCGTGAATCCATCGAACTGGCCTGCCGGGAAAGTGACGGAACCTGCATCATCAGTTACGAATCGAACGGAGTGTGGACCGAAAAACTTTACAGCACACGCTTCAGTTGCCCTGATTGTGATCTGAGTTTCGCCACACCCGAACCACGCAGTTTCAGTTTCAATTCACCATGGGGTGCCTGCCCTGAATGTAACGGACTTGGTGTTCAGGGAGCCATTGATCAGCAACAGGAAATCACGATCTTCCATCAGCAGCACTGCGCCACGTGCCACGGCACCCGGCTGCAGCCGTTTCCCTCTGCTGTCACATTTTCCTCCATGACGATTGGCGAATTCGCGAGTCAAAGCGTTGCCGATGCGTTGCAGACGATCGACACCTGGCTCGTGCAACTGGAAACCGCACCGTCGCAGGAAGCGCGACTCGTCGCGGAACGCACGCTGCCCGAAATTCGAGCCCGCCTGAAATGTCTCGACGACATTGGCATCGGCTACCTGACGCTCGATCGCCCGACGCGAACACTGTCCGGCGGAGAATTCCAGCGTGCCCGGCTGGCAGCCGCGCTGAGTTCTCAACTCTACGGCGTCTGTCTGGTCCTCGACGAACCGACAGCCGGCCTGCATCCGCGAGACACACAGCGCCTGCTCAAAACCCTCATCGAACTCCGCGACGCGGGCAGCACGGTCATTGTTGTGGAACACGACGGCGACATCATCCGCGCCGCCGATTGGCTCATTGACCTCGGCCCCGGCGCTGGCGCGGATGGAGGCCACGTCTTATTCACCGGCACGCCCAACGATGCAAAGCAACTCGCTCAATCGCCCACCGGCAGCTACCTGCGCGGTGAATTGCCGATTGTCGAATCGATGCTGCCAAAATCCTTTGTGCCTGCGCGACATCTGACCATTCGCAACGCGCGGCTGAACAACCTGAAAAACGTCACCGCCGATGTGCCGCTCGCCTGCCTTGTCTGCGTGACCGGCGTCAGCGGTTCGGGAAAGAGTTCCCTCATTACTGACACACTGCTGCCGATCGTCACCGCATCGGTCAATCGGCAACGCGATGTCGCCACAGCCGCAGCCGACGCCCGCTGTGATGGTGTGGACGGCATGGAACACATCCAGCGGATCGTGTCTCTGGACCAGAGTCCACTCGGACGATCATCCCGCTCCTGTATCGCAACTTTGTGTGGACTTTGGAATGACGTCCGTCGGCTGTTCACAAAGACGCGAGAGGCCCGTGCCCGGGGCTTTACGTCGCAGCACTTTAGCTTCAATTCCGGCGAAGGCCGCTGCACTGATTGTCGGGGCACGGGGACTCGCAATATTCGGATGAGCTTCCTGCCCGACGCCGTCATCCCCTGTCCCACCTGCCACGGCCGCCGTTTTAGCGTCGCCGTGCAGTCGATTCGTTTTCGAAACCGTTCGGTCGCCGACATTCTGAACATGCGAGTGGACGAAGCGGCCGAGTTCTT
>Ga0138256_10006566_pt1 | contig 12302 bp, 12 predicted proteins | sample KNB2016incub_MG_FD_105486 | JGI IMG/M metagenome (GOLD analysis project Ga0138256, IMG submission 105486) | Active sludge microbial communities from wastewater in Klosterneuburg, Austria - KNB2014incub_MG | ecosystem: Engineered > WWTP > Activated sludge > Unclassified | place: Austria... | reverse complement strand
TAAGTTCGGGGACACCAATTCGATTGTCCGGGGCTTACCCGTAGACAACGGCAGAAATTCGCCGGGATTTCCCCCTTCCTCCGTCGCGGCACCCTGAACGATTCGGATGGACGCTCCCCGCAGGAAAAAGGAAACGGCTTCTTTAACGTCGGCAATGACTGTTTTGAACGTGGGGCGGGCATACGACAGGCAAAGTGCGGCGACGACCACTGGTGCGACGAGGCTGGAGAACGCGCCTAAATGGACGCGGAGTTCCTCCCGATAGAATCTTTTTAGCTCGGTCATGGCAGTTTCCCGCCATTCACCAAGGTCAGCACCGCTCTCAAGTTGGAGCGCGCTCGCGCGCGCTTCAGGATGCTTCATCTCCAGGTGCATCTTCAGGGAGGGTGCTGAAATAGCCTGGCGAGGTCGGGAGTCTGTGAGGAAAAGGGTGACGAAGAAAGCTGCAGTAGCCAATATCAGTTGGCTGGTGTCTTCTCCGGGCTGCACCAGCGACCATAGTCCGAGCGTCATGACCGCAATGACCAACGCGCGGAGGATGCGTATGCCAAGTCCCGCGACTTGCGACAGGCGCGCGGTTTTCTGAAACCCAGTTAAAATTCGCTCAAATGTCATTGTGCACCGAGGTCATTGGATTGTTTTTCGATCCATGAAAGCAGAAAGTCAATGGCTGTGGATCGGCCGGGGTCGTTCCCGCTGAAAAGTTGGTGACCCGCATTCGCCACAATGTCGACCTGAATCATTCCTGGCTTTTTAACCTGAGAGCTGGATTGGAGAATCGAATCATAGCGGCAAAGAGTATCCTGTTCGGGTATGAGCAACAGAGCTTTTCCGTTGAATGCTTTGAGGTGATCGAGTCCGCGATCGATCGCCTGCAGAACTTCGTGGGCATATCGGGCGGTGATCTTGTGGGTGAGATCGGTTCCAGCGTCATCGTCGGTCGCCCGACCAGGCAAAGAATGAAATGCCGCGTCCGTGATCCGGGGGCGCAAAAAATTTGGTAGCCTCAGCGTGGGGGATGATTCCGCCAGGACCCGGAGCATCCACGTCCGAAAGCGCGTCGGTGCTTCAATCAGGCAAAGTGATGGTGCACCCAGCACAATGCCAGCGCAGTGTTTCGCATAATACTTGTGAAAATTAAGCACAATGAGCGCACCAACCCCTTGACCCACGATCATTGGCGCTCGGCCTTTTTCGCGATTGCGCACCCAGGCGCACACCTGCAAAAGGTCTTTGATGAGGTAGCTGAACTTGGGAATATGTCCTGCACGGCGGCCAGAGCGTCCGTGACCGCGCAAGTCGAAGCCGTACGTATTGTGTCCACGTTGGCATAGGGTTGTTGCCGCGTCGCGGTAGCGACCGAAATGCTCGCCAACATCATGGACGAAAAGTATCGGTGTGGTGGCGAGGTCAGACCGATACCAGCCCTTGACGTAAACAGCGGTGCCGCTGTGGTCGACCGGACAAGAATAGACGAGTCGCTGAACTCCCGTTGTGGGTTGATCCAGGTCTTCTTCGCGACGCATCGCCGCTTCGTCATGGTCCGCTGATTCTGTTAAATGATCCGGCTGCATAGTGTGTCCAACTGCCCGTATAAACTACAGAATATACCTTTCCTAGTATAGCCTTTAGCTCTTTGCCTCGTAATAGGCAGCCGTTGCCTTGTCAGAGGCGCATAAGTCGGAGTTGATTGTGCGGTCGTTCTCCGGGGTTAGGTCGCACTGGGCAATTTATGACGCCTTCTTAATCCCGGGGTCGATGGGCGAGGAAGCCTGATTGATGGATGGGAGGCGGATCACAAAGCGGGTGTTGACGCTGTGGGAATCAAGCAACAAAGTGCCGCCATGTGAATCGATGATGGCTCTGGCAGTCGGCAAACCGATTCCTTGTCCCTTGCCGGTGTCTCTGGTGCTGAAAAACGGATGGAAAATTTTTTCGCGCAATGGTTCGGCAATTCCGGTCCCGCAATCGGTCACGGAGATCTCAATGAAGTTATCAGATGACTGTGAGGATTCAACGCGGATCCACGGGGCTGGATATTGCGACGCCGCCGAAATGGCGTTGGACATGATTTGAAACAAAGCCTGTTTCAACTGAACCTGCCGGACGAGGATGATGGAATCAGCCAGGAAATTTTTCTCAATTCGAATATTTTCCTCGGTCGCGCGGTCTTGAAATAGTCCGATCACATCATTGATGAGGTCTGCAACGTCGCACTGGCTTTGCATATCCGAAGATGCGTTGCGGCATAGGGTTTTCAGGGACGAGACGACGAAAGCAATGCGGGTTGCGTGGGTCTGCATGTTTTGGATCGACGATTGGATTGAGGCGAGGTCCGGGGCCGTCTCACTGAGGGCTCGGCTGATCTGACGCAGGCGCCCTGTGATGACCGCGAGTGGATTATTTATCTCATGGGCGATCCCGCCTGCGATTTCAGCCATAGACTCCATCACGGAATGGTTGAGGCGCTCCTGAATTTCCAGGATCTTTTTTTCCCGTTGACGCTCGGCGCGCATGTCTTTTGCGATACAAAGAACACCGGCATGGCCGTTGCCATCGAGATCAATAGGTGAGGTCGAAAGTAATACCGGGACCAGGTTCGTGTCATCCCCCATCAGGTGTAAGGACTGAGACTTGACCAGACCCTTTCGAATCAGTCCCGCCATAGAAGAGTGATGGAGCAGATCGTCTTCTGTTTCGTGCTCCTTTTTTAGCTCGTAGAATAACTCGTTGATATTTTTTTGGACGAGCTCATTAGGAGAGCGGTTTACCGTTGTGCCCAGAGTTTGGTTGGCGAACAGGACAAACCCCTGTCTATCGACCAGAAAAACCAAATCAAACGACGCCTCGCAGACGTGTCGCCAGATATCTGGCGACAGGAGCATTGGCGCTGCTTTAGGCGAGGTCACCGGCTCACCTCACGCAGTTTAGACGCTGCTTTGTCGTAGTCGGGAAAGATCTCCACGGCCCGGTACAATGCGTGGATGGCACGGCCTTTCTGATGATCTTCCAGATATGCCAGAGCCAGATTATATTGAATGCGATAGTCGAGGGGTGTGAAGTGTGCGGCTTTTGAAAAGGCTTCCACCGCTGCAGCCGGCAGGTGGCGCCTTCTGGCGATGACGCCGGCAATGTTATGGAGCTCTGCACTTTGGACTTTACAGTTGGCTAGCGCAGCGCCGAGTTCTTTCTCAGCCATATCAAGGTTATTTTCTGTGAGGCAAATCCGGGCGCGCAGGTAGTAAGGCATCCAGTCGTTTTGCGGCGACAGACCTTTCTCAAGCAATGACAGACAGCGGGCAGCGTATTTTGGTTGATGCAGACTTAGACATATGGTCGCAAGATGAAAGAGCCAGTATGAATCCGACGCTGATCGGAGCTCTGCACTCAGTGCTTCGAACGCTTCCGCGAAGCGCCCATAGCTTTTGTTCGCTGCAAAATAATTGAGAAGCTCAAACCAAAAGCAATAGTTTGACGGGTCGCTATCGATCAGGTGCAGGAGTTGTTCGTGGATTTGCTTGTCAGCAAACGGAGCGCTTTGCACCGCGCCGAGCGTCGCCAGCAGGTCATCGGGCTTGTCCTTTAGCAGGGAACGGTAAATTTTCTGTGCCTGGCTTTTTAGCCCTGTGCGATAGAAGTCTTTGGCTTGTGCGAGATTGGCAGCATAGGTGCCGGCGTTGCGATCGTCATGAACTACTTTTTTGATGGCATTCTGGAAGGAAGCCGGGTCAAAACCGCCAGCCTGAATACCACCAAACGGCGGCAAGATTTCGATGTGAAGTGCATGAAGCAGCTCAGTATGATTCTTGACGGTACTGTCACCGTGAGCCGGAATAAACACCGCAGGTACAAAGGGAATATTGGCTTCGCTTCGGAGAAGCCTAAAAAAGGTAGACCAGTGCATGTCCCCTATCTCACCTGTTGTTATGAGAAGGTGGCAGGTGGTCACTTTCAGGATCGGCAACAATTCATGGGCAAACGTGAAATCAGTGCAGTCGGTCAATCCAAGCTCTTCGCAGGATGCTCGGGTGCTTTTGCGCTGGTCGGGGGAAGCCCCGAGTAAAGCCACGCGCAGGCGTGCATCCAACACGAAGTCGGTTTTGTTTTTTGGCAAACTATCGGCCATTACAAACTCCCGGTGGTGGCCAGTTTCCCGACTTCGCGACGGAGCTGTGTCTTGTTGTGACCTGCCGCGTCGCATCGCTTCATTCCCAAACGATGTCCCGTTATCGGATTTTCAGATGTGAAACATTAGTAATTTCGGAAGGTTCCTAAGGGCTGTGGGGAGGATTACTTATGGTTGTTTTTGGGGATAAGAGGGGCGGGCAGGCTCCCGGGTTATAGGATCGTGTCTGAGGTGTTACTTTCTGAAAATATTGAGATAAATAGAAAAATTTGCCTCATTCGATGAAAGAGGAGTCGCGACGTCAACAAATCGCGGTCCTGGCTCGAAAGTTTGTGTGCTATCTTCTTCCAGCGACGGCCTGTTTGGGGGTGTCATGGTTTCGACAAGTGTGACCGGCGAGTCAAGGAGCATGTCCGGGGTGGGAACGTAACCCGGTTATTAAAAACGGGCCAACGCTTAATCGGCAACGATTACGCACTCGCAGCCTAAATAGGCTGCCGTCGACCCAGGAATCGCCGGTATTCCTGGTGAGGCGCAATAAAGCCGGCTAGGTAGCACGTCTCACCGTCTGAGGGGCGTGACTCGACAACAACCAGACTGCGACTTAAGTAGCCTGTCCATGGGCGACTGAGTAAGAGGATAAATCGTGAGACTAAGCATGTAGCGCCTTTTCCGCCTTGCATTTGGACGCGGGTTCGATTCCCGCCACCTCCACCAAACTTCCGATAAGCGGCGTGATGCGGCGTCGGTCTTGGCCTCGGCCTCAGTCACTTACGTTTGAGTAAGCTCCTTCGGCCTCGGCCTTGCCCTCCTTGCCTCACTTGCTTCTCAAAAGTTTGGTTTCGAAGGAAGGCGGCGCTCTGGACGCGCCGCGGCGTTTAGATTGAGGTGGCGGGAAAAAGTCGGTATGAGTAGAGAATATGAAAGTAAACCCCACCGTAATTGATCATTTCTCAAGTAGCGCCCGGGCATATGATGAGAAAAATCAGCAGCTAGCTCCTATTGCAGACACAATGCATTTTCTGATTCGGCTTATTTTAAAAAATGCACCTGTTAAGGCGCGAGTGCTCTGTGTGGGTGTTGGAACAGGAGCAGAGATATTTTCGCTTGCAAGTGCATTTCCTGATTGGACCTTTGTGGGTGTCGATCCGGCTGTTGGAATGCTTGATGTTTGCCGTGAAAAACTTAAAATGTCTGGGGTGCTTGATCGCTGCGAACTCATTCAAGGATATGTTGAAGACATACCTGACGGAGAACGTTTCGATATTGCTCTGAGTATCCTTGTTGCGCACTTTGTGAAGCATGAAGACAGGCTTCATTTTTATAAAGCAATGACCGATCGACTTTGCGCTAATGGCATTCTGGTGAACACCGAGATTAGCTTCGATTTGGCCTCGAAAGAATTCCCGTTGATGTTGAAAAACTGGGAGTCTGTGCAGTTGCTCCTGGGTGCGCCCCCTGAGTCCATTGCGAACTTACCACAGGTACTCCGGGAAATGCTTTCTGTTATCTCACCCAAGGAGACTGAAAGCCTTCTCCGCAAAAGTGGTATTCGGTTGCCGATTCGTTTTTACCAAGCCTTTATGATTAGCGGTTGGTACGGATCAAAGAGTTCATTTTAGATTCAGGTAATCCGGCAAGCTTGTTCTTTGGGATAGAAAAATGATTATCAACAAGGTCCACAAAGCATCGTGCCACTGCGGCACCGTACAGTATGAGCTTGACCTTCCAAGTGGCTTGGTCAATCCAAGACGCTGCGACTGTTCGTTTTGCAGGATGCGCGGTGCGATCGTGGCATCAGTAAGTCTTGATGGTATTAGAATCCTCGCAGGTCGAGAAAAGCTCACGCTCTACCAGTTTAATACGAAGACCGCTAAGCACTACTTTTGCTCTGTTTGTGGGATCTATACTCATCACCAAAGACGATCAAATCCCCAGGAATATGGATTTAACGTGGCGTGTCTCGATGGCGTGAATCCTTTTGAGCTTAGAGATGTGCCCGTGATGGACGGTATTAATCACCCAGCGGATCAAAAGTCGTAGAAATGCTCGAGCAGAGAGTTCGACTGCTTGTACCAATCACGCAGTCACCTCAAACGAATCTCGTCACCTGTTATCAAACTAAAGGCTTAAAGTTCAAACCAGTACCTGCGGGTGATTTCATCGGACCCAGCAGAAGTGATCTTGTTTTCCAAAGCGCCTCCATTTGCTTCGATGGTCCTGATTGAGGCGATATTGTCATCGGCACAGGTGACTAAAGCGCGATTTAGTCCCTTGTTTTTCAGGCATTCAAGGGAAAGACGTAAAATTTCCCGCGCGTATCCCTTTCTGCGTTCCGACGGAATGACACCATAGCCAATATGACCACCGCTCTCCGTCAGCATATCATTTAGCTCGTGACGAATTGACGCCCTTCCCACGCATTTTCCGTTTACGAAAGCTCCCATATAACTATTTGGGACGAAGCCCCTTAGCTCGCGACCCTCGGACTGATTGCGCAAAAGATCGCAATAGTCTGCGAAAGTTCTACCGTCGTCGAAATTAAATGCGAACCCCCAGTCTGGGTTGTGCATTTTAAATTCCAATACGGCTGCACGGAATGTATTCTCGTCTTTTGGTGCCAAAAATCTAAGGTCCAGCATTAAATCTCCGCAAAGTAGAGAGGCTTCTTCGGGCATTCTAATATCGAGAGCCGAAAATGAACATTTTGATTTTGGGGGGAACAGGGTTTGCTGGTCGTCACCTGGCCTTTGTGGCCATTGGCAAAAGAGCTGGTAGATTCGGTTGCGCCAACATTTTCTATTGTTCCAGGTGGCGAACCAGCGCATCCGGGACATGGGCATTCAAGAAGCTATTGCCGTTGTCGTACGGGTCCAGTCCGCATTGTAAACCTGTGTTATCTGCGTGAGGTGAAACCGCGAGTGTGTCCTTTGTCACTTCACCATCATATTCGGAAATGCGGCTGAAGGTGAATCCCTGAGCGGAGGCCTCTACAGCGAGCTGTGCTGCGGGGTATGAAGAAATGACCCTGGTCGGCTGGTTCAGATGATCGAGTACGCGGTCAAGAAATATGTTCTCGTTCCAAGGAAATCCACGATCACCAGCCAGGCACGAGATAGAATTAGTCTCTGGATTCCAACTGCATTTGTCTTTTGCAAACGCTGTGATTACTGGAAAGCGGCTGGCGAAGTTATTGCCAATTTCATGCGAATCGAACCCGTTGGTGAGTCGAAATGGGGTCGCGTTGGTAGGGTCTTGGCCGACTAAAGTGGAGCCAACAATCGAGACATAGTAGAAGCGATTGGTTTCTTCGACGGTGAACATGTTATAGGCGAATGTCCAATCCCAGCAGGACAGAAGAACTGTTGGGTGATCCGCGCCGTTAAGGCCCAGAGGCCTGGACGCACGGCTTAGATCTTTTGTGCCGGTGCCTCCGCTGCACGCTGAGGCAAGCAGACAGGATGCTACGAGTAGTCGAAACATAATATTCTCCGTGATTTTTCGTTTGATTTGAACCGTCTTGATCAGCCATTTGCAGCGGCTAACGTCACACAGAAAATAACTGGAATGAGGATGCTCGCATAATTGATTGTGTCTATGACACCAAGAACTTTTTTAAATGAACCAGGAGTCGATGTTTTTCATGGTGTTTAAGGCATAAGACTGATCAAAACGACCTAAAGTTAAGTTGCCTCGGCAATCGCTGCGATTTCCGTCTCGATAGCCTTGGCTATCGTGCGACCTGCCAGGGATTTTTGCGCGTCGGCTCGGTAAATTAACGCGATCTGATCGCGCACCTTGGGGCCAGTGGCACTCCATGGACGCAGGCCGAGTGTCTTCTGGCGGCGAGCGACGAGAGAAGGAAGAATTCCTGCTCCGACACCTTCAGCGACAAGGCTCGCGATAACTTCCAGATTCGAGGTTGTGACATGCCGCTTGAAAGTCCATCTTGCTTTGCTGAATTCCCTCAGAAGGCGCTGGGACTGGTGGAGGTCTGGTTCGAAAATTAGCACGCCATCACCGTTCAATGGGTTTTGGAATCCAGAGGGCTTGGTGGCGGTCCACAGTGAGACCTGGTCGTGTGCTAGTTTTTTGACGACGAGATCCGGATGGCTGACCGGGTTGATAACAATGCCAAAATCTGTCTTGTAACTGATAACCGATTCGGTGATCCGGCGCGAGAGGTCGTGGTCGAGCCTCAACTCGATCCCAGGATGCTGTGCCATGAGTTTTGGCAGGAAATGAGGAAGGCCATAGAGGGCTACGGAAGGGTGGCACCCAATAGAAAATGTCCCTCGTATGGTCGTCTCATCTTTTTGGGCCTCAATGGTGATTCGTTCCCATTCGGCCAGCATCGACTGGGCCTGCCCACGCAGCTTTTGCCCGGTTCGAGTGAGTTGTACTCCGGTTTTCCCTCGCAGCAGAAGGGACACTCCTACGCATCGTTCCAGTCTTTGAATCGACAAACTCAGAGACGGCTGCGTGATTCCAAGACGCTCCGCAGCCCGGGAAATGTTGCGGGTCTCCGCGACCGCGAGGAAATACTGAAGATCAGAAGACGAGGGCATCATTGGTGTAGTCCGAATCTGGAAAATTAATTGCAAGCAATTAATTTAAACTATGACAACCAATGAATCCATTGAAGAATACGTCTTCTATAACCCACAGTCGGCAAGTATGCGGGGGCCGATTTCTGCAAAGCGCACATGGTGGAATGTTTTGCCGCGAATCGGTATCTCAATGGCCTCCTCCAGCATGACGTGACACTCTGGCTCTTCGTCATTACCGGAAGCTACCCGCGTCAGCGTAATCGTAACCGGCACGACGTCCGAAGGTCTGGTGCTGGCACCGAGAACGTCTGCCGGCATGTTGCCATCCTGGCATTGACCGGCCGCTACGCAGGGTGCCCCGGCGCCGAAGTTGCGGTGGTCCATAACCGTCAAGCCGGCCAATTGAGGGATCAGAATCTTCAAAAAGTCGCCTGAGTAGTCTGCCCGAGAGCATAGGACTGTCGAATCGTTGAGCTGCACTTCAATGGCGGTAGTGGACTTATGGATCTGCTGCCGGCTGGTCTTCCACCCAGCAAACGCTGCGGTGGAGAGCGAAGAAAGTAAAAATGCTGTTATGAATATGGATTTCATATTGCTCCTTAGAATGTGTGTGTTCTACGAATTTCACACCTTAAACATACCCGACGGGTGGTATGTTTAAAAATTAATAGCAACCATGACTTCCATAGGTTAAATTAATGAATGACCCAATAGGTCAGGTGTCTTCAGGGCGAAGTACCTTCAGCGTTTCACTTCTTATTTCCAGCAGCTCTAACGGCCCTTCATAGTAGGAAGACATGCCAGTATCCACTCGCCAGACTTTGCGGTCGCAGCGGGAATTTATGCCGCCATCCTGGGGAGTGTGAGCGACAACCATTCTTTTGACCCCAAGCAACTCCAAAGTCTCCTCGAGAATCGCGCAGTCGTCATTTCCCGTTCCACTGCTGAACCGGCGGTTCCATAAAGGGCCGTTTTCGTCATCCAGAAAAGCGGGCCGGGCCAGGCGTTGCCCGAGGATCCAGTCAGTAGTCTCCTTATTAATGCGTTCAATGCCATACCTCGCATGTTCCGGAAGGACTCCCCCGTGTACAAAAACCGTGTCGCCGATAATCATGATGGTGTTATGGCGGGCGATTTTTTGTGCATAAGGTCCACCTGGGTAAAATGCGACGCCGCGTCCTTTTTCGGGTGCGCGAAGATCCCTGACGGGTTCGAAGTCCTCGCGTCCGCGGGAAAATTCGTTGAATTCCCGAAATCCCTCCGATGTGACGTAGCTGAAGTCGAAGGTCACATTCATGAGTTCATGGTTTCCGAGGAGCGGATAGAAGGCGCCACCGGCCTCACGCGCTTCGATTTCGAGGCGTGCGAACAGATCAAGGATGGCACGTTCCTGATTGCCGCGGTCAAGCTGATCACCGACCTGGACAACAACGAGGCTGCCGCCAATCCACCGCAATTGATCATCGATTGCCCCGGCGAGTTTAAGCGCGTTAATGGTCACTGCGTGATCACCATGGACATCCCCGAAGGCTACGATGCGAGCAGCACCAGGCCGCCTGGTCGGCTGTTGAGGCAGCTGAGCGTCATCATGCAGGAGGGCGCGGTCGGTCGTGCGACGCGGAGCGCAGCTTTGAGTTAATGAACCCAGCGCGAGAACAACCAACGTCAGATGACTTTGAAGTTTTCTGGCTGACATCTGCATGTGCCTCCTGGGTAGAGAATTTTTGATGGCAGTAGAGCAAAACTAGTTGCTTTCGATGTCACACTGCAGGGGGTTTAGTTCGAACATCCTCGAACCGACACGAATCTGCGGTTGACCGGTGTCTTCGTTGACGCCCGCTTCTGCATGTTCTCCGTCGTCAGCAAATTCGCTGGTCCATCGCCCTTGGTAGACGCAATAGGCGAACAGGTTGTCGCCGTCATAGGCCAGTGCGCCGCCACGTCCAGCGGCAATTGCTGCATTTGGCTCGTTGTCGTCGGCAAATTCACTGGAAAAGCTATAGCGCCGTGCATCGTAGATCATGAGATTGTCGCCGTCGTAAAACATCACGAGGTCTTCGCCGGCAGCCATTTTCGCTACAGCCACATCATCATCCGCAAACTCGGAGCTAAAGTCGTTGTTCAACGCGTCATAGACGATGAAGTTATCTCCATCGTAGCCACCAGCGACATTGGTACCTGCTGCGACCAGGGCATGAGAATTTGCGTCGTCGGCGAACTCGCTGTAGAACCCACGGCGATTTCCGTCGAAGACAATTATATCATCGCCATCGTAGAGCGCTGAGACATTGGTGCCACAAGAGACTGCGGCTTCGTCATATCCGTCATCAGCACTTCCGGAGTAATCCGAACCAAAGTACTCCACTTCGAAGTCATCTCCGTCATAACGGCAGGTCATGTGCCGGTTGTCTTCGTCCTTCAGGTGGTTGCCGGATGGATGCCGAGCGCCACAGCCTGCTAAAAATAGCAGTACAATTGAACAGATAAAGGTCGAAAGTCTGAATAGGATCATCGCAAGTCCGTCCCGTTTCGTGATTTGGATGTGAAAAGCCCGCGGGGCTTATAACACAGGATGCACAGAAACGGGAGGACGGCAAAACAAAACGATTTCTTTTTGGTTAAAAGTGGCTCGTTATTTCACCAGCCGGAAGTCGTCGAAATAGGCTGCTCCCGTTCCGGTAAGCAGGCCCCCGACGCAGATTTGCGCTGTGCCAAAAGGAACCACTACGGTCGTGCCGATGGGCCGATAATTTTGAGTGCCACTGATACCCCGGCCGTACATGTTGTCCAAGGCCAGCATTTGTCCGCTGGCGCTGTCGGCGCGCACCCACAACCCTGCATAGCCGTTCCATACATTTGATGCGGCCACAGACGCCGAAAGTGAAATCGCGCGCCCGGCGAGATGTGTGGCGTGGAAGCACTGTCCGAAGGCGCCAAACATAGACGAATCCGGGTACTGTGGTGCCACGATGGTGGCAGCTCCCGGAGTGAAAGCGCCGTACGCTGTCCAATAGACGCCATGAGTGAATCCTCCATCACGGAACCAATCGTCAGCAGGAGCGCAATAGCTGCCTGGCGCAGGATTGCACTGCGAGAAATCGCTGTTTTTAAGCACATGGGTGATGTCGGTGTAGGAATGCACGCCGGGGCCGTTAGCTGCAATGTGGTTGTTTGTCGGTACGTTGTTAAAGGCAACTTCCGAAAGGTAGGTGTACCAGTCTGCGGCCATCGCTGAATCATCGTCGGCGTAGGATGGCGGGGGCGTCCCAACCAGTGCAGCCAACGTCAAAGCGGCTGTGACCAGTTTATGGGTGGCGAAATTACGGGTGGATGCTGTGATTGTCTTGAAACCTGTCATGAATTTTCTCCAATGTTGTTGCCGCGACCATTCGCGGTGTGGCCGGTCTACTAGTCTGTGGGTCATGCTCTGTCCAGAGCCCGGCCGTCGAAAATGCGTCTTATTGAGCACCTAAAAATTAGATAACTACCAGAATTTGATGTGAAAATTTGTTGACGCACTCATGTGACTACTTGTGAATTGCGTCCTTTTTGGGGCTCTGGTATAAGGTCGCCCGGCAATGGGGGGAGCATGAGTGCTGCTTGATTTCAGACGACATTTGCAGGAC
>Ga0138256_10006562_pt1 | contig 12304 bp, 15 predicted proteins | sample KNB2016incub_MG_FD_105486 | JGI IMG/M metagenome (GOLD analysis project Ga0138256, IMG submission 105486) | Active sludge microbial communities from wastewater in Klosterneuburg, Austria - KNB2014incub_MG | ecosystem: Engineered > WWTP > Activated sludge > Unclassified | place: Austria... | reverse complement strand
CATTCAGGTTTTGATACTGCATTCCGAAGTGTAGAATCAGTAAAACCGATTATAGTCGAGGCAGGTAAAACCACTACAATAACCGTGGAAATCGATTTCAAATCAATCTTAGGTAATAGCACAAGCCATATTGATTTTTGTACTGATCCAGTTTTCCATGAAGCCAATGCTTTTATGACAGACTTCATGAATCGTTTTCAAAGTTCTATAACGATTAAATAATTAAGCTTTGTCAAAGAGTAATCTCATATTCATTGTCTTAATAAGCATAGTTTTATTTAATTCATGTGGAGATGACCCAGTTGTCATTGACGACAGTTTGACAGATTTTCCATACACGCCTGAAGCTTATCCTATAAGTTATCCCAACTCATTTCCTAAGCCTGTAATTCCAATTGACAATCCTACAACAAAAGAAGGGGTATTATTGGGAAGGCATTTATTCTACGATCCTATCTTATCGTCAGATAGTAGCATGTCTTGTTCTAGTTGCCATTTGCCTTATAAAAATTTCACAGATGACATGGCGACAAGTAAAGGAGTGTTGGGGCAATTTGGAAAGAGAAGTTCTATGAGCACTTTGAATTCTGTCTATGCATACAATGGATTCTTTTGGGATGGCAGGTCAGCTAGCCTCGAAGAACAAGCCTTGCGTCCAGTAGAAGATCCGATCGAACTGCATGAAAACTGGCCAAATGTAGAAGCCAAACTTAAAAAACATCCAAAATATCCTGAACTATTTCGCAAAGCATTTGGGATTACAAAAAAATCTGAAATAACCAAGGAGCTCGCTACAAAAGCAATAGCACAATTTGAAAGAATATTGGTAACTGGTCAAAACTCAATATTCATTAGAGAAAAACAAGGATTAGTTGCTTTTACTTCTGACCAACAAGAAGGCCACGATATGTTCTTTGACCTTGAACCAGCTTTACCTGACGCTGAATGCAATCATTGTCATGCAGCTAATTTATTGACTTCAAATAATTACCTTAACAATGGGCTAGACTCTGCGGCTACTTATAGTGACTTTAAAGATTATGGTAGAGGATCAGTGACAAAATTCCCAAGCGATACTGGAAAATTCAAAGCTCCGAGCCTAGTCAATATAGCATTAACGGCTCCATATATGCACGATGGTCGCTTCAAAACCTTGGAAGAAGTGATAGATCATTACAATTCTGGGGGGCATGGATCACCAAACAAGGACAATTTAATCTATAATTTGAGACTTACTGCGAGACAAAAAAAGCAACTGCTTGCATTTTTGCACACTTTTACAGACACGAGCTACTACAAAAACCCAGACTTTTTCTCCCCTTTTTAAATTTTTTTTAAGGAAATTCTTAGTTTTTTTTGTCTAAAAAATACTTTTATTAAAACTTTATAAGGCTCAATTCTAAATTTATCAAAATTATTTTACTGAATAACAGTCACTTATAAATTACACCAAATTTATATTAAATATATTTATATATGACAAGGCCATTTTTTTGTACTTGCGGGTGGGAGAAAAATGTAAGATGTTTGTATCGTGATTGTTTAACAAAGGAAAGAATTGCAATCAGAATGCTGGTAAACGTATCAGCGACCGTAAATTCGGATATGTTCATGGGATTATGATTTGTTAATAAGAAGTAGTAGCTTCTTCTAACGGAAACTACCACTTCTATTAACAAATTAATTTTCCAAATTCTATCGACAAAAGATTCATGAGATTATAAAAGTAAGCTAGTTTGGATATGTTCATGGGATTATAATTGCCGGTTGTCGCCTTCGACCGGCAATTTCCTTACAAATTAGCTTTGGCGCAATGGTGTTCAAACAAAATTTTCTATATAAACCTGTTTTCAAAACGAAAAACAAATCCCGATCAAGTTCTCTTGTTCGGGTTTTTTTTTGCTTAAAAATTTATTGACTAATCATTATTTATTATATTGCATTTAAATAAAATTATCAAATATGAAATCCACCTTTTCAATTTTAATAGTCATGTTAACGCTATCAGCGGGTATTGCTCAAACTCACATGAATTTGCACTTTGGTATAGGCTATGAATTACTTTACAATCAAAAACTAAAATTTCAACATCATTATTTTGATTATGTCTATCATTCAGACACTACTGATCTTGTCATTGAGTATGTTAGTGATGCCAATGCAAAATTAACTTATGCAAATCCAACAAATTTATTCTTAGGTTATACTGCAGAATTCAAATCTTATAAACGATTTCATCTTTCAATAGGGACAATGTGGAATTTGAAAAAATACACATATACTTTTGTGCCCAATCTTTCATTCAGCAACGGCAAATTTGTCTCGCAAAAAATAGAAAGAAAAATTACATATATTGTGGATACTGAATGTGATTCCACCATCATAAGCTCAAACATTTTCAACCGCGAAACAGCTGTGATACAACATGCTATACAGATACCTCTAGCATTAAGGTATCAAATTAACCGCAAGTATTCTATTCAAACCAAGTTTGTACCGGGCTTTACCGTTATTCAAAAGAGTAATTTTCCTGCTTTCGATATGAAAATAGATATCGTGAATGGCAAGAAAATTTGCACGTACTTTGACGCAAATAATAAGCAATACACATATCAATATTCTAATCCTACAATTCAATTTCAGCTGGGTGGAAGATATGATTATAACAAATGGATAGCTTTTGAAGGGAATTTTACATTTGATTTTAAAGATATCCTAAATCCACAGAATTATTACTATTATAAAATTAGTAGATTTCCATCCAAGCCAATTGGAATTCAAGTTTTAGCTGTACTAAAACTTTAATCCTTGAAAACAATAACTTCCAAAACTGATCCTCATAAAAGGCTTTCTAGCCTTTAGTCTGCAATAATCATTTTCCCGTATTTAGTAGCTTGTTTTGATTTTTGGATATTGTAGAGATAAATACCAGAATTTAATTTTTCAACTTTAATGAATTGACTTGCAGATGAACTAAGAATGGATTTGAAAACTTCTCTTCCATTGAGGTCTAGTACTGACAAAGTATACCCAGCCAAGGACAAGTCTGGAGAGGAGACTTCAAAGCCTCTCTTTGCAGTATTATACACACATTTTACTCCCTCTAGCGGAATATCATCACTAGCTAAAATTATTGCTTGACCATTTTGAATTCGGAAATGTGCACATACATCATCTACAATTAGTATAGATTCATTTTTATCAATAACTTCTCTTGTAAAATACTTGCACATATCATTGCCAGTAGAAGGCATCATGCAAATAAAATGATCTTGGGGTGTGTCCTCTTGATAGACTAGTGTTAAGATTATATCGCCCTTTTTAATGGTAAAAGGTTGCGAACTCTTATCAATATAAGCAATTCTGACATATTTTGGACAGACTTCATTGCTGTTCTTTAGTTTAGTAATATCTGGTAAGAGAGAAGAATATAGATTTTTATATGTCACATTTTCTGAATTGTGGTAAAAACCAAACTGAAATGAAAGTAAAGAATAATCTTCTAAAGCGATGAGATCTGCTATAATTTCTTGGTTCTCTACTCTAATCTCAAGTTTAGTAAAAAAATGCTGGGCTTGACCAAACAATGAGTTACAGAAAAGCAAAATAGCATTTGCAAATAAAAAAATAGAAAGTTTCATAATTCGTATTTTAAAGTTTAAACATTATATCATACAAATCTACATAAATAATTTGAAATATCCAAACTGAATGATAATTTTATTAATTAATCAACTGGAAAACAATGCTTTGGTTACTTACTTAATGCTTCAGAGGTATAGATATGATCCCAATGCTTTGATACAACAAATGAGGCAGATCATCAATAGTATTGATCCTTATTTTTCAAAGAACTATTTAAAGAATTTTTTTGATTTTATACTTGAAATTGTCGAATTAACAGAAAAGCGATTAATTGAAATATTTGAACCAATTAATCCAGAAATAAAATCAGAATTTATGTCACCATATGATTTATTAGTCGCCAAAGGCGAAGCAAAAGGAAAAGCTGAGGGAAAAGCTGAAATGATTCTTGCAGCTTATCAAAATAACATTGCTCTTTGAGACTATTGCAAAAAAAATGGTTGGCAAATCTATAGAGGAAATAAAGCTTATTTTAAAGATATGAGACTATACCTAAATTGGCTTTAAGCTTAAAATTAGTTCAACATAACATTTGACTATATTAAAGTCATAATATTCATAAGCAAGTAAGCTAGGTATTGAAGCGATTGATTAATAATTCTTTTCCCAGTACCATTAAGTGATTTCAATTCGTTATTGTAAAAATAGCAATAAAATGAAAAGAATCATTACTTTAATTTTACTTTTTCAAGCATCTATGTATGCACAAAAGATCACAACAAATGCCACAGATGTGAGTATATTTCGAAATGGAGCACAAGTCACTCGAACTGCTTCATTTTACATTCACAAAGGAACTAAAGAATACTCCCTTTACGGTTTTAGTCAATACATGGATCCAAGATCTGTGCAAATCAAATCAGATGGTGACTTTACTTTACTATATTCTTCCAATAGATCCAATCTCACAGATTCTACAAATTATGGCATTGAATGGAGCCAAGTCAACGGTCAGAGAAAAGCTTTAGAGAATTCTATTCAAGACAATCAAAATATACTTTTAACACTTCAAAAGGAAGAAGAACTATTCTTTATAGATAAAACACAGAATCGAGAAGCTTTTTTGAATAATCCAGATGCCTTGCTTAAAATGGCTGATCTTTATAGAAACAGGTTGTTGGATATAAAGCGAAAAATTACAGAGCTCCAGAATAAAATTCAGAAACAAGAAATTGATCTTCAAAAACTAAACACAAGAGAAAGTCAATTAATATATGAGTACACCAAATCTTCAAGCAATGAATTTGTTCTCACCATATCTAGTGAACGCGATCAACAAATCAATATGACCATATCTTATTATACCATTGAAGCATTTTGGTCGTCATCTTATGATCTGAAAGTAAAGGATATCAACTCACCAATAGAGCTCATTAGTAAAGCACTCATCACTCAGAACACAGGTGAAAAATGGAATCAGGTAAATTGTACATTAATGACGGGGAATCCCAATGTATCTTTTGAATTGCCATTTCTTCAAACTTGGTGGCTCGTGAATTATACAGAAACAAATGATTCAAAAATAAAAGGTGCTCGTGCAGAAGAAACTGTCTATTACTTGGATGGTATAAGGTATCAAGGAAGAAGTATCAATTATCGTACAGCTGGCTCGGAAGTACAAGAACAGCTGACCATGAATGAATTTGTAGTGAAAGAAAAATTGACAATTCCTTCAGATGGAAAAAGTATTACGGTAATATTGAATACGCAAACACATCCTGCAAACTTTGAATATCTAGCAGTCCCAAAAAAATCCAAACACGCTTATCTGAAAGCCATGATCACGAATTGGGAAGAACTCAATATCTCAACTGGTCCAATGGGGATCTATTTTGCAAACACTTTTGTTGGCACGACGACATTGAATCCCGAATCCATTGAAGACACACTATCAATTTCTTTGGGACCAGATATCGCGACTCAACTCAAGCGAACAAAGATAGCTGAGAATACAAAAAAAGAAACCTTCAGTGCCAAGAAACATTCCAACATCGCATGGGAGATTGACATAAAAAATTCAAAAACCAGAGACATTGAAGTGCACATAGAAGACCAAATTCCTTTGAGCAAATTGAATGAAGTAGAAGTAGAAACCAAAGAACTGTCAGGTGGAATGCTGGATCAAAGTACTGGAATCATTACATGGAATGTAAAAATTCCAGCGGGAAAATCCATAAAAAAAATCCTAAAATACCAAGTCCGATATCCGAAATCTATGAAGTTGATTTTGGAGTAAAATAAATGCTGATGAAAGTAAACAGAATAGCTCAAAAGTTAGTCTTTAAATCTCCAAGATTAATATGTAGACTGTCAATGAATTAAATGATAAATGGACCAATCAAATATATTAGTTCTTCGTAAAAAATAAAAATATTTTATCATAAAAGAGACAAACTGTTAATTTTAAATTATATTTGGACATAAATTATTTAAAAACTAACAAATTATGAAATTCTCACATTCCTTATCCTTTTTTTTACTTTGTACTTTAATTCTTTCCTGTAGTAAATCTGAAGAAAGCATTTTATCAAATAATGATTTAGTTGGCACTTGGAAGCTCATAGATTTTCGTTGTGATGACGGAAAAACAGTTACTAATTTTCTGGGGCAAACAATTACCTCAACCTACACTTCTACTGGGAAGGATTACGCAGCTGAATCGACGTTCACAGAAAACCCAAATACATATCATAGCAAGGGAAGTTACACCAGTGTGGTTACAACGACAACTATTGGCACATCTCAGACTTCAGAAGTATCTACTGGACTATTTGATTGGACAGGAACCTGGAAAAAAGAGGGAAATATTTTAACTACCACTCTAAAAGATCAACCGACAGAAAAAGCTGAAATTATAACTTTGAATGCAACTACATTTGAGTATAAAGTTTCGATAAACAAAGTAGAAAATAATGGCATTTCAGAATCAACAATCACAGCGACCTATTTTTTTAAGTTAATAAAAAAATAATAATTTTTATTTTTTGCTTGCTCAAGATTTGATGGCTCACATATTGGATTTTTTTTGATCTTTATCAATTATAATCCACCACACTTCGAGGTTAAATACAATGAATTCAAAGCTAAAGTTTTGATAGAAAATGGGCAAATATTAAATGGAGATATGCCTGTCAGTAAATTAAAATTAATAACACTGCATGGGTTGAAATTCATAGAGAAGAACTAATGTTTAATTTCAATGAGAGTCAAAAGGATTCTCAATCCTTCAAAAAAATTAATCCATTAATATGAAATTAACTAGAATCAGACATATAAAGCAACTTGAACCATATAAAATTGTTTGTGAATGGAACAATGGTGAAACAAGATCTATTGATTTCAAAGTATTCTTAAAAGATAATAGTTTCCTAAAATCAAAACTGCTATCTAAAGAGTATTTTGACAAGGTAAAGTATAATCCTGAAAGTCAAACAATTTATTGGGACAATTTTTTTGAAAATGATGATCCTGAATTAAGGGTTTTAGATTTTTGCCCAGATGTATTGTATGAAGCAAGTGTCATAGAGTAAATTAGATACTAAAAAGTTATGATATCGATAAAAGTAAATGGGCAAAATATCTAAAGCAATATAAGGTAGAACTCGAATTCTCAAGTGGAACTATTGGTCAAGCTGATTTAGAAAAAGAATTATGGGGTGAAGCATTTCAACCACTTATAGACCAAAGTTATTTTGCTAAATTTAAATTGATACATGGGACTCTTACTTGGCCAAGATGGTGCTTTATATAAATAAAATTTAATTTTTTCTACTAGGTTAAATTTTCAATATCATCCAAATCCTTTAATCTACCAGTTTCTCTTATGTTTTTAATCAAATCACTATATCCAATAAAATTTACAATTAATCCATCTAATTCTATTTCTTTTTTATTGAGAAAACACTCGTCAAATTTAACCTCATCTATATCCGTTAATAGGTCAATTCTCAAGGGTGGATTACCCAGTTGAATCACATTTCCAATTTTAGTAAAATCTTCTATTGTTAACTTAAAAGAACCAAATCCAAAATCATCTACACAATTTAGAATTTTTGAAGCATTTTTTAAGCTTGGCTTTAGCCAGATCTCGAGATCGCCAGTATATCTAGGATGACCATGGATACCTACAGCATAACCACCTACAATTAAAATACTTAACTTTGTGCTTTATTAGTAACTCTACAAACTCTCTGAAGTCTTTTGTTAACATGATAAATATAATCTATGTATTGTGATCTCAGCATCTCAATAGCTTCTAGCCTTTCTGATTCTGTCTTGGACATCCAAAATTTATAATCTGAGGATTTATTTTTTATTCCTACTATTTTGACCACTTTGTCCATACTACAAAGATAGTCAATTGTCCTATATCTAACAGGTTTATTTTGCAGTTAGAAATACTAGTGTAAAAACAGAAAATTGGACATGACAATATTGTCAAAACTTCTATTAAAATGCTAATATGAATTATAAATTCAATGTCAATAGGATCGTAGCTGCAAACTGTGAGAATCAAGAGAAAATAATTTTTTAATTACTAACTTAAATAATAATAATTCGGATCATTGTTTTTAAAATATTCCTTTAAAATGTCATACTCTATTATTTTATTTGAAATTGAGGCAAATCTGATTTCAGGGTTTAATTCTAACATTCTTAATATAAATCTTAAAGTAAACACAGTTTGTTTTGATCCAATAAATATTACACAAAAGTATCCATCTTCAAAATGATCAAAATTTATTTCCTGTGTGGGAAAATCATTTCTATTCCAAATATCAATCGAAAATCTTGGAAGTACAATTTCACCATAATCTTCGAAATAAAGATCATCTCTACTTCCATTTAGGTGAAAAGAAATAAATGGCTCTTTAAAATTGATATTTGACATTGCAAGCCCATATTCACATGATATTGTTATGATATTTGATAACAATACTTCTCTATCAATAAACAAATTCTTAGTGACAAAACTGCAAAAATCCATAAGCTTGTGAATTCAAATTAGTAAACATTAAACACCTCACCTAGGCAAACTATTAAATCCTGATTAAGATTGACCATTTCATTGATAATATCTATCGTTAAACCTCTATCAATTGGCTCAATTTCCATTCGCTTTAAATAAGTCCTCTCCTTTGTTTCCATAAAGTATTCTTTCGAGCAAAAAACTTGATCATTAAAAACAAGGACCTTTAAAATTGGATTAAAGTTTTCATATATTAATATCTTATTTCCAGTTATTAAAGTCATTTGTATTGCTTCACTTGATTTGCGAAAATCAGTAATCACCATATTATGATTACCTATCTGCATCATTAGTTCTTGTACTAAATTAATTTGAGGTAAATTGGCTGCAGCTGAATAAATATATACTTTTTCCATTTAGGTATTTTACTGAGTAATGCTTCTTTTAAATCTTCTTGATTTCATGTATCAAACATTTTTGGTTCATTTGGATTTAAGCCTGCTAAAAATTCCAATTCCATTTCAATATTACATTTAAATTCTATGTTATTCTCCTTGAAGCATTCAGATAATCTACAAATAATTTTATTGAAATTAATAACAAAATTTGTATAATCAGTATGCGACTTAAATCTAGAATCAGGAGGGTATGTTTCATCGAATGTACTATTAAAAATAGTAATCAAATTATTTATTTCAATTGATAATTCAATTGGGATAAAATCTATAAGTATAATAGTTGAATAAGGTTCAAATGGTTTTACAGCATTTCCAGCAATCCATATATTCTTATATTCATATTTCTTTTTCAAAGATTCCCTAATCGAAAAAAGCTTGTAACTTTCGAAATAAAAAAAGTAAAAAGTATCCTCTTCTTTAATGCAATAAACTGGTGTTACCCCATATTCAAAACTAAAATGCATTACCATGTTAAAGAAGTTGATTGTGCACCAACAATATATCCATTATCACCTATTGTAATTCCGATTTCTCTCGCTTTACCTTTATAAAATACTGTATAAACTGGCCGATTAGTTGCAACTACTTTACCAGTTTTCAGACCATCTTTTGATGCTATTAATACAAACTCTTTTATTTCATCCAAACTCCAACCTTTACTTGTAAATTCATGGCCATGTTTGTTGACAATATGCAGCCATCCAGCTTCAATTTTACCTTTTTCCAACCAAATAATCTTCCCATTTTTATCTTTAAATATTCCAAATACATCTTGATCTATTGACGTAATTTTTAACCCTTTCTGCCGAGCTTCAATTAATAGAAGTTTATCAACCCTTCCCCTAACCTTCCTCAACAATTCTTTAATCGTTGGAGAACTCTCTTCAAAGCTTGTAAGAATCTTTGATCCCCCTGGAAGTTTTTCGATATTATTAACAATGTCTTTGGCATTAGGTTTATTGAGACTTGATGCAAGTTTGCCTTTATATTGATTTATTTTTCCAATACAATTCCCCGCTAATGCTGAAGAAGCACCCTGTATAAACTTCTCACAAAATGTAGTCAAACTAAAGCCACTCGATCGGGTAGTCATCCCCCCTTGAGCACCTCCAGAAAATCCAAGAAGGTAACTGACTGCCTCAGAAAGCCCAGCAATGGCGACTTGTCCTGTGTTGGATGGGAACTACATTTTTGATTTAATATTCCTGACTTTTATTCACTTTATTATATCTTTGTAATAAATTAGTTTGGTCTATGCCAAAAATAAGTAGGTTTTAAGGTATTATAATTTTTATGTTCTTCAACGACCATAATCCACCACATTTTAAAGCAAAATACAACGAATTCAAAGCTAATATTTTGATAGAAAATGGGCAAATATTAAATGGAGATATGCCTGTCAGTAAATTAAAATTAATAACTGCATGGGCGGAAATTCATAAAGACGAATTGATAAAAATGTGGCACTCAAAAGAATTTCATAAAATAAATGGATTGTCTTAATGCTTAAAATAGTCAAGATCATATCAATAAATGAGTTTCATATTAAATGTCAGTTTAATACAGGTGAAATTAAACTATTGAATATGCTTCCTTTTATTCAAAATCACGCTAAATTAAATGGCATTGAAAAATTATATAATCAGCAATATTTTAACACTGTTGAGATAGGCCAATTTGGAGAACTGGTTTGGAAAAATTGTATTCAGTTTTACAATGTGAATCATGAACAATATTGGGATTATGATGTAAGCTCTGAATTCGCTTATCAATATGCTGAAGCAATATAAAGCTTTATTGAATAAAGTATAAGTCATAGAGTAAACTATATACTAAAAAGTTATGTCATAGATTAATGTAATTGGAGCAATATATATTGAGATAATAATGATTATTTTATATTAGGTTCAGTGAATCATTTTAGCATGGTTTAATTTAATTAACCAGAATAAACACAGGATCAGACCATGCAGATGTACCACCATCATTGTGATGTGCTAGGATCTTATAGCTATATCCACGTGTACCGATAGGATAACCATTGCCTGTCGATGTTCCACCGCCTGTGTTGGTGCCACCACCGCCTCCAGTGTTACCTCCAGGTCCTGTGGTTCCTCCATTAGAACCTGTGCTAGAACCTAGAGAATTGGATGTGGGAGTCAATCGTCGCAGTTTTACACAAGAATCTACAATTTTAAATTAACAATAATGTGAGCATACTACATTTTTATCAACATAATTAGATGTAAAGCATACATTTATATAAACCTATAGGTATTTTAAAAAAAAATTACTGTTAATACAAATATAAAATCAGAATTTATTCAACCTATGATACTACTTTTAAAATGCTGACATGAATTATAAATTCAATATCATATCGGATCGCAGTTGAAAACTGCTATCTAGTTTACAAAATTAAAGAATTCCAATTTTATTGATATTGATTCGCTTAAATTGAATGCTGTGAATACCATACAAAATCAAGGCTTTTCCAGCAATGCAGTGGAATTCCATGTCTGCGCAGTTGCTGTGAATACCTTACAAAATCAAGGCTTTTCCAGCTTCCATTCAAACATATCATTCGTGACAAAAGCTGTGAATACCTTACAAAATCAAGGCTTTTCCAGCGTTGCTTGGGAAATCTGTAAACATCTTAGAAGCTGTGAATACCTTACAAAATCAAGGCTTTTCCAGCGCTGAAGTTGATAAGGTCACCAAACAAATCGCTGTGAATACCTTACAAAATCAATGCTTTTCCAGCGGACCAGATCCAAAGGGTTGTCAAGATGAAGCTGTGAATACCTTACAAAATCAAGGCTTTTCCAGCTTCCTCGTTATGCTGGAGTAGCATTTTATGGCTGTGAATACCTTACAAAATCAAGGCTTTTCCAGCATCTCCTTAATAAACTAACACTACCAAACAGCTGTGAATACCATACAAAATCAAGGCTTTTCCAGCGTATCATATCAAACTGTAACATTAGATTTGGCTGTGAATACCTTACAAAATCAAGGCTTTTCCAGCTGCTATTCATAGATGGTTTGTTGATAATATAGCTGTGAATACCTTACAAAATCAAGGCTTTTCCAGCATGATGAGCCTTGTACACCGCCATCTACTAGCTGTGAATACCTTACAAAATCAAGGCTTTTCCAGCTGGTTTAGTATACTTACCAACAGGTTATGGGCTGTGAATACCTTACACAATCAAGGCTTTTCCAGCGCTTT
>Ga0138256_10006559_pt1 | contig 12307 bp, 8 predicted proteins | sample KNB2016incub_MG_FD_105486 | JGI IMG/M metagenome (GOLD analysis project Ga0138256, IMG submission 105486) | Active sludge microbial communities from wastewater in Klosterneuburg, Austria - KNB2014incub_MG | ecosystem: Engineered > WWTP > Activated sludge > Unclassified | place: Austria... | reverse complement strand
GGGGTCGGCAAGATGCATTATGATACATTTCTTACCTATAATATAATTGGAGGAATATTGTGGGTGACATTACTTACATTTATTGGATATTTCTTTGGTGGATTACCGTTTATTAAAAATAACTTTGAAACAGCGATATTTGCGATTATCGGATTATCTTTATTGCCAGTTGCAGTCGAGTTTATCAAACACAAAATAGAACAAAAAAAGCAAAAGAAAGCCTCAGTAAATTATAAAGAAATAAAGGATACTTTCAAAAAAGAGCACTTGGTAGATTAAGAATTCTAGAATATCCGCTATCAGCACTCTAATATCTGTATGTGACCCCGACGAGATTTGAACTCGTGATTTTCAGGATGAGAACCTGACGTCCTAGACCACTAGACGACGGGGCCATGTCACAGGATATTATACATGAGAAGTGCCTTAGGTTGAAATGGCATTGAGAATGAAAAAGAGCTGCCCGGCGATTGGGCACGTGTATCGCCGGGCAGCTTTGTCGCGAAACGCGACGTCTGGGGATCGGATCGATCCTCAGATCGGAACGGAACCTACCTGCGAGGGGTCAATGCCAGCCGCACTCTCTGCCGCTTCCTTCGACGGAAAAAGGTAGGCCCTCTTGCCAGGGATTGGAAGGGGGTTGGTCAGACTACCCCTTCGCTTGCCAAGTCCATCGTACTGTTCTACGATGAAGTAGCCCGGATCCTGCGACGACTCGACTACTTTGAAAGTCATCACTTCCTCACTTTGTGCCCATAGTATTCTAGCATATTTTACTGTATTAGCCAATTGTGACGGTCTTTACTTTGTAAGAAGTTAATAAGAAGTTTTTTTAAGAAATAGGTGAGCGGGGAAGGCATGAAAATACCTTTTCTAGCCTTATAATACTATAAGATTATCCCATTATTATTTGACAATTATATTGTCGTGTAGTATAGTTGAATCTATCTAAGGCGCCTGCGCCTTATTTTTTTGCATATATGTCAGATCAATATAATCTATCACAAGAAGGCTACGACAATCTCTTAAAAGAACGAGATGAGATGAAAAATATCAAACGCCCAAAGGCAGTACAGCGCCTTACTACTGCGCGTGCCATGGGAGATCTTTCTGAAAACAGTGAGTATTCTGCTGCAAAAGACGATTTGGGCTTTATTGATAGCAGACTCATGGAAATAGAACAAATAATTCAGAATACAAACATTATTGCCCCACATTCTGGAGAATCTAGTATCCAGATTGGTAATAAAGTAGTTGTAGAATCAAATGGTGCCGAAGAACTCTATCATATCGTTGGAGAGTTCGAGGCAGATATAACAACAGGCAAAATTTCTGAATCTTCACCAATTGGAAAGGCATTGCTTGGGGCAAAAGTTGGTTCTACCGTCAGTGTAGAAATACCTGCTGGAACCGTAACGTACAAAGTAGTCAAAGTTGATTAAAAAAAATTGTTATCTTGAGCCCCGCAATCAGGCGGGGTTTTTTTGTGGCTAATGCATTATAATTCAGAATAAATATGGCACAAATTGATGAAATGCACAAAAATAGCATAGAGAAGATTGCGCGTATTCGTGCGCTCGGTTGGAATCCTTATGTGTCAAAATTTGATAAACAACACACAATTGCTGAAGCTCTTTCTTCTGAAGGAAAAGAAGTGCAAACTGCAGGCAAGATAACATCATTGAGAACGCATGGCAATATTACGTTTTCTGATTTAAAAGATGCTTCAGGTGAAATACAAATATTCTTTAAGAAAGACAGTTTGAGTGCCGACGCATATAAAAACCTTAAATTACTCGATGTCGGCGATATTATTGGTGTAAAAGGCACTGTTGGAAAAACCTCAACAGGCGAGATCTCTATTATTCCAGTCGAATATACACTTTTAACAAAATCTATGCTTCCTCTTCCAAATGAGTGGTATGGGATTAAAGATGTAGAAATTCGCCATAGAAAACGATATTTAGATCTTCAGTTAAATCCACATGTAAAAGATATTTTTTTAACACGGTCAAAAATAATAACCTTGCTTAGGAAGTATCTAGATGAACATAACTTTTTGGAAGTTGAAACACCAATTTTGCAGCCAATCTATGGAGGCGCTTATGCAAAACCATTTGTATCGCATTACAATGCGCTCGACGCAGATTTTTACCTTCGTATTGCCGTCGAGCTCTACTTAAAAAGACTCCTGGTTGGAGGCTTCGAAAAAGTATATGAACTGAGCAAAAACTTTAGAAATGAAGGTTTTAGTCGCGCGCATAACCCTGAATTTACAATGCTCGAATTTTACTGGGCATATGCAGACTATCAGGATCTGATGAAGTTTACTGAAGAAATGCTCACCAGTGTTATTTCTGAAGTCAATGGGAGTTTGTCTGTAGAATCAGAAGGGATCACATATGATTTTACGTCTCCATGGGAAAGAAAAACATATCGAGAGCTCTTCATTGAGTATTTAAAGCTCGATATTAATGAATATGCTGATGAGGCTTCGCTACTTAAAATCGTACTCGAGAAGAAGCTTCTAGATAAAAAAGTTGTTGGTTATGGACAAATGCTTGATGAACGCTATAAAAAACATGTGCGACCACATCTCAAGGGCCCGCTTTTTGTCACAGAATATCCTCTCGAGATTAAAGCTCTCGCTAAGGCTAGCGAAGCTGATCCAACAAAATCAGCCAGCTTCCAACTTGTTATTAATGGCATGGAATTAATCAATGCCTACAATGAGCTTAACGATCCAATAGATCAGAAAGAACGATGGGAAGAAGAATTAAAGTTAGCAGAACGCGGTGGAGAAGACTATCAGGTACTGGATGAAGACTATATTGAGGCCCTTTCATATGGAATGCCACCCACAGCTGGCTGGGGAATGGGAATTGATCGGCTTGTTGCCTTTTTAACAGGACAACATAGTATAAAAGAAACGATTCTATTCCCTACAGTACGTCCAGAGAAATCATACATCGTTGATACTACTGAAAAAGTTCCTGTTCAACAGACGCAACCACTGCAATCAGCAATGTTATTAAAAATCTCTAGAGAGAGCGTCATTGATTTGCTTGATGAACACCTTAAAAATAAAAATCTTATCAATCATTGTAAGGCAGTTGAGGCTACAATGGGTGCCCTGGCACAAAAATTGGGAGGAGATACAAATTTATGGAAAATGGCAGGTCTTTTACATGATGCGGACTGGGAAGAAACGCAAGCAGATCCAAGTCAGCATACAAAAAAAACTGTGGCATGGGTTAAAGATATGGGTGAAGAATCAGAAGAACTTATCAACTGTATATATACTCACAATCATCATCACAATGGTTATAGAGAGCCAGAGAGCATGATGGAATGGGCCTTATATTGTTGCGACGAACTAACAGGATTTATAGTTGCCGTCGCTCTTGTTCGACCTGAAAAAAAATTATCACTTGTCACAGTCGAGGGAGTAATAAAAAAACTATCACAGCCAGCATTTGCACGTCCTGTTGATCGAGAACAAATTAAGCTCTGCGAAGAAAAGCTGCATATTCCTCTAGTCGATTTTGTCTCCCTCACACTATCAGCTATGCAAGGCATATCTGATGATCTGGGATTATAAATCACTTGCAATGAAACTAGTAGTAGGTACTCATAATCCGTCAAAGCAGAAAGATATTATTAGATCTTTTTCTATTGAAGCCAGGCGCCATAATATGTCTTTTGACTTTTTGCTGCCTGAAGATCTCCATATCACCACAGATGCTGATGAATCAGGCAGTACTTTTCAAGAGAATTCTCGTATTAAAGCCGAGTTTTTCCACAATGCCTCCCATCTACCCACAATTGGAGATGATGGGGGTATTATGATCGAAAAACTCAATAACGAACCAGGCGTTTTTACTCGAAGGTGGATTGGGCGAGACGACGCATCAGATCAAGAAATTATCGATTTTATTTTACAAAAAATGTCTCATTTGAAAGGTCCCGACGACAGAAAAACAGTATTTGCAACATGCGTAACGTATTACGATGGCGTACATCTAATGCAAGAATTTGGTAGTACTCAAGGCTATATTGCAAAAAAGGCTTTACAAAATCGCCAGACAAATGGATTTCCAATGAGAGCACTATTTGTGCATGAGAATGGCAAATATTACGATGAGCTTACACCAGAGGAGCATGAGTTGTATAATCATAGAGATAAGGCCGTACGATTATTAGTTGAAAAATTACACCATGTTATCGATTGATTTTATTAGAGCGAATAAAGAAAGAGTCAGAGATACAGCTGAGCATAAAAATCGACCATTCGATATTGACAAGCTCCTACTTCTCGACGATGCGAGAAAAGAGCTGTCAGAGAAGGTTCAGAGACTAAGAGAAAAAAGAAATGAAGTTGCCAAGCAGGGCAATAATGAAGATGCTCGTAAAGAAGGGGTAGAAATAAAAGATGCATTAAAAAAACTTGAAGCAGAACTTGATCCAATCGAGAAAGAATTTAACACGTTGATGCTTTTTGTACCTAATGTCGTCTTAGACGAGGTCCCCGTAGGAAAAGATGCCTCAGGAAATAAGGTAATTAAAACATGGGGGACAATTCGAGATTTTTCATTCAAACCCAAGTCACATGTAGAGCTTGCAGAATCACTGCAACTTATAGACATGGAGCGAGGTTCAAAAGTATCAGGATTTAGGGGCTACTTTTTATTAAACGAACTCGCAGTACTGCAAATGGCTCTCATGCACTACGTTTTTTTAAAGCTTGTAGCAAAAGGATATACTCCAATTATTCCCCCGACAGTCGTAAAAGAATTTACTTTGTTTGGCTCGGCCCACTTTCCTTGGGGGAGAGCCGAAGATGTATATCAACTAAATCAAGATGAAGATTCATTTTTAGCCGGAACTGCAGAAATTCCAGTGACGGCTTTTTATAGCAACGAAACTCTACAAGAGGAAGATCTGCCAAAAAAGTTCGTCGCAATGTCTCCCTGTTACAGAAGAGAAGCGGGAACCTATGGAAAAGATACGCGCGGGATTCTTCGAGTGCATGAATTCTGGAAAATAGAGCAAGTTATTATTGCTCAAAACGATATGGAAGCAGCGAAAAAACTGCATCTTGAATTGCAAGAAAATACAGAGGAGATTTTTCGCGATTTGGAGCTTCCCTATCATGTCCTTCTTATGTGTACTGGCGATATGGGGGAGCCGCAAATGCTAAAGTACGACACTGAAGTATGGATTCCTTCAGAAAATACATATCGAGAAGTTGCATCAAACTCAATAATGGGTGATTTTCAGGCAAGAAGACTAAAGATTCGATATAAGAATAAAAGTGGAGAAACAGCATATTGTTATACTCTTAACGATACGGCACTTGCTTCTACAAGGCCATTAATTGCTATTTTAGAAAATAATCAACAAGAAGATGGAAGTGTAATTGTGCCGAAAGTCCTTCAGTCACTTGCAGGATTTGATACAATAAAGCCTCACTAATATGCTGGGATTTGTAAAGAAACTATTTGATTTTAATGAACGCGAAATTGTTCGTATACGCGCCATTGTTGAAAAAATTAATGCTCTCGAAGATGAGGCGCGAAATTTAAAAGACGGAGATTTTCTAACAGAAACAGCAAAGCTAAAAAAGCAACTCGAAGATGGAAAAACGCTTGATGAGTTGCTACCTTGGGCATATGCGCTCGTCAGAGAAGCCTCGCGAAGAATGCTGGGATTACGTCAATTTGATGAGCAACTTATTGCTGGGATAGCGCTTCATGAGGGAAAAATTGCCGAACAAAAGACCGGAGAAGGAAAAACTCTCTCTGCAGTAGCGCCTTTATATCTTAATGCTCTAACCGGCAAAGGCGCACATTTAGTAACAGTTAACGATTACCTTGCTCGACGCGATGCGGGTTGGATGGGTCCTGTGTTTAACCTCCTTGGCATGAAGGTTTCTTCAACAATTTCAGATAAAACATATCTTTATGATAAAGACTATCAAGATGCGACAGTATCTGATTGGCGCCTCATAAATCTAAAACCTGTTTCTAGAAAAGAAGGCTATGAGGCTGATGTAACCTATGGAATAAATTCTGAATATGGCTTTGACTATCTTCGCGATAATATGTCAAAGTCTGCAGACCAGCTTGTTCAGCGCAACTTTCACTATGCAATTATTGACGAAGTTGACTCAGTCCTCATTGATGAAGCACGAACGCCGCATATAATTTCATCTGCTTACGAACAGGATGTGTCAAAGTACTATGAATATGCTAAGTTGGTAGATAAGCTTGGAGAAAATGACTATATCATTGACGAAAAACTTCGAACCTCACATATGACAGAAGAGGGTATAACCCGACTAGAAAAAATGCTCAGCGTTGATAATATTTATGAAAAAGATTATGAAACGCTTTATCACGTTGAGGCTGCTCTGAAAGCCCGTACCTTATTCAAGAATGATAAAGACTACATTGTTAAAGACGGCCAAGTTGTTATAGTCGATGAGTTTACTGGCCGCTTATTAGAGGGGCGACGTTTTTCTGAAGGTCTTCACCAAGCAATAGAGGCTAAAGAAAATGTAGAAATTAAGCAAGAATCTCGCACACTTGCAACAGTCTCATTGCAAAACTATTTCCGTATGTATGAAAAGCTTGCAGGTATGACTGGTACTGCTCAAACAGAGGCAGAAGAATTTAGCAAAATCTATAAGCTAGATACTTTAGTTATCCCTACCCATCAACATATAACTCGTATTGATCATCCAGATTATATTTATAAAACAGAAAAAGGTAAGTTTTCTGCAGTTGTTGATGAAATTGCCCGTCTTCATAAAGAGGGAAAGCCTGTATTGGTAGGTACCTCGTCAATTGAAAAGAATGAAATACTGTCTCAGATGCTAAAAAAGAAGCAGGTTCCTCATGAGCTCTTAAATGCTAAAAATCACGAAAAAGAAGCTCACATTATTGCACAAGCAGGCACAAAGGGTGCCGTAACTGTCGCTACTAATATGGCTGGAAGAGGAGTCGATATTGTTCTCGGCGGCGAGCCGCCAAGTAGATTTAGCGTTGATCCAGACAAAACAGCAAAACAACTTGAGGCTGAATTTACAAAGCAACAAGCTGCCTGGCAGAAAAGACATGATGAGGTGGTTGGGCTAGGGGGTTTGCATGTAATAAGTACCGATCGACATGAGTCGCGTCGAATAGACAATCAGCTAAGAGGTCGATCGGGCCGTCAAGGTGACCCTGGCGAAACGCGTTTTTTTGTATCGCTTGAAGATGACCTGATGAGAATATTCGGAGGAGATCAGGTGAGTAAGGTTATGTCCTTTTTTAATCTTCCTGAAGATCAGCCACTCGAGCACGGCATGGTTTCTAAGGCCCTAGAGCAAGCACAGTCTAAAGTTGAGGGCTTTAACTTTGACATGCGAAAGAATCTTGTCGAATATGATGATGTTCTCAACAAACAAAGAGAAATTTTATACAGTATGCGCAGACATATTTTAGAATCTACTATCGATACCCCACAGCAACTCGATGAGGAAGTTGGTATTGCCGTTGAGAACCAAGTGAATAGTCTGGTAAATACATTTATTTTACTTAACGAAGAACCAGACCTAGAAGGCCTCGTCAGAGAAATGGATGTGCTCTTGCCAGAAACATCTGCGCAACTTAATGACAAGCTTTCAAAGGTCATTGGAGAAGAAGCAATAAGAGATGCAGTTATGGGTGAGTTTGTATCTTTGATAAAAAAGCGCGAAAAAGAAATGGGTAAAGACTTATGGATTGAAGTTAAGCGATTTGTATTTCTTGATACTATCGATCGCTTCTGGACAGATCATTTAACAGCGATCGATGATCTTAGGCAAGGAATAAATCTGAGAGGATATGCGCAGCTTGATCCGCTCACTGAATATAAAAACGAAGCTTTTAGTATGTTTGAAAAACTCTTGACAGATATTTATTACGATGTTATTCGCCGATTGTTCCAAGTTCAAATAGATACTCAGGATGAAGTAAGGAAATTGGAAACAACAAAACAGGCAAGTCCTAAGCTTAGTCTCCAGGCGGCGTCTTCACAAAGTCCATTTGGAAAGAAAGAAAAAGAGGTTGTTCCTACAGCATCATCAAAAGCTGAAACTAGCCCAAAAAAGTTAGGTAGAAACGATCTTTGTTGGTGCGGCTCAGGTAAGAAATATAAAAAATGCCACTATCCCAATTAGTTAAGTGATGGGAACATTATCTTTAAGAATTCAAAAGCTATTCTGCGTTGAGGCCCTTCAAGTGGAAACTCATTCCAATCTAGGCTTGGAGAAGCGTTAATTTCAATAATTCTATACGAATCCTTTATTTGTGCTGTGTGAATATTTTTAGTCATAAAATCAATACCTGTTAAAGCAAGGCCGGGCATACTATCCATAATTGTTTTTACTATGCTATTAACGCTTGGATGAATAGTGTCAGTTACATCAATTGTGTCTCCTCCTTGCGAAATATCTAGGGGACCTTTTGGACGTAAAAAGACTCTTTTGCCTTTCGGTAGAACACTTTTCAAGGAATATGTTTGTTCTTTTAGGAACTTGATAAGCAGTGAGTCAATTTCTATATTATGATATGTTGACATTGTTATTCTGATTGGATTTGCATTTTTTAGATCTATTAACTGTGCTATTGTTGAATGACCATCGCCTACAACATTTGCTGCAATTCGTTTTATGACACTCAGAATTTTATCTTGAGTGGCAAGAATTCTATATTCATTTCCTATAAACATTTCTTCTACTAATATATGCACCTTTCTCATTTTATGATTCTTGTATATTTCATCAATTGCTTTTTGATATAAATACTTGGTCGATATATTGATGTGCACATTGTTGCCACATTGGGAATTGGCGGGTTTAACTACTAGGGGTTTTTGAAGTGAATTAAAAACAAGCGCCCTAGTCTTGGAAGTGTGGCTGTGTTTAAGTAGATGTCCTTTATTAATTGATACTCCGGCTTCCTCTAAAATATTTTTAGTAATTTCCTTGTTATTGCAGCAGTGGGATGCGTATTCAGTCGTTTCAGAAGGTACTTGCCCATGAAAAAACTTAGTACTTTCTAAGTATTGAAGTTTAAAAAGTGTTGTATATGGAAGGTTTTCCCATATAATTCCTTGTCTTTCTGCTTCTTTTAAAACAAGACTCGTGCTTTTTCCGATTCCTTTGAGTTCGAAATCTCCTGAAATTGTTTTATGTTTGGTAAGTATTATGCTCATAGTGAATGATTGTTAATCGGGAAACATTACATCAAAGAAGAGTTCGGACAAGCAGTGCTTGAAATAAAACCGATTATCGAAAATCTTATAGGATATGGTAAGTATACCATGTTCAGTAAGGAATTGTCGGTCTATATATCAAAAATGATATAGTAAAGCTACGAAAGATATAGATGATGGTAGTTATTTTGTATATTCTCTTGCTTCAATCTCCAGTAGTCGATTGTATTTTGCAAGCCTATCAGAGCGCGACATCGAGCCAGTCTTGATAAAATCAGATGCACATGCAACAGATAGGTCTGCAATGAAGGAGTCTTCAGTTTCGCCGGAACGGTGAGAAATGACTGTTTTCCAACCAGCTTTTTTTGTCGCTGAGATAGCTTGAACAGTTTCAAAAAGAGTGCCAATCTGGTTAAGTTTAATCAATACAGCGTTTGCTGTATTCTCTGCGATGCCTTTTTGAATGCGATCAAGATCGGTTACAAATAAGTCATCGCCTACTATAATGTGATTAGAACCTGCCTGCTTTGTGAAAGATGCAAAACTATTCCAGTCATCTTCGGCAAATGGATCTTCAAAAGACAGAATATTGAATGATTCAATTAAGTCTACATAATAGGCAGATAGCTCGCTTGCTAAGAATGTTTTATTTTCTTTTTTCATTGTATATTCCCCATTTTTAAAGAATTCACTTGCAGCCATATCTGAGCCAAGATCGATTATCTCTCTAGAGTAGCCCGCCCTTACAATGGCTTCATTGAGTAAAGAAAATCCTTCTTTATTATTTTCAAGCGATGGTGCGAAACCTCCCTCATCTCCTACAGAGATAATTTGTTTTTTTTCTTTAAGAATGTTTTTTAATGCATGGAATATTTCAGAAGATTGTTGGATAGATTTTGAAGGCAATCTTTCTTTTGAAATAATCATGTATTCCTGAAAATCCATATTCCAATTTGCATGAGCACCTCCATTTATTATGTTAACCATCAATCGAGGATAATCAGGTTGGGTAGTTGAGAAATATGATTGATGAAGGGTTTTCCATAGCGGCTCGGCTTTATAAAGGCTGAGGGTTCGAGCCGCAGCCATAGAGACTGCCAGCATTGCGTTGGCACCTATTGTGGTTTTTTGAGCTGTGCCATCGCGCTCAAGCATGAGCACATCTAGTATTTTTAAGTCTTCAATACTTTTTCCTTTAAGTAGATCATTAAGAATTGTATTGGTGTTATGTATTGCTTTAGTTACACCAAGACCATTATAGGGCTTTTCGCCATCTCTAAGCTCGCACGCTTCATGAATGCCGGTGGAGGCCCCCGAAGGAACAGACGCTGCTCCAACGATGCCATTTTCTAGTTCAATATATGCTTTAATCGTTGGGTTTCCTCGAGAATCGAGGATCATGATGCTGTGAATATTTGTTATTTTCATATTAAAAAAGATCTAATTGTATCTTTGGTGTGGATGCGATTTTTTGTGGCTCTGCTTTTTCTTGTTGAGAAAAAAATCGCTGTTGCAAACTCCTAATTTGATATGCATCAAAAAAGTCCTTCAATGATTCATTGTAATGATTAAATTCAGTTCCATCAAGTTCTACTAATACTTCTGGTGAATCATTAACAAGAACTGCTAGTTCTTTTGCAAGCAGTGCACTTTCTTTATGTTGTATTAAAAGATCACATACTTTTGTCCCTTCAAGATCTTTTAAGTGATCATATACATTCTCTACAGTTATGTATTTATCAAGAAGTGCCAAGGCTGCCTTTGGTCCAATACCCGGCACGCCTTTATAATTATCTGATGGGTCACCTACCAAAGCTTTGTAGTCTGGAATGTGTAGGGGATCAACTCCGAATTTTTCCTTTACTTTTTGTTCATCATACAATGTCCCATCTTTTTTGAAACCAATCTGTGGTGTTAGCACAAATGTATTTTTGCTAACTAATTGAAAGATATCTTTATCTCCGGTCAAAATGACAGTGGAAAAACCTTGTTCTTCTGCTTTTTTGACAGCCATTGCAATAAGGTCATCTGCTTCAAAACCCTCTTTTTCAATATGCACTATTCCAGCGGCATTTAAAAACTCGCGCACAATAGGGAACTGTTGAATAAGCGCATCGTCTGTTTTTGGCCGCTGAGTGCGATATTCTTTAAATAGCGCATCGCGAAATGTAGGTGCGGGATGATCAAAACAGACCATTATGTTGTCAGGAGAAAGTTCTTGTCTAACCTTATGAAGCACAGAAGCAAATCCATATACTGCATTTGTAGGAACGCCATCAAGTCTAGAGAAATCGGGCAAGGCATGGAATGCTCTGTGCATAAGAGCATTACCATCAATGATAAGCAATTTTTTCATACTCTAAGAATATCAGGAAGTTGAGGCATTTACACCTACGAGTGCAACGAATTCATCCTCATCAAGACTTTCGCTCTTAATAAGTGCGGTAGCTACTTTATCTAGTTTTGTACGATGTTTCTTTATTAATGCTACCGCATCTTTGTAGCAGGACTTTATTATCTTCTCTATTTCCATATCAATCTTATGCATTGTTTCTTCAGAGATTGAGTTTTGGCCATAATACCTTCCCCAGTCAGTTGCGTCATTACTGTCGCCAAAATTAATTGGTCCTAGGTCACTCATGCCATAATCTACTACCATAGCTCGTGCAATCGACGTTGCTTGGTTAAAATCATTAGATGCACCTGTTGTAACTTCATTAAATACTGTTTCTTCAGCCGCTCTTCCTCCAAGCATAGACGTAATCATATGTAAAAGTCTTGTTTTTGTTTGGTGTAGTCGATCTTGACTTGGTGGAATCAATGTATGTCCAAGTGACATACCTCTCGACACTATCGATATTCGATGCACAGGGTCAGAATCAGGTTGAAAATGTGTCACAATTGCATGTCCACCCTCATGATATGCAGTGATTTTTTTATCTAAAGGTGATTGAAGTCTCTTTTTTTCTGGCCCAAGTTTAACTTTAGTTGCCGCCTCCTCAATATCTTCCATAGATATTGTTGCTTTGTTGTCACGAGCTGCAGCAATTGCGGATTCATTGAGCAT
>Ga0138256_10006558_pt1 | contig 12308 bp, 13 predicted proteins | sample KNB2016incub_MG_FD_105486 | JGI IMG/M metagenome (GOLD analysis project Ga0138256, IMG submission 105486) | Active sludge microbial communities from wastewater in Klosterneuburg, Austria - KNB2014incub_MG | ecosystem: Engineered > WWTP > Activated sludge > Unclassified | place: Austria... | reverse complement strand
TTGCCGCTAGCTTCTCAGCCGCATTTTTCGCCCGGTTGCCTGAGCGGCACATCAGATAGACCGGCTTTGTGTGGTCGATCTCATCGGCGTGCTTTTCAAAATTTGAAAGCGGCATCAACTGTGCGTCGGCTATCCGCTCGCTATTAAATTCAGAAAACTCGCGGACGTCGATAACCTGACACTCGCCGCCTCCGTCCAATAGCTCGTTTATCTCATGTACTGTTGCTTGTTTAATTGTCATTCTTGTAATTTGTTCTCCTAAGTAATATACTCGATCTGTGTATGAGCATATAACTATATCGTTATACTGTCAAGTATGAAAAAACAAAAACATCTAAAAATGTCGTCAGACGCCGTAAACGTCGTTGCCGCAAGATTTAAGGTGCTTTCGGAGCCTATTCGCCTACAAATATTACAGTATCTAGAAAATGGCGAATCGAGTGTGACAAATGTCACGAAAGGAGTGAATTCAACCCAGCCGAACGTCAGCAAACACCTTAAAATGCTTCAGGATGAGGGCCTTGTCGCCAAACGCCAGGACGGAAACACGGTCTATTATCGGATCGCTGACCAGACCGTCTTCGAATTGTGCGATGTCGTCTGCGGCAGCCTAAAAGCAAAATTCTCCGATCGTAGTGCGATGTTCTCTTAAGAGGCGGCCGTATTACGGAAATACTCGACAACAAACCGCGGCGGCTCATCCTCCTCTTCCGGAGGCATCACGACAAGATCGGTTTGCATGAGGCCATTCTCTAAAAATCGCGAAAGGTCGCGGCGTGACATCGGCCATGGCAGAACGTCCGGCTCCACGTCGTCCTCACGGCCGCGTGTGACAACGACGAGTTTTCCTTTCCTCGCGACAAATGAGGCGATGGCATCAATAACTTGCGGTCTCATTTCAAGCGGCAGCGGCTGGATCGTGTAGATCTCAAGCACAAAATCAAAAGCGCCTGCCCAATCTTGCGGCGGCGCAAAAAGGTCTGCGGTGACAAACTCGATATCCGCGTCGCCATAAAGCTTTTTCGCCCATTCGATCGCAGTTGGTGAAATGTCGAAAGCCGTGACCTTAAATCCAAGGTCGTGCAAATATTTTGCATCGTCGCCTAAGCCGCAGCCAACAACGAGTGCCGTGCGTCCATCGCCTTTAAGCCCGCTAGATTCTGCCCAAGTTCGAAAATAGCTATTTGGTTCCAGATCGGCCCAAGGTATCTGATCGATATCGCCCGCTGACTCTTTGTAAAACGCGTCGAACCAGCCGAGAGTGTCGCCGCGCGCCTCAAATTCGGCCGCCAACGCTCGCAGACGCTCACGTCTTTCTTCTTTATTTTCTGCCATTGTTTGAGGCCGCCTTATTCGACCGGAGCTCCCGATTCTTGCCACGCCGCCCAGCCGCCGTCCATCGAGATGACATTGGTGTAGCCCATTTTTTGCAGATTTACGGCCGAAAGAGCCGAGCGGTAACCGCCGCCGCAATATAGGACGAGTTCGGTGTCTTTGTCGGGAAAGGTTTGGACGATATCGCGTTCGATAATGCCGCGTGACATGTGTTGGGCACCGGCTGCGTGTCCGGCCTCAAATTCGTTGTCTTCGCGTACGTCGATCAGAGCGGCTCCACCAGCGACACGCTCACGTGCTTCGGCGACATCGCATTCTTTAACCTGGCCCTTAGCGTCGTGTGCGAGGGCCAAAAATTCTTCGGAATGTATCATATAGAGCTATTGTAATCTAATTCGCAGAGGCTTAACTAGATTGGCTTACGCTAAACGCCTATAATGTGTAAATAGCAATTATTTTTTATTCGAACAGAGGACACTACATTGGCAGAACAATTTGACGTAACGATCATCGGATCCGGGCCGGGCGGCTATGTTGCCGCCGTGCGGGCCGGACAACTTGGATTAAAAGTAGCAATTATCGAGAAAGAAAAAGACGCGCGGCTCGGCGGCACTTGCGGCCTGCGCGGCTGCATCCCGACCAAGGCCTTGCTCAACGCAGCTCATCTTTATGACAAAGCGGGCCATTTTGAAAATTACGGCCTCAAGGTCAAAGACCTCTCGTACGACTGGGCAGGCGTGCAGAAATACAAATCCGACGTGGTCGCCAAAAACTCCGCCGGCGTGACCTATCTGATGAAAAAGAACAAAGCCACGATATTTAACGGCTTTGGCAAAATTGTCGGCAAAGGTAAGGTCGAGGTCGCTCTGGCGGACGGCAAAAAACAGACCATCGAGACTAAAAATATCATCATCGCCACCGGCTCGGTCGTGCGGCCGATCCCCGGTTTTGAGACTGACGGCAAGACGGTCGTAAATTCCGATCACATTCTCGAACTGACCAAAGTCCCAAAATCCCTGATCGTGATGGGCTCAGGCGCCGTCGGCGTCGAGTTTGCGAGCGTTTATCATCGCTTTGGCTGCGACACGACGGTCGTCGAGCTGATGGACCGCATCGTGCCGATCGAGGACGCTGACGTGTCGAAAGAGCTTGCCCGTTCATTCAAAAAAGCGGGTATCAAATGCGAGACTGGCGTTAAGCTCGACAAACTCGAAAAAAATAAGAGTGGCGTAAAAGTTTCAGGTAAGAACGCCAAAGGCGAGACCATTACGCTCGAAGCCGAGATGCTGCTCGTCGCCGTTGGCCGTATGCCAATGCTCGAAGGTCTCGGACTTGAGAACACAAAGGTCGTCGTCAATCCCCGCGGCACCATCAAGGTCAACGAGTATTGCGAGACCGACGAACCAAACGTTTTCGCCATCGGTGACGTTATCGACACGGCGTGGCTCGCCCACCTGGCTTCAAAAGAAGGCATCTTGGTCGTCGAAAAGCTCGCCGGTAAAAAGGTTGAGCCGATCAAGCAAAACCTCGTGCCAAACTGCACCTACTGCGACCCCGAGGTCGCCAGCGTCGGCCTGACCGAAGAAAAAGCAAAGGCCGCCGGTTACGACGTCAAGGTCGGCAAATTCCCCTTCTCAGCCTCGGGCAAGGCCCGCATCCTCGGCGAGACCGACGGTTTTGTAAAGATCGTCGCCGAGAAAAAATACGACGAGGTGCTCGGCGTACACATCATCGGCCCGCACGCCACCGAGCTGCTTGCCGAAGCCTGCGTCGCCATGGCCCTCGAATGCACCGCCGACGAACTCGGCCGCATCATCCACGCCCACCCGACCGTCTCGGAAAGCGTAATGGAAGCCGCCGAAGGCGTGCACGATCTGACGATACATATGTAATATCGGTTGTCAGTTGTCAGTGGCCGGTTGTCAGCAATTACGAGGACAACCGGCTTTCCATTTTCGTCCAAGAATACCATTGACCAAGGTTCACATATATGTTAACTTATGGGCGTGCGTGAGGTCATATTCTACAAGACGCAAAATGGCGATTGCCCTGTCGAAGTGTTTCTCGATTCACTTACAGCTAAACAGGCTAAGAAGGTTACTTGGGTGTTGGCAATCGTTGAAACGCTAGCGATTGTGCCGATTCAATATTTTAAAAAGCTTGTTGGGACTGATGACATTTGGGAAGTCAGAATTGATTTTGGAAGTGATACGTTTCGCCTTTTAGGTTTTATGGATAAGGGAAATCTCGTGATCCTGACAAATGGATTTGCCAAGAAATCTCAGAAAACTCCGGCGACGGAAATTGATATAGCCGAACAGCGAAAGAAAGATTATTTGAGCAGAGGTGTTAATAAATGAGCGATCTAAAAAAATACATCACTAAAAGAAAGAAAGTAGATAAAGAGTTTGCCGAGGGGTATGACGAGGGTTTTGAAAATTTCAAAATTGGCGTCTTATTGAGACAAGCAAGAGAAAAATCCGGCATCACTCAGGAAGCTGTTGCAAAAAAACTGCATACCAATAAATCAGCGATCTCGCGGATCGAGAACCATTCCGAAGATATTCGACTCTCAACTCTTCGCAAATATGCTCAGGCTCTCGGCAAAGAAATTCATTTAGAGATCGCATAGTATCGTCACTGTTTTATGGCAAATACTTCTTATCCACGCACAAAGATCAAGATCCTGCTGCTCGAGAATATCTCGGACGCGGCGGTCGAGGAGCTGCGGGTTGGCGGCTATGCTGACGTCAAACGCATTAACGGTGCGTTGAGTGAGGCTGAGCTTATCAAAGCCGTTAAGGGCGTTCATCTGCTTGGGATACGGTCAAAGACTCATATTTCTAAGAATGTGCTCGATGCGGCGGATAAGCTGTTGGCGGTCGGATGTTTTTGTATCGGGGTAAATCAGGTCGATCTTGCAACGGCAACAAAAAAAGGCATTGCGGTTTTTAACGCTCCGTATTCGAACACGCGTTCGGTCGCGGAGCTTATCATCGGGTTGTGCGTAATGCTGATCCGCAAGATCCCGGATAAAAACGCGGCCGCACATCGCGGTGAATGGTTAAAAGAGGCGGCCGGCTCGTTTGAGCTACGCGGCAAAACGCTCGGCATTATCGGCTATGGCAATATCGGTTCGCAGGTGTCGATCATGGCCGAGGCTCTGGGCATGCACGTCACCTATTACGACACCGCGACCAAGCTGCCGCACGGTAACGCCCGCCAGATACGCGATCTCAACGCACTGCTCAAAAGCTCCGACATCGTCACGCTCCATGTCCCGTCCGACGCGACGACACGAAATATGATGGACGCGGCAATGCTCAAAAACCTTAAAAAAGGTGCGGTGCTGCTCAATTACAGCCGAGGCGATGTTGTCGATCTCGATGCATTGGGCAAGGCCGTGACATCGGGCAAACTCGCGGGTGCAGCAGTCGATGTTTTCCCGATCGAGCCGGAAAAGAACGGCGACGCATTTGAGAGCGGGCTGCAAAATTTGCCCAACGTCATCCTCACTCCGCATATCGGCGGCTCTACCGAAGAGGCACAGGCAAATATCGGCCTCGACGTAACCGCAAAGCTCATCAAATATCTCGAACTCGGAATTTCCCAAGGGTCGCACACCGTGCCGTCCGTTTCCCTGCCGCCCCAAGCCGGAACGCACCGCATACTGCACATTCACAAAAACGTCCCCGGCGTGCTCGGCCAGATAAACTCGCGGCTCTCAAAAAGCGGCATCAACATCACCGGCCAATATCTCAAAACCAACGACGAGATCGGCTACGTAATACTCGATGTCGACCATAAAATATCAAAAGAGGCGTTTGAGATACTAAAAGGGATCAAGGGAACGATAAGGGCTAGGATGGTGTATTAATGAAAGGCAAAAAATTCTCTGCGTCTCTGCGTCTCTGCGGTTTAATTTTTCTGTTCGCATTTTGCGCCTCGGCTCAATGGATCCAGCAGACCGTCAATACCACTGCCAGCTTTCGCGGGCTGTCAGTCGTGAGTGAAAAGGTCATCTGGGCGAGCGGCACCGGCGGAACTGTCATCCGCACCATCGACGGCGGTAAGAAATGGGATGTCATCCAAGTACCCGACGCCGCCAAGCTCGATTTTCGCGACATCGAGGCATTTGACGCCAACACCGCCTACATCCTGAGCATCGGCAACGGCGAAGCTTCGCGGATATACAAAACAAACGACGGCGGCAAGACGTGGAATCTGCAATTCAAAAACACAAACGAAAAAGCGTTCTTTGATGCGATCGCTTGTTGGGATAAAAACAATTGCATCGCGATGAGCGATCCGGTCGATAACAGATTTGTGTTGATCGAAACAAAGAACGGCGGAGCGAAATGGACGCCGATCGATACGAGCAAGATGCCCGCGACCAAAGAGGGCGAAGCGGCGTTTGCCGCGAGCGGCACTTGCTTGATAACACAAGGCAAGAACACTGCATTTCTTGTCAGCGGCGGCAATGATGCCAGAGTTTTTCGCACTAAAGATCGCGGGAAAACGTGGAAAGTTTTTGATACGCCCATAATAAAAGGAACTGCAGGCAGCGGGATCTTTTCAATCGCGATGCGGGATGAAAAATGGGGTTTGATCGTCGGCGGAAACTACGAAAAACCTACAGAACTTACGCCGTATAATTATGCCGTTACGGAAAATGGCGGCGACCAGTGGCAACTCCAGACCAAATTACCGGTCACGATGTATGGCAGGAACACGGTAACAGACACCCGGCTTTGGGGTTATCGTTCCAGCGTTGCATTTGTGGATAAAAACGTGGTGATCGCGGCCGGCCCGAGTGGATCTGACATTTCGCGGGACGGCGGAAAAACCTGGAGAGGCTTTGGGAAAGAAGGCTTCAATGCGGTGGGTGCGAAAGGCGAATTAGCCGTTTGGGGCGTGGGTCCGGACGGAATGGTTTATCATCTCTTTAACCTAAGTGGCCTTTTAAGAGAAATGGATAATTAGCATGCCCTACGCCTGGTACGACATTCTCGGCACGGTCGGTGTTGCGGTCATCATTGTGACGTACGTTTTGCTTCAGTGGGGCAAGGTGCGGAGTGAGCAACTCGTTTATTCGCTACTAAACGCAGTCGGGGCGACGTTGATCCTGATCTCGCTGTATTTCGACTTTAACTTCCCTTCGTTTGTAGTAGAATTTTTTTGGCTGCTGATCAGCCTGTTTGGTATCGGGAAATATTTGAGGCAGAAACACGACCGGTAGGGAGTGTGTTTCGTTAGTAGGTAGCGGGGTAAGAACACCCTTCCTACCGGTCGGGTTTCCGCCTTTTGTCTTATGCAGAGTTTTACCAGCGTTCCATTCAAATCTTCGAAACATCAGGGCCTGACCGAGGTCAATGGTGTGGCTAAGTTTTCGAGCGCCGGTATTGTGCTCGAATTTGACTCGAAGATCCTCGGCCTCGTCTCGGTCGGCGTCGAAGAAGCACGTATCTCAATAAGTGACATACTCGACCTGAAATTCAAAAAAGGCGTTTTTAAGCGAGGCTCCAGGATCGAGATCCGCACAAAATCGCTCGCCGCAATGGCTGGTTTGCCAAGCGACGACGGCAAACTCGTTCTCAAACTAAAAGCCGACGATTTCGAACGCGGACGAGACGCCGTCGAAAAATTACAAAAAGATCTGGCCGGATACACCCAATCGCTCCCGCCGGCCCACACGCCTGTGAGCGTTTTGTTTGACGCAAGCGAGGACGATACTGAGGAACTCGTGCAGAAACACGACCTGTAGGGAGTGTGCCTCGTCAACATTTAGCTGCTTAAGAACACCCTTCCTACCGGTCGTGTTTCCGCCTATTGAGCCATACGCGGATCGGGCGTTGGTTTTAGCACGTATTCCCTCGGCGGTTCCGCGCCCAAAAGATTCTTTACAAAATAATCCCAGCGGCGGCGCATCATGTAATATGACGAAGCTCCGTAGCCGTGCCGAGCATTCGGGAAAACGACTAGGTCGTAATCTTTGTTCGCTTTGGTCAGAGCATCGATCACGAGCCAAGTGTTGTATGGCGGGACGTTGTCATCCATCAGGCCGTGAGCGAGCATTAGCTTGCCTTTGAGATTTTTGGCAAAGATCTGATTTGCCTGATCGGTGTAATTTGACTTTACTTTCGCGTCATCGACCGACGTTGTCTGTTTACCGTCCGGCCCGACCATCAGACCGATATATCGTTCGCCCCAGTCGTCTTCGTAATTGCGATTGTCATGATTGCCGCTTTCAGAAATGCCGACTTTGTAAAAATCCGGAAAGCGAAACATCGCCGCTGCGGTTGCATAGCCGCCACCGGAATGGCCCCAAACACCCACACGTGTCAGATCCATATGCGGATTCTTTTCAGCCAACTGCCGTATCCCTGAGATCTGGTCTTCGAGCGTGTTATCCGCCATATTGCCGTAGCAAACATCGTGAAATGATTTCGACCGGTCGGGGTTACAGGAGCCGTCGATGATAACTACGACAAACCCGAGCTCTGCTAGCGCCTGATTGTCATTACGGCTCGGCCCGAAATTACGTGTGCCAACGCCGCCGCCCTGCGGTCCGGGGTAGATGTAATTGATGACCGGATACTTCTTATTTGTATCGAGGTTGGTCGGCGTAAACATCAAGCCGTACAGGTCCCATTTGCCGTCACGCGACTTTACCTTGATCGGGACCGGGGGTTTCCAACCTGCTGCTTTCAGACGGGAAACGTCGGCCTTTTCAAGCTCTGCGACCAGCTTGCCATTTGCGTCACGCAGCACTGAAACGGTCGGCACATCGGGCTTGCTGAAATTATCGACAAAATAATTTCCGTTCGGAGCGAACGCTATCTGGTGATTGCCATCCTCCGTCGACAGCAGTTTTAGGTTTTTGCCGTCCATATCAATACGATATAGATGAGAAAAATATGGGTCCCGGCCCTGTTCGCGGCCGTTTGCTTCGAAATAGATAACACGGGCCTTTTCATCAAACCGGACAATTCGGGTTACTACCCAATCGCCTGAGGTGATCTGGCTCTTAACTTTGCCTGTCAAAAGATCGTAGATGTAGAGATGTCCCCAATCGCTGCGTTCCGAATACCAGATCGCTTCGTTTGTGGCGGGTAGGTATTTCCAGTTTGCCGCCCCTTGGCCCGATTCGTACTGGGTCGCGACCTTTTCTTCGAACACATCGCGGACATCGCCGGTATCGACGTTAGCGATGCGAAACTTAGCTGACTTATGATCGCGAGAGGTCGAAACAAATGCCAGCGTCTTACCGTCAGCGGCCCATTCGTTATCGCCAAATTCGCCCTCGCAAGCGATGTCGTCGCACAAAGTCCCGCGTCGGTCGTCGGGCTGCATCTTGAAACGGACAGTTTTGCCGGTGTTAACGTCGATGATCACGCGGTGGATCTTGATGATGTCTTTGTCCTGCGGCAGCGGATATTTCCACGCCTCAAGTTTTGGCGCACCGACGTTGGTCGTCACGAGATACATATCGCTGACATGCCGCTGGTCTTGCTGGAACGTAGCCACCTTAGACGAATCGGGCGACCACATAACGATTGCTCGGTCCGAGTGTTTCCAGCCGGCATTATCAGTTGCGTAACCAAAATCTTTGATACCGTCCGTCGTCAGCTGCGTTTCGTTTTTCGTGGTTTCGTCGCGAACCCAGAGATTCCAATCGCGGATGAAAACCCGCTTTTTGCCGTCCGGCGAAGCAACCGAATTTCGCATAAGAAGAGCATCTGCCGGACTCGCAGAGGCTGCCGGAGCAGCGACCGTGACACCTATTTCCTGCATAGACTTGCCTGCCTTGCGGGCGCCGTCAGCCGGGTTTATCACTACATATTCGGCGCCGGTCGGCGTTAGTACGCGGTACCAAAACCGCCCGTCGGGCAGCCATGTCGCTCGCACACCGTTACGGTCAACCAGCGGCGAGGTATTGTAGGTCAGCATTTTTTCCGCACGAGCGTAGTCGGCGGCGGTAAGCGCCGGTGGCTGAGCGATGGCGGAAATGCTAAAGGTAAAAAGGAAGGCGGCAAAGATAGAGATTTTTTTCATCTTATTTTTTCGGGCGACGTCTAATTTTATTTTGGTGCAAACGATGTAGATATTCTATAGCACTATCGCTGCTCAATGCATTCGGCGAGGATTTGTTTGATACTATTTATTAGAAATTGTGGCTGAAACAAAGAAAAATCTGGGCAAACTGGTCGCCGTTCATGGGCTGTCGCCCGCCCATATTCAACGTGCGGTGTTTATTACTGTGTTGTCGTTCGTCTTTTTTATGGGCACGATGGTCTTATATTACGTGCGTCAGGAGCTGCTTTATTTTTTGCTCTCCTCTGCGTTTCTTGTCGTTTATATCATCACCCTTTTTTCGTGGATAGCTCAGCGCAAAACCGCGCTTGAGATATTTGAAAGGGGCATTGCCTATCGCAAGTCTTCCGCCAAATGGGATGAGATCGGCGAGATCCGTTCTGATGGCACTATCGTCTTGAAAAACGACAAACAGATCGCCATCTCGTCTGCGATACACGAACTCGACCGGGCGATATCGTTTATAAAGAGCCGCATCGGTTAGCATCCTATAAATACACCCTGCTCAACCTGCTTCAGTTTTCTTAAGTTCCATTTTCTTGTATCCTAGTTAATTGAGATTTGTGCAGGGTACGGAGACACTATGAGCGTTGAAGTCGTAATGCCCCAGATGGGCGAATCGATAACCGAGGGCACCGTTTCGAAATGGTTGAAACAGGTTGGCGAGCGTATCGAAAAGGACGAGGCCATCCTCGAAATATCGACCGACAAAGTCGATGCTGAGGTGCCGAGTCCCGGTGCGGGTATTTTGCTTGAGATCCGCACGCAAGAAGGCGAAACCGTCGAGGTCGGCACTGTCGTTGCCCTCGTCGGAGAAGAAGGCGAAGCCGGAGTCTCAAGTCCACAGTCCCAGGCCCCAAGTCAGCCCGATACTACCGTTGCTCCTGAACCGGAACCCGAGGCAATTGCCCCGGAACCCGTGGTTGCGGCTCCAACCGCTGCTCCTGACTCAGCAAACTCTGGAACTTCAACTGAGATCGTAATGCCCCAGATGGGCGAATCGATCACCGAGGGCACCGTCTCAAAATGGCTCAAAGCAGTCGGCGACAAGATCGACAAGGACGAAGCTCTTTTAGAGATCTCAACCGATAAGGTCGATGCAGAGGTGCCATCGCCAGCCGCCGGAACGCTGTTATCGATCAACGTCCAGGAAGGCGAGACTGTCGAAGTCGGGGCTGTTTTAGCGTTAGTAGGGGCCGAAGGCGGTGCTGTTGCTCCCGCACCGAAACCGGAAACTCCGGCGCCTGTAGCTGAGGCACCAAGAGCCGAGCCGGTTGCTCCGCCCGTCCAGGTCAAAGCAGCCGCCGCAACAAATGGCGGTTCGAACGGCAACGCGACCATTGACGAGCTTCGCCGTACAAAGAGCAGCCCGCTTGTCCGCAACATTGCCAAGGAACATGGCATCGATATCACTCGCATTCCAGGCAGCGGCATCAGCGGCCGCGTGACCAAGGACGACATTATGTCGTTTCTCGAAACCGGTGCGGCTTTACGTCCGCAGGATTTGCTCGTAAAAGGTGCACCGGCAATGCCCGCAGCGTCAACTCCCGCAAAAGCTTCGACATTCACGCCGCCATCGACTGCGGCGACGATGGATGACCGTGTCGAAAAAATGTCGGTGATGCGTAAAAAGATCGCCGAGCACATGACGTTCTCAAAACAGACCTCGGCCCACGTAACGAGCGTCTATGAGATCGACATGACCAATGTTGCAAAGTTTCGCAAGGCAAATCAGGCTGATTTTCAGTCAAAGTTTGGCACCAAGCTGACGTTTATGCCGTTCATCTTTCAGGCCGTGACGGCAGCGATCCGCGAGCACCGCATCGTCAATTCGCAGATCGACGGCGAAAACATCGTCTATAAAGGCGACATCAATCTCGGCATGGCGGTCGCACTGGATTGGGGATTGCTCGTGCCGGTCATTAAAAATGCACAGACGTTATCGCTGTCCGAATTCGCTGTTAAAGCAAACGACCTTGCCGATCGTGCCCGTACCAAAAAGCTCAGCCCCGACGAGGTCCAGGGCGGTACATTTACGATCACAAACCCAGGCGTATTTGGCGGCCTCTTTGGCACGCCGATCATCAATCAGCCGCAAGTCGCCATCCTTTGCGTTGGCACGATCGAAAAGCGTGCCAAGGTAATGACGTCGCCCGAAGGTGACGATTACATCGCGATCCGCCAGATGGCATATTTTGCCCTGACCTACGACCACCGTATCGTAGACGGTGCTGATGCCGAGAAGTTTTTGGCCTACCTAAAGGAATATCTCGAAAAGGCACCGTTCACGTATTGATCGAAAGCCTGTAAATAAAGGCTTTTGCTCCGACTCGCAAAGGTTTAAATCGCGGTCGATTTAGTGTATGCTTTAAACATTGTTTGTTTGTCTCCCCGGGTTACCGTGTTCTTAGCAATCGCATGGCAAATGCCATTGACTCTTAGCCGACAACCCTGGCCACCTTTTTTGCGTCTATTCCTTTGGTGGTGTTTTACCAAGGATCATTTATCTTCGAGGAGTTAACCATGCTTAAAAAATTATCGATCATCACACTAGCAGTTGTTTTTAGCGCAGTCAGCCTATTTGCACAGACCGGACAGCTCAGAACCGCTGTTCCGGGTCAAAAGTATAAGATCAAGGGCGTTGTCGTTTCTAAGGACGATAATGGCACCTTTGTGGTTCGCGACTCGGTCGGGATGGACACAAAAATCGTTGTTTTACCAAACGCCAGCATCAAATCCAACGGATTTTTTGGCGGTGATAAATACGCCATGAGCGCGATCGTTCGCGGCCTCAATATGGAAGTCGAGGGCATCGGCGACGCCTCAGGTAGCGTTTCGGTATCAAAGGTTCGCTTTGACAAGACCAGCCTACAAACGGC
>Ga0138256_10006555_pt1 | contig 12310 bp, 9 predicted proteins | sample KNB2016incub_MG_FD_105486 | JGI IMG/M metagenome (GOLD analysis project Ga0138256, IMG submission 105486) | Active sludge microbial communities from wastewater in Klosterneuburg, Austria - KNB2014incub_MG | ecosystem: Engineered > WWTP > Activated sludge > Unclassified | place: Austria... | reverse complement strand
TTTTTTGGTTTGAAGCGGATCGTATATGGCCTCCAATCGGCATGGTTGACCGGAGGGCTTTCAAACAGCTTCTGTTTTTTTTCACAGCGTTCATTGCCCCCCCAAACCCTTAACACGGCAGGTTTATTATAACCATTATAAGTTTTTGCACTGGCCATCATGAGCTTAAAAAAATAACAATTATCGGCTTTAAGGGATTCCGGCAGTCGTTGGCCAATACACTCCCAGGTTCCGTTTTTACGGACGATCAGCCCCATAAAAGTCTGCCCGTCATAAGCATCGTTGTATACTCCCCAGGGGCCTGGAAGTAAATCAGGCGTCGTACCATCTTCACAGCCGATCCAGCCTATTGGCATAATGGCATCCTGCGGTTCGCCTTCAAACGAAGGGTTGAACATCGAAACCTGCTGACTGTACAAACACCACGTACTCAACATAGCCACCAATGTTATCAGCATTTTATTGATCATATCACAAAATCCATTTATATATCTCCAAATTAGCTAATTTTGGGCCAAATTCAACGCATGGCTAAACAACCCATTCCTGCAAAAAAACTAATTAAAACCGAGACTAAGAAAACGGAATCGTTTTCCGGGCCTGCTTCATCTCTGGCAGCGAGGAGAAAAGTCAATACCAGCATGACGAATACCCCTTCTGAGTTTACGTTCAATGCTGATAATATTAAATGGTTGTTGATCAGTCTTGGACTCGTAATCCTCGGTTATGTCTTGATGACTGGCGGCAAAATGCCGAGTAAAGATGTCTGGGATGAAAGTATAATTTATAGTTTTCGCAGGACGGTTATAGCTCCTGTGGTGATCCTTGGGGGTCTGATACTGGCAGTATATGCCATCTTTCGAAACAAACCGGATCAAACCAGTTCTACCCCAATATCCTGAGGTACTTCCATCTAATTATTCCTGGTAAATTCAGCATTAATCCTCAGTCCGGGATTAAAGCCCGTAAATTTGCCTGGCTATCAAATTAATCCATGGACCTTCAGCTACTCAGACCGGTAACGCTTAATGATGACTATTCGGATTTGGCTTCATGGCATGAAGGTAAAATGATATTGCTGGACAAACCAATCGAATGGACATCCTTTGATCTGGTCAACAAGTGCAAACTTGCATTTCGTTTTGGCTTAAAGGTCAAAAAAATCAAAATTGGCCATGCCGGCACCCTTGACCCTTTGGCTACCGGTTTGATGGTTGTACTGGTCGGAAAGTATACAAAACTTACACCGGAGATCCATACGTTTACAAAAACGTATACTGGCAGCCTTTTTCTGGGAGCTACTACTCCTAGTTACGACGGCGAAAGGGCCATTGACGCCCATTTTCCGATTGACCATATCCATCCGGGATTGCTTGTCGATACAGCGAGGCAGTTTGTTGGGAATATTGTTCAATTTCCCCCGGTGTTTTCTGCCGTTAAAATCGATGGGAAAAAAGCCTACATAGCTGCGCATAAAGGAAAATCTGTTATCACCCGGGAGAGATCTGTGGACATATTTCAGTTTACCATCGATCATATTGAGCTCCCTGTGGTACACTTTACGGTAACCTGCAGTTCAGGAACATATATTCGTACCCTGGTCCACGATTTTGGACAGGCATTACAGTCCGGAGCTTATTTAACCGGCTTGAGGCGCACCCGCATCGGGCCCTGGGCCATTGAGGATGCCATGGATATCCAGGCATTTTCATCCAAATTGGCCTCAACCATACCCACCGAAATTACTTTACCTCAAGAATCGAACTGATTATGGAAGTCCTGGAAGTCCATAACGTAGTCAAATCCTATGGCACTCAGGTAGCGGTGGATAAGATATCCTTTAATATAGCCGCGGGTGAAATTGTTGGATTCCTTGGACCCAACGGTGCCGGTAAGTCCACGACGATGAAAATGATTGCAGGTATCCTGTCTCCTGACGAGGGCGAAATCAGAATTAAGGGGAAAGTAGTGTCCTTAAAGAACCCCGAAATCAGGAAGTCTCTGGCCTATCTCCCGGAAAACAATCCACTGTATGCAGAGCTGTATATCAGGGAATACCTTGAATTTATGGCAGAGATCCATCAGGTCAAAGCTGTTCAACCGACTTTGGACGAAATCATAACGCTCTGCGGATTAAAACCGGAAGAACACAAAAAAATAGGAAGTCTGAGTAAGGGTTTCAAACAAAGGGTAGGGCTCGCCCAATCTATTCTGCATAAACCCGACTTATTTGTTCTGGATGAAGCAACCACGGGACTGGATCCAAATCAAATACTGGAGATCAGGGATTTGATTAAAAATCTGGGCAAAAGCCATGCGGTTTTAATTTCTACCCACGTGCTGCAGGAAGTTGAATCTATATGCAATCGTTGTATCGTGATCCACAAAGGAAAATTGATTGCCGATGATCCGATGTCCGTTTTGAAAAACAAGTTGCACCCTCACCGGGAAGTCATGGTAAGTTTCGACCGGGATATTGCTATAGAATTATTGTCCAAAAAATGGTCAAAAGTGACCAGGGGTCCGCAGGAGTTTTCGTTCCTGATACAGGATGAAGATGTCCGTTTGACGGAGACGGTTTATCGCTGGGTGGTAGAACATAAATTGGTATTAAATGAACTTAAGTGGGTCGAGAATAAAATGGAAGATGTTTTTTATTCATTGACCGCTAATCCGGTTAAATAATCATCGCTTGAATCAGATCAATACTTTAAAAGCAGTCATCAAAAGGGAATTGTTGTCCTATCTGAGCTCATTCAGCTTTATGCTGGCGATAGCGGTTTATTTTCTGTTGGTTGGATTGTGGCTGTGGTGGTTTCCCGATACCAGTATCCCGGATAATAAATTTTCCAGTTTGCAAACATTATTTGTTTTAGCCCCCTGGATGTTTTTATTTATTATTCCGGCGCTGACCATGAGATCTATCGCGGAAGAAAGACAATCCGGAACGCTTGACTTATTAAAAAGTAAACCCCTGACCATGTACCAATTGGTTATGGGGAAGTTTTTTGCATTGGTCTTCTTGATTGTATTGATTCTTTTAGTTTCTCAAGTCTACACTTTTTCCATTTATCAGTTGGGTTATCCTAAAGGCAACCTGGATGCCGGGGGTACTGCCGGTTCCTTCCTGGCATGGATGCTTCTGGCATCGGCATTCAGTGCCATTGGACTTTTTACTTCTGCAGTAAGCCCAAATCAAATGATCGCATTTTTATCTGCTGCAGCGGGTTGTTTTTTATTGTACATCGGGCCCTCCTTTATCAGTACTTTACCCGTATTCGTGGGTCAATGGGATTTTCTTATCCAGGGTATTGGCATCCAGTCGCATTATGAATCGATGAGCAGGGGAGTGATCACCTCATCGGACTTGTTTTATTTTCTGGGGTTCACCGGGTTGTTTTTGCAGGCTGCTGCGTTAGCTGCGACTTACCCTCGAAATCAAAGAAAATCAATATTATTGGAGTCCCCTGCCGGATGGGCCATTTCTTCGGTATTTATTGTGTTGAGCTTTTTCGATATATTTTCCATTGATCTGACAGAAGATCAAAGGCATACTATACGCCCGGAAACCAAAGCGCTGATTTATGAAGCAGAGGATATCATCTATGTCAAATTGTTGTTCACCGGTTCGTTTCCTGCCGCGTTTACCCGGTTAAAAAATACCGCTTTGGAAACCCTCGCAGAATTTAACCGTTTAAACAAAAACATTCAATATGAGGTACAAGATCCGCTGGAAGGCAATCCCGAACTCGTCAGATCGAATCAGGAATCGTTGCGACAGGACGGTATTATCCCGACGCGGTTAACGGTATTTAATGGTAAAGAACAGGAACAAAAAATCGTCTATCCTTATGCGGTATTTTATTTTGGAGAGCGGAAAATACCGGTGAATCTGCTGGAGAGCATGGACCCCAATACCTCAGAAGATGAAGTGCTTAATCGTTCCGCCAGTTTATTGGAATATAAATTTGCCAATGCCATCCAGAAACTCGGCATGAAAAAAAGTCCGGTGGTCGTGTTTACAAGGGGTCATGACGAATTACCACTGGTGCATACGGCTGATTTGGAAAGGACGTTGCGTCCGGTGTATTCTACCGGAAGAATAACATTAGATAGTGTTGTTTTTATATCAAGGGAAATCGACATCCTGATTGTAGCCAAACCTCAAACAGGCTTCAGTAACCGGGATAATTTCTTAATTGATCAGTACATCATGAATGGGGGCAAAGTCATCTGGTTGATTGATCCGCTATTTGTCAATACAGATACCATTAATGCCGCGACGAGAAAAAAAATGGATTTTATACCCTTACCTTATGCATTAAATCTGGAAGAATTGTTTTTTAAATACGGGTTTCGGATTTTGCCCAATGTCGTATTGGATTATGAGTGCAGCACCATACCCTTATTGACAGGTTATGCTAATGGTACACCACAATTTGAACCAAGGCCATGGTATTTCCATCCTTTGGTTGCACCCCAAATTGATCATCCCGTAGTTAAAAACCTGGATCGGATCAGTTTATACTATCCTGCCACTATCGATACAGTAAAAACAAAAACGCCGGTAGCCAAAACCATATTATTGGCCTCCAGTATGAATAGCCGGACACTTTTAAGTCCTTCGGGGATAAATTTTGAAATGGTACGCCAATTGGCAGAGCCTAATCAATTTAACCGCCAATCGCAACCTGTAGGTTTGTTGCTGGAAGGTATATTTTCATCTGCATTTGAAAACAGAGTGAGTGAATCCTTTACCAACATGCTGGATCAAACCGGAAATTCCTATAAGGCCAATAGTGTACCGAATCGTATGTTGGTATTCAGTGACGGGGACCTGATCAATAATGCCGTAAGCAGCAGGGGCGAGCCTGCACCACTGGGGTTCAATATGTATGAACAAAAAACTTATCCCGCCAATAAGGACCTGATGTTAAACAGCATTGAATATTTATTGGATGATCATCAAATCATGTCAGCCCGGAACAAAGAAATCCGGCTCCGATTGCTGGATGCCGCTGTGGTGCGGGACCAGGCCGGATACTGGAGATGGCTCAATACCCTTATTCCAATATTGGTCATCTTAATGTTGAATATTGGTTTTTATTATTGGAGAAAATGGAAATATGCCTGAGATCAGTAAATTTTATTGGTTTGGTTTCCTGATCTGTTTAACCTGGGCGTGTAAACCGGGCCCGGGCGAGATGGAAACAGATTTTAAAATAACCAGCCCGGAACAGATTGCTTCCATTGAAATTTATCGCCAGGGTAATCTGGAACAAACTTTGTCAAAAACGAAACAAGGCTGGAGCATAAATCAAAAATATTCGGTCAGGCCTGACGCTATGGACAACATCCTGCGTATCCTGCCTGATTTGAGAGTGATGTACCATCCTCCAGCAGCTGCCTGGGAAAACATGGTCAGAGCTATAAACGATCAAGGGGTTACCCTGGTTTTTAATGGAACGTCGGGACAAAAAATTAAATCCTTCAGCCTGGGAGGCACCACCAATGATGAAAGAGGTACTTATGCCTTGATGGAAGGGGCTACCAAACCTTATGTCATTCATGTGCCTGGTTTTGACGGGAGCCTGGCCAGCCGTTTTATTATGGGGGAAAATGAATGGAGGGACCGGATGATTTTTAAAGAAACCAAAGAAGATTTAATCAGGATAAAAGTCAGGTATCCGGAGCAACCAGGTTCCGGTTTTGAATTGGAAAAAGTGGAAGGCAAATGGAGATTGTTTAGTCTATCCCGTGATCCGGTTTATGCCGATGAATCGATGATCCATACCTACCTCGATGCCTACTCAGGGATAGGGGCCGAAGGCATTGAAAATGACTTTAAATCTATTCCTGAGGTGCTGCAAATGATTCCCCATGCAGTCATCGAAATTCAAAAGCCCGATAGCGCCATGCGGATTATAAAATTTTATCCGATCCGGCTGGAAGGTCAGGCCAGCGTCGAACGATTTTATGTTTATGATGGCAAGGACTTTTTTTTAGCTCAAATGCGTATCTTACAAAAGTTATTCAGATCGATAGATTCATTTTAAATCCGAATGAAACACAGGCACACCCTACTGGTTTCATTGGGTGCCTGGATGACCATCATGGGCGTTTCTTTGGTGTCTTTCGAAGAGTACTGGGGATTTTTCGGACACCGTAGGATCAACCGTTTGGCGGTATTCACCCTGGTACCTGAAATGATGCCGGTATTTAAAAATCACATTGAATACCTCACGGAGCACGCTGTCGATCCGGACAAACGGAGATACGCGGTTCCCGGTGAAGCAATCCGTCATTATATTGACCTGGATGTATGGCGCCAGATGGGTGCCGACCCTTTGCCAAAAAGTCATGCCAGTGCCAGAGCCCTGTTAGGAGACTGGGTACTCAACGATGCTGATGGCCGGTATGAATCCATTTTTGAATACCCCAGATTGAAACTCATCGAAAATAAAAAGTATATCAGGATCAAACAGATCGACACCCATGAAATAGATTTTTACGAATATCAACGTTTTGTTTCCGGTTATATTCAAAATGTAAAGGACCCTGATGAAGCCATTTTCCTTTATTCAGATACATTGAATACATACTTTAAACACGATTTATTACCCGGGGGCCAGAGGTTGCTATGGATAGACACCTTCAGCAAACATGGCATCCTGCCTTATACTATTCCCCAGGTCTATAATAGATTGGTCTATGCTTTTAAAACCAAAGATCTGGGGAGTATGCTCCGGCTCTCTGCCGATTTGGGGCATTATATTGGAGATGCACATGTCCCATTACATACTACCAGCAATTATAATGGGCAAAAAACCGGACAAACCGGCTTGCATGCTTTTTGGGAAAGCCGAATCCCGGAATTATTTGCAGATCAATCCTATGATTATCTCGTAGGTAAAGCAAATTACATCAAAGACATAGAAGACTTTAGCTGGAAAATAGTATACGATAGCCATCGATTCGTTGATTCTGTATTATCTATTGAAAAAAGATTAAGCCTGCAGATACCAGCCTCACAACAATATTGTTTTACAGACCGCAATCTGCTCATTGTCAAATTGCAATGTGAGGCCTATGCCAGGGCCTATCAAACAGCGATGAAAGGCATGGTGGAAGCACGAATGAGGGCTGCTATCCTGGCGGTGGGAAGTGCCTGGTATTCGGCCTGGATTGATGCCGGACAACCTGATCTATCGTCATTAAATGAACCCAGGGTTGGTATTCCGGACAGTTTGCACTTAATTAAAAACAATGCGGGTTCGCCTGTCCGTCCTGAACATTAAAAATTATAATTGCAGCCTGATATTCATTTTGTTTAGGATCCGGACAAGCCACAATACAAAAAAGGCATACAGAATACAATAAACAAGCCCTAGGATCCCGGTTTTATATTCACCGGGTAGTGGGTAAAAATTGAATAAGTCGTATAACGCCCATAAGATAAACGGGATGATGTATGTCAATAGGGGATTAGCCCCAGCCGGTTGAAAAATTTTGGCCCAGCTGTCTTGCTTTTTAATATCTATAATCCAGTAGATAACTAAAAATGCCAGGACTGAAAACATGGAACTGTACATACCCCAGGACGGAGTGGCCCCATTTTTACTGATATGGAAAAATGGCCTAAGGGCAAAACCCATAAGAAATAAAAAACCCAACCAGGCTATAGATCTTCTCAATAAGGTAGGGAGGTCCGACTTATACCGGGTTTCAAAGAGGATTAAACTGAGTATCACCCCGCTTAAGGCTATGCCGGTATGGGTCGCATGACTTCCATAGGGCCTGAATATAGAAAACCAGGAAGGGACATTGTAGGTATCGATGTGCCCGAGGATATAGATGGCCAGACACAACAAAATGGCTATCAGCACCATTTGAATTTTACCCTTACTCAACAGATAAAACAGAGAAGAAAACAAATAGGCCCAGCCGATCAGGCCCAGGATGCCCCACCATCTTGGTGTCATGCCCAACTCACCGTGTTCGCCACCCCGATACAGGATCGCCAATACCACCAATATCAGGATGCCTAAACCGCGATAAAGCCAGGGGCTGGGTTTGATACCAGAATGGTATTTGTTCCAGATCAGTATAGCTGCAGGATAGATCATCAATGCCCAGAGTGCCTTCGGGATGAGCATCGATTCCTCATGATGACCACCTTCGGCATTGACCATAAACACACCGAGAACCAGCAGACCAAAGGTCCGTAAAAGAATGTGCATCAGGAGCGTCTTTTGGTCATCGCCTGATTTTATCCTATGGTTTAGGGCAAAAGGTATCGACATACCGACGATAAATAAAAACCCTGCGAATACCCAGTCCACCATGGTCATACCATCCACATTGCCTGGCAGGTGATAAAAAGCCTGTGGCAGGTCCCTGATCCCCGCGACTTCATTGACGAAAACCATTAAAAATATCGTCAGTCCCCTAAATACATCCAGTGAATAGACCCTTTGATTTTCGAAGTTGTTGACCGGTGCTATCAATGCGGCAGGTACTTGTTGACAGCGTCCAATAAATATAATTTCGGATCACTGGCGTATTGCCAAAACATGACACCGCCCAAATTATTTTCTATGACGTAATTGCATTTATGCATGATGGATTCTTCATCATCAAATGAATACATCTGAAAAGTGGAATCATTAAATAATACCGGCGCTTTAGCCTGATCATCCCAATAACGCACAAAGCCGGGCTTTTTTGAAATACTGTCTTTGATCATTGAATAGCCGCCTCCCCGGGCAACACTATCTACCGGCCGATTGATCCCATGGTTGTCAGCGGATTTCATAAACCAGCTGCGGCCATAAAACGCCATACCAAGCACCAGTTTGGAAGCCGGCACTCCAGCCTTGATATAAGCCAAAACGGCCTTATGTCCGGACTCTTCCTGATCAAAGTTGGAAGATGGAAACAGATTGGTGTGATGCCCTGCAGTATCCCCGGCGACATAAAAATCATAGGACATGAGATTGATATAATCCAGATAGGTCTGTAATTTTCCCATTTCGGTTTTATCAATAAATGCCTGAAAGCAGGGGATTGCCGTAGTGAGCAGATGATGTTGACCGGTTGACTTGGTCAGTTCCTCCAGCTCTTCACGGATGGCTTGAAACATCAGGGTAAAGTTTTCTTTGTCTTCCGGACGGAAAATATTGTCTTCCCCTTTAAAACCAGGGTATTCCCAATCGATATCTACACCGTCCAGCTGGTGCAGCCGAATGATATCCACACAGGACTTAGCAAATTTTTTGCGGGAAGATGCTGTGAGTACAGCATCTGAAAAATTTTCACTCCAGGACCATCCTCCTAATGAAATCAGGATTTTTAAATCGGGATTAACTTTTTTTAAACCTACCAAGTACCTGAAATTGGTTGTGTCTGTGCTTTCATTGGTAAGCCAGGCCATGGAATCCCGGACGTTGACGAATGCATAGTTGATGTGGGTGAGTTTAGACGCAGCAATTTGAAGCGGTTCAAGGAGCCCACGAAATCCGGGAGCATAACCAATTATAATTTTTTTATCCCCGGGCTGCTCTTTCGATGGACTGCAGGATAAACACAGGCTAAGGAAAAAGCAGCCCAGAAAAAGATATTTGTTTGACATTTTGTTGCAAAGGATATCGGTTAATTAATTGTTTCTAAAATAGAATAATCGGATCAAATACGGAAATTTGATAGCCATAAAGTGCAACAGAGAGAGAGTGTGTTATTCTACCCTGATTACTTTTCTGCTGAATGATCCCTGTTGACTTGAGAATTGGACAAAGTAGATTCCCGGAGGAATAGCATTGCCTCCGGATTCAAAATCAATTTGATGTATACCCGTACCCAATCTTCCAAGGGAACGGTTTAGAATAATTGATCCTGTGATACTGACCAGTCTCGCCTGAACTTTTTCCAAAGCTTTCCGGGTGTTGAACTGTACAGTAAACCGTTGAACAAACGGGTTGGGGTAGACGATCACCTGGTCAAATGGGCTAAGTTCTTTCAAGCTGACCGACGTGCATCCCTTGGTTACAAACCGAAACATCGTTTTGAACCTGCTGGTATCCGAATCACAAAATGTTTTCGATTCGACGATATACTCCGTGCATTGTTTGAGCATTTCCAATTTGACCATGGTGTCACGGGTCGGCAGGGTATCCCATTTAGGATTACTCGCTTCCCGGTACCTGATCATATAAAATAATTTGGGTATGATTTTTTGGTAAAAAATAACAGCGGACGATTCAGAAACGGTTGCGGAGTCCAGTTCGAGAATATCGGGACAATCAAAAGATTTTGGGAGGATTTTGATGGTATAATCTTCCACCTCACCGGCATCAAATATGGAACAGGGACCGGGCCTGGCCGTATCACCGATGTTAGTAGCGGCTTTAAGGCTGATGCGGAGTGTCGTTTCTCCTGTACTGTCGATATTGGTCGGGCTTAAAAAGATATTGGTGACCAGGTTGCCGGTCAATCGTTTGATACCACTGTCCCAAACCAACTCGGCGGTATCATCAAAATCCTGGTCTTGATTTCGATCTATCCATACCCTTAAATAATATTGTGTGAGGCTGTCTTTGAGAAATGGAAAAACCCTTAATAACATCTGGCCCTCCAGGCTCACTGATGGTTTGAGGCTATCAACTCCGGTAAAACCACCATAACCAAAATTGTCCCTGCTTCTGAATTTTAAACCATCTAAAATGAGGGAATCGATATATATCCTGCTCTCGGAACCGCGGCTGGTACAAGCCAAACAGGACTTTTGTACTGCATCCAGGGCCCGAAGTATGTTTAATGTTCCGCCAGTTTGAATAATACCTTTGAGCGTTGACAAACTATCTGTGGTGGACAATAAAGCCGACCGCACAATCAGCGCGGCAAGTTGGGGATTTGAGAATATCAGCCCATCGATTTGTTCACAACTATTGGCATATAACAAACCAATAGATCCGGCGACAATTGGTGCTGCAAATGAAGTACCTGAATCAAAACCATATCCCCCGTTAGGTCTGGTGGTAAAAATAAGGTCACCGGGAGCAGCAAGGTCGATATTTATCGAGCCATAAGCCCCTGTTCGTTTGCCGTCTGAGGCGGTAGATGTGACCGCTATAAAATAGTCGCTGGGGCAGAGTGAAGGCAGGTCTCCGACGCTGTCAACGTTGATACCGGTGCGGTTATCCGCGGCGCCAACATTTAAGATTCCGGCTTTGCCTAAAGAATCGTAGATGCCGCACCACAACGGGGCATCAGCCGGTCTGCCATTATCAATACCCCAGGAGGCGTTGGTAGCCACTACAAAGGCCCCGGCCTGCCCCTGAGAGGCATTAAAAATTTTTCGTTGATTCAATATGTATAAATAACCAGTCAGTACATCTGATTCTTTGATACCCTGGCGAACATCATATTTGAGGTTCATCATTTTCACATTCCAGTTGATTCCGGTGACGCCGAGTTGATTATTTCCAGTTGCACCGATCAATCCGTTTACCGATACCCCATGCTCACCATGATCAACACTGTCATTGGAAGAAAGGATGTTCCATCCATTATAATCATCGATATAACCGTTTTGATCATCATCCAGTTGATTTCCCGGAATCTCTTTAGCATTAAACCACGAATTATTGATCAGGTCGGGATGTGTGGGTTCGGTACCGTCATCAATGATGGCGACCACGATTTCCCTTCCTTTTTTAGTATGTCCTCCTGTCGTCGAATTCCAGGCCAGCGCGGCTTTGGTATCCAGGTTTTTAGTTTTGCCGTTTATTCCATTATTGAGCCACTGCCATTGTGAGCTGAACTGGGGATCATTGGGAGTATTTTGACGGGTTGAAATAAAGTGATTAAACTGGGCAGCCAGGGTTTTGGGGTGTTTTCTGATTTTATCCAATAATTCGACCTCGTGATATTTTACAAAATCAAATTCAAGGGTAAAAAACTGGTTTTGTGGTGATAAGGAATGAAGTTGTTTAATGGAATTGGCTCTTCTTAAAGCCGTAATTCTGGAAACGATGGATTGAAGGTCTTTTTCTTCTTTCACCTGAATCAGGATTTGTCCCTGCACATGATCCAGGGCTTGACCGGGCAATGCAGTGATCATGGTGAATACTAAACTCAGTAATAAAAATAACTTGTTCATTTATTTATATTTTGCAGATCAATGCATCCGGTCTCCGCGGAGTGCAAAAGCATCCAGTATTTTTGCTTCGAATTCCAATAATTGTTGCCATCGGGTTTGTACTGCTTCCGGTTCACCGTAATTTTTGGCAAGTTCCAAAAATAACCGGTAATG
>Ga0138256_10006553_pt1 | contig 12313 bp, 8 predicted proteins | sample KNB2016incub_MG_FD_105486 | JGI IMG/M metagenome (GOLD analysis project Ga0138256, IMG submission 105486) | Active sludge microbial communities from wastewater in Klosterneuburg, Austria - KNB2014incub_MG | ecosystem: Engineered > WWTP > Activated sludge > Unclassified | place: Austria... | reverse complement strand
GCGCGCCGCGCGATCCTGGAACGGCGCGCCGAACGCCGTCAGCGTGTTGCCGAAGGTGTCGTCGCCCGACAGCACCTGCATCGGCGCCCACGAGCCGCCGTTGGGCGTGCCGAGCATCAGGAGCCGCGCGTCGGGGTGCGCCATCAGGCGCTGCCAGGTCTTCGGCTTTTCGAGCTGCATCGTGCGCGCCAGCACGCCGCCCATCGAGTGCGCGACGATGCGCACCGGCTGGCCACTCGCCTGGCGCGCGTCGAGCGCGGCGTCAACGGCGGCGGCGAGGCGCCGCGCTTCCTGCTCGATCGGCACGCGCCAGTCGAAGGCGAACTCGATGACTTCGTGCGTCGCCGCGAGGAAGTCGGCGAGATCGTCGTAGATCAGGCCGACCGGGCCATCGGGCTCGACGCCGTCGGGCCGGCCAGGCACGTAGTCGAGGCGCTCGAGGCCATTGATCAGCCCGGCGCCGAGCCAGATGCGCTTGCCGTCGACCTGGAGGTTGCTGCCGAGGATTCCGGGCAGCAGGAACACGGCGGGCAGCTCGGCCGCGGCGCCGGCGCGGCGCGCGCGCACTCCGGTCGCCGACGCGCCCGACCACGACAGCGGGCCGATCGGGCGGAACGCCGGCGGCGCGTCGTCGTGCAGCAGCGCGCCGACGATGGCGTCGGCGCTGCGCTCGTTGGCGAAGTAGCCGAAATGCGTGACCTTGCCGCCCTGGTCGAGCACGAACGACGCGCCGGCCTCGCGCGGCGCGCCGCCGTACATCGAGCGCGTCTGCACGACGAGGTCGTTGTCGGTCCAGTAGTAGCCGTCGGCGAGCAGCGTCTTCAACCACGAGACGACGGAGTCGCCTTCGATGTCGCCGGCGACGACGCGCAGCTCGCCGGGCAGCGGCGCGTCGAGCGCGTGCAGCCAGCGCACGAGCGGGCTGTCGGGGATCTGCGCTGCGAGTCCCGGGATCAGCGCCGGGTCGGCACGGCGCTGCGCCACTTCGCCGAGGAAGTCGACGAGCGCCGGCGCGACCGGAATGCCGGCGAGCTGCAGCGTCCACTGGAATACCGACAGGTAGGCGTCGAGGCGCCTGGACGCCAGCAGCGTGCCGCGGGCCGGGCAGGCGACGCGCACGATGCGCTCGACGCGCAGCCGGCGCGTGCGCGCGACCTCGGCCAGCGCCGCCAGCGCGTCGCGCTGCGCCCGGTACGCGGCGCCCGCGAAGTGCTCCGCCGCCGCGGCCGCGGCCTGCGGGTCGCCGCAGGCGCGCGCCAGCACTTCGGCGACCAGCCCGCCGCGCGAGTGCGTGACGAGGTGCAGCCGCGCGCCGGGCGGGCAGGCGCGCGCCAGCATCAGCGCGTTGTCGATCGGGCTCGCGCCCAGTGTCGGGTGGTCGAGCGCGTGGACCTGGCCGCGGTAGTGCTCGAACAGCGCGCGCACGCGCTGCGGGTGCTCGGTCCACAGCTTGCCGAAGGTGCCCGCCGTGTTCGAAAACGTGCCGTGCACGAAAACGAGCTGCGGCGCGTCGACGGCGTCGAGCTGCGCCAGCGCGCCGCCCGTGCCCTTGAGCGATGCCAGCGTCTCCGGCTGCAGCCGGTAGACGCCCGCATCGACCTGCGCGTCGACGCGCTGCACGACCTGGCTCGCGACGAAGTCGGCGGCCGGATCCCTGACGCGATCGGTGACGACGTCGATCGCCGCGAGCAGCACGTCACCGAGGAAGCCACGCGTCGCGCCGCGTGTCGCGACGCCGGCTTCGAGGCCGCGCCACTGCAGCTGCGCCGGCACGCGCACTTCGGCGGGCGGGGCCGCCGGCGTGCCGCCGCGCGTCGTGCCGCGTCGCGTGTCGCCTTGGGCCAGCAGCAGGTCGCGCGCCGTCTCGGGATGCAGCGTGAGCGGCGGGCCGCCGGCGATGTGCAGCACGACGATGTCCTCGCCCGGCACCGCCGTGACGCGCACCTCGCCGCCTCCGGCGCGATGCAGCCCGACGCGCACCGACTGCTTGATGCGGCCCTGCGCCAACCCAGCGGGCAGCGGCGCCTGCGCCGCGCCGCGCACGGCGTCGGGCGCCTGCGCCTGGCCGGGCACGACGAACGTGATCGCCTGAGCCATGTCCACGCCCCCTCGACGGTTTGGCGCGAGCATGAGCGCAAACGCGGGCGGCTTCAATAGCCGCGACCGTTGCGGCCTAGGGGGCGGCGCGCCGCGGGCTGGCGCAGGGCGGCCCGCCGCTTCAGCGCCGCTCGACGAGCAGCGGCACGAGCCGCAGCGCGTCGCGCACGCGCGCCGCGACGGCGCTCGCCTCGTCGCGGCTCGCATAGGGCCCGGCCTGCAGCCGGTGCAGCGAACGCTCTTCGGTCAGCGCGAGCAGCGGCGCGATCCACGACAGCTCGGCCGCGACGCGCTGCTGGAAGCCGAGCGCGCCGTCGCGCTGGCGGAACGCGCCGAGCTGCACCCACCATCCGCGCGCGGTCGCGTCCGGCGGCGCAGCGGCGGGCAGTGGCTTCGAGAAGGGGGCCGGCTCCGCGCTGGAAGGCGCAACTGCCGCGGCGGGTGCAGCTGCGAGCGGCAGCTCCGTGGTCTCGATCGCCGCCGGTGCGGCGACCGGATGCGGCGTCGCGACGGCCGGCGCGTCGGTCGTGATGGGCGGCTGGGCGGCGCTCGGCGCGGCGGCGGCGGTGGATGCGGCCGCTGCGGTGGCTGCGACCGCAGGTGGCGGCGATGCCGCCGCCGGCGATGCCGCACGCGCGAGGCGCGTGTCGCCCGGCGCGTCGCGCCGCCACGCGCCGCTGCGGATCGCGTCGTGCGTCAACCGCTCCAGCTCGACCGGCGCGACGCCGCCGAGCACGCCCAGGCGCAGCGCGGCGGTGTAGCTGAGGTCGATGACGCGGCCGGCGACGAACGGCCCCCGGTCGTTGACGCGCACGACGACTTCGCGCCCGTTGGCCGGATTGCGCACGCGCGCATAGCTCGGCAGCGCCATCGTCGGGTGCGCTGCCGTCATGGCGTGCATGTCGTAGATCTCGCCGCTGGCCGTCGGCCGGCCATGGAAGGCGCGGCCGTACCACGACGCGAGGCCCTGCTCGACGAGCGGCGCGTCGCGCGCCTGCGGCACGTAGTGGCGGCCGTTGATCGTGTAGGGCTTGTTGGGGCCGCCCGTGCGCAGCGGCTCGACGCGCGGCTCGGCGTCGGGCGTCGCGGCGAGGTCGGGCGGCGGGCTGGCCATCGGCCCGTCGCGCCCCGGGCGCGAGATCGAGGAGCAGCCGGCGAGCACGAGCGCGGCGGCGAGTGCGCCGAGCGCGGCATGGCCACGCCGCATGTCGATTCGCCGGAACGCTCGTTCGCGGTGAGCTTGTCGAACCACTCGCGCAGGGGCTTCGACTGGCTCAGCCCGAACGGAGATCCTCTTCACGCCTCGCTCCTGCGCGCCGCCGCCTGCGGCGAAAACAGGCTGCGCAGCGCCTCGATCGCGTGGCGCACTTTCGCCGGCTGCTCGCTGCGGCGTGGCGTGACGGCATGCACCGGCAGCGCCTCGGGTCGCCAGCGCGGCAGCACCGGCACGACTCGGCCGGCTGCGAGCGCCGCGCCGACGTCGGGCTCGACGGCGACGGCAAGCCCCAGCCCGGCTGGCGCGGCCAGGCGCAGCTCGCCTTCGGGCGCATCGCGCATCCGTTCGACGGCCCGCGCGGCGGCCAGCATCTCGGCGCAGCCGGAATGGAAGCGCTCGCCGGCTTCGGTCAGCGTGAGCTTGCGCGTCGAGCGGTGCAGCAGCGTCATGCCGAGCTGGCGTTCGAGTTGCCGCAGCTGCTGGCTGACCGCCGACGCGCTGATGCCGAGCCTGCCCCCGGCCGCCGTCATCGAGCCGCAGTCGACCACTTCGGCGAACACGGCCATGCGTCGCAGTCGGTCCATCGTGAAGCGCAGCTTAATTCAGAAGGCGACGCGGCCGCCTTGCTGCCGGCGCCGCGCCGGGCTACCGTGGCGGCCGGTTCAACTGAGACAGGAACAGACTCATGAAGCTCGCCTTGATCGGCGCCACCGGATTCGTCGGCGGCGCCCTCCTCGCCGAGGCGCTGAAGCGCGGCCACGACGTGACGGCGCTGGCGCGCACGCCGGCGAAGATCGCCGCGCAACCGCGTTTGGCCGTCACGCAGGCTGACGTGCTCGACGCGGCGCAGGTCGCTGCCGCCGTCGCCGGCCACGACGCCGTGCTCAGCGCCTACAACCCCGGCTGGAAGAACCCGGACCTCTACGCCGAGTTCCTGCGCGGCACGCGCGCCATCGTCGACGGCGTCAAGCGCTCCGGCGTCAAGCGCCTGCTGCTCGTCGGCGGCGCCGGCAGCCTCTACGCGGCACCCGGCGTGCAGCTCGTCGACACGCCGCAGTTCCCGGCCGAGTGGAAGCAGGGCGCGCTGGCGGCGCGCGACGCGCTCGAGATGATGCGCAAGGAAGATGTGCTCGACTGGAGCTTCGTGTCGCCGGCCGTGATCCTCGAACCCGGCCCGAGCCGCGGCGGATTCCGCCTCGGCGGCGACGAGCCGCTGCTGCAGCCCGACGGCAAGCCGGCACACCTGACGGTCGGCGACCTCGCGGTCGCCATCCTCGACGAGATCGAGACGCCGCGGCATGTGCGGCAGCGTTTCACCGCCGCCTATTGATCGACGAGGGCAGGCGCCGCCGGCGCCTGCTCAACCCAGCCCGAGCAGCCGCTTCGCGTTCTCCTTGAGGATCAGCGGCTTGACCTCGTCGCGGAATCCGCCCTGCTCGAAGTCGCTCATCCAGCGGTCGGGCGTGATCAGCGGGTAGTCGGAGCCGAACAGCACGCGGTCGCGCAGCAGCGTGTTGGCGTACTGCACGAGCGGCGGCGGGAAGTACTTCGGGCTCCAGCCCGAGAGGTCGATCCACACGTTGGGCTTGTGCATCGCCACCGACAGCGCCTCGTCCTGCCATGGGAACGACGGGTGCGCGATCACGATCTGCATGTCGGGGAACGCGATCGCCACGTCGTCGAGGTGCATCGGGTTCGAGTATTCGAGACGCAGGCCGCCGCCGCAGCGCATGCCGCTGCCGATGCCCGAATGGCCGCTGTGGAAGATGGCGGGCAGCTTGTGCTCGGCGATCACTTCGTAGATCGGCCAGGCGAGCTTGTCGTGGGGGTAGAAGCCCTGCACCGTCGGGTGGAACTTGAAGCCCTTGACGCCGTGCTCCTCGATCAGCTTGCGCGCCTCGCGCGCGCCCATCCTGCCCTTGTGCGGGTCGATGCTGGCGAAGGCGATCATCACATCGCTGTTCTTCGCGGCGGCCTCGGCGATCTCTTCGTTCGGGATGCGGCGCCGGCCGAGCTGCGCCTCGGCGTCGACCATGAACATCACCAGCCCGATGCGGCGCTCGCGGTAGTAGTCGATCGTCTCGGCGATCGTCGGCCGCCGGTTCGACTTGAAGTACTTGTCGGCGGCGCGGTCGTACTCCTCGCCGTACTTGTCGAAGGGGTTCCAGCACGACACCTCGGCATGCGTGTGGGTGTCGATCGCGATCAGGTCGGTGGTGTTCATGCGGCAGGCTCCGGGCAGGGTGCCAGTGTAGGCAGGCGCCGGCGATGGCGCGCCCTATTGTTTAAATCATATAAGTAAAGAGGGAAGAGGTTGGTCGACTACCGTCGGTAGTATGGAAGGGAAAACCCGGAGATTCGGTGACGACCAGATGCTTAATATAGTCAAGCAACTGGAAGTGCCGATGAACGTCGAATTCGTCCCTGCGGGCGGCCTGCTGGCGAGCCTGGATCTGCTGAAGACGGAGCGCAGCGGCGCGCTGCTGCACGTGCGGTTGAACCGCCCGGCCAAGCGCAATGCGCTCAACGACCCGCTGATCTCGCAACTGCACACCTGCTTCGTCAACCTGCCCGGCGACGTGGGCGCCGTCGTGCTGACGGGCGAGGGCTCGCACTTCTGCGCCGGGCTCGATCTCTCGGAGCTGTCGGAGCGCAGCGTCGGCGAGGGCGTGCTGCACTCGCGCGCCTGGCATGCGGTGATGGACGCGATCCAGTTCGGCCGCGTGCCGGTGGTCGCCGTGCTGCACGGCGCCGTCGTCGGCGGCGGGCTCGAACTCGCGAGCAGCGCCCACATCCGCGTTGCCGAGCAGAGCGCCTACTACGGGCTGCCCGAGGGGCAGCGCGGCATCTTCGTCGGCGGCGGCGGCTCGGCGCGCGTGCCGCGGCTGGCCGGCGTGGCCTGCATGACGGACATGATGCTCACCGGCCGCGTGCTCGACGCGCAGGAGGGCCTGGTGCGCGGCCTGTCGCAGTACGTCGTCGCCGACGGCGCGGGCTTCGCCAAGGGTTGCGAGCTGGCTCAGCGCATCGCGGCGAACGCGCCGCTGTCGAATTTCGCCGTGATGCAGGCGCTGCCGCGCATCGCCGACATGTCGCAGCCCGACGGCCTGTTCGTCGAGTCGCTGATGGCGGCGATCGCGCAGGGCGACGATGCAGCCAAGCAGCGCGTGCGCGCCTTCCTCGAAAAGCGCGCCGGCAAGGTGGAGAAGGCGTGAGCGGTGCGGCGGCGCGGTATCGGCCGGCGCGCGTCGGCGGCTGCCTCGCGGCGAGCGTCGAGCGCCGCGCCGACGGCGCCGTCGTGCTGCGCTCGACCGAGCCGCTGCAGCCGTTTCCCGAGCGCCTGAGCGACAAGCTCGAATACTGGGCCGAAGCGGCGCCGGACCGCGTCTTCATGGCGCGGCGCGAGCGCGGCGGCGACTGGCGCAAGATCACCTATGCGCAGATGCTCGAGAGCGCGCGCGCCGTCGGTCAGGCGCTGGTCGCGCGCGGCCTCTCGGCCGGGCGGCCGGTCGCGATCCTGTCGGACAACGACCTGGAGCACATCACGCTGGCCTTCGGCGCGATGTGGGCCGGCGTTCCCTATGCGCCGGTGTCGCCCGCCTATTCGCTGGTGTCGCAGGACTACGGCAAGCTGCGCCACATCCTCGGCGTCCTGACCCCGGGGCTGGTGTTCGCGTCGGGCGCCGCCTACGGCCGCGCGATCGCGGCGACGGTCGGCAGCGATGTCGAAGTCGTGCTGACCGACGGCACGCTCGAAGGCCGTGCCGTCACACCGTTCGCCGAACTGCTCGCCACCTCGCCCGGCGCCGAGGTCGACGCCGCGCACGCGAAGACGGGCGCCGACACGATCGTCAAGTTCCTGTTCACGTCGGGCTCGACCAAGCAGCCCAAGGGCGTGATCAACACGCACCGCATGGTGTGCGCCAACCAGCAGATGCTGCGCCAGTCGCTCGCCTTCCTGGCCGACGAGCCGCCGGTGCTCGTCGACTGGCTGCCGTGGAACCACACCTTCGGCGGCAACCACAACGTCGGCATCGTGCTCTACAACGGCGGCACGCTCTACATCGACGACGGCAAGCCGACGGCTGCGGGAATCGGCGAGACGTTGCGCAACCTGCGCGAGATCTCGCCGACGGTCTATTTCAACGTGCCCAAGGGCTTCGAGGAGATCGCCTCGGCGATGGAGCTCGACGACGCGCTCCGCGAGTCGCTGTTCCGCCGCGTCAAGGGCTTCATGTATGCCGGCGCCGGTTTGTCGGCGCACGTCTGGGAGCAGCTCGAGCGGCTCGCCGAGCGCACCATCGGCGAGCGCATCGCGATGCTGACGGGCCTGGGCATGACGGAAACCTCGCCGTCGTCGATGTTCGCGCTGAAGCCCGGCATCCTCGCCGGCCACATCGGCCTGCCGTGCCCCGGCGTCGAGGCCAAGCTGGTGCCGGCCGACGGCAAGCTCGAAGTGCGCTTTCGCGGCCCCAACGTGATGCCCGGCTACTGGCGCGAGCCGGCGCTCAGCGCCGAGGCGTTCGATGAAGAGGGCTACTACCGCACGGGTGACGCGGTGAAGTTCGTCGACCCCGCCGACCCGCAGCAGGGCCTGGCCTTCGACGGCCGCATCGCGGAAGACTTCAAGCTCGCCACCGGCACCTTCGTCAGCGTCGGGCCGCTGCGCGTGAAGCTGATCGCCGCCGGCGCGCCCTATGTGCAGGACGTCGTCGTCACCGGCCTCGACCGCGACGACGTCGGCGTGCTGTTCTTTCCGCGCCTCGACGAATGCCGGCGGCTCGCAGGGCTGCCGGCCGACGCCGCGGCGGCCGATGTGCTGGCGCATCCGGCGGTGCACGACCTGTTCCAGGCGCTCGTCGACCGCGGATGGCGCGAAGGCACGGGCAGCGCGAGCCGCGTCGCGCGCGCGCTGGTGCTCGCCGAGCCGCCGTCGATCGACCGCGGCGAGATCACCGACAAGGGCTCGATCAACCAGCGCGCCGTGCTGACGCACCGCGCCGCGCTCGTCGAGCAGTTGTACACCGGCGCTCCCGGCGTGCTGCGTCCGGCGACCTAGCGCGACACTAGGGCCAATGCCGATGATTCGATCGAGATCCCAAGCTATCGTCGCGGCGCCACGGCCTCGCGTCGGGATCGCGATCACCCCCGCCGTTCGCATCGACCGCGACGGTACATGACCACCGACCGACCGAGGACACGAAGGAGACATCGCATGTTGAAGCTGACCCGACCGATCGCCATCGCGCTGGCCGCCTGTTTCGCCGCGGGCATCGCGCGCGCCGACCTGACGCTGGGCGTGAGCCTGCCGCTGACCGGCCCCGCGTCGGGCCTCGGTATCCCGATGAAGAATTACTTCGCGCTGTGGCCGCAGACGATCGCCGGCGAGAAGGTCAACCTGATCATCCTCGACGACGCGACCGACCCGACCAACGGCGCCAGGAACGCCAAGCGCTTCGTCACCGAGGACAAGGTCGACGTCATCATGGGCTCGGCGGCCACGCCGGTCGCCATCGCGATGGCCGACATCGCCGCCGAAGCCAAGACGGTGCAGCTCATGTTCTCGCCGGCGCAGCTGCCCCCGGGCAAGGACCACTGGAGCTTTCGCCTGCCGCAGTCGAACTCCGTCATGTCGTACGCCATGATCGAGCACATGAAGAAGCAGGGCGTCAAGACGGTCGGCTTCCTCGGCTACACCGACGCCTACGGCGAAGGCTGGCTCAAGGACTTCTCTGCGCTGGCCGACAAGAACGGCATCAAGGTGACGGCGGTCGAGCGCTTCGCGCGCCCCGACACCAGCGTCACGGCGCAGGCCTTGAAGCTCGTTGCGGCCAACCCCGACGCGATCCTGATCGTCGCCTCGGGCAGCGGCGCGGCGATGCCGCACAAGGGCGTCGTCGAGCGCGGCTTCAAGGGCAAGATCTACCAGACGCACGCCGCGGCGACGCGCGATCTGATGCGCGTCGGCGGCAAGGACGTCGAAGGCGCCTACGTCGTCTCGGGCCCGGCCGTCATCGCCGAGCAGCTGCCCGACGCCCACCCGAGCAAGAAGCTGGCGATCGACTTCGTGCAGAAGTACGAGAAGGCCTACGGCGCGGGCAACCGCAACCAGTTCGCCGGCCACGCCTACGACACGCTGATCGTGCTCGAGAAGGTGGTGCCGATCGCCAAGCAGAAAGGCAAGCCCGGCACGCCCGAGTTCCGCGCCGCGCTGCGCGACGCGATCGAAGGCATGGGCCGCACGCTGTTCTCGCACGGCGTGATGAACTGGACCAAGGACGACCACTGGGGCTTCACCAACGAGACGGGCGTGATGCTCAAGGTCGTCAACGGCGACTGGAAGGTCGAGTAAAGTCCGCGCTGCCGTCGCGATGCCCGGGCTGACCAGCCCGGGCATTTTGTTGTACCCCCCGACCCGATGAACCGACCCCCGCGCTCACTTCGTTCGCTGCCCCCAGGGCCCGGCAAGGGCCCCTTCGTGGCCCTTGGGGCGCGTCAGTGCCTGCTGGCGGCCGGGCGGCACTGACCATGGACCTCTCGATTGCCGGCATCCTCGCCCTCGACGGCGCGACCAACGGCGCGATCTACGCGCTGCTCGCGCTGTCGCTCGTGCTCGTGTTCGCCGTCACGCGCGTCATCTTCATTCCGCAGGGCGAGTTCGTCGCCTACGGCGCGCTGACGCTCGCGATGCTGCAGCTCGGCGCGGTGCCGGGCAGCGTGTGGCTGCTGCTCGCCCTGGGCATCGCGGCAGCGGTGCTCGACGGCATCGCCGACGTGCGCCACGGCCACGGCGGCGTGCGCATCGCGCGCGACACGGCGCAGCGCCTCGCCGTGCCCGTCGTCGTCACCGCGGTGACGCTGTGGGCCGCGCCGCGCCAGTTCCCGCTCATCGTGCAGAGCCTGCTGACGCTGGCGATCGTCGCGCCGCTCGGGCCGCTGATCTACCGCCTGGCCTACCAGTCGCTGGCCGACGCGACGGTGCTGGTCCTGCTGATCGTCTCGGTCGGCGTGCACTTCGCGCTGCTCGGCCTCGGCCTCGTCTTCTTCGGCGCCGAGGGTTTCCGCAACCCGAGCTTCTGGGACCAGCGTTTCGCAGCCGGCGGGCTGACGCTGTCGGGCCAGGTGATCATCATCTTCGCCGTGTCGCTCGCGCTGATCGTCGCGCTGTGGCTGTTCTTCGAGAAGACGCTGTACGGCAAGGCGCTGCGCGCCACCGCCGTCAACCGGCTCGGCGCGCGGCTGATGGGCATCTCGAGCAACGGCGCGGGCAAGCTCACCTTCCTGCTGGCGGCGTTCTTCGGCGCGCTGTCGGGCCTCTTGATCGGGCCGACGACGACGGTGTTCTACGACTCGGGCTTCCTGATCGGCCTGAAGGGGTTCGTCGCGGCGATCTTCGGCGGCCTGGGCAGCTACCCGGCGGCGGCCGCCGGCGCGCTGTTCGTCGGCCTGCTCGAGTCGTTCGGCGCGTTCTGGGCCAGTGCCTTCAAGGAGGTGATCGTGTTCACCTTCATCCTGCCCGTGCTGCTGTGGCGCTCGTTCAGCGATCCGCACGCCGACGACGAGGAGCACTGAGCGATGACGACGCGCCGCCTGCTGCTCGCCGTCTTCATCGTCGTGATGGCGCTGATTCCGGTGCTGCCGACGCCGGAGTTCTGGATCACGCAGCTCAACTACATCGGCCTCTACGCGCTGGTCGTCATCGGCCTGGTGCTGCTGACCGGCGTCGCCGGGCTCACGTCGTTCGGCCAGGCGGCGTTCGTCGGGCTGGGTGCCTACGCCGCCGGCTACCTCAACGTCACCTACGGCATGTCGCCGTGGCTCACGGTGTTCGTCGGCCTGGCGCTGACCTTCGCCTGCGCGCTGGTGCTGGCCGCGCTGACGCTGCGCATGTCGGGGCACTACCTGCCGCTGGCCACCATTGCCTGGGGCCTGTCGCTCTACTACCTGTTCGGCAACATCGACGCGCTCGGCAAATACGACGGCCTGCTCGGCATCGCGCCGATCGAGGTATTCGGCGTCGCGCTCAACACCGGGCGCACCTTCTACTACCTGCTGTGGCTGCTGCTGCTGCTGTCGGCGTTCGGCGCGATGAACCTGCTCGATTCGCGCACCGGACGCGCGCTGCGCGCGCTCAAGGGCGGCGCGACGATGGCCGAGGCGATGGGTATCAACACCTTCCGCTACAAGGTCACGGTGTTCGTGCTCGCGGCGCTGATCGCGTCGCTGTCGGGCTGGCTGGTCGCGCATTTCCAGCGCACCGTCAACCCGTCGCCGTTCGGCCTCAAGTGGGGCATCGAGTTCCTGTTCATGGGCGTGCTCGGCGGCATCGGCCACGTGTGGGGCGCGATCGTCGGCGCCGGCATCGTCAAGATCATGGAGGACCAGCTCCAGGTGCTGCTGCCCAAGCTGTTCGGCGGCAGCGGCAACTACGAGCTGATCGTGTTCGGCATCATCCTCGTGCTGGTGCTGACCTATGCGCGCGACGGCGTCTGGTCGTTCATCGACGCCCGCCTGCCGCGCAAGTCGCGCCCCGTCGACTGGCGCGACGCCGCGCCGCTGGCCGAGCGCGCGCGCCCGGCGCACGGCGAGACGGTGCTGCAGGTGCAGTCGGTGCGCAAGGAGTTCGGCGGCCTGGTCGCGGTCAACGACGTGAGCTTCGATGTGTGCGCCGGTGAGATCGTCGGCCTGATCGGGCCCAACGGCGCCGGCAAGTCGACGCTGTTCAACCTCGTGACCGGCCTGCTGAAGCTGACGGCGGGCGCCGTTCGCTACCGCGGCCAGGCGGTCGCCGGCCTGCCGTCGCGCGAGATCGCGCGGCTGGGGCTGGGGCGCACCTTCCAGCACGTCAAGATGATCCCGACGATGACGGTGCTCGAGAACGTCGCGCTCGGCGCGCACGGGCGCGGCCGCGGCGGCACGCTGGCGGCGATGCTGCGGCTCGACCGTGCCGAGGAGCGCCAGCTGCTGCGCGAGGCCGAACGCCAGCTCGAGCGCAACGGC